>Ga0102934_1000775_pt1 | contig 21896 bp, 22 predicted proteins | sample SalPonR2_A_D1_MG_FD_78175 | JGI IMG/M metagenome (GOLD analysis project Ga0102934, IMG submission 78175) | Salt pond soil microbial communities from South San Francisco under conditions of wetland restoration - Salt Pond MetaG R2_A_D1_MG | ecosystem: Environmental > Aquatic > Marine > Intertidal... | reverse complement strand
GTCCCACTCGCCCCAACGAACACAGAACCACCAGAGGAAAACCCTCCTTTGGCGAAAGGGGGAGGAGGGGGGGGGGGGGGTGTTTGAGGGGTAAAGGGGGGGGGGGGGGGGGGGGGGGGGGATGAAGAGTGTGGAGGGGGTAGGCCCCTTCCAATTCCAAGGGTGGTAGTCATTGACGAAGAGGGTGGCTTACGTCGCCGACGGCTTTCAGCACATCTGCCTTATTGGCACGAGAATCCAGCGCTCTGACTAAATGATGCGGACCTTAGAAGCAACAGCATGAGCATAGCAACACAATCGACCGTCCCAGACGCTACGCTCAAAAACGCGGTTTGGTAATCACGGCCTGAACATTCATTATTTTGATTATGTACATCATTCGGGGTTGCACACTTTCTACAAATCGTTTTCCTCAAGAAGCCGTCCTTTCTGCCCTAGACTACCCTCTTGGCCACTCCATCTCCCTCTCCCTCATGTGACCACCTTGCCATTGCCCGCGCCCTCCACACTGCCCATAAATGTGTGTAGCTCGTCTGTCCACTGCGGGTACGCATACATGTTGCTGTGGCCCGCTTGGGAAAACTCCGCGAACCAGACGTCCTCCAACGTCTCGGGGCGCTCGCGTAGCCTGGCGAGTCGCGCCGTGTGGTAGAGCTCCTCCCCCAGGTGGAAGGGGATCATGCGGTCGCGGCGACCGTGGAGGATGATGATGGGCTGCTGCACCTGCTGGATGTATTCGAGGGAGGGGAAACGCTCGTGCATGGAAAGGATAAGGGCGTGCTTGAAAAAAGGGAGGAGACGGAAGGGCAGCGCGCTCGGGTGGTAAAGCGCGGCCATACTCAGGTTGGTGAAGGGGGCTTCCAGGATCACGCCGCTCGGGGTGACAGACTTGGCCTGCCGACCTGCTTGTATGTCGCCGGCGTCGGGTCTTCTGGCGACCAGAGACGCAGGAGCAGCTGGCGCCGACTCCTTGGCATTGGAGGACGAGGGCGAGAAAGATGAGAAGTCCGGGGCATCCGAGCACTCCGGTGTCAGTGCCGCGACCAGAGGGAGGTGCCTGGCCAGCTCCAAGGCCACACATGCCCCAAGGGAGTGTCCGTACAGGAAGACTTGCGCGCCGCCCTCGCCCCTGCCTGCCCGCTCCTCCACCCATGCCCACAGAGCCCGTGCATCCAGAGCCAAGCCTTCCTCGGAGGGCCAGCCCGTGGAGTCCCCGAACCCCCGATAGTCGACCGTCACAACGTGCGCCTGCATGGTCGCCGCGAGCGCCTTGATAAGCTCGACCCGATTGAATTGGCCCCGGGTGGCCGCATTCCCGTGAAAGTACAGGACGATCCGAGAATCTGGACGGCCCATGGCCTCGTCGAAGAATTCCTCACGGGCCCGGCTGTCCAAAGGGAAGCGACTGGCTGCGGCCGCGACCTGGTGGGAGGGCAGGACATGCCATCCCTTCAATAGCATCCCGTCGGCGGTGTGGACTTCGATGTTCCGGGCATGCGGGAGTCGGAAAGCGACTAGATCGGTGAGCTCCCTGGAGGGTGGCCACCGGACCCAATGAAGGTAGGTGATGAGCCCGTGCGCTTCCGGCACCGTGAGAAGGAGAGTGGTTGCCAGGATCCACAGCCCTGCGATTCCAGCCAAGAGTTTCGAAGACAGGTTCCATTGGGCGACTTCCCGCTTCCATTTCTTATGCTCAGCCCTGCGTTCAGCCCCTCGTGCCTTCTCAAGCCGCTCCTGTCGGTGCGGTTCTGGCACGCGGGCACGTCGCTGTGCCCGTAAGGCCTGGTCATGTATCGGTCGGTCGATGCCGTTTTTCCACGCTTGTTGCTCTTGTCCGCGAGGTGGCGGAGGAGATAAGGAGCAGCATGATGCTACTGCAGAGCAGGAGGAAGACGATGGGGAATGAGGCGCGGCGGCCGCATGCCGCGGGGTACTGTCTTGATGAAGCTGGGATGCAACACCGCCACAAGGCCCACCCTGCGACTTTGCTGCAGTCGGGCATGCAGAAACACTCGCGCAGCCGGCACATCCTGGATACGGCAATTGACGTACCTTCCCTGCACCTGCATGCATGATATCTGGGGGAGACAAAGGTGGGGTGAACGACTGAACGCCATCATGACGGGGTAAATTGTGCCGTGGTGGCACGCATCTGTGTTATCCCGGATTTTTGGGACCATGGATGAGTTTCTTACGATGTGACTGACTCGGCATGACTATGTGAAATGCCTGTGATCGAGTTTGGCCTGTCTTGATTGCTTTCACGCCGTCTTATGTGGACAGCTTTCCCATTCTCTTTGTGTCGACGTGAGCCCAAGCAGCCTGTCGCCTAGGCGGACTCTGCCCGGCCACTGGGCGAGGGGCTGCGTGACGGCACGTCGTCTGTGTGGCACAAGTAGGATGAAAGATCCCGCCGTGTACACCCCACTTAAAGCCTGGTACGCATACGCACCAGATTTCATCACTATACAAGTAGGTTTTCAACGTCAGGAGAGCGAAAAGCACATCCTTGGTCGCGAAAAATAGCATCAACAGCGGAGCTGTCACAGGCGGGAAAGGGCAAGTACAAGCAAGAAGCAACAGCCTCGAGCGGAAAAGAATCTAGTACTCATAGGAAGGGTAGGGCCAAGGAATTGTACACTATGGGAGGAAATATATGAGTAGAACTCTTTTCTTAGCGAAAAAAAAAGGGAAGTAAAATAAGAATTGGTATTTATCCAGGCATGTTTGTCAACGAGAAGTGGACATGAGTATTGATACATCTCTAAAAGCGAAACAGTATTTACTTGTGTGTCGGGTCAAACATGATGGCTGACGACATGTTGTCTTGGGAAGCCAATCAAGTATCTATCGTCTATAGAAGAGAAAAAGTGTTTTAGATAGAAGCGTAGTCGAGGCATACGCTAGGGAGACATAGATCAGAACTGCACAAACAGAACAAGCGTCCGTTACAGAAAGTTGCCCGTCCCCGTATGGTACAATAAAATTTTATAAACTATGCAAGATACGTTGATATGATGGTTCAGGAGGACTTCCTAGTCACACGATGATAAAGCGGGCGACTTTCAGGAAGTTAAAGCGCGCTTCCAGCCTTATCCCTTTCACCCTTTTCAGCTCGATCTTTGCCTCCTTTACATTTTATTGGCTTGTGAATGTCGCATGGTGCACTTTCGACCCTGCTCCATCCTTATCGTTGCATACTTTGGAGGGATGAGGGCGCTTGTACTTGAAACACAACTTCCATCCCGCCGACCCAATTCCCACCACGTCACTGAAACGGTCTTCACACGAATACGTGGTCGTCTTACATCTCAGTCAGGGAGAGTATGCGATTCTACCTCTTTAAAAGATGTAACATGTTCGAAAAGAGGCTTTATTTGCTCGAGAGGTCAAGATCAAACTTTAAGCCAAGTTGGATGCACCCAGCTCGGGAAGATCAAACCTTTAAGGCCACTTTCATACATTCATCCGGAACACAAAACAGTGAAACTAAAACAGGAAGCTCTTAAGAAGTCCAACTCAAAGCAGACCTAATTTCCTTCGCTTATAAGATAAAAATTTCTAGGGGCACCAAGCTTTGTCCATCCGTCCAGGTCGAGAAACACCAGAGAGAGACGATCGCTCGCTCGCCCCCGCCTCAACGTGTGACCGTTACTTGTAAATCCTGCGTGCCATTCCATCCTCCTGCTGACAGGTGGACGGAGAATGCGCAAGGGTCGTGTCCCCTTGTATTTTTGATCGCGAGTGAGGATCAGACATTGAATCATTTAATCAGGAAACTGGAATTCCTCAAATTCGCTCCCATTACCAAGCCAGGGACCTCCGACGAGACAGGAAATTGAAACGCAGGAAGGAAAAGAATATACATGGAGAGATACGACAAAAATCTTGGTATGTATATAACAAAAGAACCTTGAGATTTAACATGTGACACTGCCTTAAGTATATGACAACCAGTGGTGATACTTCAGCAAGTAAAGCAAGCTTTCCTCCCCTCCTTGACATGTCCGTGATCGAGAAACATGCCGCCTCCACTTCAATACTTCTTTCTATCTTTATCAATATCTTAGAGGAGGAGGTGCAACAATGGATTGAAGGCGTCCTGAAGGAGCCTTTCCCGGAAGATTTGACTTTTGCCGAGGCCCTAAGAGATGGAACGCGCCTTTGCCGCCTTATGAATGAAATTCAAGTACGTAGACTGAAGCTTTTGGAAGTTCTTCTCATCCCCGTCTTTCATTTTTCCTCCCGAACTTTTTCAATCGCTGACACCCCTTTAATGCTCTGTAGTTTGCGATGTTGTCAATGACTTGAAGGACGTAGCCTGTATGATTTCTGTCGATGGCTCCGGAAAGACAATCTCATCTCTTCTCGCCCTTCCACTTGCATTTACTCGCAGCCTGGCAGCGTAAAGAAGATCAATTCATCCACTATGATGTTCAAACAAATGGAAAACATTTCCCTTTTTCTTGCCGCTTGCCGGACGTTGGGCGTGCCGTCGTTCGACTGCTTTGAGACCAACGACTTGTTTCAGGGTAAGGATGCCGCCTTGGTAGCTGCCTATTTTTCACCTGTCACGGCCCATGACTCATGGCCTTACTTCTCATCCTTTTCTTTCCCCTCGATGGTCTTTTGTATCCCGGCGACGCGATTTGGCTGCGATTACACAACGGTACAGTGAAGAATATGCAAGGCGTTCTCCGATGCCTAGACTCGCTCGGCCGCACAGTGCAAGCGAAGTGCCCGTCCTTTGCAGGTCCTCACCTAGGAGCTAAAATGGCAACGAAAAACGAACGCAATTTCGATCCCGCGCTCCTGAAAGCGAGCAAAGCGGCAGTGAACAAATTGAACATGGGGTCGGCCGGCTACATGGAGAGAAAATCCTGCGACATCTCCACCAGTGTCACTTTCGGTAATGAGCACGGCCGTGGAGACAGTGGAAACCTGAATACATTTTTGACTCCGGAAGGGACGCAGTGCGTCGTTCAGGATCAGTCAGTGGCAGGAACGGGGCAATGCTAGGATGACGGCAGTTGCATGTATTTTCCAAACACATTTCCCGGAAAGTTGACTTCTTGAGGATAGTCTTATTGCGCATGCGCGCATCTTTATGATATTATCCGTATGGATTTGTAATTTTTGTCTACTATCAAGGCGTACACACTTATTTGCGATTTGTGAAAGATGGGCAAAGGCAGCTCTCGCGTCAACCAGTATAATTTATCCATCGTTTTCCTCATAAAGTATTCAGCTTTTCCTATTGGTGTCCCCATTAGAAGCCACAAGAAAGAAAATGTATGTATTTGATGGGGTATCGAATAAAGACTTGAACAATTGAGGAAATAATTTCCTTTCCAGGACTGTTAAGGGTATGACGAAATCACTGAGGACTATGACGCTACAACAATCTTGTTTTGAGACGTTGAGAATACCTTTATATTTTGGACGATTTTCACACCCCTCAAATGACTCTCACTTGCACACTGTTATAGCTTGTTCTCGCTCCTCTTGATGCGGCTTGCATATTTCATTGAAAATTCCGCTGGGAATATTTTGTCTCATCTCTCGTTGCATAACGGCGGAAGAGGATCGACTGTAAACAAGGAAGGCTTGTCGAACTTTTGCGGTTCATCCGGGTCTTTCCAGGTTCCTATGCACAAGATCATCAATCACAACATACACTGAGCAAAGTTTCGGTACAAGCCCGCGCTCACGTGGCGTATGTTCTCCTGTGTCGATTTATCTCTCCCCCGTTACTTCAACTGCAGGTCGCACAGGGCGTGGTGCATCCACCTGCCCGACCGGCACGTACCCCGTACCACACGACGCGAGCGACTGAGAACCTCGTGGAGCGAGAGCTGTGGGTAGTACGCACGACGTCTGGATAGGGTGCCTACTCGGAGTCATAAGCAGGTGACGTCCCCTTGTACATCTTTGTTGCACGTAACGCCAATACTGAGATCGGAAGAATTGCAAAGGAGCCACTCCAAGCGACTTGTTACGGGAAGGACCCTTAATTGCATCGATCTGAGGTATAAGCATTTTTGAAACGATAGCAGAAATAAGGGTTGGGAAGGGAAGGCTCTCGGGACCTTGGTGTGCATGGTGTGGTTGAATATCCACCCAATTCGTGTACGGTCCATCCTAAATTGCCGACTCATGGTGAACTGATTCCATCCCAGGGCCCAGCCTGTCATTCGTATCCATAAATTTATATAGACATCTTGTATTATCTGACGATCCCTCGCTTCCTTTCTGCACATATTTCCACATTCAGCAGGTGGCAGCCATGTATCGTCTGACGGAACAAGAGATTAATTTGGAGACCGCCGAACTCGACTCAGCAGCTCATCATCCCCAAGCAATTGGCCGGATACCTGATCCAGGATGGACAGGAGGGAATGGGTTGCAAGGCTCTGTTCACACCCCAGAGGACGGTGGCCTTTTATTGGAAAGCTCCTCGTCTTCCTCCTCTTTGGCGGACGATGAGGAGCAAGGCGAAGTCAGGACCCTGGTAGCTGGGAATACGCCTCGAAGTGAGGCACGCACGCCAGCCTCCAGAAAGGCTCCCAATTGGGATCAGCGTATTGGTAAAATGGAGATCGAAGGTGTGGAGGCCGGAGAGACTCGGGAGCCTGGGGACGACATGGACCCGGTCATGCGCGCGAGCCTGATCAGCATGTACAGCTTGCAGAACTCCGCCTTGCTCATGTCCTATTGGACGATCGGGTAGGTCACTGATAGATGCGACATTTGTCTCCTTGAAGCTTTTCTGATCCACAGTCTTGGAAAATATTTTGAACTAGACTTGCTCCACTAGAGTTTGCAGTATATACGAGTTCCTCAGGCCATCTTTATAGTTATCTGTTTCCCCGTGATATTCCGCCCCTAGCAGAAATATCTCTTCTCTCGCATTTTGATTCTAACAGTTTCTGCACCTCTCCTCTCCACAAACTGGCGTCGCTCAGCTTCGCCATGACCTTCACAGGAACCCCCCTCACTGCGTACGCGGTGAACAAGCTCAATGTGGGCCCGGCCCAGCTCAACATCGCAGGAACCATGCTCGCGCTTCCCTGGTCCTTTAAGGTCCTCTACGGCCTGCTCTCGGACTGCGTCCCCATCATGGGCAAACGCCGCAAGCCCTACTTCGTCATCGGCTGGTCCGCCTTTGTCGCCATGAACCTCGGCCTGGCCTCCCTGGGGGAGCCCAGCCTGAACGCCCTCATCGGCATGGGCTTCTTCTCCGTGTGCGGGTACATGCTGGCTGACGTCATGTGCGACGCGATTATCGTGGAGCGTTCCAAACTGGAGCCGGAGGGGCGGGTGGGGCACATGCAGAGCGTGGGCTACGTGGCGCGCTACGTCGGGAACGTGGTGGGCGCCACCCTTGGGACGATCTTGTACAACGAGAAGGAGTGGCATTGGGGACTGAGCATCAGTTCCATCTACCTCTTGAACGGGCTGGCAGCCGTGGTGCTGGTGCTACCCTTCACCTACCACCTTTCGGACCCGAACCAGGTCCTAGAGGCACGCTCGCTGAAAGAGCAGCTTGGGGACATCTGGAAGATGGTGCAACGCCGCACCATCTATGTGCCCATGTCCTTCATCGCCGTCTACAACATGCTCCTCATTCCCAACGCGGCCTGGTCCAACTTCTTGATCCTCGGGCTCAAGTTCACGCCCTGGATGCTCGGAATCATGTTCATCGTCGCCACGGTCTTTTCTTGGCTGGGTGCGTCGGTCGTGCGGGCGGATTGTCGGGGATTCCGGGGATTTTCGGGAAAGAGCGTGTTCCGTCGGGCGGGCAAGGGCGCATGACAGGCCAGTTTTGCCCCTTGTGTCTTCTTGCATGAATGTGATCGGGCGCATGGCCTCGTCCTCACTCCCTCTCCTTCCCACCCTCCCCTCTCCCACCCTCTAGGCATCACATTCTACCGTGCCTTTTTGATGCCCTATTCCTGGCGATGGGTCTACATCATCAGCACCTCCCTCACCGTCTTCTTCTCCGTCCTTCAGCTCTCCCTCATTTTCCGCCTCAATGCCAGGTGGGGCATCCCAGACTTGATCTTCGCGCTGGGAGACGACGCGGCCGCGAATTTCATCACCGCGCTTCAGTTCCTCCCCGCCGTGACCATGTACATCGGCCTCTGTCCGGCCGGGGCTGAAGGGACCTCGTACGCCATGCTCACGACGCTGAGCAACGTGGCCGGAGCCATCGGGAGCGACCTGGGCACGCTCATGACGGGCATCTGGGACGTGTCCAACACGGCCCTGGCGGCGGGCGAGTGGACGGGCCTCTGGAAGCTCTCCCTGCTCACGAGTCTGCTCCAGCCATTGGGTCTCTGTCTCCTCTTCCTCCTGCCCCGGGACGTGGCCCATCAGAAGGCGATGCAGAAGTGCGACAAGCGGGACTGGTGGGGCGGCTTCGGCTTCGTCACCTTCCTTGTCGTGGCCTGGACATGGACCATCGTCCAGACCCTTGTCTACCTGACGACGGGGAGCAGCGTCTGAGGGCGGGATTGGGGGGAAGGGGGGCGAGGGGGAATGGGGGGGGATACAGGCTTCGTGGGTGGAGCCACCTTTTGTATGGGTAGGACCCGAGGTGTCGCGCATTGGGAAGAATGCGGATGCACAAAGATAAAAGTAAGTGAAAATGGAAAAGTACTCTGATTGTGCACACGAAACCTAGGTGGAAACGTGCTTATTGACTTCTGGTTGCACTTTCTTTTTGAAAAGTCGCGTAGCCTCTGGGTGTACCCGGCGACAGTCCCGCCCCGTCCGGCGCCATGGAGATGAGACGTACCGAAGGCTCAGAGCAATTTAAAGCAACACGAGGGCAAGGCAGAAATCAGGGGACTTCCTTTGTTCTTCTAGAACTTTCTCCACCCCCGCCAATCCAACATAAACACTCGTCTTGCTTCCACTTCTCATCTCACTCATTCACTTGCCTTCACACTCCAGCACGCCCGGCAGCAGCCAGAGAGGGTGAGGCGAGGCGCCTATTCCCTACTTACTCGTGCACCCGCGCAGCTCGCCTCTCCTCCATCTCTTACTGGATTGACCATTCCTTCACTCCTATATCCTCCTTGTTCCCCCTCCTCCCCACGTCTTTAAAGACTCTCAGTCGGTTGCTTAGTAGTAGTCCCCCGTGGCCTTGCCCTGCGCGTCCAGAAGACCCGCCCAGTACTTGCTCTCAAAGTCTGCCTTCAGGTTCACGTTCACCAGAGCCTCGATATCTGATCCCCGGGAGCGGACCTGGAAGACAGCCAGGTCACGGGGGGGCTGGAGTTTGCCCAGCACCAGGGGACCGAGGACGGGGGGAAAAGGGCACCAGTCGACAACGAGCTCACCGGTCTCGAGGCTGAAGGCGGACTTGTGCAGGGGGCAGACGATGGTCCCGTCTCCCAGGGAGCCTTGGTCCAGGGGGGTGCCCAGGTGGGGGCAGATATTGGCCACGCAGTATACACTCCCGTCGTAGTCGGCCACCAGGAGGAGCTGCAGACCCTTGGACTCGACGGGGATGATGTCCCCCGGAGCAATGTCTGTGGCCTTGAGCAGGGGCACCCACTCGTCCTTCGCCTTCACACCCTTGACGCGGATGGAGCCATCTGGATTTTGCTTACCAGCAGCCACGGGGGCCGCCCGGGGAGCGGGCTTGGCGGCGAAAGGCACTATGGAGGGTGGGAAGCATGAAGGGCACATGGTCAGTGCTGGAGAAAAGCATCTCCGAATGGGTAGCGCTTGTAAGCGACACGTTGCGTTTTGTCCACTTGGACATATTGGACAGTGCTCGGGCTCTGAAGCCTCGCAGCCGGACAGCCACTATGCACTGCCCTTGACCACGCTGGTCGCTCGGATTTTTCAAACTTCAGGCCATCTATCAGTGTCATGACATACACAAACCAATCAATTCAAACTACGCTGAGCGCATCTCTGTATCTTAAAAAACACGACGTAAGCTCGCACGTGTTAACGCAAGAGTTTTGTTGAAATGCCCGTCGGTAACGCTTCCCTTCTTCCCTCCATTGATTCGTTCCATACCGCCCACCACAGTCTAAACCACCCCTTGCGAGGACTTTCGTCCGATACAAATACATAAATCGTAAACGTAGAAGGACTTATCAATCATGTGATGCCTATCTCACAATTTTTCCGGTGATCTGTCCTTCCCTATTCCCTCTCCTTTCGCGCTTCTCTGCACTGCAACCCTCCCTGGACGTACCGAAAGCCTGAGTTGTGGCGCAGAGGGCAAGGAGAATGGCAGCTACCTTCATGGTTATCTGTGTGTGACTGTAATTTTGGTGTTTTGCGAGGTTTTTGGAGGTGAGACCCGCGGGTATTCAACCATTCAAAGCCACACTGAGCACCCAGCACCAGCTTCAGGGGCGATGGATCCATGGGCAACTCCCCTCCGTCAGACAAGTGGCCACGATTATGCCTGCTTCACATGCGCGCGCCACCAATGCGTGGGTGAGATAGCAGAACCATCAATAGTTCGCTGGGATAGGATACGTCCGTGAGATGGCCGGGAAGGGGAATAGGAGGGCATTTCCACTTGGACCCTGTCCTCAATGAAAGGGCGACACCAGGGTTTGGCTCGTGTCCTTCCCACGCAGAAAGCAAAGCCTTTCCTCTCAGTCCACACCGGGCCAAAAGCCATCGGTCGACTGAACAAAACACCATTCCTTCCCACGAGCAATAGGATAGTTTCCTCGTCGTCCGTGGGCGCGGGGAAGGCCCTGTCCGCGTTCCGAGCATGGGGCCTCTGGAAGTGAGTATCTTGAGCCTCCGTCGTGGTATGAGCGAGGGGGGGCTTGGGCCTTCCGTGCGGCCTGACTTAGCATTACGGCTGACGCCTTTCGGACTTTCGAAGGGATTACGGCGACTTCAAGTCGAGGACTGTCCGAGGGAAGACCGACTTCGAAGGTCTGGCGCGAAACCTTGGCTATGAAAAGGCATATTTTTCGCTTGCGTTTCAAACCGCTTCGGCGCGCGTGTACTCGGCCGTCGGGCACGGCATGTTAAACTTTCACTGCCAGCAATCCCGATGATGGCGAATACTTATCTCACCTCGTAATGTACCATCGTGCGGGCACATAAAACCACCACAGGTGTATTTTTATCCCGCGAGAGGATTATACCTCACATCACTATGGCTGCTGATGACACGCCATCGACCAGCACCAACAACGGCACTCTCAATGCAGAAAATAGATCGGACGAACCCATATGTCTCACCCGAGCGGAGCAGCAGGAGGCAGAAGACGACGCTAAAGGCTTCCCCAAAAATCGTTTCAAGCACGGAATCAACAAGCTATGGCACATTCCACCTGCTCTCAAGACCGGCCAGCCAGTTAAATTGGGTATTGACGAAGCAGGTAGAGGTCCTGTTTTAGGGCCAATGGTCTACGCTGCTGCATTTTGGAAAGTAGAGGAGGTGAGGGTGTCGTGAAGAGAGGAGGTGCGACACGGGGGGGGAAGAGATGTGGATGGACGCGAAGGATTTATGTCTGCACCTTTAATCTTGAATACTTTTTTTATAAAAATGAGGACAGGACGACGCCATGATCGCCATGGGATTCGATGACTCAAAGGCTTTGGACGAAAAAACTCGTGATGGGCTTTTCCAGCGTATGCTGCGCACGCATGAGCAAGTGGGTTGGGTCATACACTCTATTCCAGCCACCGAGGTGGCGGGCAAGATGCTAATGAGAGAGCCAACGTCCCTGAACAAGATCAGCCATGACTCGGCGGCGGACATGCTCTCCTTGGTTCTCGCAGAAGGGGTGTGTGTCACCGAGGTGTTCGTGGACACAGTGGGCGACCCTGATACCTATCAGAGGAAACTGGAAGGCTTGTTTGGGCACCACACCCCCGCGATCGCCTTCACAGTGGCGAAGAAAGCGGACAGCCTCTACAAGACGGTGAGCGCCGCCTCCATCGCGGCTAAAGTGACGCGGGACAGGGCCATCAGGGACTGGGTCTGGGAGGAAGACTTCCCGCAGGCCTTGTCGACAGACTTTGGCTCCGGGTATCCTGGAGACGTGCGCTGTGCGGAGTGGCTAAGGAAGAATAGCAACCCTGTCTTCGGGTTCCCATCCTTGGTACGCTTCAGCTGGTCGACAACCCGGGAGTTGATGGAGAAGGAGTGCGTGGGGGTGGAGTGGGAGGAGGAGGAAGAAAACGGGGGCTTGCCCGCGGGGACAGCGTCGATCGAGGCCTTCGTCAAACCCAAGGCGGACGGCCCCAAAAAGGCGCGAAAGAGGGCCAAATACTTTCAGCAGAGGGGCATGGAGACAGTGGGGGACTTTTGATTTGAGAGGGGGCAGAGCAGCAAGGGGGGAAGAGGTATGAATCACAGTGACGTGTGGTTTTGAACCAGTGACCTGTGGTATCGAAACGGTGCCTTCAGATATCTTGCATTCGTTTTTGTTGTACTTTTGTTTTACGTAGTTACGGGTGCTTGCCAATCGCCTCCGTTTCCCTGGCCCATTATTACAGCGTTGCCCTCTCGCTCGCCCCCCGGCCCATCCTCGTCTCTCCCATCGCCCGCCTCCCCCTTCCCTCCCAACGCAACTACCGGCATCGCACCGATCTTGCCCGGTTCGTCCGCCTCCGTGACCAGGCGGACAAACGTGGACTTGTCACCCGGGATCCACTCCCGCCCCGCGCGCTCGACCACATCCTTGCTCGCTTCCTGCTCCTCCCTTCTCCGCTTCTCTCCCCTTTGCGCACTCTGCACATCCATGGTTACGGTGCCAGCGGTCGTTGCCTGGTGCATCAAAGCCTCCACCACGGCGGCCTTGGAAGGGAAGGAGACGACGAAATATCCCTGCCCCAGGGCGCGGACGTGCCTAAGACCCGCGCCTCGGAAGAGGCTAGAGGCCTCCGAACCTGTCTGCAAGAGCGGCGGATCACCTACGTACAGGAGCAGAGAGTTCTGCGTCTGCACTGGCAGGGCATTGGCGAAGGGAAGGACGGGAGCGGCCTCAGGAGTCGTGGTGGAGGTGGAGGGCGCGGCAAAGGATTCACTTGACGCGCCCGCCATCTCCGTGCCTGCACCCGAGGGGCGTTCCCACCGCGTCTCACCCGTGACTGCGTTGTGCCAGTAGTAACTTTGGTACGTGGGATCGTAGGCAGTGCTCCACACGGGCGTGGTTGGGGCGGCCACGGGGCCTATGGTGCTCGTGTGAGTCACCCCAGCAACTTCCGTCATTGAAGCCCCGGACGCCTCCGCCTCCTTCTCCTTCTTCTTCACAGCTTCTTTTAGCCCATGACATAGCGTCTCCTCCGCCAGCACTTGTGCCGCAACGGTCGCTCCCAACTCCCTGACGCGACGCACAAGGGAGGACGACGGCAGCAAGCCTGCCCTCCAATCCTCCACACGGGCCGACAGCTTGATAAACTCAACTTCCCAATTTTCCACCCCGACAAATCCCGATTTCCCATCTCCTGATAACTTATCTGCCTCGGAGCGATCGGATTTCGTTGCGTTTAGGTATTTGGCTAACATGGCATTCATCTTCCCAAGACACTCGACCACAAGATCTCGCAGGGACGAGTCTTTCCCACTTATGCGCCTGAGCTCTGCTTCACTGAACATAACAAGAGGCGTATGGGCGATTTTTTGTCGTAAAGCATGCGCTGGAAGATACTTTTTATCTGTTTGTCTTGCCCCAATCGACGCCGTTGCTGCTGCTTTCACGACTTCTCTCTGTGGGGATGCACCTTGCAAAAATTCTTCCTCAAGACTCTTAAACAGATCTTCCACGTCTGCAGCTGCTTTCAAAGGATCAGCATATTCCTCGTCCTTGGCCGCCTGTCCCGTGTTCTGTACTTCAGGGCCGTTTTTGATAAGATGCCCTCGAGGAACCACGTGCCTCGCAATACTTCCGACTGCCTCCGCGGGGGCTACATCCTCATCATCTGCCTCGGAATCCGATTGATATGCAACAAGCCTATAATAATATTGTGTTGATTTTGACGTGAAGATCAAGGTATGATATGCGACAACAGCAGAAGCCTTCAGGTCCATATTTCCTTTCCGTTGTTATTTGCTTCTAGTTTTCACTCTTACCCGGACGCATTGACGTATTCCTGCTTGACCACGCCGCTTTCCGGTCGACGAGGCCCTTGACCTCGTTGTCGTTTGCCCATTTCTGTTGTTCGTCAGAGGCACAGGTAAACATTTGTATACTTTATGAGGTCATATGCGAATCGCTCAAGAATAGCACACGCTGTTAGAACACGGAGGGGGATGTCACAACAGCTGGTTCATCCAATCGTGCCAGCGGTGATAAAATCCGGAGGAATAGGGTTTCCAAGCCTTGAATAAAACTTGGATAGCTCTTTTTTGGGAGAAGTTTGATACAAAAACATCGACAAAACGAAAGAAGTATCGATCTGGGCCGTGGCCAGGAATGTCCGGGTATGGTTCTGGTCGACAAATGGCCCTGAAGACATCAACTTGACCTTCAAAGGAAATGACACATCGGTGCATCAACTTCCACGCTTTTTGCTAATTATGTTCGTAGACTGCATAGATAAGGCTCCACCCATACACAGCTTGCTGATCTAGGTTGGTTGAAAGAGAGAAAATGACAGACACCGAAGGACAAGAAGACTCGGAGCATGGATACGGGGACATAGCCGTACCAAGAAGTACAAGAAACTCATGCTTGCTCAATTCCTTTCCCGTGTTTCCTTTGCATTGTTTCCTCCTTGTGGACTGTTTTTATGACACCATCGGATATGAATCCAAACCCTTCTTTTTTTTCGCCTATACCGGTCCTTCCCCTTTGGCATCCGTCCGCTCTCAACTACTGCCTTTCCGCAATTGTTGACATTCCTTTGGATTTAGCCTTGGTCACATACATGTACTTACATTATGATATAGGTGCAGACAAACCGAGAGTGAGACAATGAGAGGAAGGCCGAGACAAAAGACGTGCCCTCATTTACAAATTTTCACGCGCTCCTATTCCTGGCGCCATCTGTTTCACAGTAACCCCCCTTCGCCTATTCTGCTCGCCCCTGGGTTTTTCACTGTAATAGTCCTCCTTCTTCGCCCGCATTCAGATTTCAAAGTCCTCCGAGACAGTTTCAAATCCGTGCGAATAAGAGGTGAGGCCAGGAAAGACATGCGTGGTTTCTAAAAAGCAGATTTATCCGCATGATGAGGCACCAGAGTCTTCAAAGAAAGGCATGAGGCTTTGAGAGGGTCCGCAATGAGCTGTTCGTAAGCTGGAATTGGGTTGAGACTATTCGGCACTGAATGTTCTCCTCCACCCACAACGAGGGGTGGAATCACACGAGATTTTGATGGTTTCTATGATGACATATTAAATAAAGATGTGCAATAAGAGTCTTTTTTCGTTATTTTGTTCTTACATACGTCTTCTGATGTTGCTTTCCGTCTTCAAGTCCTTTCCATTCGTCTCTTGAGTAACGCATGTTTGGCTCTCATTTCAGATACGTGCCGCCCTGCCACTGTCTGCTCACAGGAAGGCACGCGCTCTTACACATTGATGACCCCCATACCAGGTGGCTGGATCTCACGCACTCCATTCGGGTAGTGCCGCTCCACCTGACCGGAAGGGAACTCAAATATCTCCAACCCCGAGGCAGCAACTGTGATATGCTTTGTCTGATTGGCAGCGTACCAGTAGACTACGTCCCCTGTTCCCGCCTCGACAGTCTTGATGTCTCCGTTCATAAAGTGTACGATGCTCTTTCCGTTCGGGTGCACCTCCTTGACCGTGCCGTTGGAGTAGTGCCACTCCTCCCGGCCGTCTGGAAGCTTGCGGATGGTTTTTCCTCCTCCCCCTTTACCTGACGCGGCGGGTTGTTTTGCTTTCTTTTCGGACGTAAGGACAGAGGATGAAGAGTCCTCTGCCCCAGAAGCAGGTTGAGAGTCCTGCTTGGCTACAGGTAGCGGTCGTCGAAAGAGCTCCTGGCCTTGGTGCAAGTAATGATAAGGGGGGGCGAAAGGAGGCGGCCTCTCGCTGATGATGGCTGCCGATGGTGAGGTCCTTGCTCCGCCCCATGACAAGTCGGATGTGCATCCGATGATGCTTTGGGCGGAAGAAGGGGGTGTCACCGTATACTCGCGAACGCCGTACGGCCTTGGAGAGGTGGGATACCCGGGGGAGCTACCCTCTTGGACGGCATTGGTCCCTTCCTCCGCTCCTGCCTTTCCGTCACCCTGCCGAGACAAAAAAGAGCATGGTGGGACTCCCATAGAATGGCCAGCCCCGAGTGCTTTTTTCTCAAGCCTGAGGGGGGAAGCGGACGTAGGATGGGACAGAGGCCTTGCGCCCACACGGGCGCAAGGCCTGCTCTCCCGGAGACCGGTGGAAAGGGAGGAGGCCGGCAGGGGCAAGTTCCTCGGCTGCCTTGCGGCGGACATGGACGACGCGTTCTGGCCTCTGGGCCCAATCCCTGACCGAAGCCCGGGGCTCGCCGTCCCTGTCTTCGCCGATTCCACTTGGCCTTGAAGCTCCTCCAGACGGGCTTGTTGCTCCTGGATCAGAGCCGCCTGCCGCTTGCTGTTGGCGGCCCATCTCTTCCTTTGCCCTTCGGCGTCCAGCTTCATCTTCTCGATGGTGGCGAGCAGGGCCTCCCGCTCGACCCGTTCCTCCCGCGTCGGCAACGCGCGTTGCACTTCCAAACAGCGCGTTGCCGCCGCCTGCTCCCGGAGGAAAGCTTTCTTCTCCTTGCCTACCAACTCCCGTTGGTCTTCGCGCCATTTCTCAACTGCCGCCCGCTCCCTGGCGGCCCATGCCTCCACTTGCTCCTTCCGGCTCCGGGCCTCGGCCAGCATGGCCTCGGACCGGCGTCGCTGTTTTTCGGCCGCCTTGGTCTCCTTCTCTGCCCGTGCCAGCTCCCGCTCGATCTCCTCCTGCTTGTTTTCCAGCGCTTTTAAAAGCAACGACCCACGCCGGCTGCCACAGCTCAAGCAGGTGTCGAGGGAGGAAGGGAACGAAGGATGTGGGGGGGGAAGACCGACATTTCCCTCGCAGAAGCGTTGGTTCGAGTGGCTTTTGGTGCGGTTTTCCTGGAACTTCCCGCGCTGCTTTCCATCTTCTCTTCCTCTGTCAGCAGTCAAGTTCTCCCCGACGTGACCTGGTTCCATTTCGTCCTCCTCGTCCTCTTCGTCGTCGTCGTCGTCCTCCTCCTCCTCCTCCTCCTCCTCCTCCTCCACCGCCTCCTCCCCCACTATCGCTGGACGTCCCTCCTGGTCTACCGCCGCCGTCCATCCCATTCCTTGCACCCCGTTGGCAGCCCATGGCTCGGGCCCGTCCTGGAGAGAAATGGCGGGAAACCCTGCCAAGGCCCGCTCCAGGCTCTCGAACTCCGTCATCTCCTCCCTGTGCCGCGCCTGCCACGCTGCCATTTCGCTGCCAGAGCACAGGAACGAAGCCTGATCCTCACACCGCCCGCCCTCCTGGTCCCAGCCTCCCCCCTCTCGGTCCTCCTCTTCGCTGTCCGCGTGGAAAAGGCGCATCCTCCACTCCCTTCCATCCATCACGTCCGGGGCTTCCGCGGTCCCGGCGGCCGAGGGCGGCCAGTACGGATCGAAGCTCTTCGTCGCATTTCCGTCGAAGCTGTGCTCGCGCACCTCTACTTTCTCTTGGCTCGTGGACTTGCTTTCCCTTTCTTCCCTCCAAGACGTCTCCTCCCCCACACCTCCACCTTCTCCCAAGTAGCCCTCGGTGGGGCTGGGGACAGGATATGAGGACCGCCCGGGCAACGGTTCCTCCATGGCAGTGCCCTGTTTCGAGTCCGTCGCCCTCACGGCTTCGGTGGTCGTGCCCCTCGTCCGTGCCTGTGAGACGAGCGCCAAGGGGGACCGCTCCGAGCGCTTGCGGGCAGGTTTGCTCTTCCGGGTGCTACTGGGGGTTACAGGAATCGGCTTCGAGGAAGAGGATGGAGACGGAGAAATGCCAGACTTGAGTCGATGCATTGCAGAGGGCTCCCTTCGCGACCCTTTGCGCAGGAATGAACGTGGTGTGCTTTGGGACGGGCTTTCGTGCTGGCCGTTCTTCATCTGTGCCGTCATGCCAAGCATCGGCGTAGTATTATCGCCTGGTTGAGACTCATTGCCCATGGCGCACCTTGGAGTCCTCTTATTGCGAGGTGGAGTGTGGGCTAAGCCACGGGAAGGGCTAAGAGGATCTTCTGTGCCATGAAAAGGCATATTTTTCACGCAGGGACCGGCGGGCAAAGTGAGGCGCGGGAGTGGTGAAGAACGAAAAGACGGGTGCGGCTGGACGGAGAACAGTCAAAGCAAACGACAAGAAGCCTCCTTAGCACCAGTGGTACATTTGTGCTGTATTTCATGGGGAAAAGGATTGCTGGATGTTAATCTCGAGGTATGGCATAAAAATGCTGGTCGCACATTGTGTCTCAGCAGGAAAGAACGGGGTCGAAATTGCTTTGTGGGCGACATAAGCGAGAGGGGAAAACCACAGGAAGAAATGAACTAGCCCCCTCTCGATACCCACCACACGTTTCATTATCATTTTTCCCGTTCGAATCCGCGTGACGGGGGCCAATTCTTCGTGGGAGCATGGGACGGGACGGCCTGGCGGCAAAGAGTTCACATTTCCGTGGAGAAAGCGTACGCGTGCTGTCGCCTTAGCGCGCTCATCGCTTACAAGTAGCAACCATAGGCTCGTGTATGCAGGGGGGCCGCTGTTGCACGGCACACTTCTTTATGTGTGGCGCGCGATTTGAACTCACAAAAATATATACGAATGCGCTTTTTGACAACTCAGTCGCGTGGTAACATTTCCCCAGGTCCATGCGCGACAAGCTTTTGGTGGCCGCAAAGTGTAGTGGCGGCGCAGGGATACTTTTATGTGCATACGCCGGGGAAGATGTGTTTTTGATTGACACCAAGCAACCGGGAAATGTCGTGGCTCTTCCCGTCCCTGATCTTTCAGCGGCTTCCGTGGACGGCACCGAGTCCAATGCTGATGGCTTGGGGCAAGTGGAGGCTCTGGCTTTGACGGGGAATGGGAGGCGAGCGGCAGCACTGTACAGGCACAAAGTACTGGCGCTGTGGGACACAAGCGATAGCGCCAGCCCTGTCCTGCTCTCCCACCGTTTGCTTCCCAAAAAAGCCTTTGCGCTCCTATTTGCTAGACTTGATTCGCCATCTGGCGACCAAGATCTCGGCCCGGGGACGGGGCACCAAGAGGATGTCGTGCTCGTCAACGACAAAGTCGGGGACGTTCGGATGTACCGGGCCACAGCCGAAATGCTACCTAAGACCTCGGCATTCCTGCTTGGCCATACAGCGTCTGTGGGCACCTGCTTGGACCTGTCCCCTGACGGGGCACGCCTTGCTACCGGGGATCGGGACGAGAAAGTCCGCATCTCTCATTTCCCCTGCACCGTCGTCATCGAGACGTACCTACTGGGCCATGAGAGATTCGTCAGCTCGGTCAACTTTGTAGAAAATGGCGCGAAGGTGTTGACAGGCAGCGGGGACCAAACCCTTGCCTTGTGGGACGCGCACACAGGCTGCGAGGTTGTAAGGGAAAGTCTCCCCCCCCTCGAGGGGGAGCTCGTCGCGGAGGGCGAGCAGCTTGGGCCGGAGAACGGGGAAAGAGGACGCAACTCGAGCAAGAGCCCAAGTACTATCGTCCCCTGTGCGGTGGCTGTGACTTCAGACAGCGCCCTAGCTGCCGTCACGTTGCTAGGCCAGAGCAAGCTTTTGGTGTACGCCCTGCCCGCTCTGAGCTTGATCCAGACACTGGACTTGCCGTCTGTACCTGTGGGCGCCGCATTTATGGATAACCCGGAAGAAGCGGAAGGGGAAGTCAGGAGAGTGCTGTATGTGACTGTGGGCGCGCCGGAATACCTCTTGGCGTACAGGGTGACCAAAGACGGGGAGGGGGGGGCGTGGAGGCTGGAGGCGGCTGAGGAAGGGACAGGGGTGCTGGTCAGTGTGAGACTCTTTGGGTTAAAAATGGGCTTGAAGGCCTCTTTGACCGTGGACGAGGGAGACGAGGATTTCCTGGGCGGTATGACCAAGGAGAACTTGACCGTGCGGTGTGACTGGAACTCCCGGCAACGCAGGGAAGAGCACGCGGAGAGGGCTCGTCGGAAACGCCAGGACAAGAGACATCGGGAGAGGGACGGGGCGGTCGCGGAGGAGGGGAAAGAGGGGGAAGCGGACCTGCCAGCCAAGGCGAAGCCTCGGACAGGGACACAATCTGGGGAAAAGGAGGGGCGGGAGGAGGATACGCTGGCAGGGCAGGCATGATCAAAGCACAAAGAATACCAAAGTAATGCAAGGGCCATGAGGCACCCGGAATTGCTTGTATCAGGTGACCGGGTCCCTTTGATCGGATCAGAAAAGCTCGTTGTTATTTTACAGTTACTCTACCGGGCTCATTTCCCCCCAAGATATTGCTTTTTCCCGACTGACCTGCACGCCCGCAGTCAGGACGGGCCCTGGAAAAGGTTGCGCCCCCCGTCCGAATGCACGTTCGAAGGTAGAGTCCCTCGTGGACCCGACCTTCCAACGTGCCTCTCACTTCAACAATTGGTTCACCTTTAGCTTGAAGCCGAAGACGTCGCTGACCAAGGCACTCAAGGCGGAAAGAAGGATAACGCGCGTGACTCGCACGAGGGTAGGAGACATGCTTAGCCCGCTGACGCGATTGGGCGAGTCCAGTTCCCGCAAGAGTTTCACCGCCAGCTTCAGGACGTTGGATGATATCTGAAGCTTCCCGAGCTTTGCACGATCGTTGCTTCGGCTGCAGTTCTCAAAAATGCGGAGTTGGACGTTCAGTTGCTCGGTCAGGAGGATGGTGGTGTCGCCGAACTTCTCGTTCGTCCGCGTCCCCAAGGAGAAAAAGCGGAGGAGGAAGATGGAAGAGATGCCGCCCCATATTACCAGCTCCCAGTGCCACAACTCCGTGAGAAAGGGACGCACGTCCTTGCAGAGGAAGACCTCCACACACAGGACGGCCAGGAAGAAGGCGACGGTCCGGAAGGTGGAGGAGACGACCGTGTCGGCCACGCGTTGGGCCTCGAAGCGGCGGAGCCAGGCCCGGCCCCCGCGGAGGGCCAACCACATCTTGATGTTGAGAGGGTTCTTGAGCGTGAAGTGCGGGATGGCGTAGCGGCTGGCTTTGGAGAAGGAGGTAAGCATGGAGAAGAGTTTGCTGTACTTGTAGCGTTTCTTGAAGACCAGCTCCGTGGCCGAGAGGACTTGCCGGAAGATGCTCCAGGCCAGCAGGTAGACCGCGAGGAAGCTCACGAGGCGGACGGCGCCCAAGGCCGACGGACAGGCCCCTTTGATTTCGTCGCGGCAGCTGGTCCCTTCCTCCCTGGCCGGGTCGTACTGCCCCCCCGCATGCAGAGCGTCCTCCGCCTCCTGAACGAGGAGGAAAGGGAGCAGGCCAAACCAAAGCCGGGCGCTTTTTAAAGGGACATGGCCACTGACGCCTGGAGCCGCCCTTGTCTGCCCCCCTTCCTCCCACGCCATCCACAGCCGATGCAAGAGGGGGGCGGCGGCCGCCAAGGACGCCCCGGCCAGGGGAACCCCGGTCCTGTACATCCAGTCCTGCTCCGTGAGAGCGACGCGGTCTACCAGACGGCGCCGCATCTGACTGAGCGTCATCCCCACCTTGTACCGCTGTCCATTCTGATTCAAGAGCGTGACTCGGACGGAGGCCCCGCCCCCCAGCGGGTTCCTTCCCAGGCCGAGCATGCCTTCCTCTTCTTCCTCCTCCCGGCATGAGTCCGTGACGTTGAAGGGAGATGGGGGGCGTTTGCAGGCAGGGCGGGCTGGCGAGAGGACTCCGGGGAGGGTAGGGGATAAGGAAGGGAGCGGGTGTTCGGGCAAGGATGGCGGGGACGAGGTGGGGGGGGGGGATGCT
>Ga0102934_1000772_pt1 | contig 21928 bp, 21 predicted proteins | sample SalPonR2_A_D1_MG_FD_78175 | JGI IMG/M metagenome (GOLD analysis project Ga0102934, IMG submission 78175) | Salt pond soil microbial communities from South San Francisco under conditions of wetland restoration - Salt Pond MetaG R2_A_D1_MG | ecosystem: Environmental > Aquatic > Marine > Intertidal... | reverse complement strand
CCGGCGAGACAGGCGGCCTGGAACTGCGCGCAAAGACCCGGCGCGGCATTCGCGGTGACCGAGATGCAGCCATGGCCGCCATGCGCCATGAAGCCGAGCGCCGTGGCGTCCTCGCCCGAGAGCTGCAGGAAATCGGGCCCCATCATCTGCCGCTGCAGGCTCACCCGGCTCATGTTGGCGGTGGCATCCTTGACGCCAATGATATTCTTCACCTCGAACAGTCGCGCCATGGTCTCGACCGACATGTCGATCACCGAGCGCGGCGGGATGTTGTAGATGATCAGTGGCAGGGCGATCGCCCCGGCCACCGCCTTGAAATGCGCCTCCATGCCGGCTTGCGTCGGCTTGTTGTAATAGGGCGTCACAACGAGGACCGCATCGGCACCCGCCTTTTCCGCGTGGATGGCAAAGTCCATCGCCTCCATTGTCGAATTCGAGCCGGCGCCGGCGATCACGGGCACGCGGCCCTTCGCCTCGTCGATCACGATTTCGACGACGCGCTTGTGTTCGTCATGGCTCAGGGTCGGGCTCTCGCCGGTCGTGCCAACGGGGACGAGGCCGTTCGAGCCTTCGGTGATCTGCCAGTCGACGAGTCGGCGCAGGGCGTCTTCATCGAGCCTGTCGCCGGCGAAGGGCGTGACAAGTGCCGTGATCGAGCCCGAGAAAGCGGGCGTTGCCGTGGATTGTGCGGGCATGGCGGCCTCCTGGACCGTTTCCTGTTGTTGTCATGTCGCATGTGCGGATGCGGATTGGCTTTCACATAACCCTTGGCGCGACGCGGCGCAAATACCATCATGCGCCATGATTCGGCTTTATCCGTGTTGCAGGAGCACGCAAGTGTATATTCCGGGCATGCGGTATCGGGAGAGGGAAGCGTGAACAGTCGAACGATCGCCACAGGGCACCACCACGCGGTCCGCGCCGTCATTGTCTGGATGGCGTGCGCCCTCTGGCAGCCGGCGCGGCTTCGCAGCCGGGTTCTCGCCCTGGCTGCGGCCCTCGTGTTTCTTGGTTGCCACGCCGTCGATTCCGCCGTTCGCGCGCAGCCGCTGCCCGCGCGGATCGCTGTCGACGAGATACCGGCCCTGTTTCCGGATCTCGATTTCGATATGGCTCGGGAGGCGCTGACGCATTACCGGTTCGGGCGTATCGCAGAAGGTGATGCGCTGCGTCCCGAGATCACCGGCGAGGCCGCTGATGCGTTGCTCGAATGGGCCGCGGTGCGCTCGTCGGGATTGCGCGATTTCGAACGGATCACCGCGTTCATGCGCAGCCAGCCGGACTGGTCGGGTCGAAGCCTGATGCGGCTGCGTGCCGAGCAGGCGCTCGTCGAGACCGGGCCCGGGCCGGATCGGGTGCTCAGTTTCTTCGCTGACGAGGAGCCGCGCACCGCTCGTGGTGCACTCCTGCTGACCCAGTCGCTCTGGGGCTCGGGGGCGCAAGAGGCTGCCGAGCATCTCGCACGGGGGTACTGGCGCGAGCGCGGCTTCGATGAGAATACCGAGGCGCAATTCCTGCTCTCATTCGCATCCGTCTTTACGCCGTCGGACCACCGTCTGCGCATGGAGAACCGCCTCTTCGCCCAGGACTGGGCGGCGGCGCGGCGGGCGGCCCGGTTTGCCGGTGAGGAATTCGAGGCGCTCGTCGATCTGCGTCAGGCGCTGATGCGTGACCCGGCGCGGATCGATGCTGCGATCGAAGCGGTACCGGGGCCGTTGCGCCATGATTCCTCTACGCTTTATGCGATGGTGCGCAAGGCGCGCCTGGATAATGACGTCCGTGAAGCCGGCCGGATCATCGCACGTGCGCCACGCGCCCTCTCCATCATCGGGGACGGGGATGCCTGGTGGGTCGAACGCCGCATCGTTGCGCGCAATTTGCTTGAGGAAGGCGCCTACGGGCTGGCCTACGAACTCGTCGCGGGCCATGCGGCGCAATCGCCGGCTGATTATCTCGATGCCGAATTCCATGCCGGCTGGATCGCTCTGCGCTTTCTCGATGATCCGCAAACCGCATTGACCCACTTTATCGCCGCCGCAGCGCCCGCCTCGACCCCGATCTCGCTGTCTCGGGTGGCATATTGGCAGGGCCGGGCCTATCGGGCATCGGGTGACCAGTCGGCAGCCCGCGCGGCGCTGGAAGAGGCCGCCGAGCATGCGACGGCCTTCTACGGTCAGCTGGCACGTCAGGAGCTGGATGGCGGGCCGATCACGTTGCGGCCCTTGCCCGAAATCGACGAGACCATCATCGCCGAGCGCGACGGGCGGCTGTTTACGCGCGCGATCGTGCTTCTGCACGCGCTGGATGCCGAAGATCTGGCCATTGCGCTATTGGGCGATCTCGGGCGTACGCTCGACGATGCCGCGTTGCTGCGTGCCTATGGCGATCTTGCCGAGGCGCTTGAAAATCCGCGCGCCCTGCTGGCTCTGGCCCGCTCGGCATTGCTGCGCGGATTGCCGCTCGAGAGGCAGGCTTATCCCGTCGGTGCCATTCCGGACTATCCGGAGATCGGCCCGGCGGTCGAGCCGGCACTGGTCCACGCCATCGCGCGTCAGGAGAGCGCATTCAATGCCGATGCCGTCTCCCCGGCCGGTGCGCGCGGTCTGATGCAGTTCATGCCGGCGACGGCGCGGCGTGTGGCGCAGCGTTACGGTGTGGATTTCGATGAAGACCGGCTTCTGGGCGATCCGGTTTATTCCGCCAAGCTCGGCGCCGCGCATCTGGGCGAATTGCTCGACGGCTGGGGCGGGTCGGCGGCGCTCGCCTTCGCGGCCTACAATGCCGGGCCCGGCCATGTGCGCCGCTGGATCGAGCGCTTCGGCGATCCGCGCCGCAGCGACCGGGATATCATCGACTGGGTGGAGCAGATTCCCTTCCCGGAGACGCGCAGCTATGTCCAGCGCGTCATGGAAAATCTCGTCGTCTACCGTTACCGCCTCGGTCAGGATCGCCCCCTCGCCATCGGAGACGATCTGCGCGGTGCCCGCCCGGCGCGGTGAGCGGCTCAGCCGCGCCGCCGCAGCCAGCCGGCCACTCGCCGGCGCAGGGCGCGCCGTTGCTGCTCCGCGCCGATGAGTGCTTTGCCGGTCCGGCCCGGTGCGATCACAAGATCCGCGATTTCGAGGCGCTCGTCATACAGATCCTGCAGCGGGGATGCTGCGAGCGTGCAGGAATCGAGACCGCGCAGCGCCGCCTCGGCATGCAGGGCCTGGACGATGGCATCCTCCAGCACGATGCCCGGCGCATGCCGGCGCAGGGCCTCATCATAGGCGGTCTTCCAGAGAAACGCCGCGCCGTCCTGCACAAGGCTCATCGAGATCGCGATCGGTCGACCATCGAGCAGCAGCTGGTCGACGCGGCGGCTGCCGGGTGGCAGATCGGGCCGGAACAACCGCGCCAGCATGGTGCGTGTCGCGTCTTTCTGCGCCAGCGCGGTCCCGCTGGTCCCTTTCCAGCCCCCCGCCTCGAGGGCGAGGAATGACTGCGTCGCTGCCGCGCAGCCTTGCGGATCGGTACGACTCTCCACCGTCAGGGTCGCGTTGTTCGACAGGGCATTGCGCAGCCGCTTGAGCCCCTTGCGCCGGCTGCGGCCATAGGCACGATGGATAAAGGCTTCATAGGATTGTGCGGGCGTCGCGACGGGACGCGCGAAGGGGTCGAGTGCGCGCCATGTTGCGCCGACCTCGCGCAGAGCGGTGAGCAGCGCATCGCCGATCGGGCCGGAGAGCGGCACGTGGCGCAGAAGCACCGGCTCTGCGCCATTGCCGAGCGCGCGGATCAGGCTTGCGGCCCATCCGGGGGGCGCATCACGGGCGATCAGCGGTGTGCCGCAGGGCAGGTAGGGCGAAGTGTAATTCGCGCCCCCGCGTCGCCATCCGATCCGGGTCCCGCGCCAAATCGAGGGCAGCAGACCAAAGAGCCGGCCTTCACCTCGCCCGTCGGCAAGGTGCAGGCAGATGAGTTGCAGGCGATCTCGCGCTGACGGATCGGCGGCCAGCAAGGCTTCGAGGGCGGCAGGCGTGTAGAACGGATTGGGGTGGAGCGGGTCTGCGGCCAGGGCCTCCCATTCCCGCAAGAGCGCCGGCTCTGCTTCTGCGAAAAGCACCCGTCGGGTCGCGTAATCCACGTCGGCCTGGCGCCGCGCAGTTTCAGGACGCTCATTCCCCTCCAACACGGTCATGCCCGAATCCCCGTCGCCCGAATCACGACTTCATGACAACCTCGCTTATGGCGCTTACGGGATATTTAATCAAATCCCGATAAAATAAAGGAAAATTCTGGCAAATAGGAACAATTCGGCTGATCGGCGCGTTCTCGGAGCGCTTGCGATATCGAAAACCCCGGAGGTCTCGCCGGTCATGCCCGGAGAAGCTTGAGTGCATGTTGCAGCGCAGCGAACCAGCAAACTCCCCCGACCAGCCCTCGGATAATGGCGAGGCTGCGGGGCGTCGGCATGCCTCGACGCTGGTCGAGAAAGCCTTTCCACAATTTCTGGTAATTGCCATCCTGCTGCCACTCCTCTTCTTCGGCTTTGCGGCTTATCGCGACTGGACCGGTGTCCGCGCCGAGGCTGAGACGCAAGTCGCGCATGTTCGCGATGTCCTGGTCGAGCACGCCCAGCGGGTGTTCAAGACGCATGAACTCGCGGCTCTCGCGACGCGCGACCGGATACGGCGCACGCCTGCGGCGCAGCCTGATGACTTACGCGGGTTCCTGCTTTCCCTCGCCGGCGCCTTTCCTGAAATCGCGTCGATATCGGTGATCGATGCGCGGGGACGGCTTCTGGCGTCGAGTGCACGTGAGGCCGATGCGCCTGTCAGCTTTGCCGATGCGGGATGGTTTCGCCGCCTGCGCGAGGGAGAAGTGTCGCGCGTCGTGGAGGTCGACCCGGCACAGACCGCCATTGCACAAGGTCTTTTCACGTTGAGTTTCCGCCATGATGATCCCGAAGGCGGGTTTGACGGCGCAGTGAGGCTGGCAATTTCACCCGGGTATTTCAATATCTTCCATTCTGGCATCGCACCGGAGCGGGGGGTGATCACGCTGTTTCACGACAACGGCGAGATGCTCAGCCGCTATCCACCGGATTTGGCTATGGCCAGTGATCTGGCGCAGGATGACACGTTCCGTAAGGCTGTCGCCGAAGCGCCGTCGGGCTTGATCACGTATCGCAGCCCAGGTGACGGCGAGCAGCGCCTTTATGGCTACGCGCAGGTCGGCGCGTATCCGGTCTACCTCGCTTACGGTCTCGGTCGCTCCGATATGCTCGGCATCTGGCTGGGCCGGCTCGGCGCCTATGCCGGATTCTTCATTCCTGCAGGTGCTGCGCTGCTGGTCCTGGCCCTGTTCGCCTGGCGCAATCATCGCGAGCTGGAAGACACGGTTGAACTGCGCACGCAGGCGCTCTCTTCCGCGATCGCCGAGAAGAACCAGCTTCTCAAGGAAGTGCATCACCGCGTGAAGAACAACATGCAGATCATCTCATCGCTGATCCGCATGCAGGAGCGTGTGCATACTTCACCGGACGAGACCATCAGGCGGGTTCAGGCCATGGCTCTGGTCCATGATCTGATCTACAGCCACGGCGATTTCGCCAGCGTCAATCTGGCCGCCTATGCCCATCGCCTGGTCGAGGGCATGCGGCGCGGACGCGACGATCCGCCGGAATTCGATCTCCAGCTCGAACCGGTGACCATCGCGCTCGATCGCGCCATGCCCTTTGCACTGATCCTGAGCGAGGTCGTCAGCAATGCGGCGAGCCACACCTTTTCGGAGGATGCGAGCCCGATCACGATCGCGCTGCGACGTGAGGATGATGAAATCGAACTCTGTGTGGACGATGAGGGGGAGGGACCGAATCCGGAGATCGACGGGCGCGGTTTCGGCCTTCGTCTGATCAAGTCGCTCGCTGTTCAACTCGGGGCGCGCATGACCTATGAGCGCCACCATGGTGCCGTCTTCCGTTTGCGCTTTCCGGTGGACCCCGTCTGAGATTGTTCACCAGGTTCGTCTTGCGCCGTTATCGATATGGATCACGCCGTTGCGGTACATCTTCAGCCCCCCGACATCGGGGTGTTCGCGCAGCCAAGCCATGACTTCGCGCCCACGCGCATCGACGCGAAAATCGATGGCGCGACAATCGAGATGCAGTGATTGCGGCGCGCCGCCGGCGCGGCGATTGCGCTTTGGGCTGCGATGGGTGGATTGTACCGAGATGGCGCCGAATTCCTCGGCGACCTTTGCGAGAACGCCCTTCAGATCGTGGGGAAGGCACTCGGTCGGCGTGCTTGCGCGGACCACGATCGCACCGGCATTCACATGCTTTCGGAAACCCGAGAGGTTGCGACCGCCACCGAACAGGGCTGCGAGCCCGCCCCCGGTGGATGCGACCTGCATGTTGCCCTCAGCCGGCACGGCATCACCGCCTCCGGCAAGGGACGAATGTGCAGCGAATGCGAGCATGGTTGCCGCAATGAGTATCGGCAGCACTGTTCCTGCCATGCGCATGGCATATTCACTTCCTGCCTCCCGAACCAGAACGACGTTCCCGCTATGGAGCCGTTTTACGACCCTCATGCCGCTTGTGAGTTGGCACGCGTGATCGCCATCGACCGTGTCTGGTGCTGCGCGCGGTCCTTTCAAGTGTCGGAATGTGTCGCTTGCCCGAACGAAAAGCGGCAATTTCTGGGAATCTGTGCGTGTTGCGCCCGCCCGTAGGGCCCGATCAGGCCGGTTCTCCAGGCGTCTCGATACGAATGCGCCCCGCGCCGGGCTCCTGTTCGAGCCGTTGCGCAAGATCCGGCATCAGCCGCTTCATCTCACCGTGGAGCGTATAAGGCGGGTTCACGATGACGAGACCACAGCCGATCAGGCGCGGTTCCGGGTGCTCTGTCAGAACCCGCATTTCGAGGCGCAGAGTGGGGCGGGGGAGACTTGCGAGCGGGGCCAGCGCTTCATCGACCTCGCGCTGTCGCTTGATCGGATACCAGCCGACGTAGATGCCGCCGGGCCATTTCGTCGTCGCCGCAGCGATCTCATGCGTGAGCCGGCCCAGTTCGCCGGTTTTCTCATAGGGCGGGTCGATCAAGACGAGGCCCCGCTTCTCCTTGGGCGGTATCATCGCGCCGAGGGCCTGCCAGCCATCGAGATTGAGTGCCTTGAGATTGCTTACCTGATGATAGCGCGCGGCCAGCACCGCGTGATCGGCAGGGTGGAGCTCGACCAGAATGCCGCGATCCGACGGGCGCAGCATTTCGCGGATGATCGCCGGCGAGCCAGGATAGATGCCCTCGCCGTAACGGGCCCGAATGCCGGCGAGCACATTGCGGTAAGGCGCCAGCAGCGCCTCGCATTCAGGCGCGAGCGGCGCGTCGTCGAGGCGTCCGATCCCGTCGACCCACTCACCGGTGCGCGATGCCTCGTCGGCCTCGAGATTGTAGAGGCCTATCCCGGCATGGGTATCGATGGCGCGAAACGGTTTATCCTTGAGCGCGAGATAGGCGAGGATGCGTGTCAGCACGACATGCTTGAGCACATCGGCGAAATTTCCCGCGTGAAAGGCGTGGCGGTAGTTCATGCGCGGCGATCAGGGCCGGAAGGCGCGGCAATCCGGTCCCGCATGCTGATGGCGCACCAGATCGGCCACGCACCATTCGACGCCCCAGTTTCCGAAAATACCGCGCCCCTCCACGATGATGTAATCGACACGGCTGTGATGCGTGCCGGCTTCGCTCGTCAGCATCGCCCGCGCAGAGCAGAAGCGACGCGGGATGTAGCTATCGCCCCAGGGACGCAGCGCGATCTGTCGCGCCTGTGTGAGTTCGGTGAGGCGGATCCCGGAATCCCAGAAGCGCGATTCGCGCGAGTCAAAGCGCGCGGCGATCCTTGACAGAACGAGGTGGTCGTCACAGGCGGGGAGTTCTCCGGTCCAGCGCACGGCGCGCTCCTCGGCACGCGGTTGTGCCCAGCGATCGGCCTGCGCAGCGGATGGAAGGAGGAGTGCCGTCGCCAATGCCAGCGCTGCCGCCAGCACCGCTGAAGCGGTCTGCCGGAGATTCGGAGCCGAATTCGACGTCGTGATCATTGCCGCACCACCTCTCACCTGCCCGGACACATGACCCGTGGTCTCGGATGGCGGCACATTCCGTCAGACGGGCCTTGCGGTCAAGCGCAGGTGGCGGGTGGGCTCAATAGATCGGCCCGAAGCGTGACCCGGTTTGCGGCTCGAGCACCGGCGCGATCGGAAACGGATCGGCTTGCGGAGCCGGTCGGCTCCATTCCTGCGGCGCGCGCGGTAACGTATCCGGCCTCTCCTGCCTCACGCTATGCACCGGCTCGGCACCCGTCGTATCGCCCCCCTTGCGCGGCCAGACGCTCATGATCGGCGCGGCATCCGGGTCGATCCGGGGTGTGAAATCGATTTCCGGTCGGCAGACATGAATGTCGCCATTGCGGCCATGGCGGGCGAGATCGAGATGGAAATGGTCGTAATGGAAGGCGTCGGATCCCGGCCCGAGCACCGTCGTGAAGTAACGGCAGGCGCCGACGAAGACCTCGCGCAGGAAGGCCCGCTCGGCCTGATCGCCGCGCCAGCCGTCGCTGATCGTGATGCTGCGGCCATCGGTGAGGCTGAACGACATCACGTCGACGGCGTTGCCGAAAGCATGCTCGGACATCCGCGCGCCCGGGCGGCTGTTGCGGGTGCGGCAGGAATAATCGCCCGAGCGCATGCCGGTGACGCGCGATCCGAAATAGAGCATCGCCGCAGGCTGCACGATGTCCCGCAGCCAGCGATCCGTCTCGGCGATCACCGGGCAGCCGAGCGTGGCGGGGTTGCTGAGCGCAACCCGTCCTTCGTCGAGGGCTGTGACGCGGAACGGGCGGGTGATGCCACAGGATCCGGGCCCGCTGATGGGCGAGAGCCGCGACGCGTAGGAAGAGCGGCTGACATCGCCGCGTGCGAGGCAGGCCCGTTCGGCCTCGCTTCGCCACGCTTCACGCGGCTCCCCGGGCAACAGCGAGCAGCCCGTCAGTATGACACTGACGCCGACGAGAACTCCGAAGGCTACAGATACGCGACGCATGCGCATACAATGCGCCATCATCGGTAAAGGATTTGTCAATCCGTTGCCGATGGCGGTGCGCCTCTGTCGGCGGATTACTCGGGCGGTTGGCCGGCGGCTGCCAGTAGCGCCATGGCACCATCAACGAGAATCTGTTCTGCGCTCATCGCAGAGTATTCCAGGTGGCCGATCGCATCCAGTGTCGCAACGCCATGTGACAGGCTCCAAATCCGGAAAGCCAGCGGACCGGCAGCTTGTTCAGGGAGCCTGCGCTCGGCAAGGATCGATGTGATCGTCGATATCAGGAGCTTGAAGGCCGCATCATGCTCTTCGTCCGGCAACGCCTCATCGCCCTTGGGGAAGGCGAACATGGCGGCATAATAGCCGGGCTCCGTGCGGGCGAAGCCGAGATAGGCGCGCGCCATGGCTGCAAGCGCCTCGCGCGGATCGCAATGCTCGCTCGTGGCGGTGAAGATGCGCTTTCCGAACAGGATGAAACCCTCATTCGCGACAGCCCGCATCAGGGCGTCACGATCGGTGAAATGGCGATAGGGTGCGGCTGCGCTGACGCCGGCCTTGCGTGCGGCGTCGGCGAGGGTAAAGCCCTGCGGCCCGCGCGCCGCGAGCAAATCACGCGTCGCGTTGACCAGTGCAGCGCGCAGATTACCATGATGGTATCCACGTTTGCCGATGGGCTGTTCTCGGGCCGTTGCAATATGTGGCGCGCGTTTGTCCATTGTCCCTGCGTCAGTTTCCTGTTTCTCATTATGACAAAAACGTGGCACTTTAGGCTAGGGTCAATTTACGCTACCGATCACAACAAGGTGCCATGCTCTCTCTTCTCGATCTTTTGCGCCGCATCGATGCGGGCCATATCAGCGCGCAATCGGCGCTCTCCCATTGCCTCGATCTGATCGAGGCGCGTGAATACGCGGTACGCGCCTTCACCCATATGGACACCCATGCGGCTGCGGCGGCGCAGGGGTCGCTTCGCGGGATCGCTGTCGGCATCAAGGACATCATCGACGTGGCCGGCATGCCCACGGGGATGGGATCGCCGATCTATCGCGACAATGTGGCGCGCGCCGACGCGTCGATAACCGCGATGTTGCGCCGGGCCGGCGGGACGCCTCTGGCAAAGACGACGACGACGGCCTTCGCCTTTCTGGACCCGACCGAGACACTCAATCCGCATAACCCTGCCCACACACCCGGTGGCTCTTCAGCCGGTTCGGCTGCGGCGGTCGGAGCCGGTATGCTGCCGCTCGCAATCGGGACGCAGACGGGTGGGTCGGTGATCCGCCCGGCGTCCTATTGCGGCACGGCTGCGATCAAGCCGTCCTTCCGGCTGCTGCCGACGGTCGGGGTCAAGTGTTATTCCTGGGCGCTCGACACGCTCGGTCTGTTCGCGGCCAGCGTGCCGGATCTCGCCTATGCGCTTGCCGCTCTGGGCGAGCGCCCGGATCTGCGCCTGCCGGATGACCGGGCGCCGGATTCGCCTGCCGGTCTGCGTATCGGTCTGCTCACACAGGATTTCGCGGGGCCGCCCGAGGATGACTCGGCGGCGGCACTTGATGCCGCGGTCAAGGCGATCGAGGCGGACGGGGCGCAGGTGACGCCGGTTTCCGCCCCAGAGGCGCTGGCCGCCGCCTATCATGTGCACGGCATCATCCAGGATTATGAATCAGCCCGCGCGCTGGCCTGGGAATATGACGCACATCGCGATCAGTTGCCGCCGATCCTGGGCGAGGCCCTCGATGCGGCGCAGCATGTGCCCGCCGGGGCCTATGACGAAGCCCGGCGTACAGCACATCAGGCACGGCGCGAGGCCAAGAGTTTCATGCGTGAATACGATGCGCTGCTGACCTTCGCGAGCCCTGGTTCCGCGCCGGAAGGTCTCGCCTCGACGGGTGAATCACGCTTCAACCGGCTGTGGACCCTGATGGGCGTTCCGGCGGTCAGCGTACCCGGTTTTCACAATGCGGCAGGGCTTCCCGTGGGGGTGCAGATCGTTACGGCATTCGGTCGTGACGACAAGGCGTTGCAGGTCGCGGCATGCGTCGAGAAGGCACTGCAGAAAAGGCTGTGAACAACCTGGCTTCATGATGGTACAAACCTGTTTCAATACAATGCGTTAACCGATTATTAAGGATGATCGTCGCGGGTGCCTGAGCAGGGGTTGTGTCGAATGCATCTTGCAGCGGATGCTGAGCATGCTAATCTGTTTCGACGGTCCCCCGTCAGGGAGGTTACAAATGGGCCTGATCTCGAAACTCAACCTTGTTCCAAAGTTGAATGTTGCTGCGGTTTGCGCGGCGCTGGTTTTTGTCGGTGCCGTCGTCGCGGGCGTGTTTTGAGGAGATGATGCGCCGGGGGAACGGTTTCGCTCATTCCCGGCGGTCGATGTAACATACCATCGCAAAAGCACGAGCTTCCACTGATCGAAGCCTGTCGACATCGGGCCCGCCGTCGTGAAACGACGGCGGGTTTCTCATGCGAGACGCTGCGCCGGGGGCTTCGAAAATCCGCCGGAAGCGCTTGCTGAAATCCCCCGATCGGGGCACTTGCCAGAAAACGTACGAGCGCCGAACCTGACCCGATGGATGAGCCCCTGACCTTCGAAACCACCTTCGATTCCCCTGCCGGCCTGTGCGAGCGGTTATCGCCACGCCTGCGCCGCATCGTTGCTGGCAATGGCGGGCCGATGACCTTCACCGGCACCTGCACCTATCTCGTCGGAACGTCCGACATTGCCGTGATCGACCCTGGCCCCGAGGATCCGGCCCATATGGAGGCGATTCTCGCCGCGATTGGTGAGGCGCGCATCAGCGCCATTCTCGTCACCCACACCCATCGCGATCATTCACCGGGCGCGCGACCGCTTGCGCGGGCGACCGGTGCGCCGATCATCGGCTGCGGCCCGCATCGCCCGGCGCGACCACTGGAGACCGGCGAGGCCAACCGGATGGAAGGGGCCGGTGACCGCGAGCATCGTCCCGAACGCGAGCTGGCGGACGGTGACATCGTCTCCGGGGAGGGCTGGACGCTGGAGGCGGTGGCGACGCCCGGCCATACCGCCAACCATCTTGCTTTCGCCCTGCGTGAGGAGAAGGCGCTGTTCTCCGGCGATCACGTCATGGCCTGGTCGACGTCCTTCGTTGGTCCGCCGGATGGCGATATGGCCGCCTATATGCGCTCGCTCGACAAGCTGCGGGCGCGCGACGATGCAATCTACTGGCCCGGTCATGGTGGCCCGGTCCGTGAACCGGCGCGGTTCGTTCGTGCGCTGATTGCGCATCGCCGCCAGCGCGAGGCGATGATCCTGGCGCGGATCGCCGCAGGTGATCAGATGATCGCGCAGATCGTCGCAAATGTGTATCCCGGCCTCGCGCCGGCGCTGATCGGCGCGGCCTCGCTCAACGTGCTCGCGCATATCGAGGATCTGGTCGCGCGCGGGCAGGTACGGGCGGAGGGCACGGTCGGGCTGGAAGGCAGCTACCACCCCGTATGACGGTGATCAGCGTGGGTTGTCCAGAAAGGCGATCTCGGCGAGATAGGCACGCAGCAATGCGCTGTTGGCGCCGATATCGTAATTGCCCTGCGGCGCGGTCGCACGCGCATCGATGCGCACCCGGTCACCTACCGGGGTGATGCGCACGGAAAGCCGCAGCGGCAGGCGCAGGATCGGGGTTTCGCCAATTGCTTCCAGGGTGACGGACCGCATCTCTGCCTCCACGCCCGACATCACGCCCCCCGTCTCCGGGGTGTTCGGAAAATCGGGGCGCAGCGGGGGCAGGGGTGGCGGGTCATCGGGTAGCCGCGAAAGTGCGGCCTCTGCCGCCTCACGGGCCTGCGCATCTGCGGGCCCACCTTCGTCTTCGAGGCGCAGATCCAGCGCGCTTGCCGCCCGCCGTGCCAGTTCTTCCGTTTCCCGCAGTGGGGCGTCGAGATAGAGCGGGCGCACCATGGCCCGGGCGCGCCATGTCCGGGTCATCGGCGCTTCGGGAACGAGGCGGTCGAGCAGTCCGGGCCGCTGCGGCAACGCCTCATCCGGCGCGGCGAAGGCCGGCGGATTCTGGAGATCGGTGCTGATGTCGCGCGATTGCGGAGCATGCAGACGCAATCCTGCTATATAGAGCGGCAGTGCAAGAATCAGGAGCGCGAGCACGAAACCCGTCACTGCGGATGCAGCTCCCCGCCGCCCAAGATACCAGATCCGCGAGAAAGCGGCGAGTGCAAGACCGAGGGCGATCGCCGCGATGACGAGCCCGGCGAGGATCGCCGCCATACCGGCATCGAGATCGACCTGGCGCGCGCGGGTGAGATAGAGCGCGAGCCCGGTCGAGGTCAGCGACAGAAGCGCCATCCGGCGGGACCAGACGGCGAAGCGCGAAACCGGCTCGATGATGGTGATGCGACGCATGCTTCTTTTTTGCAGAAGCCGCGCGGTTTGCAAATGCCGATCATGGCACATGCGCCACGAACGGTGCGAGGCGGTTCATCATGCGCGTTCGCGCCGGTTCGGATCGAGAAAGGCCACATGGTCAGCCCGGTGAGCACGGCGTAAGGTCCGCCCGGAAATGCGTGGCACCTGAGAATAGCGGGGAAAAAGATGATGCTGAAGCTGACGGACAGGATCGCGCTGGTCACGGGGGCAGGGTCGAGCGGGCCGGGATTCGGTAACGGCAAGGCGATTGCCACCATCTTCGCCCGTCAGGGTGCGCGCATTATCGGGATCGACCGGGATCCGGCGGCGCTGGAGGAGACCGGGCGGCTGATCAAGCAGGAGGGCGGAAGCTTCACCGGCCATGCCTGCGACGTCACCGACGAGGCCTCCGTGTCGGCTCTGTTCGATCTGATCGCGCGGGATTTCGGGCGGCTGGACATCCTCGTCAACAATGTCGGCCGCTCAGAGCCGGGCGGGCCGGTGGAACTGACGCACGAAGTCTGGGACGCGCAGATGGACGTCAACCTCACCAGCGCCTTCCTGACCTGCAAGCACGCTTTGCCGATAATGGAAGGGCAGGGTGGCGGCGTCGTCGTCAACGTCTCCTCGATCGCGGGGCTGCGTTATATCGGCAAGCCGCAGGTGGCCTATGCCGCAGCCAAGGCGGCGCTGATCCAGATGACCAAGACCACGGCCGTGATCTATGCCGATCGCGGCATCCGCCTCAATTGCGTGGTGCCCGGTCTGATGGACACGCCCCTCGTGCGCCGGCTCGCTGAGAAATATGCGGGCGGTGACTACGAAGGATTTGCCGCGACACGTGCGAAACAGGTGCCGATGGGGCGAATGGGCGATTCCTTCGACGTGGCCCATGCCGCATTGTTTCTGGCATCCGAGGAGGCGCGCTACATCACCGGCACCGAGATCGTCGTCGATGGCGGCATAACGGCGGCCACGCGCTGATCAGGCAGGGATGCGCAGGCTGGCGCGCAGGCCGCCCAGCGGACTGTCATCAAGGCTGATATCGCCGCCATGCGAGCGTGCGATGTCACGGGCGATCGACAGGCCGAGCCCTGAACCGCTTTCATCCTGATTGCGCGCTTCGTCGAGCCGCACGAAGGGCTTGAACACCTGATCGCGCACTTCCTCGGGGATTCCCGGCCCGTCATCATCGACATGCAGCACGAGCCAGCGGGTTTCGTGATTGGCGTTGATCGCGATGGTGTCGCCATGGCGTGCCGCGTTGGAGACGAGGTTGAAGACGAGGCGGCGGAACGCATCCGGGCGCACGACCACCTGCGGGTCGCCATCGACGCGCAGCCGGGTGGGATGCCCCTGGCGCTCGGCATCGGCGCTGATTTCGCCGAGCAGCTCGCGCAGATCCGTGGGCGCCGCCTGTTCGCCGGAATCGCCGCGGGCGAACGCGAGATAACCCTCCAGCATGCGGCTCATCTCGTCGACGTCACGCTCGAGATCGCGCACGTCGTCGCTCGGTTCCAGCAGGGCCAGCGAGAGCTTGAAGCGGGTGAGGATCGTGCGCAGATCGTGGCTGACACCGTTGAGCATCGCGGTACGCTGATCGATGGCGCGCTCGATGCGCCGCTTCATCTCGATGAAGGCATGGCCGGCCTGGCGGACCTCGCGCGCGCCGCGCGGGCGGAATTCGATTTCGCGCCCCTTGCCGAAGCTCTCCGCCGCCTCGGCCAGGCGCAGGATCGGGCGGATCTGATTGCGCAGGAAGATGATCGCGATGCCCATCAGCACGAGGGAGGTGCCGCCCATCCAGAGCAGGAAAATGTGGGAATTCGAGGCATACGCCTGCGAGCGCTCGGTAATCACCCGCATGATTCCGTCATCGAGCCGGATCCGGATCTCGATCAGATCGGAGCGCCCCACCGTGTCGATCCAGAACGGACGTTCCACCTGGCGTGCGATTTCGCTGGAGAGCGCCTGATCGAGGATGGAGAAGAACGGCTTCGGTCCCGGCGGCGGGAGCTCGGTGTCGCGCAGGATCTCGACATCGAGCCCGAGGCGCTGATCGGCGATGCGGATGAGTTCGCTGGCTTCACCGTCCTGGGGGAAGGTCTCGTAAATGTCGATCAGCGCTGCAATATCGGCGGTCACGGCGGAAGAGAGCCGCATCGTCACGGTCTGCCAGTGCCGCTCCATGAAGGTGTAGGCGATGAAGGATTGCAGCAGTACGATCGGCGCGATGATGATGATCAACGCGCGCGCGAACAGCCCCTTGGGCATGGCGGCGCCGACCCGGCGCGCGACGGCGCCGTAGATCCGCCCGAGCAGGGCGACGAAGCGGCGCGCCGCACCGAAGCGGCCGGCGGGGAGGCGCAGGCGCGGGAGGCGATTGGTCCGGGTGCGAATGAGGCGCATCACTCCACGATAAGCCGATATCCGATCCCGCGCACCGTCTGGAGAAACACGGGATTGGCCGGGTCGCTCTCGATCTTGCGGCGCAGGCGGTTGATCTGCACGTCAACGGTGCGCTCATTGGCGGCTCCGCCCGCATCGGCAAGCTCTTCGCGATGCACATGCCCGCCCAGCCGGCGCCCGAGCAGGTTCAGCATCTCGCGTTCGCGTTCGGTGAGGCGGATGAGTTCCTCGCCCCGGCGCAGTTCACCGCGATCGAAGCGATAGACGAAGGCTCCGAAGCGGATCGCCTCCGGCAGCATTGCGCTTTCGCCTTCACCCGACCCGGCGCGGCGCATGATGTTGCCGAGGCGCAGCACCAGCTCGCGCGGCTCGAAGGGCTTGGGCAGATAATCGTCGGCACCGATCTCCAACCCGGTGACGCGGTCCTGCGAATCCACGCGGGCGGTCAGCATCAGGATCGGCACCTGCGAGCGCGTGCGCATCCAGCGTGCGAAATCGAAGCCGTTTTCACCCGGCATCATCACGTCGAGGACGAGGGCATCGAAGACGAGATGCTCGCACATGCCGCGCGCTTCTGCCGCGCTTGCGGCCGCCGTAACGCGAAAACCATTCTCCGTGAGGAACTTGCTCAGAAGGTCGCGCAGGCGGCGGTCATCATCGACGACCAGGATATGCGGCGCGTCATCTGGCAGTTCGTTGCGGCTCGCGGGCATCAGCGCTCCTCGCCCGGTCCGTGCCGTTGCGCGGGTGTGGCCGCGAGCTGTGCGACGCGCGCGCGCTCCTGCGGATCGACCATCGCGGTCAGGTAATCCTTGACGAAACGATGCATTGCCGCGCGCTCCTCCGTCGGCACCGTTTCCAGCGCCCGCATGATCCGTCCGGTCTGCAGATCGGCCAGCCGCAAAGCCAGCTCCTCGCCTGCCTGCGTGGCGAAGAGGAGGCGCTGGCGGCGATCCGTCGTGCCCATCCGGCTGACGATGAAATCCTTTTCGACCAGCTCCTTGAGCACACGGTTGAGACTCTGCTTGGTGATCTTGAGGATGTCCAGCAATTCGGCGATCGTCAGCCCGGGTTGGCGCGAGACGAAATGCAGCACCCGGTGATGCGCGCGTCCGAAGCCGTATTCCGCCAGAATGCGGTCGGGACCGGAGACGAAATCCCGATAGGCGAAAAAGAACAGTTCGATCAGATCATAGGCGGGTACGTCTCGCCCCGGCGCTTCCCCGGCGGGCGGCTCGTCGCTCACGGCTGCGAGAACGGCAGGTTGGGAAGAGCGTATCGACACGAAAAATCTCTCATCCGGTTATGTCAGCCTTATTGACATATCCCAAGAGGATTGTTACCCGTCAAGCGCAATCGGCGAAATGATCGAACGTAAATGAGCCGATTGTCGCAATCGCGTGTCACGAAGGGCCTTGGGAGAACGGTTCTCGCGTGTATACGCAGGTAGTCATTCCAGGGAGTGTGTTTCGATGTCGCCTATCTCCTTCGATCAGCAGGACGGCTGGATCTGGCTGGACGGCGCGCTGACGCCGTGGGCCGAGGCCAAGCTGCATGTATTGTCGCACGGCCTGCACTACGGCTCGTCCGTATTCGAGGGAGAGCGCGCCTATGGTGGCGAGATATTCAAGTCGCTGGAGCATTCCGAGCGGTTGCTGCGTTCGGCCGAGGTGCTGGACTTCGAAATCCCCTATACCGCCGCCGAGATCGACGCCGCCAAGCGCCTCGTCATCGCGCAGAACGGGCTCGTCGATGCCTATGTGCGCCCCGTCGCGTGGCGCGGATCCGAGATGATGGGCGTCTCGGCGCAGAAGAATACCATTCATCTGGCAATCGCGGCATGGGAATGGCCCAGCTATTTCGATCCCGCCGAGCGCCTCAAGGGCATCCGGCTCGATGTTGCGGATTACCGCCGCCCGGATCCGATGACGGCGCCGTGCCATTCCAAGGCGGCGGGTCTCTACATGATCTGCACGATCTCCAAGCATGCCGCCGAGCGCAAGGGCTACGCCGATGCGCTGATGCTCGACTGGCAGGGCCGCGTGGCCGAATGCACCGGCGCGAACGTGTTCTTTACCCGTGACGGGGCGATTCATACGCCGGTCGCGGACTGCTTCCTCGATGGCATTACCCGCCGTACCGTGATCGATCTCGCCAAGCGACGCGGCTTTGAAGTGATCGAACGCCGGATCATGCCGAACGAACTCGGCAGTTTCAGCGAGTGCTTCATCACCGGCACGGCGGCCGAGGTCACCCCGGTTTCCGAGATCGGCCCGCACCGCTATCAGCCGGGCGACGTCACCCGCACGCTGATGGAGGATTACATGGCCGAGGTGCAGCCGAAGGCCGTGGCCGCATAAGCTGCGCTTTCGTCAAGAATGGTAGAAGGCCGGGTATTTGCCCGGCTTTCTTCCTTTGTGTCCGGCTTCCGGATTCAATCATGCACCCGGATGATCGCCTCGATCTCCACCGTGATGCCCCCGGGCAGCGAGCCCATGCCGACGGCGGAGCGCGCATGTCGACCGCGCTCGCCCAGCGCCTCGACGAGCAGGTCCGAGCAGCCGTTGATCACCTTGGGCTGCTCACCGAATTCCGGCGTCGCGTTGACCATGCCCAGCAGTTTGACGAATTCCACCTTGTCGAGATCGCCGGCGGCCTGTTTCGCCACGGCCAGCAATTGCAGGGCGATGATCTTCGCATGGGTATAGGCGGTTTCGGTATCGACATCCGCCCCGACCTTGCCGGTATGCGAGCCGCCCTCGGGTTTGCGCGGGCCCTGGCCGGAGAGGTAGACGAGGTCGCCGACGCGTTTCCACGGGACGTAATTGCCCATCGGCGTCGGCAATTGGGGCAGGGCGAGGCCCAATTCCGAGAGTTTCGCTTCGACGGCGCTCATGGCATTTCTCCTTCTTGATGGCATTCTCTCACTGTTATCGTTTCAGCTTGGCGCTGCGCCGGCAAGCATCCCGGTCGTGAGAAATCCGGCAACGCATTCGGTGATGCGAGCTCTTGCATCGACCCCGCTCTCCGACGCACAATCACGCCATGAATGAGCATCCCACCAGTGAACCGAATCCGGGCGACGGCAGCGGCAAGCTCGCGGAAAATATCGCGTATTTCGCCCGCGCCCTGCGCGCCGCCGGTCTCCCCGTCGGCCCCGCTGCGGTGATGGATGCGATTGATGCGGTGGGGGCGGCGCGGATCGGCGAGCGCGAGGATTTCTACTGGACGCTGCACGCCGTCTTCGTGAAGAAGCACGAGCACACGATCGTCTTCGACCAGGCGTTTCGCCTGTTCTGGCGCCGGCGCGCGCTGATCGAGAAGCTGATCGCCCAGATGTCGCCCATGGCGCCGGGCAAGGGCAAGGACGAGGACAAGCCGCGCGCCGCCGCCTCGCGGGTGGCCGAGGCCCTCAAGCCGCCGGGCAAGGACCCCGAGATCGAGGAGCAGGAGCAGATATTCTCCGCGCGGCTGACGGTTTCTGATCGCGAAGTGCTGCGCAGCAAGGATTTCGCCCAGATGAGTGCCGCCGAGATCGCGCGCACCAAACGCCTGATCAGCCAACTGCGTCTGCCGGCGGAGGAGCTTGTCACCCGCCGTTTCCGGCCCGATCCGCGCGGTGCGCGCATCGATATGCGCCGCACGCTGCAGCGTTCGCTGCGCTCGGGTGGTCACGCCATCGATCTCGCCTTTGCCAGCCGCGCCATCCGCCAGCCGCCGGTGGTGGCACTGGTCGATATCTCAGGCTCGATGTCGGAATATTCCCGGCTCTTCCTGCATTTCCTGCATGCGGTGGCCGAGACCCGGCGCAAGGTGCATTCCTTCGTCTTCGCCACGCGGCTCACCAATATCAGCCGCGAGCTCACCAGCCGCGATCCGGACGAGGCGCTGGCGCGGGCCGGGCAGCGGGTTCAGGATTGGGAGGGCGGCACGCGCATTGCCACCGCCTTACGGGATTTCAACCGGCTCTGGTCGCGCCGGGTGCTGGGGCAGGGGGCCGTCGTCCTGCTCTTCACCGACGGTCTGGAGCGCGACGTCTCGCCCGATCTCGCCTTCGAGATGGACCGGCTGAAGCGTTCCTGCCGCCGCCTCGTCTGGCTCAACCCGCTTTTGCGATACGAGGCTTTCCAGGCCCGCGCTTCCGGTATCCGCGCCATGCTGCCGCATGTCCACGAGTTCCGCCCGATCCATAATCTGCGCTCCATGGAAGCTTTGTGCGACGCGCTCGCCGCCGCCCGCACGCGCGAGGCCGATCCGGCCCGCTGGCTGCGTGCAATGGCTGCATAAGGGGATAATCATGATTGCCAATGAGGACGATATCCTGCGTGAAGCCGAGGTCTGGGCCCACGACGGGCGCGGCGTCGCGCTCGCCACCGTGGTCGAGACCTGGGGCTCGGCGCCGCGCCCGGTCGGCTCGCATCTGGTGATCGACGCCGAGGGCAGCTTCCTCGGCTCTGTCTCCGGCGGCTGCGTCGAGGGTGCGGTCATCGCCGACGCGCTCGACGTGATCGAGAGTGGCAAGCCGAAAATGCTGGAATTCGGCGTCGCCGACGAAACCGCCTGGCAAGTGGGCCTCTCCTGCGGCGGCCGCATCCGCGTCTATGTGGAGCGGATTGATGGGTGATCGGATGGTCGCTGCGATTGCTTCCAGCGCATCTGCCCTCTCCCTCCGAGGAGAGGGGCCGGGGGTGAGCGACTGTCTTTCGCGTCAAGCGTCTTGCATCTGCCATGGCGTGCTGTCCCGGATGATTGCGTTGAGGATGGTGAGGAGCTTTCTGGCGGTGGCGACGAGTGCGACCATTTTGGGCTTGCCCTGTGCGACGAGCTTGTCGCGGAAGGCCTTGAGCGCGGGATTGTGGCGGCTCGCGACGAGCGCGCCCAAGTACAGGGCAGTCCGGACGCTGGCGCGGCCGCCGCCGATGAAGCTCTTGCCGCGCCAGCGTCCGGACTGGCGCGTCCAGGGCGCGAGCCCGGCGAGGGCGGCGATGGCGCGCCTGTCGAGGGTGCCGAGCTCGGGCAGCTCGGCGATAAGAGTGCGGGCGATGACGGAGCCGACACCGGGCACGGAGGTGAGGAGGTTCTCCTTCTCGCGCCAGGCAGGCGAGCGCCGCACGGCTCCGTCGATGTCGCCGTCGAGGCTGTCGAGTTCACGGGCAAGCGCCTTCAAGAGCCTGTCGATGCTCTTGCGCACCCGCTCCGGCGCGCCGGCGCGGCGCTGGCGCTCGGAGGTCATCATGGCGACGATCTGGCGCCGTCGCGCGACGAGATCGGCGAGCAGGCGGGTCTCCGCGTCCTGGAGCGGCCGGATCTCCGGCGCGGTGGCCTCGATGAAGTGCGCGATCACGGCGGCGTCGATGGCGTCGGTCTTTGCCCGCTTGCCGAGCGCGCCGGCAAAGGCGCGGACCTGGGCCGGGTTGACGACGACGACGGGCAGGCCGGCCTCGGCGAGGCTCGCGACCACGACGGCCTCGAGGCCTCCGGTCGCCTCAAGCCCGATCGCCTTGGGAGCCACGGCGCGCAACCGCTCGACCAGCGTGGCGATGCCTTCGGTGTCGCGCGGGACATCGAAGCGGTCGTCCGGGCCACGAACGTGCACGTCGAGGCGATCCTTGGAAACGTCGATACCGACGATGGGGGCGATGGCGTCCATTGTCTCCCGTCCTTGCGCAAGCGGGCTTCGCTGGCGGCCCAAGCGACTGTTCGGGTTCAATGGAACGGCGAGCGTGGGCCCATGCTCACCCACGGGCTTGGTGTCCCTGAGGGGCGTCGGCCTCACGCTCGCCACCGCCACCGGCACTATACCAGTGTCGGTGCGATGAGAGTTACAAGGGGCTTCAATGAAGCGCGGTGGTAATCAACCGCTATCCCGTGTGGTTCCCACCCTCACCCCTGTCCCCTCTCCACAAGGGAGAGGGGAACGCCGGCATTTATGGCGGGTCATTCGATGGACGCCTGATGTGGAGACGATCTCATGTTCAACTTGCTTCAGAATCTCGGGCGGCTTGCCGCGCCGGGGCACAAGGCGTCGCGG
>Ga0102934_1000770_pt1 | contig 21948 bp, 34 predicted proteins | sample SalPonR2_A_D1_MG_FD_78175 | JGI IMG/M metagenome (GOLD analysis project Ga0102934, IMG submission 78175) | Salt pond soil microbial communities from South San Francisco under conditions of wetland restoration - Salt Pond MetaG R2_A_D1_MG | ecosystem: Environmental > Aquatic > Marine > Intertidal... | reverse complement strand
TAGATACAATATCAGCGCCCGCCCTGGCAATTGACAGCGCTTTTTTACGGGCGATCTTCTCGGATATCTTAGACTCCGTAAATGTAAACACTCCCCCGCCCCCGCAGCAAACGCTGTCATTTTCCATCTTTACGTAACGATACCCGGGAAGCATCTTTAAAATATATTCCGGTTCGCTGTAAATCCCCTGCCCCCTGTTCAGATGACACGGATGATGATAAACGACAACAGGTCTGCGTTCTTTTCCGGTAGATCGATAATCTGTAATTTCCTCACCCTTCCCCTTTTCTTCAGCTCCGCGTCCCGAAAAAAGCCTCTCATAATCGTTCTTCTCAGGCACGAAGAAAAGCAGTTCAGCTACGAGTTCATTAATATCTCTTATCTTTCCTTTAATATTCTCGGAATATAACCTGCCCTCTTCGCTCAGGCTTTCCTTATAACCAGTTTTTCTTTCCAGAAGCTCACCCCCGCTGCCGGGTTGTATATCAAAAAAACCGTCTTTATTCAGGTCCAGAAGCCTCGGATATTCTTTTTTCAGCATCAATCCGCCGGAAGCACACGAGGTTACAAGCCAGTCATAACTATAAGACGACAGTATTCTTATAAGCCGCCGGGCTCCCTTCCGGGCTCTCGCTATATCGCCCGAGTAGAAAGCGGGAGCGAAACAGCATGTCTGGTTCTCAGGAACGACGACATCCACTCCCAGAAGATTCAGCAGATAGACTATGCTCTCTGCCTCTTCAGTAAAGAAATCGTTAACCATATCTCCCACAAAGAAACATGCCTTACTATTTTTATTCAGATTTATCTCTCTGGCTCTTTTCACTCTGTCCGCGAGGTCCTCGGCTTTTTCCCAATCAAATCCTGGCATCTCCTTTTCCGTGAGCAGCTGCGGATCGAAAAATGTTATCTCAACATCAGACGCGCTGAAAAAACCGGAATTATCCCGGACAAATGACCTGTCATTGGGCATAGGCACAAACCGCTGCCTGGACCAGCCGAGCAAAGGAAACAGAAAACTGAAAGGACTGCGATTCGTCTGGGGACGGTTATCTTTACGGGTAAGTTTGAAAAGTCTCATGGCACTTAAGATAAAATTGTTCATTTTATCGAGGAGAAAAAGAATAACCCGCTTATAAAAAGGTATCAACCCCCTCCCTGCCATTTCATTTTTCACAGCCATGATAATTTCATCGGCTCTTGTCCCTGAGGGACAGTTCTCCTGACATGTCTTGCAGTGAAGACACACTTCGGAGACTCTGTTTATTTCTTTCTCATCTACTTTCCCACCTTTGAAAAAGTTCTCCGCGAGCTCCACCTTCCCCCTCGGCCCGGACCATTCTTCACCTATAACATCATAAACCGGACAGGCAGACATACACGAGCCGCACCTGTTACAGAGAAGAAAATCCTCAGTAACATCCGTGTCGGTTTCTTTATCTCTCGCTATTTTCAAAAAACAGCTCCCAGTATTGCAATAACCTGCCTTCAACTACTTAGCCGTGATCATCCTTACGGGATCAAACAGGCGAAGAAGGCTTTGATTTAATTCAAGCAGATCTTCTCTGCCTGCTTTACTGCCGCCGGACGGCAAATACGCGTTTTTTTCGGTAAATCCTTCTCTTTCTATCCCGATGCCGCTGTGAAAGTAGTAAGGAACGTCTCTTATTACTTCAACGATCTTAACATCGCCGCCATCTTCAGAATTGAATATGTGTCCGGCCAGCCTCCAGTCGCCAATCGGCAGCTTTTCCAGAGAATCCCCCTTCGGCACAATACACTCAGCTCTCAATCCCGGCACGCCCTCCTCACTCAGAGAACGGACAACAGGCGTGCCCCTCAAATCTGATATCCTTGTACCGCCATTGCAGGGAATAAGATAGTGGATTCTCCTGGGATAGAGGTTTTCCCAAGCAATCGATTCTGCCGGTATATCGATATCCGCCCGGGGGGTGAAAGAAATATGAATTACAGCGGCATATTCTTCCCCTGCGTTAAATAACCCTTCAATAATATCCCTTCCGGAAAAACTGCCTTCGGGGCAAAACTTTTCAACCTTCAGGCTGTTTGAAATAATAATCTTCTCTATAGCATCCTGAGCGCACTGAAGGGCATCTGCGCTCTCACTTTCCAGCCGAACCCCAAGAACAGCGTCATCGCTGAACATACTTTCACCGGCGGGCTGCCCCTCAGGAAATTCTGATCCGCCCGGACGGTTCTTCCCCCCTTCAATAAACCGGAGCGAACCCGCATGATATATCGTCTGGCACAGAGATCCTACTTCAAATATGATCTTTGAAGAAAGCATTTCGAGAACCGTCGCCTCTGCTCTCCAGTAAATCAGTTCTGTGCTTTTATAAGCTGGTAATAATTTAGAAACAACCTTTGTAATGAGCCCGCATCTTCCCATCGCCCCATATACGAATCCCGTTATATTATAACCCGCCACATCCTTTACTGAACGCGAGCCGGAAGAGATCACCTCTCCCGCCGGAGTCACTATCTCCAGCGAAAGGATATATTCGCGAAGATTGCCGTAACCGCTGTCAAGATCGGATACGAAACCCTCGTCAACCAGCTGTGCCATTGTAATATTGTCGTAGAGAGGAGTGCCCAGCGGGAAGAATAATCCCTTTCCCCTTATTTCCTTTAGAAAGTCGGAAACTCCCACCCCCCCTTCAGTTACAGCAAGCATATCTTCTTCCGAAATATCAAGTATTCCCTTCATGCCGGTTTGAGATACCGCGATTACTATCTCTGCGTCCCGCGCAAAATCTTCAATTTCATCTATATCTTCGATAATGATTTTTTTACCGTTTTCAAGGCGGTTAAAATAACCGCCGGAATCTATCAACACACTCAGATTACATTTCTCTGCCTTTAACCTCGCGCACAATTTGAAAAAACGTTCCGAGTCTTTGGCGCTGACGGGATTATACAAAAGGAGATTCCGCTCTTGGGGTATGTTCAAATGAACCACATTCTTTCTTCAGCTTTATCTAAGTCTGACAAGGATCGTTCGCCGGTCAGATCAAGTAATTCAGAACCAATGTTATAGTAGCTATACTGGCAACGGTTGAGGCGAGAATACCCACGGTAACTATCTCCGGCCTGCAGTCGAACTCCGTTGCCATTACAACTGCGTTTACAGCTGTCGGCATCGACGCTTCAACGATAAGCACCTTCCTGATGAGTGAATCGAAACCGAAAATTTCGCAGAGAAGTAGCCCCGCGGCGAATCCTCCGCCTATCTTTATCACGGCAGCGGTAGCGCCCTGCAATAACTCTTTTCTTCGATCACCGTCATTAACATTATCATCATATTTCCCGACTCCAACGAATCTCTCGAAAATTATTTTTTCAAGCTGCATGCCGAGGAGCAGGAGCCCGAGTGGAATCGCCGAATGACCCAGCATATCAATCATTTTCATGAAGGGCTCGGGAGGAAGCAGATCAAAATTAAGTAGCAACTTCGAAATTATTATAGCATAAATCATCGGCACCTTGAATACAGCGCCGATTGCCTCGGGAATCTTCTTTTTCCCGGCATTTGCCACGAATATACCCAGAGTCGACTGAACCGAGGAAGACCCTGCAACAAAAATAGCGGCATAAACAACCCCTTCTTCCCCGAAAGCCAGCATGCAGACAGGTATACCGTAGAATCCGCTGTTGGAAAAGATCGAAGCAAGGGAGATAGCATTCCTTGTAACTTTATCCTCCTTGAATAAGAATCCAACCGCCTGAGCCGCGGCCAATAGGATAACCGATAATGAAGCTACAAAGAATAAGACCTTAAGAAGAATCGATATCTCCGCGTCATTGCCAGTCATTGCCACGAATATAAGAGCCGGCGTAAGCACATAGAGCTGGGTGCGCGAAAAAACTCTCTCGTCTACCTTCCCAAGCCTTCTCAGCAACAGTCCCAGGAAAATGACAAAAAATACAGGCAGGACGACTTGCGTAACTATCATTGCGACAACCTTAAAGTTTTAATCTTCCGGAAAGTTTCAAACGTTTTAAAGATACAGGTTTTTCCAACTCCCATCAAATAAATTGTGCTATTCTGGTATAGTCGGTATGCGGCTGTTGAACCGTACGAATAAGCAAGCCTGTGAAAGAGGGTAGATAGTCTTAATCCCGCTCTGGAGGGAAAACTGTAACTACAGGAAGGAAAGATACACTTTGTGCCGCCGATATGATGTATTGGCAATCTGTTTTCCTGTTTTGGCAATGGCTTGTAAGCTAATGCAGCTTAGATATTTACAAAGTTAGTATTGGCCGTCCATTCGAAAAGCGGGAACACCAAACCATACCCCTGAATTATTTAAAGAATCGAGCTCAGCCTGAATTAGATCGAAATGTGAATCCTCCCATTCAGCCAGGCGTAAAAACATCTCTCTGGCCCGGGGATCATTCACTTTATCAGCCTGCTGCCTGAAGAATTCCGCGGCTTTGCTTTCAAGGTCCAGAGCTGTATTAAGGGCGTCGATTTCTCCCAGCTTCGCTTTTCCTTTGGTTTTGATCTGTTTTTCTCTGACCTTCGGAATCAGTGATGCCACTTTTGACTGTGGGATTTGAATTTCTTTCCACTCCCCGTTCTCAGTCAGATGTTCGAGCTGCCTCTCCAGTATCTCTCTGTGTTCGATCTCATCCTTTTCCAACTGCCGAAACATCTTCTTTCCGTTTTCATTTTCGGTCTTATCGGCAAGATTGCTGAAGGTTGCCATACCGTTAATTTCTACTTCTATAGCTGTCCTGAGTATCTTTTCGAGCTGTTGAGTCGAAGACATATCACTTCCTCCTTATATGATTTTCTAAAGAATACGAAAGTTCGCCCGCTGTGTCAAAGAAATAACAGATTGTGGATATTCCTCCGGTTTTATTCTGTCTATTGTTCGGATTTTGGTGTTTCAAAACCCTCCGGAGGGCGAGCGGGCATGGTTTTCTGCCCCTTTAAGGGGCAGAAAGAGCAAGCCCGAGGCGGGAGCTGCGATTCACTCGCCGGGGGAATCGCCAGCGATTTTGAAACACCAAAATCCTAACTAAAAATCCTGGAATACATATTCTACTTATCAATATTAATAACGCCCTGTTATTTATGATATTATGAAATTATTGCAAAAATTTTCGAGGAAAGGCCTCAATATGAGATATGGACATTACCCAGACTGACGTTGTAAGATCACCTCAGGCTTACGATCTTCCTATACTTAAAAAAAGGAGGGAGAAGATGGCAAAACTCTTTTTTGTGTTGATTGCAGTTATTGCATTCAGCGCCTGCGGAGATAAATCATCCGAAAGTCAGGAAAGGAAACTCAGCCGCGCTGAAAAAGACAGCGTACTTTCAGAATCAGCCCTTCCGGGAGCAAAAGCGGTTGGCAAGGCCATCGCCGTCTCAGATTCAGCCGCTGCCCGCGCTGAGCGGCTCGATCAATCAGCAGAGTAGGAAAATCTTGATGGATAAAAGGATTATTATGGAAGATTAAGCGGGGCCGCTGACCTTATTCTTTTTTTTCTACCTCTTCCTTTTCCTCAGGCTTGTCTTTTTCTTTATCCGGCTGCTCTTTTTTATCTTCCTCAACCGGCTTCTCTTCTTTATCACTCTCTTGCGGTTGGGCCTTTTCATCCTCTTTGACGGATTCTTTCTTCTGAGCAGCGATAGGATCGTCCGGGATGTCAACCTTATGGTATTTTTTCATCGACTTCTTCTTGCCGCGCTTCTTCTCATCAGCTTTGAGAAGTTCGAGTAAAACCATATCGGCATTATCTCCTGGACGGTTAACTAACCTGAGAATACGGGTATAGCCGCCCTGCCTGTCTGCAAAACGGGGACCTATATCATCAAAAAGCTTTCTTAGAACATCTTTATTCTTTACGGTTTTTGCCGCCTGCCGTCTCGCCGAAATATCTCCGCGCTTGGCGAATGTAATCAAATGTTCCGCTACCCTTCTGGCTTCTTTAGCTTTCGCTGTTGTTGTTCTAATCCTTTCACTCTTAAAGAGTGAAGTTACCATATTTCTCAACATAGCTTTCCTATGAGAAGCGGTTCTGTTTAGAGCTCTACGGTCGTGATTGTGACGCATTACTTCTTCTCCTCTTTCGTATTTTCATCATCACCCATAATACTATCAACATCCATTCCCAGATGAAGATCCATTCCATCGAGAATATCTGTTATTTCTCTTAAACTCTTGCGTCCAAAATTACGATACTTAAGCATTTCGCTTTCAGATTTTCTTACTAACTCGCCAAGAGTTTCTATTTTAGCCGCTTTCAGACAATTAGAAGATCTTACCGACAATTCGAGTTCTTCAACACTCCTGTTGAAGAGTTCTCTCATCTTCAACAGCTCCTCATCTACCTCTTCAACTTCCTCTTCTTCAAACGGTTCTTCGTCAAAATGTATAAACATAAGGAAGTGATCCTTTAGAATCTTAGCCGCGAATCCGAGAGCGTCTTGTGGTGTAACGCTTCCATCTGTATGTATATCAAGAGTTAAACAATCAAAGTCGATTTTCTGTCCAACACGTGTATCCTTAACTTCGTAATCAACCTTGATAATCGGACTGAAAGTGGCATCCATAGGTATAAGCCCTATCTCATAATCATCAAGATTGTGCATTTCTGATGAAACATACCCGCGTCCGTGGCCAATCAGGATTTCCATTTTCAGTGGAATTTCTTCTGTAACAGTAGCAATCAGAAGATCCTTATTAAGTATCTCAACATCTCCGTCAGCTTTAATATCGCCGGCTGTGACCTCTCCTTTTTTCTTTGTTTCCAGAGTCAGGAATTTCGGTTCGTCACAATGCATAACAGGTATTAATTGTTTCAGGTTAAGGACAATATCCGTCACATCCTCTTTAACCCCTTTAATTGTATCGAATTCATGCCTGACGCCGTCGATTTTCACAGCTACTACAGCCGCCCCCTGGATAGAAGAAAGCAGGGTTCGCCTGAGGCTATTTCCAATAGTATACCCGAAACCCCTCTCGAAGGGCTCAATCCTGAATCTTCCGAAAGTAGGAGTTGAAACCGATTCATCTATTTCAACTTCCTTTGGCATTAAAAGGTTGCGCCATTTCATTAAATTTTCCTCCTTGCAGGGTAAGCAAACACACACCTGTCTGTCCGCAAACAACTATGTGGAAAAATTACAGTAAATTACTTTGAATACAGCTCCACTATCAAATTCTCAGAGATAGGTACAGGGATCAAGTCTCTTGTGGGTTCCTCAACGTAGACGCCTTCTTTCTTGTTAACATCCACTGAAACATAAGGAACATTCTCCCTGGTTCCGTGCGTCTTGAGTGATTCATCGATAACAAGCAGATTTCTGCTCTTTTCCCTGGGAGCTATCCTGTCACCAACTTTTACCTGATAAGACGGAATATTTACTCTCTTCCCGTTTACTTCTATATGATTATGAAGCACAAGCTGTCTGGCCATCGCGCGTGATGGCGCAAAACCCATTCTATAAATAATGTTGTCAAGTCTCGTCTCAAGAAGGATTAATAAATTCTCCCCGGTAACACCTTTCATCCTGTCAGCGGTCTTGAAATAGTTGTGAAATTTCCGCTCAAGGAGCTGATAGAGACGACGTAATTTCTGTTTTTCTCTAAGCTGGAGCCTGTAATTACTCCTGCGTCTGTATCTCATTCTTCCATGTTCTCCCGGAGGATAATTCCTCTTTTCAAGAGCACAACGATCAGAGTAACAACGGTCCCCTTTAAGAAAGAGTTTTGTTCCCTCTCTTCGGCATAATTTACATTTGGGGCCAGTATACCTTGCCATTTAATAATACCTCCCTGAATTTCGATCCCTATATAATCAAATTATTCAATATCAATTATGTGACGGAATTAACCCGGCACTCATCAAAATTAACTACATTCTTCTTCGTTTCTTGAGCCGTACTCCATTATGAGGGACGGGAGTACAATCTCTTATACCAGTAACAATTAATCCTGCTGCTCTAAGTGAACGTATAGCCGGCTCCCTGCCGGGGCCGGGACCCTTTATCCAGACTTCCACTTTTTTCATGCCCATACTTACAACTTCACGAGTAACGTCCTGGGCGGTCTGCTGCGCGGCAAACGCCGTACTTTTTCGTGATCCTTTAAAGCCGAGTTTGCCCGGACTCGACCATTTAATAACAGCTCCGTCATGGTCCGTAATAGTTATTATTGTATTATTAAATGTAGATTTAATATGAGCGATCCCCGCTGCATCCACCTTTCTTCTCTTCTTTTTCACCCTCTGCTGTTTCTTGCCTTTTTTTCTAGGTTTGGCCAACTGACAACCTCCTTCCTCTAATAATATTATCTATAAATAAATTACTTTCTTTTAGCGCCCGGACGATGACGGGGGCCTTTACGCGTGCGGGCGTTCGTATGCGTTCTCTGACCGTTAACGGGTAACCCCGCTCTGTGCCTGAGTCCGCGATACGCCCCAATATCCATTAATCGTTTGATTCCTCGAGTAACATCACTTCTCAAAGCGCCCTCAACCTTATATTCTTCTTCAATGATATCCCTTATCTTAACTGTCTGATCTTCTCTTAGATCCTTAGTTTTTACATCAAAGGCGATACCGGCATCTTCCAGAATTTTCTTTGCGCTCGAGTTGCCAATCCCGTGAATATAAGTTAAAGCAATTCCGATATGTTTTTCGTCCGGTATATCAACTCCTGCTATACGCGCCACAAAATACTCCTTTCACTCTCCAAGGTTTTCTTCCCTTTACCCCTGGCGCTGCTTATGCTTCGGGTCCCTGCAGATAACTCGAAGGATACCCCTGCGCCTTATAACTTTACAATTCGGACACATTTTCTTTACTGAACTTCTTACCTTCATTTTTTATTCTCCGTTTAAGTCCCGGTTAAAAGACAAAATTATAAATTACTATTTATACCGGTACACAATCCTGCCCCGTCCAAGGTCATACGCACTCAGCTCCAGTGCTACCTTGTCACCCGGGAGAATCCTTATAAAATTCATTCTCATCTTTCCCGAAACATGAGCGAGAACAACATGCTCATTCTCCAGTTCAACTCTGAAGATAGCATTCGGCAAAGCTTCTATTACAGTTCCTTCTACCGGTATTCCTTCCTGTTTTACCATTTTTATCTTCTTCCTGAATCCTCTTTCAAACTCAAAACAAAAATCTCTACTTCGTTAAAACTTCCGGTTTACCGTCTGTCGCGACAACTGTATCTTCGAAATGACAGGACAACCTGCCGTCCCTGGTAACAATTGTCCAGCCATCCTTCAAAGTCATTATATCCTCAGTTCCTTCGTTAAGCATCGGTTCGATGGCGAAAACCATTCCCGTTTTGATAACGGGACCTTTCCCCGGAGGCCCGAAATTAGGAATTTGAGGGTTCTCGTGAAGCTCTCTCCCAACGCCGTGGCCTGTAAGTTGTTTTACAACGCTGTATCCATTCCCTTCGGCGTGCATCTGTATAGCGTGTGATATATCCGATATCTTATTGCCGGGTCTAACCTTATCGACGCCTATTTCAAGAGCCTCTTTTGTAGTTTTCATTAATCTCTCCGCCTCGGGACTTATCTGTCCAACGGCGAAACTCCGTGTTGAATCTGAATAATAACCATTCTTGATCACACCACAGTCTATCCCTATTATATCCCCTTCCTTAAGTTCTCTGGGGCCCGGGATGCCGTGTACAACCTCTTCATTCACGGAAGCGCAGATTGTTGCAGGGAAACCCTGATAACCCTTAAACCCCGGTTCTCCGCCATTCGATCTAATAAACTCTTCCGCGGTCCTATCCAATTCGGCCGTCGTAATCCCGGGTTTTACCAGTTCTCCAACGGTCAACAAGGCTTTCCTGAGGATCAAGGCACTCTCCCTCATCAATTCAACTTCGGAATCTGTCTTCAGAGGTATCAAGCTAATTCCTCCATAACATTAGAAGTTATATCTTCTATGCCCGAATTTCCGTCGATCGAAACCAATAATCCTGTTTCTTCGTAGAAATCAATAACGGGCGAGGTTTGCTTTCTGTAAACCTCGAGCCTCTGTCGTACTGTCTCTTCGGTGTCGTCATCTCTGGTTATAAGTTTTCCTCCGCACTTCTCGCACTTTTTAGTATCTTCAGGCAGGGTGGCGACATTATAAACTGCTCCGCAAGAGTCACATACCCTTCTGCCGGTCAAACGTTTGACAAGAAGATCCGGGTCAACATCTATCAAAATAACTTTTTCAAGTTCAATCTCTTTTTCTTCGAGCAGCGACGAGAGCGCTTCAGCCTGAGCCAATGTTCTCGGGAACCCGTCAAGAATCCATCCGCCGGAGGCGTCTCCGCTCAATCTGTCGGAAATCATTCCGAGAATAACTTCATCAGGCACAAGCAGCCCTTTGTTCATAAATTCTTCAGCCTTATTGCCAAGTTCGGTGCCCTCCGAGACAGCTTCACGCAGGAGATCACCGGTAGAAATATGCTGAATCCCCAACCTGTCTGCTATCCTCACGGCCTGGGTTCCCTTACCCGCTCCGGGAGGACCTAATATAATAAGATTCTCTGCCAATTGAAAAAACCTTTCTTCAATTCTCATATGAACGGGAAAATTCGATCTTTCCCGTCCGTAACATCTTCATATTAAACTCTGTCTGATGAAGCATTCTACCGTCTTCCTCTAAGATGGCCTTTTTTCATGAAACCATCGTAATGCCTCATTAACAAATGTGTTTCCACCTGCTTTAAAGTGTCCAGCATAACCCCCACGATAATAAGAAGCCCCGTACCTCCGAAATAGAAAGGCAGTCCTCCTCTTCTCATGAGAATATCAGGAAGTACGGCGATAAACGCCAGGAAAATAGCCCCGGGCAATGTAACACGCGTCAATATCCTGTCAATATAATCACTGGTTCTTTTACCTGGTCTTATCCCGGGGATAAATCCTCCGTATTTTTTCATATTTTCGGCCATATCAGTGGGATTTAGAATAATAGCCGTGTAAAAATAAGTAAAAAAGACAATGATTATCGCGTAGAGCAGAATATACAGCCAGGATCCGGGGGCTAGAACCGCCTGAATTCCGGATATTATTGTGCTCCCTTTAAAGAACATCGCTATTGTACTTGGAAACATCATAATCGACTGGGCGAAAATAATCGGGATAACTCCGGCAGTATTGACTCTGAGGGGGATATATTGAGACCTGCCTCCATATACCTTATTACCAACTATCCTCTTGGCATACTGAACCGGTATCCTTCTCTGCCCCTGTGTAATTAGAATTACTGCCGCCACGACGGCAACCATTATAACCGCGAAGAACACCATCCGGAAAGGAGTAATCTGCCCCAGCTTTATAGCTCTCCAGGTATTGAGAAAGTTGCCCGGATAACGGGCGAGAATCCCTACCATAATTATAAGAGATATACCGTTACCGATACCGCGCTCTGAGATCTGTTCCCCCAGCCACATAATAAAGATAGTACCCGCTGTCATTGTAATAACAGTAAGTATTCTAAAAGCAAGCGGTGACATCGTAACAACTGAACCTCCGCCGGGATTCATACTCAATAGAAAATATGAAATACCTATCGACTGAACCATGGCAAGAAGCACCGTTCCGTAACGTGTATACTGAGTTATCTTCTTTCTGCCTTCTTCCCCTTCTTTAGCCAGCTTCTCAAAATATGGAATTACAGCCTGAAGAAGCTGTATAATAATAGAGGCGCTGATATAAGGCATGATGCCGAGAGCAAATATCGTAGCCCGCCTGAGATTGCCGCCGGCGAATAGATCATACAGCGCGAAAATAGTGCCTTTCTGATTTTGAAAAAAGGCTTTCAGTGCGAGAGGATTAACTCCCGGCGCAGTTATATGACCGCCGATACGGTAGACAATGAGCAGTCCTATCGTAAAAAGTATCCGCCTCTTGAGTTCGGGAATACTGAATATATCCTGAAATTTCTTGATCATTGTGTATTCTCCCCATCATCCAGTCCGGGCACCTTGTCGCCGGAGACAAGTTTTACAGAACCTCCAGCCTTTTGTATTGCCCTCGCGGCTGACTTGCTTATTTTGTCAACTTTAACCTCAAGAGCAACTTCAACAGCACCATTACCAAGAACTTTGACAGGCGAAGATGCCTTATTTATTAACCCGGCTTCTGCCAGTACTTCACCGTTCACCTTCGAGCCGGTATTAAAATCTTTCAGATCATCCAGATTTATAATCTGATAACACTTCTTAAACTTATTGTGAAAACCCCTCTTAGGCAAACGTCTCTGAAGCGGCATCTGCCCGCCTTCAAACCAGGGAGGCACACCCCCGCCTGACCTGCTGTTCTGCCCCTTGTGACCGTGGGTACACGTTTTGCCCCTGCCGGATCCCGCGCCTCGCCCAAGTCTCTTGCCCTTTTTGACGGCGCCTTTCGGGGGCTTAAGTTCATTCAATTTCATATTTCACGCACTCCTTAATAACTTGATAACAAACGCCTTACCCTTTAGCGTCCCCCGTCTTCTTATCCGATCTATCCTTCCCGGCCCCTTTTCCCTTACCTTTAACAGCTGTGATCCCAACTGAAGATTTCCTGCTCACAGGAATATCTTTCTCGTCGATCTCTTCCCACTGGACCAGGTGCGAAACCTTTCTCAACATCCCGTTTATTTCAGGCGAGTCATTCTTATATAATGTCCTGTAGTTCCTTCTGAATCCTAAAGCACGCATAGTTCTTTTATGCTTCTTTTCCTGGGATCCGATTATACTTTTTATCTGTGTAACTTTTAATTTTTTCGCCATTGCTTTCCTCACTATCAGGGATATCCTACGGTAACCCAACCGCTGATAGATATTGATTATCTATCACTCCGCGGCAGGTTTCTGCTCTTCTGTTTCCTGCTTCTTATTCTTTTTATCATCTTCTTCCAGATCAAATAGCTGACTGATCGACAGACCTCTCCTCCGCGCGACATCTTTCGCGCTTTCCAGTCTTCTCAACCCTTCCATAGTAGCCTTAACCATATTATAGGGGTTATTCGAACCTATCGATTTCGTGAGTATATTCTCTACACCGGCAACCTCGAGCACCGATCTTACCCCTCCGCCTGCGATCACACCGGTACCGGGGGAGGCGGGTTTCATTAACACCCTCGAAGCTCCGAAACAACCCGTAACCTTATACGGAATAGTTCCATCCTTAAGAGGGAGTCTGATCATATTCTTCCTGGCATCCTCATTCGCCTTCCGTATTGTATCGCTTATCTCATTGGCTTTTCCAAAACCGATACCAACTTTTCCCATACCGTCGCCAACCGCGACAAGCGCGTTGAAACTAAAGTTACGGCCGCCCTTTACAACTTTGGAAACACGGTTTATATGAATAGTCTGTTCAATATATTCCGGTCCCGCGGCATCCTTCTGACGATTTCTTCCTTTTTGTCTTCTTTTCTTATTATCCAACTAATACACCCCCATGGGTAAACATCCTGTTCCCCTGAGCTATTTAGATTAAAATTCTAGACCATTTTTTCTGGCTTCATCTGCGAACGCGGCAATTCTGCCGTGATAAAGAAAACCTCCTCTATCAAATGAGACTTTCTTAATATCCTTCTTTAGAGCTTTATCAGCTATGGCTCTGCCGACAGCTTTAGAACGACGCATTTTCAGAGTCGCCGGTTTCTTCTGAGCCTTTTTCTTATCCTTGCCTTCCTTCTTTTCATCTTTCCCTGCAGATTCAGATTCGGGAGGCAATTCAATTTTCAGGCTTGACGCTGAAGCTATAGTATTGCCCTCAACATCATCAATTATCTGAGCGTATATATGATTAAGGCTCCGATAAACCGAAAGACGGGGTCTTTCGGAAGTACCAAACACCTTGTGTTTGTACCTGTTATGCCTCTTCTTTCTGGCTCTTCTCTTTTCTTTGTTCTCATTTCTCACTGTCTCATGCTCCTGTTCCGGAAAAGATGCAGCTCCTGCGTAATTATCTTCTCTCGTGTTCCGTCAATCCTTAAACATTCAATTAAAATCCTGTGCCGACGGCCGCTTTACCAGCTTTACGTTTTACTATTTCATCAACGTATCTGATACCTTTCCCTTTATATGGTTCCGGTGGACGAAGAGCGCGCATTTCCGCGGCAACTTCTCCAACTTTTTGCTTATCTATCCCCTTTACTTTGATCTTCTTTTCATCAACTTCCACTTCAATTCCATCTATTATTGGAAAGTTTATCGAATGAGAGTAACCGAGGTTAAACTCAAGAGATTTACCTTTTTGCTTGACCTTATATTCGATCCCCCGGATTTCCAGTTCTTTTATAAACCCCTCGTGAACCCCTTTAACCATATTCGCTATAAGGGATCTGGTTAATCCGTGCAGAGATTTATGTCTTTTCGATTCTGAGGGTCTTGAGACAATAATTTCATCATCTTTCAGCTCGATTTTCATATCTTTACTGAAAGACTGCTCCAGCTCCCCTTTGGGACCTTTAACTTTAACATAACCCCCTTTGATATCGATATTTACACCGGACGGAACCGGTACCGGGCTTTTTCCAATTCGTGACATATCCTTTTTAACCTCCGTAATATAAATCTATAATAAAACTATCCGGCAGCTTTCCGGGCAGCTCCGCGGCATAAATTACCAGACATGGCATAAAACTTCGCCTCCGATACCCTCGGAACGACATTTTCTACCTGTCATAACTCCTCTCGAAGTGGATATTATGGCAGTTCCCAATCCACCCATAACTCTGGGGATATTATCTTTACCTACATACACCCTGCGGCTCGGAAGACTGACGCGTTCAATCTTTTCTATAACACTTTTATCATCCTCGGTATATTTAAGATATATTCTTATTACACCCTGCAGCCCATCATCATAATATTTGATATCCTTTATGAATCCGTCTGTAAGCAATACTTTAGCAATCTCCGCTTTAATTTTAGAAGCGGGAATATCGACATGTTTCATCCCTATTCTGTACGCGTTTCTCATGCGGGTCAGCATGTCGGCAATTGGATCAGTCATCATCTTGGTTTCACCTCATGTAAAAGATTCTTTAATCTACCAACTCGCTTTTACAACTCCGGGGATTTTCCCTTCAAGAGCAAGTTCTCGGAAACAAATACGGCAGATGCCAAATTTACGCATATATCCCCTCGATCTTCCGCACCTGCTGCATCTGTTATATTCCCGTACTTTGAATTTCTGTTCTCTCTTAGCCTTAGCAATCAAGCTTTTTCTAGCCACGAATCATCTCTCCTTTAATCAATCTTTACGTAACGGCATTCCCAGCAACGTTATAAGTTCTTTAGCCTCTTCGTCAGTCTTTGCGGAAGTTACAATGGTAATATCCATCCCTCTTACTTCACTGACGTTATCGTAGTCGATTTCAGGGAAAACAACCTGCTCTTCAACTCCAAAGGAATAATTTCCCCTTCCGTCAAAACTTTTCGGATTTAATCCTCTGAAATCTCTGATACGCGGTATAGCAACATTTACCAATCTGTCGAAGAATTCATACATCCTGTCTCTGCGAAGAGTAACCTTACAGCCAATTTGTGCTCCGGCGCGGATGTTGAATCCAGCGACAGAGGTCTTTGCCTTAGTTATTAAGGGTCTCTGACCGGTTATCGCGGCCAGATCGGACACCGCTGAATCGAGTATTTTAGGGTCATCCTTAGCACTGCCGAGCCCCATATTTAATACTATTTTCTTCAGTCTGGGCACCTCAAAGACATTGCCGTAATCGAATTTCTTGATAAGTTGCTGAACAACTTTATCCCTATATACTTTTTCTATGTTAGCTAAATCTTTAGTAGCAGCCATTTTTTCTCACCATCTAAACCAATAATTACAATGCCAATTGTTATTTGAATAAATATTATACTTCATCACTCAACGTTTCTCCGCATTTCCCGCATTTTCTAACTGTAGGTCCATCGGATAACTTTACATTTGATGTACGCGTTAATTCGCCACACTTCGGACAAATCAACATCACATTTGAAGCATCAATAGGTGCTTCCTTTTCAATGATACCTCCCTGATCCTGCTGGCTGGTCTGTCTTGTATGCCTCATAATCATATTGACCTTCTCGACAACAAGGCGCCGGGATTTGGGAAACACCTTCAGAACTCTACCCTCAACCCCTTTCGAGTTTCCAGCTATCACCTTAACTCTGTCATCCTTTTTTATTCTCATCGTAATTCCACTTTCATTCACTACACAACTTCCGGAGCAAGAGATATTATCTTCATAAAGTTCTTTTCTCTGAGCTCTCTCGCTACAGGCCCGAATATCCTTGTGCCCACGGGTTCCTTAATCTCATTTATAATAACGGCCGCGTTCTGATCAAAACGTATGTAACTGCCGTCCGTACGCCTGACTTCCTTCTTTGTACGTACAATGACACATTTTACTACTTCACCTTTTTTTACTCCACCTCCAGGCACTGCCACTTTAACAGAAGCACTGATGATATCACCAATAGACGCGTACCTCCTCCTCGACCCCCCCAGAACCTTAATACACCTTACCCTCTTGGCTCCTGAATTATCAGCAACAGCTAAATTTGTCTGCATCATAATCATTACTGTTTTCTCCTACTGAGCTTTCTCAACAATTTCAACAACTCGCCATCTCTTAAGCTTGCTGAGTGGTCTCGTTGAAACAACCTTTACCTGATCCCCTACACTACACATTCCTTCTTCATCATGAACCCAGATCTTCGACCTCTTCTTTATATATTTTTTATATTTTTCGTGAAGCAGCTGTCTCTCAATGGAAACAGTTATCGTTTTGTCCATACTGTCACTTAGAACTTTTCCCACTAAGGTCTTTCTGGTTTTTCTTTCCGTCATCTTGTCTCCTCACAAATGAAAGATTCAAGCAGAGAATCGATCAGGCATCCGAACTGGATTTCCCTTCCCTTATCTTCTCATTGATTATTGTTTTCACTCTTGCCAATTCCCGTTTCGTCTCTCTAACCTTCAAAGGATTATCCATCCTTTTGATAGACAACTGAAGTTTATATTGAATCAGCTCTTCAATCAGCTCCAACTCTCTCCCTCTCAATTCCTCCAGCATCATCTCTCTTAATTCTACTGCTTTCATATTATAAACCATCCTGCTCTCAGCAAATCAAACCGCGGTTGCTGCAATTTATCCCGGAACCTTCCCGGTCGGAATCCTGCGTACGAATTTTGTTTTAATAGGTAGTTTAGAAGAAGCAAGCCTCATGGCCTCTCTGGCTACTTCCCGGGAAACGCCCTCGAGCTCGAAGATTATACGCCCTGGTTTTACTACACACACCCAATATTCCGGCGTTCCTTTTCCCTTACCCATTCTTGTCTCGGCCGGTTTTATCGTAACCGGTTTATCGGGAAACACTCTAACCCAGAGTTTCCCTCCTCTTTGTATATAACGCATAATAGCAACTCTCGCGGATTCTATCTGGCGTCCGGTCAGCCAGTACGGAGATTCGGCCTGCAGAGCGTATTCGCCGAAGTTGATTTTACAACCCCTGTGGGCCAAACCCCTCATCCTGGATCTCTGCTGCTTTCTAAACTTTGTTCTTTTTGGCATTAACATAAACTGTAACCTCTCTACCTATTATCTGCGTGAAGACTCCTCCATAGCTTCTTTGGATAATTCCTCTTTGAAATCTTTCGAGAAAAGCTCTCCTTTATAAATCCATACCTTTACACCTATTTTGCCGTAAGTGGTATATGATATAGCATTAGCGTAATCGATATTCGCCCGTAATGTGTGAAGCGGGACTTTACCTTCCATATAATTTTCAACCCTGGACATCTCCGCGCCGCCCAGACGTCCGGCACATGTAATTTTTATACCTTCAGCCCCCATTCGCATAGCTGATCCAATCGCCTTTTTCATCGCCCGGCGAAATGAAACCCTCATAGCGAGTTGTTCGGCTATATGTTCAGCCACTAAACGCGCGTCCATCTCCGGTCTCTTAACTTCTTTAATATCAAGATTTATTTCTTTGTCTGTAAGGTGAGCAAGCTCCTCGCTTAAGAAATCAACTTCAGATCCCTTTCTACCAATTACCATTCCGGGTCTTGCCGTGTGAATAGATATTCTTATTTTACCGCTCTGGCGTTCTATAATTATGCTTGAAACACCCGCTCTCGCCAAACGCTTCCTGAGATAACGCCTTATTACAATATCCTCTTCAAGCCAAGCTGCGTAGTTCTTGTTAGCAAACCATCTTGAATCCCACGTCCGATTGATACCTAACCTCATACCGATGGGATTAACTTTCTGACCCAAAATATCCTCCTTATTTACCTTTTCCGGCTGTTTTCAATTTCTCGCGGCCAACTTCATCACTGATAATAACTGTAATATGACTGCTTCTTTTACGAATCCTGTATGCCCTTCCCTGAGCTCTCGGCCTGATCCTGTACATCGTCCTGCCTTCATCGACAAAAATCTGTTCTATCCGCATATCCGCTGGTTCTATTGGGTGATCTGATTTTTCGCCGAGATTGTGCATGGCTGAAAGAATCGTTTTCTGAACAATCTTCGCCGCTTTTTTCCCTGTATATTCCAGTATCTGCAGCGCGTTTTCTACAGATTTACCGCGCACAAGGTCCACAACAAGCCTTGTCTTTCTTGTTGAAACCCTAACTCCCCGCGCTATAGCGCGTGCTTCCATCGTCTACTACCTCCATCAATATTAAAGAGTCTTCGCCCTTGCTTCCTTCTGAGCTTTAGTCGTATGCTTCCTGAATATTCTGGTTTTCGAAAATTCTCCGAGTTTATGTCCTACCATATTTTCAGTAACAAAAACCGGTATAAACTTGTTCCCATTATGGACAGCGAAGGTATGTCCCACGAATTCCGGGGAAATCGTAGATCTCCGGGCCCAGGTTCTAATGACTTTTCTGTCACCCATTTCATCCATTTTCTCAATTTTTCTGAGCAGCTTCGGGTCTATGTAAGGACCCTTCTTCAACGATCTTGACATTTATCTCCTCCAGCCTCTTCGCACCATAATAAATAGGATGCAAATTATCTTTTTCTGCCTTTATTCCTATCTCTTCTTTTTCCTTCTATAAACAATATCCTTGTCTGATTTCTTCTTCTTTCTGGTTTTGTAGCCCTTCGTAGGTTGACCCCATGGGCTTACGGGATGACGTCCCCCGCTGGTTCTCCCTTCGCCTCCGCCCAGCGGATGATCGATTGGATTCATCACTACACCGCGAACTTTAGGACGACGTCCGAGCCATCTGGACCTGCCGGCTTTACCTATTTTGACATTGTCGTGATCTATATTACTAATCTGCCCTATAGTGGCGTAACATTCTTTTCGAACCTTCCTTATTTCACCACTTGGCATGCGGAGCAGCACTTTTCCCCCCTCTTTTGCCATCAATTGAGCATAAGATCCGGCGCTGCGAGCTATCTGTCCGCCCTTACCGATTGTGAGTTCGATATTGTGCACGAAAATACCGGTTGGTATCTTTTCGAGCGGCAAGGCGTTTCCGATATGAATCTCCGCGTCTTCTCCGGAAACAAGATTGTCCCCAACCTTTATCCCGCTCGGAGTCAGAATATAGCGTTTTTCTCCGTCCGCGTAATTTAAAAGGGATATAAATGATGAACGGTTCGGATCGTACTCGATAGAGGCCACCCTTGCCGGTATTCCATATTTATCTCTCTTAAAATCTATTTTCCTGTACCTGCGTTTGTGCCCGCCACCCCGGCGCCGCATTGTGATCCGCCCGTTATTGTTCCTTCCGCCTTTGCTCTTCATGGGTTCCAACAGCGATTTCTCGGGAGCTTTTTTACTCAGCCCGGAATAATCTGTTACAGTTTTATATCTCTGTGACGAAGTAGTGGGTTTGTATTTTTTGATAGCCATGCTCTAAAATTCCTTCTCTATGAATTCAATTTGATCTATTTCTTTCTTAATTCCTTTTTAATTATTGAGTTATACCTCATCAAATATATCAATTGTGTCGCCTTTGGCAAGTGAAACTATCGCTTTCTTTCTGTCGGGGCGTTTTCCTGTAAAACGTCCCGCTTTTCTGAAGGTAGTCTTCATCTTGCCTCGCAGAACACTCGTGTTTACTTTCTTGACTTTTACTTTAAATACACTTTCCACGGCTTCTTTTATCTGCTTCTTGTTAGCTCTTGGATCGACCTCAAAGACGAACTTGTTGCTTTTCTCCTTAAGATTCGTAGCTCTCTCCGTTATAACAGGCTTGAAAATTACTTTGTTGATATTTACCATATTACACAAACACCTCCTCAAGAGAGGAAAGGGATTCCTTGGTCAGAAGGAGAACATCCGCCTTGAGTATTTCATAGGCGTTAAGGTTACGTCCCAGTATAAACTCAACTCCCTGGATATTCCTTACGGACTTGTGAATATTTTCATCAAACCGGTCAATAGCAAAAAGTATCTTCTTACCATTCAGCCCGGCGGACTGGAGAAATTGAACAAAATCCTTTGTCTTCGGCTTCTCCATCGAAAAATTCTCAACTACTACGACACAATCGTCATTGGACTTGTCAGAAAGAACACTCTTTAGAGCCTTCCTTCTTACCTTTCTGGGAACATCGGTCCTGTAGTCTCTTTTTCTCGGACCGAAAACCACACCCCCGCCCTTCCATATAGGTGAAGACCTCTTGCCGGCTCTCGCCCTTCCGGTTCCTTTCTGCCTGTACGGTTTGGCTTTACTGAACCGAACCTCTCCGCGGCTTTTCGCCTGGGCCGTTCCGCTGCGCCTGTTAGCCATATAAGCACGGATTACATCGTACAAAACTGATTTGTCGACATCAGCTTTAAAAAGAGATTCCGGCAAATCCATATTCCCTTTTAATTCTCCATCAAAATTATAAACCTTAGCACTTGCCATTATTCCAACCCTTTTATGTTTATTTCTGTACTGTTATTCTGAGCACATTATTCCTCGCGCCCGGAACGGATCCTTTTACCAACAACAGATTATTCTCAGCATCCACATTGACAACTTGCATGTTCCTTATATGCTCTTTTTCATTTCCCATTCTGCCTGGAAGTTTCTTTCCCTTTATCACTTTACCCGGATAAGCGGCCATTCCCACCGAACCCGGAGACCTGGGGCCTCTTCCGCCGTGAGTTTTTCTTCCACCGTGAAATCCGTATCTCTTCATTACTCCCTGGAAACCTTTTCCCTTTGATTTTCCCGACACATCGACCTTTTCGATCCCTTCAAATATACCAACATTGACCAAATCCCCAACTTCATAATCATCCGGGTTGTCAACACGGAACTCCTGAAGGTATTTATATGGGGGAAGGTTTGCCTTGCGAAAATATCCAAGCTCAGGAAGATTCGATTTAACCGGTCTGATAGGCTCGAAGGCCAGTTGAATCGCGTTATACCCGTGTTTATCTTCGGTTTTCTTGCAGACAACCGGACACGGGCCGGCATTTATAACCGATACCGGAACGGCTTCACCATTCTCCCCAAATACCTGACTCATTCCAATTTTCTTTCCAATCAGCCCTAACATCTGGTCCTCCACATTAGACTTTGATTTCGATATCCACACCCGCTGGGAGATCAAGCTTTTGCAAAGCGTCAACAGCCTTTGGTGTAACATCAGTAATCCAAATCAATCTTTTATGAACTCTTATTTCAAACTGCTCTCTCGACTTCTTATTAACATGAGGCGATCTAAGTACAGTATAAACACTTCTCTTTGTTGGAAGCGGTATAGGCCCAGCGACCCCGGCCCCTGTCCTTCGAGCAGTTCTTACAATTTCTCCCGCACTACGATCAAGCATCGTGTGCTCGTAAGCCTTTAATCGAATTCTTATTTTTTGTCCTTCCACCGGACAACCTCCGATATTCTCAGTTACTCAATAATTTCAGTTACAACACCAGCTCCGACGGTTCTTCCGCCTTCACGAATAGCAAACCGCAATTCCTTCTCCATCGC
>Ga0102934_1000769_pt1 | contig 21953 bp, 23 predicted proteins | sample SalPonR2_A_D1_MG_FD_78175 | JGI IMG/M metagenome (GOLD analysis project Ga0102934, IMG submission 78175) | Salt pond soil microbial communities from South San Francisco under conditions of wetland restoration - Salt Pond MetaG R2_A_D1_MG | ecosystem: Environmental > Aquatic > Marine > Intertidal... | reverse complement strand
ATTTACAGGTTTTAGTTCTTCTTTTCCTGGGGAAGTCTTTTTTTCTGCCATATAATAAGAATAAAAACAAATAGTGGAAGTGAAATCCCCAGGAAGATAAGTTTTTCGCCTGAGTCAAGTCCGTCCCGAATGACAGAATTCATCATTACAACATTTATCAACATGTGGAATCCTGCCGCTGCAAGTACAGATTTTGAATGTTCTACAACCTTTGCAAGGCCCCAGCTTCCTAGTGTTAATATTCCGAAAAATATTAAATTGTTTAATATTCCTGGTTCATGAAGAAAAGAAAGATGCCATAAGTACCATAAAAAACCAGTAATTAGTATTCGTTTCCATTCCTTTAAGTTTCCCAGTTCATCATGTAAATATCCCCGCCAGCCAATTTCTTCAAAATAACAATAAATCAAAGTACTTAATGCACTTATCAATCCATAAAAATGAATGTTTATTCCTTCCGAATTTTCAACACCTGTGACTGTAAGTAAAATCAAAGGAATTAAAATTATAATAATACTCCACTTTGCAGATGTACCAAAAATTGAATACTGAGTTTTTCTTTCTTTTCTAAGCCAGTATAATGATAAAATTGCACCTATAAATACACCAACTGATTGTAAAAAGCCGAAAAGGGTTACAACTGCATCCGGAAGACCATCTTCCAGCTTTTCCAATCCCAGCAAATGAAATCTGAAAATATTTGATATACTGATTGCCAAAAGATAAAAAACAAAAATTCTGATCAGGGCTTTTCTTTTCATTACTTAATGGGTTTAAGATGACAGGTTGCAAAGATAAGAATGTATTCGAAGTAAATAAATTTTTTGTGAGATTTAACCAAACCTGGAAGTAAGCAACGCTAATAAAAGGAGAGAGGTTGTAAAATAAATGAGCCGATGAAGGGATTCGAACCCTTGGCCTGCTAATTACGAATCAGCTACTCTGACCAACTGAGCTACATCGGCCAATTTTATTTCTTTTCAAGTTCATTTTTCATAGATGCCATTTTAATAGCAGCTATGGCAGCTTCATCTCCTTTGTTCCCGTGTTTTCCCCCTGCGCGGTCTTTTGCTTGCTGCTGATTATCAGTAGTAAGCACACCAAAGATAAAAGGTTTGTTATACTTTATGTTCAAATCAGTAATGCCCTGTGTTACACTGTGACAAACAAAATCAAAGTGTCTTGTTTCTCCTTGTATAACACATCCAAGACAAATAACGGCATCTACATCGGTGTTTTCAGCAACAAGTTGAGCCCCTAATGTCAGTTCTATGCTTCCGGGAACTCTTTTAATGATTATATTATCCTCCTTGGTTCCATGTTCCAGGAGAGTATTTAAAGCGCCTTTTTCGAGGGCTCCTGTAATCTCTTCATTCCATTCTGCCACAACAATCCCGAATTTTAGAGAATCCGCGGCAGGTATTTCATCTTTATTATAGTCTGATAGGTTTTTAAGTGTTGTTGCCATAAAATCAAATTATATAAAAAATCCCGGAAAAACCGGGATATTAATTTTTATTTTTTAGCCAGTACCTGAAGCCTGGCTATATTTTTATCAGCGTCCTGACTTTGATTTGAATTCGGAAATTCACGTTTTATTTTTTCGTAAAGCTCAATGGCATTTTCATATTCACCAAGTTCTTCGTAGGCAAAAGCAGCTTTGTCCATAAAATACGGACGTGTATACTGGTTATCATCTGCTTTATAAGCTTTGATATAATAATCCAGCGCTTTTTCTACATCATTCTTTTCCATATAAGCATTGCCCAGGCTACCATATTTTTTGGGTTCAATTATTTTATCATCTGCATCAAATTCTTTAAGATGTTCAATGGATTTATCATACTGTCCAAGATGAAGGTAACTGACTCCTGCATAAAAATGAGCAAGATTGGCAGATTTGGTAATTTTATATTCATCAATAATATCTATTAATCCCAGGTAATTTCCATCTCCATTAACAGCCAGATTAAAAGAGTCTTGCCGGAAGTATTGCTCTGCACGAAACATCTGATTTTTGGCTTCCCGTTCCATAGGCTTCAGATAATAACTCCTAAAGAGTAGATATCCTCCTACAATAATTACAATAGCCAAAACCACGGTTGTCAATATCTTCTGGTTGTTTTCAATAAACTGTTCTGAACGTGATAATGCCGATTCTATCGATTCAAACTGATCAGGTTGGGCATCTTTTTTCTTTTTACTCATTTTATTTCTGTTTTAATTTTTCGAACTGCAAAAGTAAATCATTTGATATTTAATCGGAAATATTTCACAGCAAAATTATTCATATTTTATTTAAAAAAATTGTTTCTTTGAATGATTAATTAAAAACAATATGTATTTAAATAAATTATCACTTACTAATTATAAGAATTACAGAGAGTTATCCCTTGATCTCTCTGCAAAAATAAATTCTTTTGTAGGTCAGAATGGGGTAGGAAAAACAAATTTACTGGATGCCATTTATTATTTATCCATGACAAAAAGCTACCTGAATCCTATAGATCATTTAAATATTCATTACAATGAAGAGTTTGCAATTTTGCAGGGGGAGTTTATACGACTGGAAAAGCAGGAAAAAATATATTGCAGTCTTGAAAAAAACAAAAAAAAACGAATAAAAAGAAACAAAAAAGATTACAAAAAATTATCAACACACATAGGATTATTGCCGGTTGTTATGATCTCTCCGACTGATAGCAATCTGATTCTTGGAGGGAGTGAAGAAAGACGAAAATACATGGACAGAGTTATCTCCCAGTTTGATAAAGAATATCTGAATGCCCTGATAAATTATAACAGGGCCTTAAACCAAAGAAACCAACTGCTGAAAGATTTTGCCAGGAGAAATTACTTTGACGCTGAATCACTTGATATTTGGGATGAACAATTGATAACCCTGGGCAATATTATTTATCAGAAACGAAGTTATTTTACCGAGGAGCTGGTTCCTGTCTTTCAGAATTTCTACAAATCTATAAGCAACAATAAAGAACAGGTGACACTGGAGTATTATTCTCCTTTATCAAAAGATTCATTTCGAAAGCTGCTGACAGATTCTATTGAAAAAGACCGTGTTATGCAACACAGCACAATAGGAACTCATAAAGATGATTTGCTGTTGAAGATAGACGATCATTCTATAAAAAAATCCGGCTCCCAGGGACAACAAAAAACTTTTCTCGTGTCTCTCAAGTTTGCTCAATATAACTTTATGAAAAGGATAAAAGAGTTTAATCCTATCTTGTTACTGGATGATATTTTTGATAAATTTGATAAATCCAGAGTGGAAAAAATAATCGGTCTTGTTTCTGATAATAATTTTGGACAGATTTTCATTACAGATACAAGTGAAACGCGCCTTATAAATTTATTAGATGATAAAGGGATTAACTATAAACTGTTTTTGATAGAAAAAAAGGAAGGTAATACACAGGTTCATGAGAAAAAAGAACACACAAAAGATCAATGAAGTAATTAACAATTATCTCAAAGAATTTGATATTGAAGATAAGATGAAAGAAACCAGGTTGATTCGTTCCTGGGAACAAATAGTCGGAAAATTGATCGCAAATAAAACGGAAAAAAAATTCATTAAAAACCGTAAGCTTTTCGTTTACCTGAACTCCTCAATTGCCCGAAATGAATTAATGATGCTCAAAGATTCACTCATCCGGGAATTAAATAAAAAAGCCGGAGATGATGTAATAGACGATATTGTTCTAAAGTGAACCTTTAAACCGTCTCTAATTTAGAAAAACACAATTCTATTTCTCTTTTCGCATTTTCAATAGAATCAGCTGCATGAATGGAATTTCTCTGTTTATCCACCCCGAATAAATTTCTCAGGGTCCCCTCTGCTGCAATATGTGGATCAGTATTTCCAACAACTTCCCTTAATTTTGCAACTGCATTTTCTTCCTCCAGAATCATAGCAACTACTGGGCCTGAAGTCATGTATTCAATCAAACTCACAAAAAAAGACTTGTTTTCATGCACTTTATAAAATTCTTTAGCCTGGTTTCGGTTTAAGTGTGTAGACTTGATAGCTACCAACCTGAAACCTGCTTCCGTAATTTTGTTTAAAATTGACCCTGTAAGGTTTTTACGAAAAGCAAGCGGTTTGATTAAAGCAAATGTTTGTTCCATGGATTCCTAGTTTTAAATAACTAAGATAGAAATAATAATTAAATCCCTCAATTATTTATGAAATATTTTATATTTGATATTTTTTAATAAATAATCAGAATTGTGAATTATATTTCAAACGAAAAAATAAAGGAAGTAGCTAAACTTTTGGAGAATCTCCAAAAAATTTTAATTATTACCCATTATAATCCTGATGGAGATGCCATAGGAGCTTCTCTTGGACTTTTTCATTTTTTAAAAAAAATAGGCAAAGAGCCCCAGGTTATAGTTCCAAACTATTATCCGCAGTTCCTCCATTGGATGCCGGGAAATGACAAAATTGTTCAGGCAGATGAAAATGAAAAGGCACTCCGTAAATTAATCAATGAAGCAGAGGCCATTTTTTTTCTTGATTTTAATGTATTAGATCGCACCCAGGAAATGGAGGGAATGCTGAAAAAAAGAAAGATACCAAAGATATTAATTGATCATCATCCAAATCCTGAAAACTTTGCTGATGTAACCATTTCAAATATAGAAGTAAGCTCAACCTCCGAACTTCTTTTTGAATTTATGAGTAAATACCATGGTGAAGAAGCCATTGATAAAACAATTGCTGAATGTCTGTATACAGGCATCATGACTGATACAGGCTCTTTCAGTTATAATTCTTCCAATCCTTATACTTATTATGTGGTTTCAAAACTTATAAATAAAGGGATTGACAAAAACCGAATTTACTGGATGGTTTATGATAACTATTCTGAGGATCGGATGCGTCTTCTGGGATATTGCCTAGATAAAAAGCTAAAAGTTTTTCAGGAATACAGGACGGCTTATATCAGCATTAAAGACGAAGAATTAAAAAAGTTCAATTATCAGCCAGGTGATACGGAAGGCTTCGTTAATTACCCTTTATCCATTAAAAATATTGTTTTCTCCGTAATTTTTATTGAACGGGACGAATATATAAAAATATCTTTCCGTTCAAAAGGAGAGTTTTATGCAAATAAATTTGCAATGAAAAACTTTAATGGTGGCGGACATAAAAATGCAGCCGGCGGGTATTCGGAAAACAATATGGAAGAAACTCTTAAAAAATTCGAACGTTTACTTCCCAAATATCAAAAGGAATTAAGCAATGGCGGATAAAAAATTTTCTAAAAACAGAATAATAATTATTATACTCATTCTTCTGATTGGAGGAGGGATAATAGTGGTTACTAATTTTTATCATGCAGGTGTTGAACGGGTTAGAAAGACACAGGAGCAATCGGAAATAAAATATGAAGAAAACCTTGAAAAAGTAAACCGGTTTTTGGTGCAAAAAGATATTGAAAAAATTAATAGTTTTATTAATCGCAGGAACTGGGATATGGAAAAAACCGGCGAAGGGTTATGGTATATGAGATACGAAAAAGGAAAAGGGCAACCTGTAAAAGACGGAAAATATGTTAAATTTACTTATGATATACGCTTACTGGATGGAACTCTCTGCTACACTTCGGATTCACTGGGTCCAAAAATAATTAAAGTTGGTTCGCAGGAAGAGATCAGGGGATTATACGAAGGACTAAAAATGTTAAGAGAAGGAGATAAAGCACGTTTTATAATTCCTCCGCATCTTGCATACGGATTGCTTGGAGATGATAAAAAAATACCCAAACGATCAATCATTTATTACCGGCTTTCTTTGTTAGAGGTTTCTGACAAAAAAATAAGGCAATAAGATTTGCAATAATTCTTATTTCATTATATTTTTATTCGAATAAAAACTAACTACTATGTATAAGCCCATAAAAATATTCATCATTATTTTGAGTGTTTCAATAATCTCATGCAACAGAACACCTGATTACCAAGGATTTTCAAAAACCAGCAGTGGAATTTATTTTAAATTGCTTTCTTTTGGCGAAAGCAACAGAGAAATTAAACCCGGAAATTACATTACAGCAGACATTAGTTATGCAACCATGAAGGATTCCACCTTTTTCGATGGACGTAGAACTCTCCAGATAAGTGAACCAAAATATAAAGGATCTATCGATGAGTGCTTTCTGATGCTTTCTAAGGATGAAAAAGCTACATTTATTATACCTGCCAATGATTTCTTTAAAAGAACCCTTGAAACGAATCTGCCTGATTTTATTTCGCAACAGGATAGTATAAAAATCACAATAGATGTGATCAATGTGCAGAATAAAAGTGAATTCCTTAAACAAAAAGAGGCCTTTCTCAACTGGATTAGAGATTTTGGTGATTACGAGCAAGTATTGTTAAAACAATTTATTGAAGAGAAAAAAATCAATGCAGAACCTACAAAATCAGGATTATATCATATTGTTATAGAAGAAGGAAATGATGTTGAAGTTGAAAAGGGCGATACTGTGGTTGTTCATTATGAAGGAAAATTCCTCAATGGAAAATTCTTCGACTCTACAAAGCAAAGAAAACAACCCTTTGAATTTGTATACGGCCACAAAATGCAGGTCATTGACGGCATGGAAGAAGTTATAGGGAAAATGAAAGAGGGAGAAAGAGCCCTGGCAATTTTACCCTCCGACATTGCTTTTGGAAAAACTGGCTCTTCAACAGGAATAATCCCTCCATATACTTCTGTAATTTATGAAGTTGTTCTTACGGATGTGAGAAAAAATAAGGATGAAAAAAATAATTAGTTAAATGCTTTATGAATGAATATTGACTATTTAGAAGCCGGGACAGATTATATTAACAAATTTGCCTTATTTATCGGAGAGGACACAAATCTATATAAATACCTGCATAATACTGAAAAAAAACTTACAGCTAAACGAATACTTCAGGAAGGATTTAATTTTGAAAGCCATCTGGATCATACAACAGACCTGGTCTCTGGTAAAGACCTGGTAGAATTAAAATATTTCCAGATAAAGCGGAAAAGATATGGTAATTATACAATTGTAATAGAAATTGACAAAAATAATGTTGACCATTTCTCAAGAAAACTGGCTAAAACACCATACCATTTTTCGGAAATACTTACCTGTGAAGAGCCTTATATTGGAGATAATGATGAACCAGTCTATAAGCTACCAATTCAGTTTATAAAAGGTTTTTTTGATCATACAAGACAAGAAGGAATAAAAAACAATAATTTTAATCCTGCATTCTATCCCGAGTATTTTAACAACAACCTTGAAAAATTGCTTAATTCCTAAACTTTAATTTCAAATAACAGATTTATTATTCTGTATATAAGATCATTAAGCTTTAAATTTAAATAAAACAATTAAACATGTAAATCTAAATAACTGAAATGTTACCGGTAAACATTTGCCAAGACAAAATAAATTATAATTTTGTTGATAGTTAAATAAAATATAAAAATTCAAGTAAAAAAGAATATTATGAAACTATTAGAAGGAAAAACAGCTTTAATAACGGGTGCCGCAAGAGGCATCGGAAAATCGCTCGCGTTAAATTTTGCTGAGCATGGTGCCAATATCGCTTTTACCGATCTTGAATACAACGACCAGGTAAAAGAAGTGGAAAAAGAAATTGAATCAAAGGGCGTAAAAACAAAAGGCTATGCTTCTGATGCAAGCAATTTTAAGCAGACAGAGGAAACAGTACAGCAAATTCTTAAGGATTTTGGAAAAATCGATGTACTTATAAACAATGCAGGAATCACAAAGGATACACTCCTCATGAGAATGACTGAAGAACAGTGGGATGCTGTTTTGACGGTAAACTTAAAATCTGTTTTTAATTTTACAAAGGCTGTACAGCGATCAATGCTGAAACAAAAATCAGGATCCATAATCAATATGAGTTCTGTTGTTGGTGTTAGCGGAAATGCAGGCCAATCAAACTATTCTGCCTCCAAAGCCGGCATTATTGGTTTTACAAAATCAATTGCTAAAGAATTAGGATCCAGAAACATACGTTGTAATGCCATTGCACCCGGATTTATCATCACGGAAATGACAGATAAATTACCTGAGGAAGTAAAAAAAGACTGGGCAGAAAAAATACCCCTCAAACGTGGTGGTAAACCTGAAGATGTTTCAAAAGCAGCAATCTTCCTGGCTTCTGATCTGTCAGAATATATCACAGGGCAGGTAATGAATGTATGCGGAGGAATGAATACGTAAGTTATATTGTGGCAGGATTTTTGAACAGAAATTTCCTTTTACTGTTTATCTTTTTATGAAGAAATTATATCTGTACATAACCCTGATTTTACTCGGCGCTATTGTTTCATGTACTCCTTATAAACAAATCAGTACAGAAACCATCGAGCCTGCCAGTTTTGCCGTTCCTTACGATGTAAATAACGTTGGCTTTGTTTTTAAGAAACCTTCAGGAAATATAGCTGTGGACAACCATAACAAGCTAAGGTTAAATATGCTTGAAGAAATGAAAAAGGGAATTGCAGATATAGCTTCTTCATCACCCAGATTTAATCTGGAGAATCTGCATGTTATTGACACAGGTGATATTGCCAGGAATATAACCGAAACAAAATATGGCAAGCAGGAGATTCAAAAAATTACCAAAAGTTCAAAACTGGATGCAATTATTGTTTTACATACTTTTGAACTAGATGACTCCCTGAAGGAAGAAATTATTTTTGAAGCTGATAAATATTTCTACTACCTTTTCAAAATTAAGTCAAATGCGCTGTGGCGTTTTTATGTTCCCGATTCAAAAGATTTTATCATAGACGAATATAACTATTCAGAAGAATTTGCCTGGGAAGCTCTTGACTATACCAAAGAAAAAGCGCTTAATGAATTGCCTGATTATAGTAAAGCTTTTTATACAGCGGCATACTGGACTGCTGTTGACTATCTTAAAAGATTTGCACCAACATGGAAACAGGAAAAAAGAATAATTTTTACCAGGGGGAATAAATATTTTGAAAAAGCTTTTAAAGCTTTCCAGGAAAAAAAATGGGAGAAGGCTGTAGTTCTCTGGAAAAAAACAAAAGACCACAGAGATAATGAGTTAAGGAGCCGGGCATTGTATAATATTGCAGTTACTTCTGAATTGATGGGTAAGATTGATCTGGCCATTGTGTGGGCAAAAAAATCATATAAAGCCAAGCCTAAACCCCGGACAAAAGAGTATATTGAAAGACTAAACGAACGGAAAGAAGACATTAAAAAGCTTAGAAAACAATTGCCTTAGTTTTAGTCTTCTTGTTTTACTTTTTTAATACCTTCTTAAATCCGGAAATTATTCAGATAATTTCGTTTCATTATATTTGCAGAAAAAAATGACACCAACAGTTCTTTTCTATATCATCGTTGGTATTCTTGTACTAAATTATGTTTTTGAAAGAATCCTTGAATACCTGAACTCAACAAAACTGTCCCCGGAATTACCCAATGAACTACAAGGAATTTACGATCCGGAGAAATACAAAAAATCACAGAATTACGAAAAAGAGAATCAAAAACTGGCTTTTGTGTCAAGTTCCTTTAATCTTCTAGCCATTCTTATATTTCTATCACTTGATGGCTTCGGTTTTGTCGACCAATTGTCTCGTCAATTGAGCGGACATAATATTATAATACCATTGTTGTTTTTCGGAATACTCTTTCTGGCACTTGATATAATTAATTTGCCCTTTTCTTTGTATGATACTTTTGTAATAGAAGAAAAATACGGATTTAACAAGACAACTGTAAAAACTTTTATTGCTGATAAGATAAAAAGCTGGTTTCTCATGGTTATTATCGGAGGGGGACTGCTGGCCTTAATTGTTTGGTTTTACAACATTACAGGTCAAAATTTCTGGATCTATGCCTGGATACTTATTATTGCATTCAGTGGATTTATGACAATGTTCTATACCCATCTGATTCTTCCCTTGTTTAATAAATTAACTCCAATGGAGGAAGGGGAACTGAAAAATAAAATTTTCGATTTCAGCAGGAAAGCAGGATTTGGATTAAAGAATATTTTTGTAATGGACGGATCCAAACGTTCTTCAAAAGCAAATGCTTTTTTTAGTGGGCTGGGCAAAAAAAGACGAATTGTTTTGTTCGACACTTTAATTAAAGAACTGCAAAAGAATGAAATTGTTGCTGTTCTGGCTCATGAAATTGGTCATTACAAGAAGAAACATACCCTGATGAACCTGGCAATATCAACCGTAGAAACAGGTATAACTCTTTTTATTCTTTCTCTCTTTATTGACAATCCACAATTATCAAAAGCATTGGGCGCTGAAAATGCCAGTTTCCATATTGGTTTGATTGCATTTGGTCTTCTATACAGTCCTATTTCTACTATCTTAGGTATACTTACCAATATTATATCAAGAAAAAATGAATATGAAGCCGACAATTTTGCCGCTCAGTTTAAGCTGGATGATGATTTAATTAATGCGCTTAAAAAACTATCAGTAAACAACTTATCAAACCTCACACCACATCCCGCTTATGTATTTGTTAACTATTCTCATCCACCACTATTGTCAAGAATAAAGAATCTAAAAAACTGACAGAATGAATGCGGAAATTATAACAATTGGAGATGAACTACTTATTGGACAAATAGCTGATACCAATTCTTATCTGATGTGCCGGCATTTGAGTGAAAATGGTTTTAAAATTAATAAAATCACTTCTCTGCCTGATGAATCAGATACTTTAGTCAATGCATTCCAGGAAGCTACCAAAAAGGCAGACATTGTTTTTATTACCGGGGGGCTGGGACCCACAAAAGATGATGTTACTCGTGCCGCCATTTCCCGTTTTTTTAACACAACCTGGAATATAAGTATGGGTGTATTAAACCGGATCAAAGAATTCCTTGAAGAGAGGGGATATTCTATGAACGATTCGAATCATGATCAGGCAAAAGTACCGGACAAAGCCAAAGTTTTCATTAACCAGATTGGAACAGCACCAGGGTTATGGCTACAGAAAGAAAATACTAATTTCATCTTTCTGCCCGGCGTGCAGTTTGAGATGATAAGATTGCTGAAAAAACAAATTGTTCCTGTACTTAAAGAACGATTTATTACAAACAATTTCATTAGTAAAAATATTAATACACAGGGAATTCCGGAAGCTTACCTGTCAGAAAAGTTAAAGAATTGGCAGGAAAAATTGCCTGATTATCTGCAAGTAGCTTATTTGCCAAGTCCTGAATTTGTAAAAGTAAGAATAAGTGGTTGGCAAAAAGACCAAATTAAATTGACAAAGGATATTGAAAAAGCTGCAGAAGAAATCAGAGAGCTAATTCCCGGTTACTTTGTATCGATAGGAAACGAATCAATGGAAGAAATTCTGGGTAATATTCTTTCAGAAAATAACCTGACAGTTTCCACGGCTGAAAGCTGCACGGGAGGGTTTATTGCCTCCGAAATAACATCAGTTCCAGGCAGTTCCCGATACTTTAAAGGCTCTGTGGTTGCCTATTCAAATGAAATAAAAACCAAAATTTTAAATATTTCCCCTGAAATAATTAAAAGCAAAGGAGCGGTAAGTGAAGAAGTAGTAAGAGGGATGGCCAACAGCTTATTGCACCTTTACAATACCGATTATTCCATAGCTGTTTCCGGTATTGCCGGACCTGATGGCAGTACTCCCCAAAAACCGGTTGGTACTACATGGATTGCTGTTGGTAGAAAAGAGAAGATAATAACAGAAAAATTCCTTCTGGGAACCATAAGGGAAGTAAATATAAAAAAAGCTGCATATAAAGCAATGAATATGCTCCGAAAGCTCATTATTGAAGACTTAGAAAAAAAATAAATTTTTTATAAATATGCTTGGTAATTTAAATAAAATTAACGTACTTTGCGAATCGTTTTTAATGGATAAAAATTAGAAAAAAGATGTCTAGAATTTGTCAAATAACCGGAAAAAGAGGACTCGTTGGGAATAATGTTTCACACTCGAACAAGAAAACAAAAAGAACTTTTTATCCCAATCTGTTTACAAAACGATACTTTCTTGAGGAAGAAGATCGTTGGATAAATTTAAAGGTTTCTGCAGCGGGAATGAAGATCATTAATAAGAAAGGATTAAAAGCTGCATTGGAAGAAGCCAAAGAAAAAGGTTATATTGCTAAATATTAAAAAATTATATTATGGCTAAGAAAAAAGGAGATAGGGTTCAGGTTATATTAGAATGTACAGAACAAAAGAAAACAGGGGTTCCTGGAATTTCCAGATATATAACATCAAAAAACAGAAAAAATACCCCAAAGAAACTTGAACTAAAAAAGTATAATCCCTATTTAAGAAAAGTAACTGTTCACAAAGAAACAAAATAATAGTTTATGGCTAAGAAAGTAGTTGCAACATTACAGACAGGTTCAGGAAAAGAACACATCAAATGCATAAAAGCTGTGAAGAACAAAAGCAAACACACTTATTCATTTGAAGAAAAAATGGTCCATAAAGACAAAGTAAAAGATTTCTTTAAAAAGTAAGACCTTATTAAATACTGTTTAGGAAATAAAAGCTTTCTTCAGATAAGGAAGCTTTTATTTTTATTTATTATTTTTGCAAAGAATTAATTACAATACTTATACTTTCTGTACAATGGCAATATTCGGTATATTTTCAAAAGAAAAGAAAGAAACCCTTGAACACGGTTTGGAAAAGACAAAAGAGAGTGTCTTTAAAAAAATGTCCAGAGCTGTGGTTGGTAAATCAAAAGTGGATGATGAAGTACTTGATAATCTTGAGGAGGTTCTGATATCATCTGATGTTGGAGTGGATACCACACTTAAAATTATTGAAAGAATTGAAAACAGGGTAGCCAAAGATAAGTATTTAAACACCAGTGAATTAAACGTAATTCTAAAAGAAGAAATTACCGAACTGCTGAAAGAAAACGAAATTGATTTCGATACAAGTTTTAAAGCAGAAAACGGTCCTTATGTAATTATGGTTGTGGGAGTTAACGGTGTTGGAAAAACAACTACCATTGCCAAGCTAGCCTATCAGTTTAAAAATTCAGGCAAAAAAGTATATCTTGGAGCTGCAGATACATACAGGGCGGCAGCGATAGATCAGCTCAATATATGGGCAGAAAGGGTAGGTGTTCCGCTCATAAAACAGAATATGGGGTCGGATCCTGCATCTGTTGCATACGATACACTTAGTTCAGCAAAAGCAAATAATGCCGATATTGCTATTATTGATACTGCGGGCAGACTTCATAATAAAGCAAATCTAATGAACGAGCTGGCAAAGATAAAAAGGGTAATGCAAAAAGTTGTGCCCGAGGCTCCGCATGAAGTATTACTCATTCTTGACGGCTCAACAGGTCAAAATGCCTTTGAACAGGCCCGTCAATTTACCAAAATTACAGATGTTAATGCATTGGCTGTTACCAAATTAGATGGTACCGCAAAAGGAGGAGTCGTTATTGGGGTGTCAGACCAGTTTAACATTCCTGTTAAATATATTGGAATAGGTGAAAAACTGGAACATTTCCAGGTTTTTAACAGGGAAGAGTTTGTCGATTCCTTATTCTCTGAATAATATAAGGGTTTTATATGCCAAAATTAAATTCAGTCAACTTGATTACACTCGGTTGTGCCAAAAACACCGTTGATTCAGAACACCTTCTTTACCAGTTAAAAAAAAATGGGTACCAGGTTTTTCATGAAAGTAAAGTTCACCGTCCGGTAACCATCATAAATACTTGTGGTTTTATTAACGATGCCAAACAGGAATCGGTAGAGACCATTCTGAATTTAATTGAAGCTAAAAAACAGGGAAGCATAGACATTTTAATTGTAATGGGCTGTTTGACCCAACGCTATAAAAAAGAGTTAAAAGAAGAACTTCCTGAAGTAGACTATTTCTTTGGAGTTGAAGAACAAAAAGATATTGTAAAAACCCTGAATGGGAAATATGACGAAAATAAATATTACAAAAGAACTCTAAGTACGCCAAAGCATTATGCTTACCTCAAAATAGCAGAAGGCTGTAACAGAAAATGTTCCTTTTGTTCAATACCTTTAATTAGAGGAAATTACAAGTCTACACCTATAGAAAAAATTAAAAAAGAATTAAATTACCTTTTGCAGCAAGGGGTAAAAGAAATTAATCTGATAGCCCAGGATCTTTCTTATTATGGGTATGACATTTACAAGGAATATCTTTTGCCAGAACTGGTTGAAGAACTAAGTAAGATGAACCCTTACTGGCTCAGATTATTATATACATTCCCTGCTAATTTTCCTTATGGAATCTTACCCGTGATGAAGTATAATGAAAATGTTTGTAATTACATTGATATTCCGGTTCAGCATATTAGTGATGCAGTTCTTAAAAATATGAGAAGAGGCATTACAAAGGCTAATACTATCAAACTACTTGAAAATATAAGAAAAGAAATTCCTGATGTTACACTCAGGACTACGCTTATGGTTGGTCATCCCGGTGAAACAGAAAATGATTTTCTACAATTATTGAATTTTGTAAAGGATTTTAAATTCGACCGGCTGGGAGTATTTACTTATTCAGAGGAAGAAGGGACATATTCTGCCAGGAATTTTGAGGATGAAATACCTGAATCCGTGAAAAATGAAAGAGCAGAGGAAATCATAACAATTCAGCGGGAAATATCTGCCGCAAGGAACCAGGAAAAAGTGGGAAAAACAATGAAAATAGTAATTGATTCTGATGACCAGGATTATTACTATGGGAGAACCGAAAGAGATGCTCCTGAAGTTGACAACGAAGTTCTTGTACCTAAAAAAAGAAATCCAAAATTAAAACAGGGTAATTTTTATGATGCTGTTATTATTGAAGCATCAGATTATGACCTTACCGCTACAATCAAATAAAAAAGGAGCCTTTTTTACAGACTCCTTTTTTGGTTCTTCTTTATTATTAGAAATTATCAAACTAATTCTTTGGCCTTATTCAAAGCCGGCTCATAGTCAGGTTCCTGACCAATTTCGGGTACATATTCTACATACTGCACCTTATCGTTCTGGTCAATAACCACGACACCACGAGCCAATAAGCGCAACTCCTCAATTAAAAATCCATACTTGGTTCCAAAATCAAGATCTTTATGATCTGATAAGGTAACCAGGTTGTCTATTCCTTCAGCACCGCAAAAACGACTTAATGCAAAAGGCAAATCGTTTGAAATTGCCAGAATAACAATATCATCGCTTAATTTACTAGCTTCATCATTAAAACGGTGGTTTTGTTTTGAACATACTCCTGTGTCTACAGAAGGAAAAACAGATAAAATCTTTACCTTTCCTTTGTAGTCACTTAATTTAACAGGACTTAATTCATTATTAAGTACTGTAAAATCAGGAGCAGAGTCGCCTGTTTTTATCTCTTTTCCAAGAAGAGTTACAGGATTACCTTTAAATGTTACTTTATTATTATTTTTATCCATATAAACTAAGTTTTAATTTTTTGCAGCTTGATCATCCAAATCAGACTTCTTTGTTTTTTTATTCCCTTCTTGCTTTTGTTGCTTTTGATCTTCCTCTTTGTCCTTCTTCTCGGAAGATTGTTTTTTTACCTGAATATCAATCTTTTCCTCTTTTTTGTCATACACAACTTTTAGCAAATCACCATCCTTAACACTATGTTGTATAATGGTTTCAGCCATCGGGTCTTCAATATACTTTTGAATAGCCCGTTTAAGTGGGCGAGCTCCAAATTGTGTGTCATATCCCTTTTCGGCAACAAAATCTTTTGCTTCTTTTGAAATTTCTATTTCATAGCCAAGGCTTTTTACTCGTTTAAACAATCCCTGCAGTTCAATATCAATTATTTCATATATTGATTGTTTATCAAGAGAATTAAAGATAATGACATCATCCAGTCTGTTTAAGAATTCCGGCGCAAATGAACGTTTTAAGGCTTTTTGAATAACACTTTTAGCTAGTTCATTTGAAGATTCGTTTCTGGCCTGTGTATCAAAACCAACACCTTTACCAAAATCTTTCAATTGCCGACTGCCAATATTGGAAGTCATTATGATTATTGTATTTCTGAAATCTACTCTGCGTCCCAGGCCATCAGTAAGCTGACCTTCATCCAGAACCTGAAGCAAAAGATGAAATACATCCGGATGAGCCTTTTCTATCTCATCCAAAAGAACAACTGAATAGGGTCTTCGTCTGACCTTCTCTGTTAACTGGCCGCCTTCTTCATATCCTATATATCCCGGAGGTGCTCCGACTAAGCGGGACACAGAGAATTTTTCCATATATTCACTCATATCCATTCGGATCATGTTGTCTGTCGTATCAAAAAGATATTGTGTAAGTATTTTGGCAAGCTGAGTTTTACCAACACCTGTTGGTCCAAGGAAAATGAATGTCCCTATGGGTTTGTTTGGATCTTTCAGTCCTGCGCGGTTTCTTCTGATTGATTTTACGACTTTTTCTATCGCTTCATCCTGACCAACAACATTCTTACGTATTTCTTCATTCATTTTCATAAGACGGGTTCCCTCAGCTTCAGCAATTCTCTGCACAGGAACTCCGGTCATCATGGCTACCACTTCAGCGACCTCTTCTTCTGTAACGTTTTCCCTGTTTTTAATCAGTTCCTTTTCCCAGTTGTCTTTTTCTTCTTCCAACTTATTCATCATTTTCTTTTCTGAATCCCTGTAATTTGCTGCAGATTCAAAATTCTGATTTTTGACAGCTGAGATTTTCTCTTTCTTTATTTCTTCTATCTGTTGTTCCAGTTCGATAATTCTTTTCGGAACCACAATGTTTGATATATGTACTCTTGATCCTGCCTCATCCATAGCATCGATGGCCTTATCCGGCAGTAAGCGATCTGAAATATATCTCTGGGTAAGACTCACACATGCTTTTAGAGCCTCATCTGTATAGTTCACATTGTGATGATCTTCATACCGATCCTTAATATTCTTTAGTATTTCAATTGTTTCTTCGGGTGAAGTAGGATCAACCATTACTTTCTGGAACCTTCTCTCCAGGGCGCCGTCTTTTTCAATATGCTGTCTGTATTCATCTAGAGTTGTAGCACCAATTGTCTGGATTTCGCCTCTTGCCAGTGCTGGCTTAAGCATATTTGCTGCATCCAGTGAGCCTGTTGCACCACCGGCACCAACAATGGTATGAATCTCATCTATGAACAGGATAATGTTATTGTTTTTGGTCAGTTCGTTCAGAATGGCTTTCATGCGTTCTTCAAACTGCCCCCTGTACTTTGTTCCGGCAACAATTGAAGCCAGGTCAAGTGTCACCACACGTTTGTCAAAAAGTACGCGGGATACCTTTCTCTGAACAATCCTCATAGATAAGCCCTCTACAATTGCAGACTTCCCAACACCCGGTTCACCAATAAGAACAGGATTGTTCTTTTTCCTCCGGCTTAGTATCTGTGCCAGCCGTTCAATCTCCTTATCCCGTCCCACGATTGGATCAAGAGTGTTTTCTTCAGCTGCTTTTGTCAGATCCAGTCCAAAATTATCAAGAACAGGTGTATCCGATTTTGACTTTTGAGGTTCATTTGATTGCGGATTTTTCTTATCACCACTGCCAAAAGGCATGTCATCCTCTTCCTCTCCAAAATCAGATTTAGACTTGGTTTCCTTTTGTTTCGTTTCCATCTCCAGTCTCATATCATCATAACTCACATCAAATTCACTCAGAATCTGTGTAACCAAACTGTTTTCATCCTTAAGAATCGCAAGTATCAAATGACCTGTATTTATTGTATTGCTGTTAAATGATTTAGCTTCAAGATAAACTAATTTTAACGCCCTTTCTGCTGTTTTATAGAGTGGAATATTATCAGTATTAGCAATAACCTTATCACTTGTTTTAATCCTGTCTTCAATTAATTTCTTCAGATTCATAAGATCTAATCCAAATGACTCAAGAATGTCAATCGCCAATCCTTCTCCTTCTCTCAGCATTCCTAATAAAAGATGTTCAGTTCCAATATAAGCATTGCCCAAACGCACTGCTTCTTCTTTACTATAAGTCAGAACATCTTTTATTCTTTGTGAAAATTTTGCATCCATAAATATAAAATTACTCCTTTTTTTCTTTCTTACTCCAATTAATAACTTATACAAAAAAACAATTATTGTTGTTTAATTTTTTAATGATTTTTACAATACAAAATTAATATAAAATAAGGATAAAACATAAACAGATTGTTGTTAATAAAGTTTAAAATTTATTGATTGAAAAACTAAGAAAAATGACCGTATTTTCTTACCTTTGCTAATTCTGTAAAAATATTGTAAAGTATTTATTATAAATGAAATAAATAATAATTATGGCATTAGATGAAAGACTTAGTAAAGTCAACATTGAGGAGGAGATGAAATCAGCCTATATTGATTATTCCATGTCGGTTATTGTATCACGTGCATTGCCTGATGTAAGGGACGGATTGAAACCGGTTCAGAGACGCGTGCTCTATGGAATGTCTGAATTAGGCTTATATAACAACAAAGCTTATAAGAAATCAGCCAGAATAGTCGGAGAAGTTCTGGGTAAATATCATCCCCATGGTGATTCTTCTGTTTATGAGGCGATGGTAAGAATGGCCCAGCATTGGTCATTAAGATACCGGCTAGTGGACGGCCAGGGAAACTTTGGTTCTATGGACGGAGATGGACCTGCAGCCATGAGGTATACAGAAGCCAGGCTTCAAAAAATTTCTGCCGAAACATTAAAAGATATAGACAAAAATACTGTCGATTTCCAGTTGAATTTTGATGACACTTTAAAAGAACCAACTGTTCTTCCAACAAGGTTGCCTAATTTATTGCTAAACGGAGCTTCAGGAATTGCGGTTGGGATGGCCACGAATATGCCACCACACAATCTCTCGGACAGTATTAAAGCGATTGTTCAATTTATTGATAATAAAGAAATTCCTGTTGAAGAACTGGCCGAAACAATTAAAGCGCCTGACTTTCCTACAGGAGGAATTATTTACGGAACACAGGGAGCAAAAGATGCTTATACAACAGGAAGAGGTAAGATTGTTATACGGGGCAATGCTGAAGTGGAAACTGATTCAAATGGCAGGAACAAAATAATTGTTACAGAAATACCTTACCAGGTTAATAAGGCAGAGCTAATTAAGAAGACTGCTGACCTTATAAATGAGAAAAAAATAGATGGAATCTCGAATGTCAATGATGAATCAGACAGAGAAGGAACAAGAATTGTTTATGATCTGAAAAAAGACGCGGTTCCCAACATTGTTCTCAATAAACTTTATAAGCATACACAACTTCAAACCAGCTTTAGTGTTAATAATATTGCTCTTGTTAAAGGGAGACCAAAATTGCTGAACCTAAAAGATCTGATTGAAAAATTTGTTGAGCACCGTCATGAAGTAGTTATCAGGAGAACAGAATATGAATTGAAACAAGCAGAAGACAGGGCACACATTCTGGAAGGACTTCTGATTGCCCTGGATCATTTAGATGAAGTAATCAGTCTGATCAGAAACTCAGAGACCCCGGAAATTGCCAAAGATGGATTGATGGATAACTATGGTCTCAGTGAACTACAGGCAAAAGCCATCCTCGATTTAAGACTCCAAAAATTAACAGGACTTGAAAGAGATAAGATCAAAAAGGAACATGCCGAATTAAAAAAAATGATTGATTATTTAAAAGAAGTTCTGGCAGACGAAGGATTAAGAATGAAGATCATAAAAGATGAACTGCTTGAAGTAAAAGAACAGTATGGCGATGAAAGAAGAACAGCCATTGAGCAGGATGCAGGAGAATTCAATCCTGAAGATTTTTATGCTGATGAAGATATGGTAGTTACTATTTCACACCTGGGTTACATTAAACGTACACCTGTAACAGAGTATAAAACTCAAGGCAGGGGTGGGATAGGAGCCCGTGGTAGTACGGCCAGGGACAGTGATTTCCTTGAAAATATGTTTATTGCGTCTATGCATAACACAATGATTTTCTTTACTGAGAAAGGAAAATGCTACTGGCTTAAAGTATATGAAATTCCTGAAGGTACCAAAAATTCCAAAGGAAGAGCTATACAGAACCTAATTAATATTGATCCGGATGATAAAATCAAAGCTCATATCAATGTTAAAAACCTGGAAGATAAAGAATATATTGAAAATAATTATATCCTTCTTTGTACTAAGAAAGGAATAATAAAGAAAACCCAGCTTGAAGCATATTCGCGTCCACGACAGAAAGGAGTTAATGCCATTACCATTCGTGAAGGAGATCAATTGTTAAGTGGAAGACTGACCAATGGTGAAAGCGATATTATACTGGCCTCCAGGAATGGAAAAGCCATTCGCTTTAATGAAAAAAATGTCAGGGCTGTGGGAAGAACAGCAACAGGAGTGAGGGGTATCACACTTGGTTCAAAAGATGACGAAGTTATTGGAATGGTCTACCTGGATGAAGAAGATAAGGATATCCTGGTTGTTTCTGAACAAGGATTTGGAAAAAGATCCAGCATTGACGACTATCGTATTACCAACCGTGGTGGAAAAGGAGTAAAAACCATGAATATTACGGAAAAAACAGGTAAACTAATTGCTATACAAGTGGTTACCGATCAACATGATTTGATGATCATTAATCGCTCAGGAATCACTATCAGGATGTCTGTAAATGATATAAGACAAGCTGGCAGAGCCACCCAGGGAGTTAAGCTTATTAACCTCAGGGATAACGACAGTATTGCAGCTGTCAGCCGTGTTGAAGCTGACGAAAATGGAGAAAATGAGCCAAATTATGGTGATGAACAGCAAGAAAATGAAACTGAAAATTAGTTTCTTAGAAAAATACTAAAATTCATTTTCTAATGTTTTTTAACATAAATGAAAGGGCTTTACTTAAATAATTTGAACAAACAAAAGAAATATACTATTTTTGCCAAAAACAAATAAAAACTTTAAAATGAAGACAATGAGACGAAAGACTATCGCAATTTTAACAACTGTTTTTGCAACGTTGATTATTTTCAGTAGTTGTAGTGACAAGATGTATGTTAATAGAGCTGAACTATGGGCGAAAGATAATGAAAGACTCGATACTGCCTTGAGTTCTGTAAATAAGGCAACCAAACTTGAAGATACAAAAAACTGGCCCAAAACTTATTATGTGAAAGGTTTTGTTTATCAAAAGATCTATGAAAACGAAAAATTTAAAGATGTTGCTGAAAATCCAAAATTTAAGTCTTTTGATAATTACAAAAAAGCTTATGAAATGGATAAAGAAAAAGAGTTTCAGGCTGCAATTAAGCTACAAATGATGACTTTAAGGAAATATTTTGCAAATGATGGCGTAAAAGCTTTTAATGAAAATAAGAACTACGAAAAAGCTCTTGAAAATTTTGAGTATGCCATCAAAATTAGTGAAATGCCTTTTAATAAAACCATTGATACTGCAATCATGTATTATGCAGGAATTGCTGCTCATAATATTAAAAAGCGGGAAAAAGCGGTTAAGTATTTCAAGAAAACAGCTGAATTGGGATATGAAGGTGCTAATTCATACATAATGTTAAAAAATAATTACCTGGCGATGGGTGATACAACAAAAGCTATGAATGCGTTAAAAGAAGGTTTTGAAAATTATCCTGACAACGAAGTAATGATTGCCGGGTTGGTTAATTATTATCTGCTGAATTCAGATGATCCCGCAAATGCTCTCAAATATCTTGATGCAGCACAAAAACAAGATCCAGATAATGCTGAATATTATACAGCAGAAGCCCAGGTGTATGATAAAATGGATAAAGAAGAGGAAGCGATAAAGAATTACAAGAAAGCGCTGGAACTTGATCCTGATTCATATATGGCCAATTTCAACCTTGGAGTTGTTTATTTT
>Ga0102934_1000764_pt1 | contig 22003 bp, 15 predicted proteins | sample SalPonR2_A_D1_MG_FD_78175 | JGI IMG/M metagenome (GOLD analysis project Ga0102934, IMG submission 78175) | Salt pond soil microbial communities from South San Francisco under conditions of wetland restoration - Salt Pond MetaG R2_A_D1_MG | ecosystem: Environmental > Aquatic > Marine > Intertidal... | reverse complement strand
TCCCTCCCACCCCCCCCGAAATCCACGGGGGGAAAGGAACAGGGGCGTCCACATGGACCCAGGCTCGGTGGCCGCCACCGGCGCAGGAGATCCGGACATGAGTGCGGACGTCCCCCCCGCGCCAGGGCCTCCCTTTGCGCCTCCTCCGCGTCGTCCCCTCCCGTCCCCAGAGTCGGCCAGCAGCCGCGCCACGGAGGCACTGACGGCGACGCTGCAGCAGCTTTTGCTCTACCCCGTGCCGCCGGCCACGGCCCCCGCCAGGGGGGATGCTCACCCCCCTCCCTCTCCTACCCTGCCTGTGCCCACTGCCCCGTTGCATCCGGAGTCAGAGGGATGGGTAGGCAGGAGGGCGTGGGGGCAAGGGGGGGGGCACATGGGAGAGGGGGATGGAGAGGCGAGGGAGGGCTCATTGGCGGGGGTGGGGACGGGGGGAGGGTGGGAGGAAGAGACCAAGATGGAGGGGGGTGAGGGGAGGGGAGTCCCGCGGGCCTATGCAGTTGTCGTGCATAAGGATGACGAGGCAAGCAAATGACAGGCTGCAAGCACAGCTGGACCGTGCGAGGAATGAAGAGAGGGTGTAGCAGGAAGAATTTCTTTTGAATTGTCCAAATCTGTGGCTTTGAACATTAACATCAATTTAATGAACGCTTTCTGTACCGAAAGCGACAGCACAGTGGCAGGTTTATCGTTTACGCGTCATTTAAGGAAAGGATCGTTCGATGTTAAATACAATACTTTTAACACGTCCCACCTGACTGTAGACGCCACGCCCCCTCCAAACTCTCCGTGTTTACTTTTTGGCTGACATGTTTTCCACCATGGCTTGCACCTGGTACAGCTCCCTTTCACTCGAGGTCATGGTCTTCCACCGTACGCTCCACAATTTGCTTGTATTTGACCAAAAGTCATGGAAAGCAGGGACGTGTTCAGCCTCCTATTAGTTCGTGACGAAATTTTTGAGCTTCAATCATCCAATTAAACGGCGCACGGGTCTAGGTACACGAAACAGACTCTCACCTGTCGCACGAAGCACGCATATGCAGTGTGGCTTTGAGGCATGGTCGGGTACTTCACCGGCTTAGATGGCTTCGCCGTTGAGAGAGAAGGTGGCATTTTTGAGGCCGAAGTGCTGGGCAGCACTCCCACCACACCTGTTTCCAGTGCTGCGGCCAAAACGGCGTATTTGGTAGAGACACCTTTGACAAGTTAAATAGTTCGCCCAAATGATACCTCAAAACGCTTCCCACTTGTAGCCCCAGTATAGTTAGCTTACCTTCCTCATCCCTGCATGTCGTGAGTGGAAATGAAACTATTTTTTGTCGAAATCCTGACACGGAAACATCCCAATACCTTTCCGCAAACGACATATTCATATGTGCCAACTCGACCACTGCCGTGGCATAAAACCAAAAATGACTGTCATTGTCTCGAGCGGTTTGTGAAGACAGAATTGACAACATCTTGCTACACACTATACTAACATCCGCTTCCTCGGAGAGTGAAGACATTATTACTTGATCCAGATCCGATTTGAGTGTCGCCGGCGCCCTAATGTGATATAGAACTATAATGAGGATCGGGAGCAAAATTCCAAGAAATCATCTTTGACTCAATCAAAAAATTCCATCATTACCTCATCAAGATACTTCCTCCTTGAAACCCATCCCTAGCAAGATACGGACTGATGTCTTGTATGCCAGCCACGTGTCCTTGCCGCAAGTGAGCAACTAAGAGTCCACATTTATTCCCACCGATACTCCCAAGAAGTAAATCGCTGTCCGTCACACGAAAGAGAACCTCAAGTGCAACTGTGCGCAGAAATTGTCGCGCAGGATCGCCCATGTATTCCTCATGACCGCTGTAAGTTGCGCTCAAATGGCCCTGCTCTAGGTACGCCACAACGAGCATACCAAGTGCTTCTACATCACTGTCATAGCTATCAGCAGTTGATGAACAAGCAAAAGCGGCAAGTCTACCACCTCGTGCCTGGAATCCAACAAAAGCTCTAGGCCCTGAAGCCGTAGATATCATAGGCGCGTACAGCGAAGACTGTTTAATATTGCTCCAATTGCTGGTGCAAGCGGGTTTAACGTGACAATCTCTGAAAATACTGCCATTTGGAATAGTGCTTATGGTAGTGGTAGGACGGTGATAGTGCGAGACTCCAATAAAAACTTGACCATGCTGAATGGCGATGTACATAGGCTTCTGAAAATGAATATTTTATGGTTATGTTGCAAGAGTTCGACATGAAGGCGGGCGACATCATCTCTCACGGAATCATTATATGCTTCACCACAAACGTGGTCGATTCAAAATTTCGCTCTCCTGAGAACATTCAGAAGGTGATACTGACCAACAAAATATATTATGGAGGAGAGAATGTGAAAGTGGGTTGGAGTTTCGAAAGCATTTCTTCAATGTTTGCCTGCGAAAAAGAAGAATAACCTCCTGGCCCCTGAGTACGTGGAAGAAGCCTATGTCCTTTAATGCGTACATTTTGCGCGCTAACGAGCGAGAGAATGGGAAAAAGACATCGCAATCTTTCAATTCACAGTCCCCACGAGATTAAGAGCTCGCTTTGATTTGGGCCCCCGATTGATATTGTTTCCCCAGGAAACATTCGATTGGTACTGTTGCAGCGCGTTTTTGCCACGTACCTAAGATCCTTATAAATGAACAGGCGCTTCCACCATTTTACGACGGAAATCACGCTACAATGATTTCAAGAATGCTGAAAGGAGCGAGACATACAAGGTGTATACGGTCCTACCTGTCGTCAGTATTTTTCCAACATCACTATCCTCAAGTAGTACCGCTTATAATTCGGGGCGCACAAAACCTGAGCACTCTCCCGGGCACCCCATCTAGCGCTTCCATTAACCCTCGGTCGACCACGTCTACATCTCATGTACCCTCAGAGAAGTCTACGTTGGTCGTGCCCGACCCGCCTTCCCGTCCCGCCCGGAAGACCTTTCAACATTTTCTGGCCCTTGCCCGTCCCGAGACCCCGGCATTCCTGACCGCCTTGGCGGCCGTGGCCGTAGGGACAGGGACGACGGTGGTCTTTCCTTTCGCGATAGGGAAATGCATGGACGCCATGGCCCTGGGAAACACGAAGCAGCTGGTCGACAGATCCAAAGGCACGGCCGATGGCACCCTGCCGGCAATTGACACGACAGCGGCCCATCTTAGCATGAACGCGAGTGAATTCATCGAGGCAAGCTTTGGGCCCGGCGTCATACCGGCTTGGGTCATGGACCTCATTCCTCCGGATGCTGCGCCGCTCTCCGTGTTGAGTGCGGGATTGGTGGGAGTGTTTGTGGTTGGCGCTCTGGCAACTTTTGTTCGGAACACCACGGTGCATGTGGCGGGGGAACGCATCGCTGCCCGCTTACGAAAGCGGGTCTTTGCATCCGTCGTGCACCAACGCCTGGCTTTTTTTGACCGGTCGGGGACGGGCGAGGTTATGAACCGGCTTTCAAATGACGTTACCCAGGTGGCTAAGACGCTTTCGGAGGATACAAGCTATTTCCTGCGGAATTTCGCGCAGGGGGCGGGGGCGTTGGGCATGATGCTTTACACTTCTCCACAGCTCTGCGCCATCATGCTGGGTGTGATCCCCCCCGTGGCAGTGTGGGGGGTGTTTTTTGGGAAAAAAGTGCGCGACTTGTCGAAGCAGATGGTGGACGAGTTGGCCAATGCGGGCAGCATCGCCGAGGAACGAATCTCGAACATTCGGACGGTGCGAGCCCTGGGAAATGACGAGCTGGAAGTGGGGCGGTATGCCCACCAGATGAACAATGTCTTCCGGGTAGCGAAACACAAGAGCCTTATGCAAGGTATCTATTACGGCGTGGCCATGGGGTCCGGGAATTTGGGCATGGTGACTGTCTTATACTTTGGCGGGCAGTACGTGAGCGAAGGGTTGATCACCGTGGGCGATCTTTCCACCATGTTGCTGTATTCGGTGTACGCGGGCTTTTCGATCTCGGCGCTCTTGTCGTACTACGGCGATTTGATGAAAGCCGCCGGTTCGGCAGAACGCATCTTTGACCTGTTGGAGACGGAGAAAACACCATCGCGAGGACGAGTAACACCGACACAAGTGCCCAAAGGAGCAATGGATAAGGAAGGATCTCGGATGAAGACCTGGCCTCAAGTTCGGGGACCCCTGATCTTCGAGGGCGTGTCTTTTGCCTACCCTACTCGCCCTGACTTTCCAATTTTTCAAGACTTAGACCTGGAAGTGCGCGAAAACGAGACCTTGGCCCTGGTCGGTCCCTCCGGTAGCGGGAAATCGTCCATTGCTGGTCTGGTCACACGCATGTACGAGCCGAACGCAGGGAGGATATCTTTTGGCCCTGAGCGCGTGCCTTTAGAGAGCGTACCGAAGGAACACTTGCGAAAAAGCATCTCTTATGTGACTCAGGTACTGAATTTAAAAAGGGGGTGATAGTTACGTAGGATTGGGGTCAGTGACAAGGCGTTGGGGGTCGGTGCTGTCGGTGAGCATGCACCCCGGCCGTACAGGGGCGTGGCTTGGCATCGGTCTGGGTCCACTGATCACTCTTTTCTCCCATGTCCTTTCACATTCAGGATGCAGTCCTCTTCTCTGGGAGTGTCCGTGACAATTTATTCTTGGGCTTTCCCGATATTGAATCGTCACATTTGTCGGTGGACGACGGTCTCAACTTGTTCCCTTTACTAGAAAAACAAGAACCATTCACCTTTGGACATGGGATACAAGGAGGAAATGCTTGGAATATGGAGGAGAGGATGTCCCGGGTCAGGTAAGGACGGCTTGTGGAGCAGGAAACAGAGAAAGGAGGAGAGGGATAATGTGAATTCAATGCCAGAGACTTACACCTGTCCCGGTGAATCATTGTCTCGTCCTCTAAATCCTGAGACATTTTGCCTTTCCATAATCGCACTTCTTCCATGCCCTTGTTCTGATGCCTTTTCCCCGCTCCCTGACATTTTATTTTGTTTTCTCAATTCATTTGTAGGGAAGCGTGTCGAACCGCCAATTGCTTGACGTTTATTGAGCAGTGGGAAGACGGCTTCGATACTGTGATCGGAGAGCGCGGGGCACAATTGAGTGGCGGGCAACGAGCTCGGCTGGCGCTGGCACGGTAAGCCTTGGAGGTCATGATATAGAGTGCTAGCGGTTGCATATGGGAGGAGCGACAGTGCGAACACGTTGCTTGCACTTTCTGACCGTGCACTTTCTTGTTTTCGACAATGTAATTGATTGCTCGCGGAACTAAACAAACGCGATCTTTCTTTCCTCTCACCTCTACCCACACGCCCAGGGCCATATTGAGGGATTCACACGTGCTCTTACTCGATGAAATCTCGGCAGCTCTGGATTCTGTGTCTGAAGCGGCTCTTCACACTGCCTTGGAAAGAGTCTTAAAGGTATTTCTACGACATATTCTGTACACGATTGTGCTTGTGGATAGTCTTTCCTATCCGATATTGGAATCATCAGGTTGATGTGTATGTATGTTTGGCCTTAATTTTGTGTTTTTGGTTGCCACATCGTTTATCTCATTCGCTGTATTGCATCCCATGTTTCTCATGCTCACTGTTTCGTCACAAAAACCGCAAGTGCTATCATGTTCTTGATTTTAGTTGAAGGCTCTATGTTTACGTCTTTTTTCGCTTTTACACTTATCATCTCAGAATCGAACGACCCTCCTTATTGCCCATCGTTGGTCTTCCATACAAATCGCGGACCGTATTGCCGTTCTCGGCGATGGAAAGATTATCGAGATCGGGACCCCCCAAGATCTTCTTTCCACGTCGTATAATAGCGCCTTCCGCCGCTTGGTAGGTGATATGAAAATCGAGCAATCATTTTTTCTGGTAGAGGCTCGATTTCAACATCATGTGGTCAACGTTAGGGCTTAAGAAGAGAGGCCAGTCAGGTTTACAATAACAGGTGCCTTTTGCACGGTCTTTTCCCTCATTGATGTTCATTCAACTTCTGGTACAGGTGGAACATCAGTTAAAAGCGGCTCCGACAATGTAGAGAACTAAATATCGAGCCCATTATGAGCGCAAATTTTGTCGAAACATGCATGTACATGATGAAATGAAAGCTTATTACGGAGAAGTATGTATGTTGCTCGGAAGTTTCGCAAAGGGGGCAGTTGTTTGTTGACTGTACAATTATTTCCTATTGCGATGCTTAGCACTAGTCCATAGAGGCTAAGTTCTAGTGCTCTCGCTTTATATAATTTGATATCACCGTGTACGATTGATAGCTAGATATACCCCAATTTCCAATATCGCAAGGCCTATTACTTTCACAAAGAACACTTTGTCCGAGATTGCGTGTTGGCTGATTGTGATAAAACCATCGTGTAAAACACTTAGAGCTAGAAACGCTTTTGAAATAAGGGAAGGCGTCGCAACGTATCTTCCAATTTATTGGAAGCGGCGTCTGCCGCTGAGTCTTCCATTCTTCTCTTTTTGTCACCGACAGGACATATCATTGCAATTATCGAGAGCTAACTCACAATGCTTTGCTTTTTAAAGCATTTTTTAGTTAGAATAAATGTCGAATATCAACAAGCAATTTACCAAATTCAGTGCTAGAAATGGTCAGCCCTTCTCGCCCGTTAAGACTTTGCCCAGCCGTTACCTAACTCCGAAAACCTTTTTCGGATTTTTACTTTTCTAATACTCTGCCTATCTAATATCATTTCGTATGGAGAGGAAAAAGGTTTTAATAGGTATGGCAATATTATGAGAAGTATTATAAAGATAACTTGAGAGGATGGCATGGTTTATCCTTTTGCAATCATCAGGTTTTCTGACTTGCAAGAAGGATTTTGACTAGGCTCCTCGAGGAGGCTAAAAATTGCGCCACTAATAAATGCGGGAAACGTGATGAATTTGTAGTCTTCTACATCATTTTTCAATAAACTCATATGAGTGTACAAGTCATGCTCATTTTTACATTTTGAAAGGCGAAAAGATGATTAAGCTGCGAGGCTGAACAAATACATAAGGACACGTCTATGAGCATCTAAGAGCGCTTTCAATTCGAATCCACACAATGAGACAGACTATGAAAATCAATAATTGTATCATACTTATACTTCTCGTAGCTCTTCAGGGTTACAGCTTACCCGTTGAAAAGAGCCCCGAAAAAAGTTTCAAGTCCGGACAAGTGATATTTGGCGCAAACAGGATATCCCGGCCTGACACGGCCCGAGGTGACAATATTATGGTCAAGATGAAAGGTCGCAGTCTTAGACTTAGCCTTAACTTGAAAAGATTACGGAGGGATAGCTTTCCTAAAATCTCCATGAGCAAGTATTATAAGATAATTTGCTCTGCAGTTGCCTTTGGAGACCTCCTATTCTGGATCCTGCATCGTTTCGATTTAGATGCTACAGCTCTCTTATCAGACGAATATTTTTCGCTACGATCTTGGCAAAAAAGACAAAATCTTTTCGATTTCTTGATACGTATCTTTTTGTACCCGGTGGGCCATGGAAATCTATTTCATTTTTTGGGTGAGTTGCGACTCGGAATCGATCTAACCGAAGTCGTTGTCCATATTCGAGTTTCCCGCATGCTTCAACAGGAAACATAACACTTTTGACTGCAGTTGGTTCTTGGACAGAAGGTGAGCTAAAGCGTCAACTGTCTGTGTACATAGCGGCACTGCCCTGATCATAATTCCTATTTCCTCCAACTACAGGCATTTTCGGTAAACTCCCAATCTTCCTCCTCATACTTTGTTGTGAATTCCTTGGAGGTGAGTAAACCTCAAGTTCGGGACCATTCTACATAGTTAATTCACGCGAGAGTCATACTTCAGGCATGGGCGCCGTGCTTCTCTCAACAAACGCAAATGGAGGTAGAGGGTCAAGCGGAGTCGTTCTATGCCTGCTAACGGCAGGTGCATTCCATAAGGCTGAGGTAAGATGGAGCGGGAGAAAATGTGTACACATATTTTTTTCACAATCCTCCCTGTAATCAAAATAGCGAAGTAATGTAGACCGATAGAAATGGCTTCATGAATGCGGGCTTTGCACGACCACGTCATTATCCCACAGGAGTCGGTAGTTCAGCGCCTGCTCGCCACGTCATTCTCTTTGTTTCTTATGTACAACGTCTTTTCAAAGGCACGGATCTCGGCCGATTCTGCCATACATTACCTGGGATGTATGATTGGCCTTCTATTCCTCCACGTTACTCGCAAGATATATCGAAGGGAAAGTACCAAAGCAAAGACCCTGAGATAGGTCACGGAATCATTCTGAGGATTGAATTTATCCCTTAAATCAAATGATAATGCATTTGAAACAAGCGACAAGCCCATAAACAGGCAGCACCACAGAAAGCACAATCTAAAAGATACTCAAAAGAGCAACCGTAAAGAATATTTGGAATGCGTTATGCCTATTTAACTTTGATGCACACCAAAAGCGATGTTTTGCTGTCAACAAATGTCCCCCTATCCTCTTCTTGTAAATCCGTCCCAAGGCAATCATCGCGTGGCACTACGCTCGCTAAGCGAATGTTGTACTACATTCATGGTCTCGATATACCGGTCCATGCACATGGCGACGCAGTTCTGCTCCTGTCAAGTGCATTTGCGAATGGAAACATGGGAATGCATCGCGCCAAAAGCGGGTCAAAAAAGAGGGTTCAAAACTGCGGAAACGCTTCGAGCAAACGTGCAACAGTGCTCCTCCAAGAACGACCTGGATCTCTGCCTTGCACTTTTTCCAACATCCCCACACCCGAAATTTACCTTGGAATCCAGTCGATTCCCACTTTTCCCCGTACACTTGCTGAAGCACTTGTCCGTCATCTTTTGAACCAATTCTTGCATGGCTTGAGCCGCCATCTCTGCTCGGAACTACCAAAAAGTCGCGGTAGGGAAATAATGGTCAGTCCCAGCCATTGCGTCGGGTGATAATGTGTGTCCCTGGTGTCTAGATCTCTGTAAGGCTGCTCTAATGGCTGTAGTCTCCACAACATTGCTATTAAATGTGCGTTCACTTTAACACTTTTATTCGCAAACTTCGCAAGGACTCTTTTTCATGTACCGCTCCCCATCAATACCGCTCTCTACGGAGACAATAAATTAAAGACATGCACCACACTTGTTTTTGAATTTCTATTGTGCGCACCTTGTGAATGACTGCCTCCTGTTGATCAGGAGTCAATTTCTGTGCCATGTCGACAGAGGTGCGGTCAGTTGGGGAAGTGACGATTGCAAGGCTTCCTGTGTCGTGAGCAAGGACAAGCGATATAGGACAGGGCCATGGAGATAGAGAGTCAGACTTGTTGAACGTCCTCTTCTAGCGCATATGTGGGACCAAAACAGATTTTTTAAAGGGCTTTTCACTACTTAAGTTGTACCAGACTTAGGAGGGCTTCTCAGATATTGTACGTATAAGACAGCGAACGTTTATCACTACCAGCACATGTAATGTGGCACAAGCGTTCCACCCAGCTCCTCAGCTGCATTCAATTGTACCGCTTCAAGCAAGAAATGTGACTTTGTGTCCGCTGCTTTCATAAAGTTCTTTTGTTGTTCAGAGGCCACACGGGGGATTTGGGGCGGGCGCTCGCTCGAGCGTCGCCAAGCGAGGGGTCGAAACGCTTCTGTTTCCCGTGCCAAAAAATGGCGTTGACAAAATTATCTTCTGCATGGCTGCGCGGTATATCTGTATGGAAATACGACGTATGTTTTGTGTGTCGAGACACGACTAGGGGCGTAGCATGTTTTTAATCGGATTTTACGCGACTACAGGCGCCAAAAGCTTTCCCTTGCCCATATGTCTTCGCCCGCCCGAGGACACGTCGAAAATATGTTAGCCGACCAAACAGAAGGCAGCGACGACAATTGGCTACGAGACTTCCGACAAATGAAGCAGTCAATACTGATGTCGCCTGCAGGCACCTCATCGACAGGCTTTCCTTCCCCAGCACGCCGCATATCAGAGGTAGACCCTGCGGCCGTCAACGGTGATCATTTAGATCAGGAAATTAAATCTATCGTAGATATTCTTCAAGACGAAGATGCAGCGAACAAGAAGTTGAATATTGGCAGCAGCCATCATCCCATGATCGGAGGTAAAGAAAAGGCAATTAAGGGTCCGTACGACAGATTGACTGGGTGCGCACCGGCAGCAAGTCCCTTGTCCTCTTCCTCCTCCTCCTCGTCTGAATCGTCCCGTGCTTCCTCTCCAGAGAGCACTCCCTCGCCAGGCCACGGCGGCTTCAAAAACAGCAGTAGCCACGAAAGCAGCTGCTACAGCCCTAATGCCTATCAAATCCTCCGCAGTGAGCAGCCTCTGGCACCACCCTTTAATGACGATCCGACGGAAGACAACAGAAAGCCTTCCTACACGGACATGCACCGGACGACGAATTATCAGGAACTACATCAAGCCCCACCATCTTGGGCCCCGGAAACACAGCACGAGGAGTCTTCGTTAGCCCGGCCTCCCAGCGATATCGCCTCGGATAATTTGCTAAGGATGCTGTACGAAGAGAAGGAGCGAGGGCAGGGACAAAAAGCGCGGATCCAGGGATTGGAAGTGGCCCTGGCCGAGACAACACAAGAAAAGGAGGTAGCTATGGCCTCGGCTCGTCTTGAAATTCACGAACTTAGAGGCATGCTTCGGCGAGTGGCCTCTGAAAGTACCTTTTCCGACGTCTTCACGCTCTACGAGGCTCACATTGCCCGCGTGGAAAAGGAGGCAAACGTGCTGCGGGACCGCAATGTCCACCTAGAAGCTTGGCGACTGGATCAGCGGCAACAAAGCGAGGAGAGCAGGGGGCAAGGAAGGGCTGATGCCTGTGGAGGGGAAGGCGACAGCCAAGGTTGCAATCGACCCGATCGTCCCACTCCCTCGCCATCGCGAAAGAATAGAAAGTCTCTTCATGGGGCGACAAAACCAGCGCCCCATAATGCACAGGATACATTTTGGAGCCCCACGTCGGCTCTGTCAACGGCAATGAGAATGAACGGAAGCCAGCCGGCACCGACAGGGGTGCTCGTTGCGTTAAAGGGTAAAGTCAAGGAGTTACAACGGCAGGTGAACGATCTCAAGCAAGAGACTGGGGAGCTGCGGCGGCGAGAACGACAATTTTTGGTGCAGAAGCGCATGGTCGAGACGACGTGGGCCCGGGTGCAAAAGGTTCAATTTATGGCGAAAGGCCTGGAAAGCAGCCTGGCTTCCTCTCGACTCGACGGGGCACGGGCAGAGGCTCGTTTGGAAGCAGCTGAGGGAGAGATCCGGGCTTTGCGTCAGCGGGAAGCGGTGTTGGTCATGGACCGCGACAGGTGTTTGCAGGAGCTTGAGGTGATTCGCAGGCAACTTGGTGGCGTTGGCAATGCCCGGGGCAGTGCCTTTTCCAAAGGAACGCATGGGAGAGAGAGAGATTGTCCGAGGCGCTAGAATGGACTTGGGAATGGTGAAATTTCGAAATGAGGAAGCCTGGCGTCGCAAATATGGAGCGTAGCTATCATAGTCACAGTATTTGCCGGGAGGGCAACTTTATAAAGCGCAATAAAGAAATCAGATATCTAATATCGCTCTTAGAGAGTGCAATGGGATGCAAGGCTCAAAAAATTTGGTTTGTATCTCACAAGTTTGTTGTGCATCAGCAAACAAATCCGCGTTTTCAAACTCAGGTTCAAGCATTCCAAGAAATCATGTCCACGCAGGCAATCTCTTCCAAAGCAAATGGAGGAATGTAGTCCAACGGATCACGCATAGAAGCACTCCCAGATTCTGGAATGTCGACTTCCTCCAACTCCGTAGTCGATTCCAAAATTTCCAGTATCTCTCCTGCTGTTGCGGCGTCTCGAATAGCTTCACTTGGCAGCTCAAATGACTCGCTCACGTGTTTATCCTCACGTTGGGGGCCGTTTCCAGACCCTATCCAGGACGAAGTGAGAGGGCACAAAGACGATGGCGAATGAGGAGAAGCTAGGGCCTCCCCAGATGTATACTCATCAGGTGCTTGCATGGCCACATCTTCAACAGACAACAAATGTTCCTCACTGTCCTTCGCATCCACACAATTTACATCGCCATCTTCAACCTGGGATATTGCAAAGTCCATAGTTCTGGACATTTCATGAGAAGTGCATTGAATAGGTACCACATCCTCGTGCGTGAAAAGAGGCTCTTCTTCTTTCATTTCCACTGGAGGTGGAGCACTTGTCATCTGCGCTTCCCCTGTGTGAACCTCACTTGCATCTGTCTCGCTTCTGGCATCAATTGAAGATGTTAGAGAGTTGAGTAACTTCTTTCTGCCCGACACTTTCTTTATGTCGCGATTACTTTTTGTCATCGGTGCTGTACGAACGCCCTCTGATCTTTCTGCTGACGCGCTTGCATCGTCAAGTGCGGCGAACTTCGCTGCTAGTGGAGCTGTCGATATGTCTTTAGACTGTGGTAGTGTACCAGGAATGAAGCGAGGTGGAGGACGCTGGGGCACATGCGTGGATGATACCGGTAGTTGGGACGAGGAGGGTTCCGAAGTTGAGGAAGACTTATAAGACTTTTGCCTCCTACGTTTTCCCGTTTCCTCGGGGGACAGCCTACGAAGTCGCCAATTTGATGAACGAAATAATGAAGTGCTAGAAACTTTGTTGGATTGATCCTCTGTGTATTGCTTGTGGACTCTTCTGGAAGTGCTGCTTATATTTGCCTGAAAGGTAAAAATGCCACTACAAATGCAAAGCACTAAAAATATCAAGAAATTCATACAAATGACATGCTTGCAACGTGCAGAAAAGTTTTTTGAATGATCGTAGGATTGTAAATCTACTCGTTCGTCCAAAAGCGAGGAAGCAGGCCGTGAGACATGTGCACGCCTCCGCATGGACGAGTTGTGTTGTGACGACCACATGGCGAAGGCTGCTGTGTTATAGGTACGTCAAGAGAGCCATTATATACCAACAACGATAATATTTTTCCATTGGAGAGTGTCTTAGAAACAGAAATTTCTACCAAGACACGTCTTTTACCTCTGGTCCGTTATACCACGACACCAGCAGCGAAACCGTTGGAAACCGTTTGGAGCCGTTGAAAATTTTGACAGATAAAAGAATCGAGAGAAACGGCCAGACCCAGCCCCGCAAGGAGGAAATGTCTACATAGCGGCTATTTTTATTTATATGTAATTGCTCGATCAATGTCCATCCAGCATATTACATAACATCTTTATATACATCTATGAGTAACTTCTTATCTCTATGCATAAAGGACAGTACGCTGTCACGAAACACATTTGTTTCTGGAGACTAGGAAACTATGGATATGGAGGATCGGTACACCGAGTGTAAAGAAAGCGATAACCCTCCGGCATGTCTGCAGTCACAAAAAGGTCATGCCCGCCATTTCACACAAGACATCTGTATGGTCGAGGACTTTCAAGATGGCCAAGATTGTCGCTCAGTCAATTTGTCTGATGCATTAGTAGATGACGATTCTCCGAAAGAAAGGTAAGTAGACTTCTTATTGAGGGCAGAAAGTATTGCTTTTGTAAAAAATTCTGCTATCGATATAACATAAAGTTAAAAATTAAAACTTTCTGAGGTCACATAAAACACACACATTACACATTTCAGTTATTCATCTCACGCGCCTAGCAAGAAACCTGTGGACGATTGTCATCAAATCAGACGAGGTATGGTCCTATTGATAAATGCAAACAAGAAAATCTATTCGATCTCAAATATAAACGTAACATCTCTGCCCTATCTCTTCCATATATGTCTCTCATGGACCAGCACCATATAAAGTGACGCCCGGAGTAATATGCAGTCGACTACTAATTCCACAATCCAGGGTAGGCCTAGCAATTGGTCGTAAAGGAGGTCGCATTCGAGAAATGTCTGCGACAACGGGCGCTCGCATAAATGTCTGCATCCAAAATGGAATAGGGCGTGATGAAGCGTATCGCTTAGTAAGTATTTCGTATCACCTGAGCCAGTCAATTTGAATGTTTGTTAAGTTTGTAACCATCTGCTCATTGTCTCATACTTTGAATTTAGATCGTCGTCACAGGCTCTATTACTGCTGTTTGTTGGGCTGTTGACCTGCTCGCCCAAAAGACTGGATTATTCAATGGTTACAGTAATATTTTGAGTCGACCAAAGGAAATGTAAGTTAAATCGGACGTTGAGCATAGACTGCACATTGCCTGACGATTAACAACACCCGACCACTCACTCACAGCTTAAATCATAAAATGGGTCGAACGCCTGTGATGGATGCAAATTCTTTAATACCAGAGGGAAAAGATGGAATAGGCAATCCAGGCCCCGCTGAGGAAAATATCATAGACGGAGCAACAGAGTTGAAGAATAATGGTGATAGAAAAAGTGACCAAATCGTACCTCTCCCTGGCATCAGATTGCTGGTGCACTCATCCATGGTAGGTGTGACGAGATTACTTCATTTATCCCCGCTGTCTGGGCTCTTTCTCAAGTCCCTTTTTACCAAGCAATAATTATCACACTCTGGGATCATATCTTCATCTCTTTTCTCAAAATCCGCTATTAAAATAGGCTGGCGCACTGTTAGGAAGAGCAGGATCCACAATCTCCTTTATTCGCAGCCAGTCAAATGCACGGATCGTACTACTGAACGAGGAAGAAAGTGCCATGGAAGGAGGAGTAAGTGTGGAAGAAATATCATCATACCAAACTGTTTTTAAAGAGCATTAAGCTTATATCAGCAACATAATATGTCTATGACCGATACATCTCCGTCACTTCCGTAACAGATTGTAGGGGAAAGGGTGTTGCTAATCGTGGGAATACCTGACTACTGCCGGCGCGCCCACTTACTCGTTCTAGGCGCTTTGAATGACACGAATTTTCTTGCAAAGGCTCGAGCCCAGCAGGGCCTCCCAGAATCAATCCAACAAGATTACTCCAAAGCCAACACCACACTTCCAAATCTTCGAAGAAGTAGTAAGCAGCCGAAAAATCAAATGAAGGACCATGAAATGGTGAGTAATAAAACTTATGACAATCATGTGACATTGTGTCACAAATGTAGCTGAATTGTTGTTTTCAATCTAAAACACCCCTTCACATCTTTCCTATACATGAAATGCTAGACAATGTGTAATCGAGCGATGGTAAATTTCGCGAGCCCGGTTCCTCTCTCGTTCAATATGGGTGTCCAGTCGCCTTATGCATTCTCGCCCGCGCACATGAATGCGATGATGAGCTACCAACAGCAAGCCTTCTCAATGCAGCTGCAAGAGCAGCATATGCTTTTTCAGCAACAGATGTGGCAGTATTACCAAATAAATCCCTTTTCCAATAATTTCGAGAACGCGAACATGGTCCATGCATCTATACCGCTGACAGAGGAGAGATACTCAATGGAGTCTGATAAGTGAAATGAAGAGTAGCATCATTAAAAATGATGAGGAAAAAGTGAGGGAACAGGTACTGTAAAGAATAAATTGAAGCGAAGATAGGATGTAGGGAATACTAAAGGATATTCAAATCAAGAAGCTACCTGAGAAAAAGCAATTACACCTGTATACGATAAATTATCTGTTCATCGAGTATAAAACGTACATAGTCCAATATCCCCGCGTCAAAAATCGAGTGTTTGTGAACTCTCTCCAGAAATTTACAACCTGTCCTCGGTACTGTCGATGAACCATAAAACACGCACATGGCTAGGAAAGGTCGATCAGACGAGTGCTTTTTAATATTTACACATGATAGTGGTCCCTGGGACTCATGGAAGGAAAATCGTGCCGAAATTGAAACTGTGCTATGTCTTTACAAGTTATAAGGGGCTAAAAAGTCACGTTTTGGAGTGATATCTTCTTATAGGTATATGATCTTCTTATAGGTATATGATAGGCAGCGAAGATTTTCATATTGTTCACAGTTATCTTAAATATCCTTCTATTTGTTTCCAAAAAACAAATTAAATTGCGTATATCCACCCGTTTTCAATGAAGCAATCTGACTGGTGCATATTCGGCGAGAATTATTTGTTCATGTTTTGCCAGGAAAGAGTACTGATTGATGGGTAAGAACGCAAGTCTATCAAAGAATAACTCATGCGGGTTTTCCACGCTAAAGGGTAGTCTGAAACGCCCAAAAATCATCACAAGCAAGCAGACCTATCAATATTCCTTCGCATGAAACATTTAAGTTTGGCTGCTGAGGCAGAAGGTACACTCTACCGCCTTATTCTATGCGCTTTCAGAAATTTCGTCGAAAGTCACTAATATCTATGAACAAACATCCACATCATGCTGAGCTAATGACCAAATTTTCTTTTCTATGTAGAGAGAATTATCTTTACGGTCTCCTCATGTCATCAGCTCGATGTTATTGCTATATAAGCTTGCTGGCCCCAATTGAGGCACGTCGGACTGAAAAGAAAACCCAAAAGCGCCCCAAACACAACTCCTTTAAAGGAGGAATAATTTAGGTACCCTACCACGCAAGCGATTACGATACTGACGACGGCATCTGCCGGGGTCCTGACGACTTTCAAAAACAGCGCCACCCCTACTGCGAGTATCAAGCCTAATCCAGTGGCGTTGGCGCCAGCCAAGAAAGGTCGGACGTTTGGAATTTTCCGCACGCGTTCCCACAAGGGCAAAACGGCGATTATAAGCAGGATGCCTGGTAGGAAGAATCCTACGACACCCACTATGGCCCCAGGCACGCCCATGTAGATCGCTCCAATGTATGCGGCAAAATTGGACAGTGGGCCGGGAGTCATTTGCACGATCGCAAAGCCGACCATGAACTGATCCATCGAGAGCCAGCCAGGATCAACAGCCACACTTACCAGAAGGGGGAGCATCACCTGCCCCCCTCCGTAGATAGTAATTCCGACGATGAAGAAGGAGCTGAAGACGTGGAGTAGGGGGGGCTCCACTCGCTTGGCCAAATGGTTGACCAGCAGATAGAGAAGAAATGCAACAATCAGCAAGAAAGCAACTAGGCTCGACCACTTGGAGACAGGCACGTGGTCGTAGGTGTCTGAGCTCACGTCCGTCGAGCCCATGATTCCTGCATCCTCCGTGCCTGTCCCCCCGTTTGTGCTTGCGGCTGATCGTCCTTCAAGCCCGCTTTCTTCTTGGTCCTCGACGACCACCGCGGCGGCCCCCTCTCGACGTCGGCGCCGGTTCTGATATTTTCTCTCGGCCAAGGTCAGACTACCTCCAACCACAAGCATCAAGGGGAGTATCCACATGATAGACCGGGGCGGTATTCTGGCGTCGTTCTGAACGAGCAAGGTTACACTCGCCGCAATGAGGGAGATGCAAGCATTCAAAGCCGAGTCTCCTACAATTTTCAGGCCCAAGCGGCCAAAAGCTACGAAGATGAGGGCGGTAGCTGCAGGGGCTAGGCCGAGCATCCAGTCAGGGACGTGATTGGGATCCATGTGGGTAGCACCCAGGCCCGCGGCCAGCATGATAAAAAAACTGGGAACCGTAAAGCATAAGAAAGCCACGATTGCACCGAGGACGCCTGCTCTGTAGGTGCCAACTAGTATAGAGTATGAGGGAAACGTATTAAGAAGACATGTCATGACTTCCAGCATATGGCATGACCGGTGAGGGGTAAAACGCCTGACGGATGTATAGTCTGGCCTAAAATGCTGATCCATCATACAAACACAAACTCTCAGGAATACCACTTCGGCAACAAACATCATCTGACTCTTTACATTGGGCGATAAGAGGTGTAGCATGGATGACAGCTTCCTTTAGAACTGGTACTTTCCTGCACAGCTTACCTGCAATGCAAAATTCAGAGCTCGTGGGCCCAGGCAAAGTCATTCCTAACGCAAGAAGGTCAACAAACTCCTGGCAAATCGGAAAGGGAAAGGGGACAAGTGACGCGTTTGTTGCACCGCACATAGCCCGTTCGACCCGCGAAAAGTACCTTGTCAGTCAACCAACGCAATTTTTTCACAAAAAGATCGTGAAAGACTGCCAAGTGAGCTGTGGGTCCGCCAAAAGCATAGCAACCTGTAGGCAATATGTGACGCACTAGTTCCCACAGTTTGTATCGAAGCGAGAGTGACAGCCCACTATTCGACGGGCTCCTGTATTGTACCGTACCAGGGGGCATATCGAGCGTACGTGAGTTTGGCTGCGACGTAAGTCATCTTATCCTACATTTAAACAAGTAAAGTGTACTTACTCTTTATTGTCGCTGAAGTGCCCCTGCACTACCTCCATTTTCTGCTGCCGTTCGTGTTGCATCCCATCTTCCTTCCCTCCCTCGAGTTCAAGTGGGACGGCTGTATTCTCCTCCATGAACGCTGCCGTCCTTCACCTGGAACCCTGTGCATTATCCGAAATATTTTGAGCGCAATGTGTATGGTAGAGTGGCTGAATTTGCTTTTGCTCATACTTCACAGAGCTAGGAAAGTTCAACGTCTCCACCTTCTCTCTGACCTGATACTTCTCTCACACCCGCTATGTTACCGTGGAAATGGCCTTTTTCCTTCCTAAATACTGGCCTTTATTGTCGTTTCTAGGAGTTATTAATTACTATCCAAATCGATGCGACGGAAATTCATACCTTTTACAGGACATGACTGGAGTTAGAGAAAACCTGGATACTCCTTGAAGATTCCTACTATATAATTCAGCTCCTTATGCGTATACAACCTAACACCTCATCTGCCATGCGACAAAACATAGATCCAATCTTTCCCTCTGGAAAATGTCGCAGGATTATAGATCACTCCACCGGACTACCAAGGTTTGTGGGGTGCGGGACAGCCAGCGCGGATGGATTGCATCTCCCACGGCCCATACTTTTGAAGTATAACCTCCCCCCCCCCCGTACGTAGATTAGACAGAGGGGCCTGGGGTCCTGGACGTGCGTGAATTATCCGTGAGCCGTGGCTTAAAAGGGCCTGGTATTTGATCATGGTAAGTATTTGTTTCATTGCCAACCAAGTGGATGATTTGCGGACAGCTGTCACTATTTTCCTCCTTCGCTTTCGACGAAATGCGTCCAACATTCCAGTAACACAAACAAAGTCATTTGGGGCGTTCAGTGACTGCACAGCAAGTATTGGTCAATCTCGCCACATATTCATCACAATGTTATAGAATCTTATCTACATTCTCGTGCAGCCAATTTACCGTATAAACAAACTCAATGGACAACAATCTAGCGCGCGGCGCAACACAAAGTATAATGATTTCTACAACGAGGAAAGTACGTCCAAAGTCGTTGAACCCAGTAGTACATACCTCCCTGATTTCTTCGAAATTGCTTCGTGAGTTTTTGAACTGGCTGCAAGAGGACAATCACCCACACCAAGGCATTTGTAATAATGATTGCGAGGTATGTGATAACTTTCCTCGGTGAAAAGCATAATCTCTTTTTTCCTCATTGTTTCATCCGTCATCGATCTTTATTTCTCTATTCATTTGCAAATAGGCATATACTCACGTTGTCCTCATATTGCTGCACCGATTTTTGGCGCAATGCAATGCCATGCCGCTCATCCCCCTGCAAGGCCATGAAATTCTTCGGTTTTGGGAGCTGCATAAACACTCGCTCGCACCCATCTTCGAGGAAAATGCAAGTTATCTCGATTACTGGTAAACAAATTTAGTCAAAGATTCGGGGAATTTTTGTATTGACGTAGAAATAGGCAACAATGAAAGAAATGTTGTTCTTGTCTCTTGTTGCACCTTGTATGCTTTTGTACTAAAAGTGATATCTACGCAGGCATTCTTTTTTGGGTTTCCTGAGTCAGCTGGGACCAAAGAAAAGTCTTCAAGATTACAGAAGAGCTTATTTGCATCCAAATTATCGCGATGACGGAATTCTTCAAGGTCCCCTTCCACTCCGAACCTCAACCATGGAACACGCTACCGACGAGATGCTGGCCTCTTCTACAAAGGCTACCACAATGTCGAGAGGCTTCTGCGGCATCAAGCGCCAGGTCAACGATATTTCTACAAATGAAATACTGAAGAACAAAACCTTTCAAAAGCAAACCAGCTTTCGGGAAAACACGGGAATGGAAATGCAGACCTTGAAACGGCGCATGACACGGCCATCCCAGGGTGAAGACATAGCACCGCGATGCTTCCAACCATGCAGAAGCCCGCCAAATCGCTATCCTCCACCTAATTACCCTGGAGCTATGGCCATCCTCCTGCCCCCCAGAGGAAATGACTCAGTGCTTCGATCCACGGCGACCCGCTCAGCACTTTTCCTCGAGCGGCCGACTGCCTCTCCGCTTCCCTCGAAACAGAATATCGCAGAACACTCCCATGATTGTGCTGCAAAATCATCCTCCAAGACACAGATGCAGGGCGACAGTCATTCCCCTGGGATGGAAAAATTAGAAGATCGCAATACAGAAAGAATGGAGCTCCAAGAAACGTGTCGACGGAGCGATGTGGATATCGTAGCTCACGTCTTGCTATCTATGGCAGCCAGCTCTCCCCCAAATCGAACATCCTAGAAGTCGGAGACCACAAAAAATAGGGTGCATTTTTCCCAAATCAAAAATAAGAAAGTTGACAAAATATGCATGAAAACTGTCCACATAGCATGTCTTCGCTAATTTATTATTGTTCTCCGCTTAGTAAGTGTTGAAACGCGTTGAAGACTTAGTTTGATTTCTTCTGTCATTCATTGTTCTACCTTTAAAACCGAAATTTATCGGCTCACATATATTCGATTAATTAAAGGATCAGTTTTTAAACTAGTGGTAAATTCAAAGAGAGTTGATTATGTAATTTACAGCAGTGCAATAATAACTCGAGTTCAAGTCGTGCCCTCAAAATTGTTGTTTCCCTCCCTCTTGAGGGAGGCTACATAAAAGACTACTCGGTTCTTGGCAATTAAGTAGTACGGTGTCACATTTCTTCATCGGCTCGTGAAAACCCTAGTACCGACACACAAATCACACAGAAACTTCATGAACGTTATAGATCAAACAATCCGAACACATACACAAAAATACACTTGTGGACACGAACTTTAGTAGTTATCCCACGCGCCATTCCGATAATCAAGAGAGCTCCTGCAATTCTAATTATAGATTCCTTTTTTGCAGTACCATAGACATAGGAAAGCGATAAAGAATGCAGGAATTCGTGCTCAAACCCATCCACTTACGACTGAAGAGCCAAATTTGAATCGTGGCCTATGGTCTTGTCGATTACTTTTTTGCGAGGAGGACGAATCAGAGAGAAAAGCAATGATTTTGCTGAGTTGTATATTCAAGATCTTTCAATTGAATGGAAGCACGTGGTACCCGAGTTTTTTGCAGGTATAAGTCGTCCAATGAGACGAAAGTTTAAAGGAGAGACAAGTGGGATTTCTGGATTGGTCGATCACTGCAAAGGATGTTTTTTTGACACAACAATGCATGTATTCAGATCATATAAGCTATCCTACTTATACAGAGTAGTATGATATACACATTTGCGGTCCTGTACGTGTGTGAAGAAATCAAGACCGTGATTTAGGAGCATTGAGTCCACCGACGTACGTTCCCACAATTATTTCATTGGCTCTTCATCCAGGCTACTAGAATGTGAATGTTCATGCCCGAAAAGGACGCACTTCGACTATCACGGGACAAAATATGCTCTTTCATGTGTCTCAACGTACATACTGCAGTATTTAATGTGAGCATTTGGCTTGTATGGGGTAGTTAGCTCCCAGGGGGCAGGGATGGGGGGTAAACATCCGACTGTTTACTCGGGAATATATTCGAAAAAGGGCTAAAAGCTAAAAAAGCGCCCGTGAAAAAAAGAATTTCTGCGGAAGGGGTGTCGTAATTCTTCCACTTTTTTCTCATATTTTGTATTTAAAACATTCCACTGCGATTTGTCTTTTTCTGAAAAGTTTGTAACTCTCTTTTGCAACTCTTCTGTGTTATTCACAGAATTGTGTCTATAGTTCGTTATCAAAAGCCCCAACTCAAAGGCTGATCGCTTTCATTGAATACTTCTTTGCAAC
>Ga0102934_1000763_pt1 | contig 22003 bp, 15 predicted proteins | sample SalPonR2_A_D1_MG_FD_78175 | JGI IMG/M metagenome (GOLD analysis project Ga0102934, IMG submission 78175) | Salt pond soil microbial communities from South San Francisco under conditions of wetland restoration - Salt Pond MetaG R2_A_D1_MG | ecosystem: Environmental > Aquatic > Marine > Intertidal... | reverse complement strand
GGGGAGGAGGCAGGGAGGGAGGGAGGGAGGGAGGGAGGGCGTGACGGGGGGTGTACAATAGGAAAGCAAAGCGTGCGAGCCAGCGGCTGGGGAGGGACCAAGAGAATGAAAAGTGAATTGATGGTGCCTGTGTTTTCATGTAATGCCAAAGACCAAGAAAAAGGGGGCCGTGACACCCGCCGCCACCGGCCTCGGAGACAAGCGAAGCATGTCCTGGGACCCTGCAGGGAGAAAGGGCTTCTGAAAAAAGAAAGAAAAGGTGCGTGCACTGTACTTCCGCCAAAGCAAACAAAATTGCTTCCCGCCAGCCCGGCCCACACCCATTCTTTCTGGGACGCAGGCCTTGTCTGTCCTCCATTTGTTGTATCTTCTTCCCTGCTCCTTTCCCTTGGTACCTCCGGATGGGCTACATGGCCTCCCTCCCCTATGGTCGTCGTCGAACGTCATCGAAAGCCACCAGCCCCTCTCCGACGGGCCAAGCCATGCGCTGCTGCAATACAGACGCCCGACCTTCCTCTTCTCGTCGCGTTTTTTCCCTCCTCGTCCACCCCCTTGTTGCTATCCGCCCTCCCGTTACTTCTTGGACTTCTTCTCGTTCAAGACTCGCTTCACAATCTTTTGCTCCTCGATTAAGAACGCGCGCACAATCCTGTCCAAGGTGAAAATAATGGAAGGAACAAGGCGTTAAAAAATGTCACTAATGCACCTTCAAGCCTTTCTTTTCTCCGCTTTCTCCTCTTCATCTTCCTCTTCCTCCTCCTTGTCAAAACCATCCTGCAGATTTTAACCCAGCGTCAGAACGAAAGACTAATTATGTGTTTTGCTTCGCTCACCGCTTCCTTTCCAGGAACGCGTCTCACGAGTGCAGAGGTAGGGATTCTCATTCATCATTCCACTTCATCCTCCTTCAGTCCCTCCTCTCTCCTTCTAACCCTCCTCTTCCCTCCTCTCCTTCCACCACACCTACGCACCGACTTCGGACGCAGGAAGCGCATCGCGATCCACCGTAAGCCCTAGATACCGTGCGCTCTCGCTTGTGTAGGTTCTTGTATTCCTGAGGGTATGAAAAATGCGGAGGCAGGAGGGGAGAGGGAGGGTGACTACAACGAAAGTATGGCCAGAAAGCGCTCCATTTTCACTTCGCCCTGAGTACATTGCATGGTCCGCCAGAATGAAATCAACCGAAAGCCAGATGTCATGTGCTAAAAACGCAAATCAGACAGAGTGTGAGGTAGAAGAGGGGCTGGAGGCAGACGAACTTCCTCCTTACCTTGGTTTTGAGGTGCTTGATGCCTGGCAGGGCAATCTTGCAGTCACCACAGTGAGGGCCGCGCGTTTTCTTCTTAATTTGATGAAGAGTCAGTCGGCCACCTAGAATGTCGCAAAGTGAGGTGTGCTCAGGGTTTTAATATCAAATTCTTAGGCATCATGACGGACACCCTTTCCTCAAGAAGCGTACCTGGAGTCTTGACAATAACACGCCCATTTGACCTGGTCGCGTAAGCATGACGCCGTTGGTAAGTGACTCGCGTGTCCTTGCCCATGGTACAATGTCTTGGACTGATGTAAATGGTGGGTTGGTGAATATGTTAGGAGGAACGGTGAGCGCTCTCGCTAGCCTAGAGAAAAAAACATAGCAGAAGGGGGGGGCTCTCGATGGCTGGAAAAAATGCAAATAGTACGAGTGCATCCATCCCTCCGGTCACAGCCCCTGACCATTCCATAAACTAGACACAAATTATCGCATTCCTTCCTCCCGACCCCGAGACGACCGATACACAAAATCGCACAGGACAGTGTGCACATAATGGTGGTGGTGAGAGCCACTCAAGGGAAAAAGACGCTCTCGGTCCACACGATTACTTCTTTTTCCACCATGCCAAAGGAAAACCATTTTTAACCCTGAATTTTGGACGTTAAATGCCCGAATAAAACGGCACATTTGATGTGTTTTTTTTAATATCGAGTAGCTTGAGGGATAGTGATGCCGTCGTTGGTCTACTTACGTCTTGAATGTTTAAGAGTTTCAGACAAAGTGCAAACTCTTTCAATGCGACATCCAGCATGAGATTTGCTCTTTGTACGGTCAAGGCACAGCCTGAAATCCGATATAATGACATAAACAGTTATGCAACCATGTTGTTTCAAAGGTAATTCAGTAATGCTTACACGAAAAAAAGGGTCTTCTGCTGACACTGTACAAGAGTCGTGAAAGGATCGGAAATATAAAAAAGTATTTTCTCCAACTCAATATCACGGTAGCTCGCCTTGGTTTCCACACTTCTATTCTTTCTTTGCAAGATTTAAGAAGTTTGAATGACCCCATCTCCACTTCCAAGCGCTGTTGCCCGATACATACAAGCCTTTAGTTCGCCTTCCCCTCGCCCTTTTCCAAGCATGGATCGGGAGAACTGTTAGAAATAGGGTTCAGTTTCAAGCGTCGCTTTCTATCCTCCCACAACATGCGTTTCCACAGAGCTTGAGTATTGAGTAACGAAGCTTGAGGCTAGCTTTGCAGAGCCTAGTGGGCAGCCTGGCGGGCCCGAAGCTTGCTGTAGTACTCCTTAATCTCCTCACGTTTCTTCAATGCGCGTCGGTGCGTCCCCAGGCGCCTCTTGGCGAATTTGTACACCTGTAGATGCGAAAGGTAGATAGAAAACACAACTTGACATGAGCATGAAAGCCTACACGATTGAACATAGAGCACGGGTCCCACTTGAGACAGGGAAAGACGAAAAGCACATCAGTGCTCTAAAGATGTCAAAATATCTCGAGATTAAAAAGTCAAACAGAAAAACCTGCAAATTAAACAAACATGCGTATGTCATAATGCTCAATCAATATCCAAAATTAATCTACGAAAGCCCTCCAGACTGCCTACCTTCTTCTCAGCGCCCGAGCCACCAGTCTTGATCACGTCCAGGATGCGCTTCTCGTAGGGCATCAGGCCCACAACATCCCGAACAACCTCGCGTACAAGCTTGACTTTCTTGACCAGGGTCTGCAGAGCACAAGATGGGAAAGGTGAAAAGGGGTGAGGGGTCTCTACGGGTAGGCTGCTCTTTGTTGTTTCGCAGCACCGCCCCAGGAAAAAGTATCGGAGGTGGTCAAAACTGCCAGAAAAAGCTTACTTGTCCCTGATAATATTCTACACATTGTCTGTGTGCTCTCTCTTTTTGCTCACTTCGTCTTGGATTTCCAAATTCCCACAACCAAACTTACCCCCTTGCGACCCGCTGGCCTTTTGGGTACCTCGAGCTTCTGCACCGGGTAACCCTTATTAATCCCACGAATGGTTCCAGTGCTAGACATGGTAGACTGTTTAAAGCGTGTCGGGAGATGTATTGGACATGCGATGAGGCCCTCCGGTATCAGAGAGAATTGTGAAGAAGAGAACTTCTCCAGTGTTACCATGAAAGAGCGAGGAAGGGGCCGCATAATGGTATCCGTACATCCCTATAACCTGTCCAAAATGCACCTTCCACGTCCACAATCCCACCATCAACGCACATACCACGATTAAATGGCATGGAACACCTTGCGCACGCCCCAGGAACGCTGGGTAGCCCCAAAGAGGGTGGATGGCCATGGCCCTATCTCCTCCATCCCTTCCGCCCCCATAGCCTCATCCTATCTCCCCCCCCGCCCCCCGCCCCTGGAAAAAGCGTCTCCTTTCATACTTTGCGTTGACTTCGATCCAAAAGCCGGGCGTGACCTTCTCTTTTTGATTCGATGACCGGGCCCTGAATGTTGACCGCGGAGAATGTGGCATACCAATTGACTTTTCGTCATGTGTTACTAACTGGGAAAAATATCATTCACATTGTCAGGGGAAAGTTTGTTGCCATTGCCCACTGTTCGGTGAGAGACATCACGTGCTGTAAAAGCTGGCTTTGCTCGCGCTAGCAGCGTCTCAAAAGAGGCTCAGGTTGGCCCGGAGGGCCGTGCCCTATTAGTCTGCATGGTCAACATGAGGTCAAACGAGGCAAAGCGGAGCCCGCGGTCGAATTTACGAGGAATATTCAATCTAGGCAGAGATGCACGGATAAGCGGACTACTGGCCTTGCTCACCTCCAGCTGGTTCCTTGACGGTGTGGCATTCCATTCGCCTTCTTTTCATTCCTGCAGTAGGGGGCATGCCAGATGTTTTACGACACAGCCAGCTAAAAAGGTGACAATGGAGATGGTGACCGGGCATGGCAGCTCGAGCCCTATCCCTCCCGCTCGTGCCCACCCTCCCAAGCGTCTCCGAGGTCGTCGTCCCCCGCCCTCGACACAGCACCGCAACCTGCATGGTGGGGGTGGACTGTGGGAGATCAACAATGAGATTAATTTCTGGAGCAAACAACGCAATTTCGACCAGGTCCTTGCCCTGGCTCAAAAAGTGGAAACGGAAGGGCTGCGCCCGAACATCTACACGTTCCACGCCCTGTTGAACGCGGCCATTGCCTGTCGTCGGGGCGAGGCGGAAACGCTGGCCGTGTGGCAGAAAATGACAGAGGAACACGGGCTACGACCTACTGTGGTCACGTACAACATTTTGTTGAAGCGCTTTTTTGGCAGGGGCACTCCGGCGGCCCAACGCCAGGCCCTCGCGGTCCTGAACGAAATGCGGCAAGGGGGCGTGGAGCCGGACGTGTTGACCTTTAACGAGTTGATCAACATTTGTGTGGAAGGTGGGGACATGAAGGCAGCCGCGGGGTTGATGCAAGCCATGGTGCACCGGGGCATGGCCCCTGATACCCGGACGTACACCACCCTGATCAAAGGACACGGCCTAAAAGGGAATTTGATGGACGCTTTCGAGACGGTCAAGACCATGCGCGCCCAGGCATTGCCCCTGAGCACGTATTCCTGTAACGTGTTGGCGGATGCGTGCATCCGGTGCGGCCAACCGTCCCGGGCGCTCGCCCTTTATCGGGAATTCGAAGCCGAGGCCGACGAGGCCGGGGGCGAGGCCGGGCGGACGTTGGACTTGAAAAGTTTCAACATCATGATCAAGGCGTACCGAGGGCTGGGGCACGTCGAGGGCGCCCGGGCGGCCTTGCATGCCCTCGAACGTCGAGGGTTCAAAGCCGACACAGTGACCTACAACACGCTCGTGGACCTCCACTGTAAGGCCCAAAACCTGGGGGGCGCCCGATCCCTGATCGAAAAAATGAAGGAGAATGCCGTACCGGTCACGCACCAGACGATTCATCCCCTTGTGCAAGAGGAGATCATCGCCCACGGGGTGTCGTGGGAGGAAGCCCTGGACCTGGCCACGGCGTTGCTCGGTGCGCATGGCCTCAAGCAGAACGACGTGACCATTTGCACGGTCATGGAAGCCATGTTGAGCCTGGAGCGGCCCCGGGACGCGATCCAAGTCTTTGTGCGAAGCTTTTTTGCGCCGAGGGAAGGTGTGAGTCCGGCGGAGGGAGGGAAGGGGAGAGAGCGGTCGGAAAGAGGAAAAGAGGCTATGGGCCGAGTGCCCCGTCCGCGGGTCATTCCCAGCCTAGTGGCTTTCAACGGACTGATCAAGGCCTACCGCGATTACGTGGTAGGTCTGGACATGGAGGGAGAGGGGGGGGACATGGCCCCCCTCCCCCTCCTTGTTTTCCCTCCCAACGGCGGTTCGCCCCTGTGGACGCAAGCCACCACCCCGCGGGCTGTCTTGGAGGCCGCTGTACACCTCCCTTCCTATTTGCAGACCTTGGCTGCCATTACTCCTACAGCAACGGCTCCGTCTCCTTCGTCTTCCTCGCCACATTCCAGAGCCCCAGGCGCCGCGCGCCGCTCTTTCGGCACCTCTCATCTCTTTGGCGGCCCGGACTCCATCACGTACAACATATTGATGGATTTCGCGGGGGAGCTCGGTGACGTTGAGGCCTTGGAAACAATCCACGCGGCCCGGAACGCCGCAGGGTTCGCCATTGACCATTACGTCATCCATTCGTACATGAAGGCGCATGCCGTACGGGGGAACTTGGCCGGGGTGACCGAAGCGAAGGAGAAAATGGAAGCTTTGCGAGTACCAGCCAATGAAAGGACTTTCAGTGTCTTGGTCTTGTCGCTTCTGCGGTGTGGGCAAGTGGAGAAGGCGGAGCTGCTCCTCAAGAACGCGCTGGCTCGACAGACCTACGTCCATGACTCGCTCTTCGTGGCATTTATACAGCACTACACGTCTGCCCCTTCGTCTTCCCAGCAGCCCTCGGCACCGGAGAAGCCAACCTCCCGCCTGGTGGCGGCGCGGGAGATTTTTGAAGCTTTCAAAGCTCGTCGCAATCCGGGGGCACCGATGCCGGCAGCGCCCCAACAGTCGCACGGAAAATGGGCGGGTGCGGTCTGGAGCGCCTGGATGGCCGCCTTGGCCCGCAAGGGGGACCTGGACGGGGTCCTGGCGGCGTGGAAGGAGATGACGCTATGTCCTTCCTTGGGCGTGCGGCCGACCCGAAGCACCTACGCGCAAGTTATCCGGGCCGCCTGTGTGGCGGGGGAGGTAGAGACGGCATTGCAATGGGTGCAAAATATGCGGGGAAAAAAGTGGGTGCCGGACGTGCGCGTGTACAACGGCTTGATTTACGCCTGCCTAGAGAAAGAGATGGGTAAAGCGGACAGGAAAGGGAGCAAGGGGGGCGGAGGCCAACGACTGCTGGTAGAGGTTCTTGAGATGATGGAAAGGGACGGAGTGCAGCCTAACGCCATCACCTTGAGAGCTAAGGAGGGAGTCATGCGCGTGCTTGCCTCACGGATGCGGGCCGTGTCGGACACGATGGTTGGAAAGTTAAAAATGCTGGCTTTGAGCAAGCAGTGGGCCGAGAGGACCGAGGGAAAAGGGTAAATGAAGGGAAAGAGAACCTTCACTTACCTGCTTGTAATTTGAGGTGCGTAGAAAAGCAATGCTAGTCAACTGTAATGAATAAATCGATGCATTCCGTACATGGCCAATGCTTGTACATTGTACGCGATATTATCATCATTTGATACGTGTCTTCAAGCTATTTACGATACAAATATTTTTTTCGCGCGATGTATTAGCCTTTTCGATCAACCTCGTCTAATGCTTACACATCCCTTTATAAACGCCTTGAAAAGCTTAGCTTTTGCAGAAGACTCGTATGAGCCACATCTAAACTTGGGGGCTTTTTGACAAAAAACTCGTGCAATGTCCTGTGGACATGCCCTATTGATCAGGGCTATTTAGAGCGAAAGCACTGACATGTTAAATTGTATTCGACACTCATGAGATTTAATAACATACTCAATTTCCAAAGCTTGAAATTCTGGCCGTTGACGCCTCTGACAATTGCCCCTGGATGATAGTGAAATATTTCTTTCATGAGAAAAAGCCGTTGTACGTAGGCCCGGGCAGTACAAAGGGCGTACGAACCCGCACAGAATCATCAGAGAGCTGGGTTGAGTGTCGTCAAAGGTACATCGAAGTCCGTGTCATTTTGACGAATCGTTCAGCAATGCATTCAGACATGTTGATTAATTTATCCTCACGCGATTCTGTTGAGTCACCTTCACTTCAGAGCAGATATCGCAAAAAAAAACGTACCTTGTCGTGAGGTGCACTTAATGAGGCGAGGCCTATGAAGGTCAAGCTCCGACTTGTAGGTGGGGCAAAAGGCGATGGCATGCGTCCTGATGTTCATCGCGACTCACAACGAATAGCGCTGACTGACCCATCTCACGAAGCGGCAACTCCCATAAACACTGACCGAGAGTAAAATGATCCTCCTGCTTAACAGGAGCCTTTGAAAAGTACTGCTTCCTGAAATGCGAGTCACATTCGCAAGGACGGGCTTGAACAAGCTGGAGGGTGCTACAATTTATGGGGCTGGGTTCCGGCGCCCATTTCTGTGGTATCCTGGTGGGTGTCCGTTAATTCATCCCAAAAAGGCACAGTCTACCGTTAAATATACCCAGCCCATGTATGGCACAATAAAGCCCACCCAATTGAATACACTCGAACGCCCCTTTTCCACAAGGCTCGAAAAGTTGTGACGGACATGGGGGTATTTGGAGAGCTCCTTGTGACCAATAGAGTCCAGAAAGGCGAACCGTTTTTTTTTCCGTTACAGCGTTTCCTCCTACTCTTGCATGGTAGGAGCGTTCAAGCACCCATTCACACGCATGTTGTGTACGTGACGCGTCCTTTTGCCATATTTTGACGACGGCATTTGGTCTTGGTTGGTCTTGAGGTATGTTTTTACGCAAAATCGTCGCGCTGCAGATGAGACTTTAATCCCAGTTTTCCTGCCCGAGGTGCGAAGGGCTAGCCTGCCCATTTCTTTGAAGCTCATACGCTTCTGATAGGCCCTTCATTTGCCCAACCGTTGGGTACGATTCCTGACCAGGGGGAAAAAGATAATATATGCCATTTATGCCTTTACAATGTCACCATGTAGAATTCTATATTCGCACTTGTTCACTTTGAGATGTTGCAAGAGGCATCATTCGCGGGATAACTGGACTGCAGATCGATCTCTTAAGTGTGTCAGCCCCTCTTGAACATCATTTAATGCTTCAATAGTATGGTCACTATCTTTGGCTGGATAAACACTTTTATGACCGTCAAGTTTATCATAAAAAACTGATGGTCATATGCTGTCTTGCCCTGTACAAGGGCTATTTGTCTTTGCCCTCGCTCGTCACCGTGCATTGTGGGTGCGATCTCGAGGATAAAATACCTTATATTTTGCGCATTTTGTAGCAGTGTCGATCACGTAAGGAGAAAAATTATGTTGGGCCATTAGATGCCGATTTTTGTTATAATGTTGGCACAGGGAGCAAGTGAAAAGCCGCCATGCAGCATCGGCCCATATAATATGTGTAACCACCCCTCCTACCAGCGACTGTCTTCCTCCCTAGCTTTTGCATACAATATGCTACCATACCATGCGGTCCCCGTGAAGCCAAACCTCTGACAAGAGTGGCTGATTTCTTCGGGGTCCATGCCCCGATGTGTCAACAACTTCTCACATTCTCTTCACCCGCGGCACATTCACAGGAACCATCTGAAATACCCGTACAAAGCTCATAGAATGACTGCTTCAGAAGAACTTTCTCTCCGATACTATGAAGTGTGTTGCATGCTTCTCCAACGATGGCGGTACTCCACTCAAAACAACCGGGAGGATATGAATGATGCCTGTATCGAGAGCGGTGCATCCTACGACGAATTGCGCTCCATTCTCAAGCACCTCCGTGCCAAGTACATGGCTGGTTTCAACAATGCCCAGAAGCAAGGTCGATTTATCGACGATTTCTACGGCTACTACACTTCTACCAAGCGGCCTCGGGGACGGCCTCCGACCGCAGCGGGTGGGACTGGAAACGGGGTGAAACTGCCGTCGAGCAACATCCGTGCCCAGCAACCGTCGCAGCCTGCCTCCTCAGACATGGTCACTGGAGCCGGAGATTTGATGGTCGAGAGCGACAGCCAAAGCAGCAATGACGGAAATGCTCCTGTGGGTGGCACAGGGCGTTTGAGGATGCCTTCAGCCCGGGCCCGCAAAGCCACAGCACCCTATGAGGCCCCTCTGGCCAGCACGCACAGCCGCTCTTCCTCGTCCTCCTCGGCCTCATCCACCTCGTCGAGTCGCTCTCGGAAAGCAAGCAAAAGCCAACCGCTCGCCAAACGCTACCGGCACGGGAGCAGTGAGATGGTCGGCTACGTCGGGCCGGAAGGAAATGATTACGACAACCTGCAGGCGTACCAAGAGAAAGCAGGAAGGAACCAAGCAGAGTTCGAGAGAATAGATGTCGGGGGCTCCACACGGTGCCGGATGGAGGGGAAAGCAGGGGAAGAATTGGAGGATGAGGATGCGGTTGTGGTTATGTTGGCACCCACTGGGCAGCATGAACGGCAAAGTTCGCTTTTCGGTTTGGTGACGGCCGTCGAAGAAGCCTCCGGGAAAACCGATGGTAACCCCGTCGCAAAAAGTCGGGCCATTAGCCCTGCTCTGGATGATCACGGGCTCCTCCTGCTCGGCCTGAAGGCACACCCCGTCACATTCTCACACGCCAAAACTTCTCCATCCACGACGGCGGGCACAAATTCCGCGAAATCTTTGCTGGAGACGCAGTCCAAGCAAGAAGCGACGCCCAGCGAACGCACCAGCTGCAACAACAGCGTCGGCAGCTCGGGAGAAACCAGCTTGACCAAAGTGCCCCCATCCTCCTCCTCGTTGCAATCCGCCCTGGGCGGGAAAGCTTTGGAAGGTCGCGTCTCCGCATCTTTCCATACACAGCCAGCCAAGACAAGCAGTATCTACCCGGGCCACCCCCTACCCCCGCAGCTGGCCAACATGCCTCCTCGCCTGCCCTACCCCCCTGTGACTTTTCAAGGGCATGCCTCCCATCCTCAATACTACCATCCGCACCACTACTTCCACAACTTGAGTACCCCTTATAATCAGCAGCCTCAGCAGTCTGTAGCCTACTATAATCAGTACCCTCCCCAGAAGCATGAGCGTAAAACCTCAGAAGAACAGCCCGCCTACTGCCCACAACCGCATCAGCAGAACAGCAGCAGTCAAGCAGACTTGCTGCATGCGTCCTACTCCTCCACCATGAGCACGCATTCTTTGCCGGCCATGTCAGGGCACGCAGTTGTCGACGTGGTCGGCCCTGCGGACACCCCTACGGCCCTCTCTGGTACGAAAATAGGCACGTGCAAGACCGTCGGCAGCAACAGGGGGCAAGGGCAGGAACACCACTCGCGAAGAGAGGGTACAGACCGCACGGCCCAACACATTGTAGGCAGCATGGTGCGCGACATGAGCGGAGCTGCCCCTGCTGCGACTGTCTCTTACTAATCGTCAAACCTGAGGATGCTGCCGCATTCTACTGTCACCTGCTTTACCATAAAATCCCGCAAGTTCAAGAAGAGAAACGGAGGAAGGATGTTAACAGGATGTAGGGTATTTTTTAGAAACTTTGGGGATGTCATCTTTGACATGCTGTCGACCTGTCAGATCACGCACTCACGCACATCTACTCATAGCAAATTTGACGAAGTACGTACGTCTGAATAGAGATTCAAAGGTACATGCTACCAAACCCGTCGCAATTTTTACGCGCGTGCTTATCTATTCATGAATATATCTATAAAAATATATACATGTATATCCATTTATAGAGAGGTAGATGTGTGTCCCAGTATGTGTACATACATGTTTCGACATGTTTGTACACATTCTCTCTTATATCTTATACGGTGCTTGCGGCTATGTCCGTGCGCGTTGTCGCCCGGTATTGATCGGTCTTCTCTATCTGTGACAAGATTTTCCTATTGTTATTTTTGTCGGATGTGTCCGTCAAAAGAAATGATAAAGGTGTCGAAAGGACTGATGGGACCTTTTTTTCGATTGTCTTTTTCTGACCAGTGAGGGATCTAGGCGTTGCGGACGCGCAGTCAATTGATGCAAACAACATAAACAAAAGTCATGGATGCATTTCACAGATATCATTGAATAATTAATGCTGAGGAACAAGAAATTGAGACCCGAAATCTTGGTCTGTGCATAACAAAAGTAAAATTGTCTTAGTGCACTGACAAAGGTTGGCGGGCATGTTGTCCGACCAAAGCGAAGAGTTAATGCTATTGAATACAACCATATAGGAAGAGGGGAAAAGCCAGGTTTAAACAAAGAGGAAAAAGTCCTTGCAACCTCAGCTCTGTTCCGACAATGTCCGGGTTGACCATTATTTGCGGCCGTTTCTGATTAACTTTGTTGCCATGGGGGCTTGACTATCCTTGAAAAGAGTCAGCAACAATTCTTCTTAAAAAGACTTTTTTATAATTGCATTGGAAATTCTTATCATGATCTTTTCATTGCGCATGAGATTAGGATCATGAATCTCGTTCAATATATAGTTCTAACACATCAACTTATAAGTTTGTCGCGTGCTTGAAAGGAATTCGTCATTATTTTTCATGAATCTCGTTCAATATATAGTTCTAACACATCAACTTATAAGTTTGTCGCGTGCTTGAAAGGAATTCGTCATTATTTTAATGGCAGCTCATAACATATGCGATGAAGCAAATTGTAAGTGCAACCGACCATCGTGCGTCCGCTAGATCGGGGTGGGGAACCTGCATTTGCACTTCGATCCAGACTAGCGGAGATCTCGCCTTGAAATGTCAATCATACCCGAGAATATCATCCGCCTACGGAAAGATAAGGCATCGATTTGTCTACATAAGCAAGAGACGAGTTTCCTTGCCGATCAAGATAACCGACAGGCGGGTGAGACGCTTGTTGTGAAGCTGTCTGTTGGGTTCAAGCAATTAAATAATAGTGTACCGCATCATGAGAACGCTTTGGTCTTCGCCATAACTTTCTTCAATCTACATCAAGCTCTATGAAGATTCCATATTTTAAGTTTTGAGTCACTATCTTTTCGAAGTCGAGCACCCGACATGGTTCGGAACGGCAAGGCCGAGACGGGAGGTGGCACAAAAGTCCGAGAGAGGGAACGAATAAAATAACGTTGGTGAGGTGTAGGGGAACACCACGTTGAAAGATTCAAGTGAGCTGACGCGCGCAAACTCAAAGCTGGTGGACAGGATCATGTGTAAATTATGACACCATGCTGTGCGACAGCAGGGAAAAGACACACTTGGTCAATTGAGTGTCGCATAATGGCCGTGAGACATACCGGCATGATCACACTGATAATGCCGGCGCTATCGTATGACCAGGATAAAGTCCGAACAGGGGATGCCGCCCCATCTGCTGGAATTTTGCTTTCCTCAAAGTTTTTGGGGGATCCGACAATTGAAGACACGTCTCATCCTCATGTTCTGTTTTGATCAGATTATTCGCGTCGTGGATTTGGGGATCACGTCTTGACTGCCCACATTTTGTCTACATAAGCCGTCCAGTACATGGCACCCAAAAGTATGTTTGCCAAGAGATATGTGACTTCTTCTCCTGTCCTTCGGATTCCCCCATAGCTTGCAGTGAGCTGTATATTATGTCCTGTTATATTTGCGAGCATATCTGCCCTTAACGTGCACGCATATGCCCGTCTATTCATGTATGCAAGGAGCGAGGTCATGAGTGTCGGGAGATTTATGTGTTTCTTAATACACGACCTTGACTCATTCGAGGCAAAAGTCATATAAGCGCATATTTATAGTCAATCGCCCACGATCCAGGGCATCTGCTTTTTTATGATCTTAAATAAACATCTACCCTTACATCTCTCGCAGAGCTCATCAGAGTTCATCTTGAGTTGCCTTGCACGCCTGACTCCTCCAATGACGACAAGTGAGGAGATCTCTCTGGAATATTACCGGATTTGCTGCGCACTGCTACATCGCTGGTATTTCGTTGCACACAATAACCGAAATGATATCAGTGAAGCCTGTTCTAAAAGTGGAGCATCTTATGAAGAACTGCGATCCATTCTGAAATACCTTCGGGCTCACTATGTGGGTGGTTTTTTGACTGCGCGCAAGCTGGGACAGGTTTCTGATGATCTGTTCGCCTACTATCTTTCCCTGAAGCAGCAAAGGCGCCGTCGTACTGCTACAAAAAAAGACCACACGAATGGTGGTGTAGATCTTTCTTTCACCCCTTTGTCTACGAGCAGCAGCAGACCCATCAAATCGACTGCAAGTGTGCATGAAACTAGTAATGCTGAGTCAAAACGCAGTAAAAATAATGCTGTCAGCCGCTGGCTTCAAGCCCCCCTTTCCACAGACAACCAGAAGGCATCTTCTTTCAACTGCGACCATGAGCGGCCTTACCATTCACTATCTTTCAGTCAACGCCCACCTTTTCGCCTTGTGCATCGTCTCCACTCCTCCCCTCATGCTACGTCGACAAACAAAAGTAGTGTACCGGCTGCTAGTCTTCATAATTATTCAACGCATGCATCGCCTTCCGCTCTTTACCCTCAATTGGCTATGTCTTTGAAAGGCAATAGCCCTTTTGATATTCGTTCAGGCGGACAGCAGCAGCAGCAGCAGGAGGCACTGGTTCACCCCTTCCCTATTATCTACCCTACTGACTACGGCCTTAAGGTCATTCACCACCGATATCAGTATCAGGTGCGGCCGTTTGACAAGCCTGTAATGCTCTTATCTTCTGCATTACGGGCGAGATCGCAAGAACAGCTGCAACAGCAACCACACTATGGCACGCGTACGTCTCAAAGCACGTCGCCTTCCAGACAGCAGTTGACCATCACACCGAGCCAGAGCACTCTTGAAAGCACCACACTGACCTCGAATTGTGACAACGCGAGCAGCTCACTGCAGCCATGTGGCGCCGTTGCCGCAATTTTATCTAACATGTCGCCGTCATCTACGAGCTACCATGACGATGAAAAAAAGGGACAAATTCTAGGATCCCCACTCAACGAAGATACCATCGTACAGAGCTTGGGCAGAGAAGACACCGTTGACGGAGTAAGTGTCTGCCCTCTCCCGCTCAAAGGCAATGAGACCAAAAGGAATCTATCGAGAGCGAAAGATTGCAAAGATTATGGAGCTGAGGGGTTTAAAAGACATCTTCCAATCGATGATGCCCGCTTGCCTTTGAAAAAGCGTCGCTGCCATATTTCCCACAAGCACGATGACGTCTTAGCGGTCTCTGTTCTTCTAGGATTAAAGATGCAAGGTTGACGGGGAGTAGATAGCATTAACGTATACGTGACATGAGACGGAAGAAGAAGTGCATGGAGAAGATCTTAACAGTAAGAAATCATTAGAGGACTGTTACGCATGCAACCAGATTGTCAAATTGATGAGCTACAAATACCTGCAAATTCGTGGATGTTTACAAGTTGGGGGTTATGTAGAGTTTACCTGCAGTTTCACATGAAATTTCGAATGAAATTACACATGCATGATACCAAATACACCGATGTTTGACTTTTTTGCGGGCCCACATCCAATAGGACAGTATGTCAACTCTTTATCGAGGAAAGAGAGACCTAAGTCTTATAGAAAGAGTGGAAGATGTTGCTCTCTAGTTAGAGGGAGAGCTTGAAAAGAATAGATACATTTACATTTGTTCGCGCACTTATTTAATGGATAATGCTCTTCTTTGGTCCAATTACGCTTTGTGCATCAATCACTCGAAGTCCTACTTGTTTCCTTCGACCTCGTTGTCCCCCGCAAAAAGTGCACTTGATCCTGCATCACTGGTGGCGTATGAGTATAAGCTAATGTGCATGTGTGCCAGTGTAAATTGGACAATAATTGTGTGAAGGTGAAAATGCATGGTAGTGTCAGGGAATACTATTTGAGTTCAATGCTTCACACACATAATCCGCGACATATTTCCCTGCCAAGACATTCGATTAAAACTACATATGGCCACGAAATTCCTTTGACTTTCCATGTCCAGCGTCTATCTGACATCTCAAGTAATCTGCTTCGAAACTTTAGCTCGGCGGGGCTACAGTGGTGGCTTTCTTGAGCCCAGCGGGTGCCACGGGCATGGCAGACGAATGATGGTCGATGATCTCCCAAGCTCCCGAGGCCTCATCACGTTTGTACACAAAGACATAACGGGCTTTAGTGACCTTTTTACCCTCTGGAGAGTCAAACGTCACAGTATAATAGCCATCGTTAAGCGCGATATCCCCATACACACGAATGTAGGGCTTGTAGTCCGACACTTTCAAGTTGGGCAAGCGAGCAAAGACATCGAAATAATCACGGATCTCTTTTGGGTTGACGCGAAGCTCCGTAGAAACGGTCGCCCACAGCACACCATCCTTTGCATAGAGAGCAGCTGTTTCCGCGGGGCTAGTAGGCTTCTGTCCCGTCACGGTCTCAAGCCACTTCTCGGTCGTCGCAGCTACCTCAGCTACCACTTGCTTGTGCGAAGGGCGCGATGGAATAGTCTCACGCACCGTAGAAAGCAAATGTACAGGAAAAGCTTTCTGTAAGAATTGTTATATTAAAAATTGATTTTTGGCCCGCGTCAGAGATTGTAACACGTGTAATGGGGAAGATGCATGAGCAAGGGAAGGGGCCATTCTTCCTATGCATGCACGTTCATCGCAATTTGTGGTGGTATCCCCTTCTAAAGTATCACGTCTTATACCTTGGCCGTAATGGAGGCTTGAAGCCGCAGGGACTGGGTTGCTAGGGACTTGGCAAGGAGCATTTTGAACGTAAGAATGTCTAGACGGCATGGTGTGTTAGAAAATTGCATATATAATGAGAAGCTTGCATAACAACAAGTGGAGCAACAGACTTCTTACCCCATAATGTTTCAAAAGTACTAGCATACAACCATAAGAAAATATTTTCACGGGTAGTTGCGCCCAGATAAGAGCAAACGAAATATTCTTTGAAAGGAATGGAGCAGGGATGGGAAGCGCGGTCATGCAGGGATCCCTGAAGGGGGCCTAATGGAAAAAGCCAACAACATGGACAATTTTTTGAAGGCTCCACAAAAGACCAATGAATGTGAAAATACTTAATGGAAAAAAGGTGCATGTAGGGATGAGATGAAATTGCACGAAAGGTGGCGATGAATACGCGACCTTGTTGTGAACGGATTTTTGAAATTCAAAATGCGTTTACCTAAGAATTTGGACAGCATGAACTCATCTGTGTAAAAAAATCAGGCGACGACATGCGACAATGACTAGTGCACATCAATATTTATACTCATTTTTGCATATATGTACCACTTGCATATGCATACGTGGCGTGGTGCCTATAGAAACTAGCATTTCCCTTTTTAAGCTAAACGGCTTGATGACAGTTGGCAGCGTATGATTTTTGTTATTTGTGCTTCCATGACTTTTTATTCCCTCCTGTAGGTTTTTTGTGACTTAAATTCATCCTTTTCCGAAGATTTCTTTCACTTTTGTTTGACGTGTGTAAGAAATTCACCCGCAAAATCGCTGAGGCAAAAACTTTTAGTGTCGTCTTAAATCAAACGGAAGCAAGCAATTGCAATACGTTTCCTGAGGCGAAGAAAAGTGAAATGACGATAACTGTCTTGGCTATCTTATGTGCAATGTGTACACGAGATCAAATCATGGCTAGAGAGACGTGACTTTGGCTTACTCCATCAGACGTACAAAATTTAACAATTACCACACAATTACGTGACATGTTATACAAAGTGTTCTTTACCTTTTTCAACAATCCTATTTTACCTATGCTCTCGTAGACGAGCCATCCTGGCCCGAGTCCATTTAGCCCGTGGACACGCCTCTGCCTTTCCCGACACTTCGCTCATCTCTCATGCATATTTCCAAAACCTCTCGACCCTATCTTTTCTTCCATTTGTTCTCTCCTACTCCCTTTCTTCTTTCCTGTCCCCCCCCTCCACTTCCTCTGAAAAACAAGGTTGACATAAACCGCGCTTGCAACCGTTTTAGCATACGCCCCCTCAAAAAGACGCGCCGACCGAATGCGTGACTCCCACTATTTTCGAGGCTTGATGCTACTGGAGCCGCAGAGGGGGCGGGAACAGAATTATCGGACGTAGGAACGGTAGAAGCATCTTCACAAGGAAACAGGGCTAGAAAATGATTGCCAGCCTGGAATTATAAAGGGTTTCAAGCAAATAAAAGCAGGAGGCATAATAAGATCAGGTTCAAATAGGTTGACAAGTGGAAATCGCTCCCACACAGGAGAACATCATTCCCATTGCGGCCAAGCAAAGATCGCAAATCCATGAATGGAGCACCCTCCTTCTCCACCTGGTGGTTACCTTACCTTGTTATAGAAGTAAGGGGCACAGTCAGGAAAATTGCAGTCAGCTATCAAAATATGCAAGCTCTTTTTGGGCGAGAACTTCGGCATCCCGCATTCCACCATCTTTTTGAATACAAACCTGTAAAGCGTTTGAATACCGTTGAAATTCCCAGAAAATAGTGTATGAGTAACCGCTTTTGGTAGTTAACGTACGGCCGGGACACATTAGCGTTGCCTTGCACATTGTAAAAGTTGATCCGACAGATTGTCTTCACTTTCGTTCCACCTCACGTTCCCTCTCTTCCCCGTCCTTACCTTGACCAGAAGAGCAACCCCACGGGCTTAAGCTCATACAAAAATATGGGACGCTCCAGGGCGTTGGCGAGGGCGACAATTTCTAGCCCCCCCCCCCATTCCTTCGGGTCACGCAGGCGGACCTGGGATGGACGTGCGTAGTGACAGGGGAAGGGATGGTGGGAACTTTGAGCCTCTGTCTCGCGAAGAGAAAGGGAAAAAGATGGGACCAACCACCCCCACGACACGATCGCTCAGACTTCCACAAGTATGAATCCAATGCTTGCCATTCCGATCATCGAGCGACAAAAACATTTTCCGGGCAGCAACACAGAAGAGAGTACAAGAAATTGCGAGACTGGCACGGAAACGACGCCTTTCCAGCCACTCAACACGTCCTCACAAGCATGTCAGAAACCCCCACGTCCAGACGCCCCCCCTATGGCCGTACCAGGTACTGCTCCGCCGACAGGCCCATTTCCTTGCTCGTCATGTCCAAGAGCTCCTGGCTTTTCATATCCTGGTTGTACGTTACGGTCAACAATCGACTGGGATCGTCCGAGAGATAATCCAAGGCTGTCTGTCTGAGCACCCCTGCGGCCTTGCACATCGCCTCGTAGTCTTCCTGGGGGTGTGAGCCGTTTGTCGCGTACGCCAACGCCACGTAAATGGCATGGAAAAGGCAAGACCCATCACCAGGGACCTATGGGTAGGCAAAAAGTAAATATAATAAACAAGAAGCTTGATACCCCATTTATGCAGCGGCTAGACGCGACCCTTCAGTCACACCACAAGGACACATTTCAACACCCAGATTCCTCCATTAAACCTCCCATCTCCTTTGTTGGGCGTTCCGTTTCCATCTGCCGGTCCCGTTCCGCGCAGTTCCCCTGATTCTTTCCCTCACCTGGCGCACGCGCATCTTGCTCTTGCTGTGGTGCACGTCCCAGGTCTCCGAGAAAAAGCCACCCCGGCTTATACTGTTGTAGACTTCCAAGCGTCCATCTCCTGTGGCCGTCCCGCTCGGGAAATTGGTGGCCGCAAACGAAAATCGAAAAGTGGCGCTGGGCGCGACAAGCAGGAGGAGGAGGAAGGTAGGCATGAGGGTGGGAGAGCGACGTAGTCTTGCTCCTCGTCGGCTGGGGCGGGCCCGACGGGTAGAGACGGATATCATGGACAGAGGCCAGGGAAAGGAGGAGCAATACTGCGTGGCTGGAAGGGAAGACAGGCACGGTGTATCTTTCATTCAGACAGGCTGCACTTTTCCTTGCGGTTGCCTGTGTGCAGTTTCCAGGCGGTTAGTGCCAACACTTTTCCGGGAACAAGACCCGCAAGCGCACCGAAAAACGAGCACCCGTCCCTGTAATAAATTGAAAAATACTCTCGGTGAGATGATTGCTTGGAGCAAAATGGACGACACCTACAGGCTTTCATTGTCTGTCCGACCAAAGCAAGTTGAGGAGTCGGACTACACAGGCGAGGGGGTTGCTGGCTTCCTCTTTGCCCCGGGTTTTCTTGCCCCAAATGAAGGACAGCAACGGCAACAGGAATAGCGAGATCATATGATGGTGCACACACGTTGAAAGCATCTGAAATCTGCGTCCCAAATGCTTGACCGAAAATAATCTGTACAGGTGATTTTACAAACGTGCCCATTACGGAGAGGACGCAAGTCCGGGGGCTGCTCCCAAGGGGAGTGCATGGTACATCGCAGTGCATGTAAATGACCCTTGAAAAGCAAAACCTCAACCTCCATCACCCCGCGCTATCTCTCTGTGTGCAGATTTTTCCTATTTCCTTACGTTGTGCCGGCCATGCACCCAGTCGTTCCCTAACACGCCCCCTTTTTCGGGCGCCGATCGCCCTCTGCCAGGCGCGTTTCCCACCCCAAGAATTTCGTCCTCGCCTCAGCCGGAGGGGGCTGGGCAATGCATGCCACGAAATCTTCCCTTAAATATTTTCCAACGTGGCACGAAAGGCTGCGAAAACCCCTGTCGACATGTGCATGTCCGTAGCGGGACATGTACTTCGAATGGATCGGCAGGGATGTTTCAGGGGGAATTTATTTGGGTCCGGGCCCCGCCCCTGCCTGGTATCACCTGACGCGGGCGCGTAAGGCCGTCGATATGCCCGTCTCGAGGTTGAGGAACCGAAAACCATGACGAAACGAGACCAGCCCGGCGCGTGGGGGGCAAGCCTTGAGCCTCTCAAAGTGCTTAGGAGGTGGAGGCGTTGTGCTTCCTCAACCTGCGTGGGATCTGGTGGGTGATGGGTGTGGTTTTGTCGACCATTTCCTGTCGGTGGCTTTACGCTTTGGGGTATTTTCCATGCCCTTCACGTCTGGGGCATTCCGCGTTTTGCCTCCTCCGCCTCTACGCCGGCCTCTGTGATGCACCCCACCCGTCCGTGCCATAACACATCGATAACGCTCAATCCCCAGTCCATTCATCGTCTTAGACCTTGAAGGGGCACAGATTCACATATGCATGTCGTCGTCGTGACCGAGGGGGGGTGGAGGCCGAATAAGGGCAGGGCCTCTTTAGGAGGCGTAAGCTCGAATCCAAATCGATGCCCTTTCACGCTTTCGACACGTGGCATCTTGATGGTTTCCCTTGGAGGCCTGTCGACATTTTACGGCGTGACAAGGAGTCTAATGAGGCTTGAAAGTGGCAGCGTATCGTCACGCCTGCGACAGTGTTGCCCTCCCTTGACGGAGACAGAGCAAGAAAGGCTTGTCTCTTCTCCATCGAAGAAGCTTTTATTTACCGTAAATTTTGCTCACAGCTACATATTCTCACCTCAATCAAACGCCCAGAGAAAGCAGTGGAGTGAAAGGATGAGTCCTCCGTGCATGAAAAGTGCTCTAAGGAAGACTGGAGCTGTTTGAGGACGCGCGTTCGCTGTCACAAAGTCAGGCATTTTAGCTGCCTTTGACGTCGCGAAAGTTTGATAATGGAAAATGTTGGCAACATGAGTGGTGGCAGCCCGAGTGGCTACCCCCCCATGGCTCTTGGACAGCAGCAGCGGCTCAACAATCAGCAACACGAACCATCGCCCCAACAACTTTACCTTCCACCTCAACAGCAGCAGGAACAGCACTTCGCTGCTTATCAAATGGACCCTCCTGCATACGGTCAACACACGTACGGCTACATGACCGGTGCAGGGGTTGGTCACAGTGCGCCTTCCCCCCCCGTCTACCATGCACAGCCTCCAGCCTATCCCGGGCCCTACCCCTCGCACCCTTACGGCAACCGGACTGGGACAATGCACGACGGAAACGTCAGCGGCAATAGCGCGCACGCGCACTACCCCACTCCGTACCACCACGGGCGGGAGCACGGGGAGGGAGGAGGAGGGAAAGGAGAAGAGGGGTCCCTGTCCCTGTCAGCGGCCGCCATGCAACAATTTTATCTCCAGCAGCAGCAAGCAGCCGCAGCAGCAGCAGGTATAGGACCGCAGAGCTCAGGCGTTGACGCTGTAGCTTGGTACGCATTGGCACAGGCCCACCACCAGCACCTGCAGCAGCAGCAGCAGCAGCAGCAACAACATCGTGATCATAATCACCAGGCCTTGCCTGTACAACAACATCATCACCATCATCACCAACAGCAGCAGCAGCAGCAACAACAACAACAACAACAACAACAACAACAACAACAACAACAACAACAACAACAACAGCAACAACAACAACAACACCCTCAACACCACCAGGCCTTTGCGTCCCACCTGACTGGGGATGGAAGAAAAAGAGGAGGAGAAGGAGCGGACGTTCAGGCGCAATTACCCGAGTTGCAATTTCAAGCGGAAGTCAGCGGTAAATCCCACGTATCACAAGAACCTAACCGCAAAAAAGTGCGCGAACGTTCCGCTCCGTCCAAGCGAAAAGCTGCCGGAGAAAAAGGAGGAAGGGGGGGGGGGAGGTCCGGGGGCAGGCCCCGGACCCCCTCCGCCTACTCCCCCCCCCTAAGGCCGGGAACCCATGTCCTCCCGGTACGTAAAGCGACGGCAGCGCTCCCCTTGGCCGCGCCG
>Ga0102934_1000762_pt1 | contig 22004 bp, 15 predicted proteins | sample SalPonR2_A_D1_MG_FD_78175 | JGI IMG/M metagenome (GOLD analysis project Ga0102934, IMG submission 78175) | Salt pond soil microbial communities from South San Francisco under conditions of wetland restoration - Salt Pond MetaG R2_A_D1_MG | ecosystem: Environmental > Aquatic > Marine > Intertidal... | reverse complement strand
CGGGAGGGTGGTGGCGGGCGGGGGCACGCGCGGGGGGGGGGGGGGGGGGAGGGGGGAGGCGAGTGCGTGAAAAGGAGGCCGCGTAGGGGCGAGACGGAGGGACAGGAGACAAAGTCGGGGAGAAAAAGAGAGCGGGGGAGACGGCGCAGCTACCTTACCTGTAGTAGTTGTCCCCCGGGAGAAGGACCTTCTGTCGAGGCAACCAGACCACCAGCATATCGTGGGTCTCCCCATGGGCTTCGATCAGCTCAAAATCCTCGCCCCCCACCGAGAACGAGGCGTTCCCCCGAAACGTGTCCGTCGGCAATAAAAAACCTGCCTCTGCCCGCATGGCATCCAAATCCACGCGGGCCCCTAGGGCGGAGCAGGGCAGCTCTGTCATTGCCACCAGGGTGCCGTACTGCCGTGAGCCTCGCAAGCTCTCTGTCTGTGAGGCATATTGAGTGCAGATTTTGAAACACCGGATGAAAAGTACATTGTAACTCCTACGTTTTAATTTATAAGTCTTCAGCAGGCACGTACGCGACTGAGTGAGCAAAATACAGTGTGTCGACAAAAAATAATTCCTTATCGAGGTCCCTTTGGAAACACCTCCATGATCAAACCAATTTACCTTGCGAAAAACACCGTACTGCTTGAAAAAGTGCGAGGTTACAGCCTCCGTCGACCAAATTCTGGTTCCGTTTCCTGCCCAGCCCGAGGCCCCTCCCACGTGATCGATATGGGAGTGCGTGTAGATGATGGTGTGAATGGGCGCGTCCCCTGCAGCCTCGATGAGGGCTTTGCGGATGACGTGTGCTCTTGGGGGGCTCATCGCTACATCTACAATCACGTGGCCTGCATTGGTTTTGATGAGGATTGTATTTGCCAGGTCGAATCCTACTGCAACCCAAACGTTCTCCGTAACTTGGAGCACTCGAGGCGGCCCGATATGCTCCTTGCAGTGGTGCTCTAAGACCACAGGAGTAGGCATTCTTCGTTGTGACTCCACTATCTTTGCTCTTGGAATAAGCGTTCGCCATGAGTACACCAAGAGACCAAGAATTCCGCCAAGGGCTACCATCCATATCATAGACCACCCGCTCCGGCCCCCCGATACACCCACAACGCCAGAATTCCTTTTGTGAGAAGACTGCCGCTTCTTTAACCGGGGCGGCGCGCGTGGAGATCCACTACGTAGGTAGCTACCATTTCCATCACCCTCATCGTCCGAACGTTTAACTGTCCGGGCCATGAATACTTGATTTTATAAGACGCCTGTTTGGGCTGTTTCTGCTTCATCGAAATGCGATATATTTATGTAAGAGTGAACGGCGATAACAACGTTTTCGGCAAAAAAAATAAAACTCTATTTGAAGAATCATAAGGAATCAGGCCATGAAATTTCGTAGCTTTATTCAACACGCCACACACCCTAGCCACCCGGGGCAGTATCTACTTGCTGTTCAAGTGGAAAAGCATGACGCCATTCATGAGTCAGCTGTGTTCGTCGACCCGACCCCTCGCACGATCTCCTTTGTCCGCCTTTTACAACCGATTTTTCATACCTGGAGCGACGTCCCGTCAACATGTATGGAGCACAAGTATATACACGATTTCCTGACCTTTCATATCTTGTAACTGAGCGTCTATGGTACATTTGATAGTATACTGCACCCGTCAAGCTCTCTTCCATTTCCACTTAGCTATTTTCGAATAGGAGAGGGTAAAGAAGTGATCACAAATATTAGCGTAATGCTCATCATGGTATGAGCAACGATTTCTCGCCTTACGAGTCGAAAAGGATTGACTAGAACTGAATGTCGAATGCTCTTTCGTGCACTTAAGCGCCGCCTCGCCCAACGTGCGACTTTTTGCTCATCCCCCATCTTATAGATTTCCTTCATGGCGTGCAGACGACCTCCTTCGTAGATCACCATGCTCGAGGCGAGCATGAAGAAGGATGCGAAGACCTCCGCACCGGTCAAGTCACCCCTCTGGTCTATAGCTGCTATGGTTTCAACGAGCAATACGATGGCATACACGGCCGACGCAATGATGTTCAAAAGATACGTCCACAATTTCCACTGTTTGCCTTTGTGCGTTGCCAGCAAAGCTAGTTCCGAAGAGGAAAAGTTGAGGTCTAAGAAAGAATTGGTGCAATGCCATAGCCCTGCGGCGGTCATGCTAGATGACATATCAAGCTCTGCGTCCACAGCGGCGCACACTTCGCCAGGATCCACTCCCCTCTTCTCCGAGACATCGGTGGCGCCTTTGCACGTTCCACAGGGCAAGTTGCCTGCTCTTTCTACTTCTTCATTTTTGTGCGGCTCATTCTCTTGCAAAGGATCTCGGGGCGGCAGGAGATTTCCTTGCTCTCGGAGTTGAAGCTGTGCCGAAATGTCCTCTTGCACGGCCTCCGTCAGCTTGAAATTGGAAAGGTAATTGTTCGAGACGATCAAACACCCTGTTACAATTAAAGAAATCCACAGCCTCAAAGTCTGAATTACGGCAGCAGGGGGCGCATGGCCTGCCTCCAGGCCCCCGAAGGCAGTGATTATGGACAAGGGGATGGAGGAGCCTGCCACGCTCACAAAGGTCAAGGGCACGTACATCAGACATTGATACAGCGACTGCCGGCGGAAGCCCGTCTTCAACTGATCATAGTCGATAGAATTGCTCAGCAAAACATTGCCATTTACGGTTACAGTGCCGACAAAGAACCCCGCGGGAACGCTGGTGAGGTAGAACCATTTGACCGTCCGGGCATACGACGCGAAGAAGGCCAGCAACCCGTACAGACTTCCACAGGCCACCCCGAACCTGAGTACGCAGATTTTCCCCCAGCGCGCGTTCAAGCGTCCGACGGCTAGGACCGCGACAAAAGCAGAGGCAACAACGGCTTGAACGTAGATGCCGTACACCCTTTTAAGGGATGAGTCGGGCACATTCATCACCACCTGGAAAAAAATTGGCAGAAGGTTCACGGTTGTTCCAACGATGCTGCCAAAGACAGCCGCCTTGAAAAGCGCCACAAATTGCTTATTATCAAAGCTCATGTGGAGGCCCGCAATGAAAGGCACCTGAACCAGAGTGCTACTGCTACCCTCGGTAGCGGTCGTCCCCGTACTCGGAGTGATGGGATCGTCGCGGAGGACGCGCACAAGCAGGAGATTTTGGAAGATGAAGATGACAGCTAGCGCTAAGCCTGTGGTGGCGGGGGTCCCGGCAGCGGTTATGGCCACACCAACAAGGAACCCCAGCAGGTCGGCAAGAGCGTCAATTGTGTACAGGGAGGCGCGCTCGTGAACTGCGTGCGTCAGGGATGTGCCCCAGGCGGCAATTACCACGGTCATCGCAGACATAGAGATCTGACTGAGAGTGTAAAAGACGCCAAACCAAGCAGCAGTGCCCGTCCCTCCCGCATAGGGGGCCCAGCCTGGTGTGAAGAGCATGACCAAGGAGAGGGCCAAAATCGGCGTGAACGCTACAACGAAAGGTTTGCGCCGTCCCCAAGAGCTTGTCGTGATGTCGCTGATGTAGCCAAAGCCCACGACTGCATACAACGTTAAGGAACCGGCAAGGAAATCGGCAAGACTTAGGAAAGAGGTGGACAGCCCGAGGGTCTCCTGATAGTAGTCCATTAACGTTCCATTGGCCACCACCAACGCATTGAATCCAAAGGAGGCACCCAGCCCGAATACAATTTTTTGCAGTAATGCTGGTGCAAGGGTCGTTGACATGCGATGGCTGGAGAGTCCGGCAGTGACATGCTGGCGGGGTTGTTCAACGTCCCACGGGGAGGCGATCCTGTCGGAGACTATATCCGCTTCGCCCGCTCCCGTGACACCATGGTCGCCTACAACAGCCAAAATGTCCTTTTTGACGGGAGTTTCCACAAGTGAATGCGGCGGGGACTCTGGCAGAAGCTTGGAACCATTGCTGTTGTTCGTTGTTGCCATAAAGATGCGGATAGCGTGCTTTTTCGAGCTGCCCACGGCAGAAGGGTCGCTATTAATCAACAAAGCAGGTGAAACGGAAGAAAGAGAGGTGGTACTTCCGAGAACAGGAAATAAAAATGAAGCTGTGATATAAGCCCAAAAAGACCTGTTGTAGTGCATCACGTATATAAAAAGGATGAGTCGTTTGCGTTGGCGATATCGGCATGGGCCAGAACGGCAGAATGGTCTGAGGCTGGTTTCCAGTCCGCTTGAACCCGCGTTGCGCCCCAGAGTAACCGCGCCGCCAGGTGCTCGCATTGTCACACACATAAAATTGAAATTTCGCACGAATGGTAGATAGCTTTAAGAGTGCTGTAAGGCGCCAAGGGCAACAGTGGTGTTGTAATCGTTTCGTTCAGTCGGCCAACCGTTTCGTCTCGCATCCCCTATAACCTCTCGCCCCTGCCACGCCCTGCGATGGCTCTAACATAGCGATGGCTTCATCCCCTTGGGGTACCGTGCATGCCATTAAACAAGGTGGACGCGAAATCAAAGCAAATTTCCACCGCACATCTTCGTGCGATGCCTCTTTCCTCCCTTTTTGCATGTGTTATATATGCACTTTATATCACTCTGTTCCTACAGGCAAGTCGCCGCAGGCGGTCGCATGGGGTATTCGTCCTTGTCGTTTTTTCCAGTTGCTTACGTTGAACGTCATCGACGACCCGCACCTTTTCGCGTGCTCTATACTGCGTGCCTTATTGTCCTGAAGGCCTACCATACGAGTGCGTTGAACAATTTTTCCGCCTCAAACCCTCCGTTTTCTTCTGGTTTCGCGTGCCTGAGTAGTAGCAGTAAAGACGTCTCCCCCTCCTCCCCCCCGCGTCTCACACGCCGAAACTTCATGACGCACGGTGGCAGCGGCAGTGAGCATGGCACTGCGAGCAGCAGCATGGCTAGTAGCGCGAGTTCGAGCAGTCTGGACCAGCCAGTAGACAGGATGGCAGTGCGTCGACCGCTTATTATAACCGGGCCCTCGGGCGTGGGGAAGGGCACCCTAATCCGCCGCTTGCTGGGGGAGTATCCTTTGCGCTTTGGATTCTCCTGCAGCCATACTACTAGAGGTCCCCGCCCGGGAGAGAAGGAGGGGGTGGACTATTTCTTCACGACTCGCGAGCGGCTACAGGCTGAGATTGATGAGGGCAAATTTTTGGAGCACGCGACGGTACACAATAATCTGTATGGCACAAGTTTTGAAGCCATCCAAAAAGTTCAGGAGGAAGGAAAAATTTGTATATTGGATATCGACGTACAAGGAGTAATTTCGGTGAAAGGCGCGTTGGCGCGAGGCGCGCTCCATGATTTGCGGCCCCTGTATGTGTTTATATCTCCCCCATCCTTGGCGGTGTTGGAATCGCGATTACGGGGGCGCGAGACAGAGAAAGAAGAAGATGTACTCAGGCGTCTAAAGAATGCCAAGAGAGAGGTGGAATATGGAGTGGCACCGGGAAACTTTGACAAGGTGGTAGTGAACGCCGACCTGGACGATGCCTACATAGATCTAAGGACGTACATCGAGACGATGTACTACGGCGATGAGGAGGTGCAATCCAGCAGTTGATCTTTTAAAAGATGTTGACTTCATAAGTGGGAAGGGGAAGCGGGAAAGGCACTGAAGTAACAATAAGTACCAGGAACTCGGCCGGTAAGCCACTCCCAGGGGCTAAGCGGCCCGGGCTTTGCCATTCCATCACACTGTGGCCGTACCTCTTCTTTATCAAGTGGCTTGGGAATCAGAACCACAAACCATCATGCACTTGCTCATTTTCCCGCGAAAAAGACATTTCTTGAACGCATAACTCAAGAAACATGGGCATTCGGCAACGGCGCTGTGCACGCCGCGCCGGCCTCGCACCCCTCCCTCCCGGCGACCCAGAAGGGATGGGTCTCGTCTTTGAAGATGCACCTGCCCTGGGAATCGGTTTTCAAACCGGCGGCCAAGGCTTCAAAGACTTTCTTTTTCTGTACCTGGGCTGGCGTCAGGGGCATCGACTCGGTGGAGAAACCGGGGAAGACGACGCGGTCCCCCACCTTGGCATGGGCGGGCGGTTCCACCAATTTCACTTGTGTATGCTCAGTATCCGAGGCGCAGAGGACCATGCCATTTGAGGCAAAGCCCACGAGTTTCCTTGGCTTCAAATTTGCGAGCACTAGCACCATTCGACCCTCAAGCTCGGAGGCAGCGCTGTAAAATTGCCGGAGCCCCGAAGCGATCTGCCTGGGCCCGCTTTCTTCGCCACAATCGATCTCCTCGCAATAAAGCTTTTCGGCCTCCGGGTGAGGCCAGACTTTCACCAACCTTCCTACCCGGATGTCCAGGGCATTGGGGTTCTCCGTGGGCGCCGTCTCGCCCTTTCCTAGGGTCTCGGTCGCAGGGGCTGGCTCCTCCTTCTTCTTCGACTTTTTCCCCTGGCTTTGTGCGGGATGATTTCCTATCCCATCGCTGCTTGTCGCTTTCTCGCCAGTCTCCCCGTCTCTCTGCCTCGCTCCCTTCGCTTTCGCCGCCGCCTCCCCCTTGCTTTCTACCGACGCGGTGCCTCCGCCCTCATGCGCGCTCGCTGCTGCGCCCACTCTTTCTTGACCTTTGCTTCTATCGTACACAGGCATCGCCACAGGTTTGAAAATGGAATGCATTGGAACAAGTTGGGGCAAATGCGTCACGTCGTACGACATGGTAAAAGCTCCTACGCGCAGGCAGTTCTGGATCTGGTCAAACCAGCGCATCAGAGCCACCGACCCTCCCAGCGGTCCGGGGAAGGAAAGCGCCACAACTTTTGCAAGGGCCCAGTACATTTGGATGTCAGCTAATGTAGGCGCCGCACCCACCAAGAAGGAACGGCCTTCCAGGAAAGTATTGAGTTCGACAGCTCGACCTAGGATGTCTTCAGTCTCCGAGGCCCAGGACTGCCATTGCACCACCTGCCCCTGCTCGACTGGTAGCACACCCGTAAGCTCAGGAGTTACTGCTTTCGCTATCGCACGCGCGACAGTATTAGGCTCCTTAATTATGTCTCCGTCTGCGCGCAGCACGAAATGCTCCTCATCCTCCCAGTGCACCTTGTGCTCGGTCGTTGCATGAGGGAGGCCCGTGGCCAGCCACTTAAGCATACACGGAGAAGCTGGCGCCATCGAGATCTCGTGTCAAAGCTGTTTCCTTACCTTGTGCGTGTCAAAAGAAATATTCAGAGTCAAGCTTAGAGTTTAAGTCCCGTCAGATGTAGCTTCCCACCATTCGACCGCCGAGTTTATGGATGCCACTTCGACAGGAGGCATCACGTGACGCGTGGATTTGAAGTGATGATTCCCGTGCAATTGTCATGAAAAACACTGGTCACACTCTTGAAGACCCGCGGGATTGAATGGAGTGCCGGCTTCTGGAGTCCTGAAGTAGGAGTCACGGGCACAGACGATGGAGGATGCCCTTACTAGGTAGTAACCTCCCGGGTCCTGGACGGCCTGTAGGCTTTTTTCCTGTTCGCATTCGAGACGAACGGCAAAGAACCCAAGGGAACACATGTACATCCACAGGTAGAGCAAAGAAGCATTCTAACACTTGCAGCATGGATAGGATGGACGCATGCAGCACCTGGTCTTCGCAATTGGTTTATGTCTTGCTGTTTTTTGCGAGTGGGGTTCGGGCCGCAGGTATAGGTAGGTCGGAAGCGTGCTCAGGACATACTAGTTTACTTTATCTCACGAATCATCTACACAGGATATTATGCTGACACCTCCAATTGCAACGCTGCTTTTCAGCCATGTCCTGCACCACTAATAACCCCGTCGTCCCTCCCGCTGCTCTCACGGCGGCAGGATCTTCTCGAAAGTAGACGGGCACATGGGCGACGAAAAGAATTCTTTTTAACGGTGGCAAGAGGCAAAGGCTTCGGCAAAAAGCCAAGAGGGGATGGAGAGGAGGACGGGAAGCAGGATGGAGCTCAGGAGGCCAGCAAGGTGCGTGTTGGCTAGCGGGATTCTCCTTTGCTGCCCGTCTGAAGTTCATTACTTGCTATCTGTTCAGGTGGAGGAGGGACCGAGCATCATTCGACCCACTTTCAGTCATCGCGGTAGCAGCGCAAATGCGGCTGGGGTTACTACCACTGGGTCGTCGGCGACGCCTTCTCCTCCTTCCCGGAAATTTCAAATGCTGTACACGTGCAACATCTGTGAAGGACGGAACCTCATTCAAGTCGACCGCGTCGCTTTCACCGAAGGCATTGTGGTTGCTCGCTGCAAACATTGTGATGCCAAGCACCTTGTCGCCGATAACTTGAGTAAGCTTGATTTCGGGGGCTTGGTCAAGAAGGGGAAGGAGGGGGAGTCCAATCCTGCAGGAGGTAAAGTGACTCTTGATGACATCTTAGCGGCACGCGGTGAGGAAGCGAAGTACTTAGACATAAAAAGTAATCCGGAATTAGCGGCCAAGTACGATCTCATGGTGCTCGAAGATGGCACCGTGGAGTTGGCGCCAAAGGAGAATGAATCGGGTGGGAGCCAGGAGTGACATGGGACGCCTGGGCGGGATGATTTACATAGTGAGCATTGTTTATCAAATGGTTGGCTACCACAATCTAGACAAGAGAGATAAAGAGGAATAAACATTTATAATTAAGTTTGTATGCACGACAAAATACTCTCTCCCTTGAGTTGCAGCCCCGTGTCTAATTATTTTTAGAGGTTAGGTCAGTCTGTTAGTTGTATGCCCATAAATCAATTTTAAGATGAAAGTATTGAGACCTTGCAGCGAGCCGCAGATTTTCCTCGGATGGCTGAGTGAAGATACACCAGCGAAAGTCATGTGAGGCGGCATACCCGGATTGATAACTCCCCTGCTCGACCTCCTTGAAAAGTTTTGGAAAGAGGTTTCCTGCACCCCTATTCACCGAAAATCCCCCAAGACACCTCCAGAACGAGAATTTGGGGCTTAATCTAATATTTTGACATGCTGATGATTGTAAAATATAATTTTGTAGCCGCCCACGTAATGGACACAGCCAGCGTTACCGCTTCCTACTAGGTAGGTCTTACGATGATAGTGGCCATCACATAGCGTAATGAATTTACCTCCTCTAAATCAAAAGGTATAGTATAAGCACATCTAAAATATAGAATCGAACGAAACGTGGTATGCTCTCTTGCATTTGGGGGGATTGTGACACTTTTTGTCAATAAAAACGTGGTTACAAGCCCTCCCAGAACTACCGAGCTTTGCGATCCTTTCTAGGGCCCATCGTGGGTCCAACAGGGATAAATGTGCCGACAAGACACCCCCTTCACCAAATTCAGTTATCAAACCCTCAGCGCTCGAATAAATCTGTTCAATCGATTAAAAATCTCAGTGCGTCACCGGAAGCTCCAAAGCAGTGGAAATCCTTGTCATTTTCCCTGTCTGATGCTTCAACTGAAGTATGATACTGAAGGACATCATTCCAGTACAAGGGCAGGGCGAAGGAGAGGTTACGTGCGCACGGCTGCACTGAGGCTTTTTATGTATTGTACACTAAAGATTTATTTCACATATTCAAATGAGATCCATGCATTATTTCATTGCTGAGAACTCGTAGATCCCAAAACGCTCTATGGCATGTCCTCGCAGCTGTGAAGTCACGATTTTCACGCGTACGTTGTGCCTTGCTACCTGTATTTTCTGATGCATTTCAGTCTCTCATATATTCCCATCATTTCACCTTTTCCACATGACAGAAAAATCGTTCCAGAATGTGTAGACGGTGAGCATGTCGGACGGTTGCCATGGCCTTACACGTTCATTTTCGCTCTGGCACAAGATATCACCCCCTTCTGCTGTGCGGGCTTCTTCTTATAGTGGGCACGTGTGTGAGGCCCAGCGATGCTTTTACAGGCCAGTCAAGAAAGTTTTTTTGCCAATGGAAGGAATGTTGGAAACCATTGAGCCAGCCATGTAGAGGGATGGAACCAGCGGCTGCAACCACTACCGTCTCCGGCACTCCCACCCCAGAGGACTTAATCGGGCACGCCACTCGTCTCCAACCTCTGGCAGGCCTGGCCTTTTTCCCCCTAGGGCTAATCGAACGTCGTTTGGAGCATTTGTACGCTCTTTTCCCTCGTGAAAACGCGACATCCATGGTATGCCGGGTCCCCGATCTTCTGTGTGTCGAGCCCAACGACCTTGCTGCTCGAGTGGCGGAGCGTCAGGTCCAGTTGGCAGCATTACTTCCGGCCTGCCGACCTCTACGTTTGATGGCCAAAGCTCCCATCCTTGTCTTTCAAGATTTTGATTCTCAAATTAAAAGCACGGCAGAGAGGCTGGAGTGGGAGCTCCCTGGGATGGATCTGGCGCGAGTGGTCTGCCCTAACCCCGCCGTCCTCACTCGGGCATGGGACACCGTCCTGTTCCCTCAGATCGTAGCCCTTCGAGCCATTTTCCCCCAAGAGAATTTGGGGAGGATCATCATGCGTCGGCCGGACCTCCTGTCTCGCGACGCAGCCGGCAGGCTCAGGGAGGGGATGGAGGGGTTGGCGCGTCATTTGCCCTTGGTGAAGGTGGAGATGCTCGCAGCTCGTCAGCCGGACATCCTCGCGCTCGAGCCCCGCCAAGTCGCCGCTCGCATCAAGCACTTGGAGGCTCTTTTTCCTGCGGCCACTCGTGCGGAAGTCGCTAAAATGATCAACCGGAAGCCTTCCTTGCTCCTGACCAGCGTCGAGCGCGTGCTCAGACCCAAGCTTGCCCGTCTGCGGAACATACTAGGCTCCGCCGCCGCGCAGGAGCTTTGTCAGACCATGCCCTCAATACTCAGTCGCGATCTGGAGCAGGTAGAGGCCCGCCTCAAACTGCTCAGGGCCCCGGTGCCGGGCCAGGACCTCGTCCGCTTTCTGAGGTACAACCCTGCCTTCCTCTCGAGCGCGCCCGGTGCAGTCGGCGCCCGGCTCACGGCCCTGCAAAGCGTCTTTCCGCGAGGGGTGGAACTTGGAAAAATGCTTATCCGGGAGCCCCAGCTTTACGCGGAAGACGTGGACGTGCTCGCGTTAAAGCTGGCGGAGGTCCATGCGGCGACAAGACTGAGCAAAGAGGAGGTTGTAGAGCGCCTGCGACGGGATGCACGCTTTTTGCTAGTGCCCTACGGGCGTCTGGCGTCCCGCTTGCGCTTTCTGAAGGCGCTTGAAAATGTTGGAGCGGAGCCGTGGGAGTGGGCGCGGCAAGGGGACCCTGGGGGGGAAGGAGGGGGGGAAGGAGGAGTCCGACCGTCCTTACAGCGGATCAACCTAGGCTCCATGGCCAGCATGCCCCTCGGGAGATTTCTCCACCTGTACCCGCTCTATCCCTTCTACCTCTTGCACGAGCTCGGCAGGTCCCCAACCCCCCATAAGGAGGGCAGCAACGTGTATCAATTAGAGAAGGCGCATTCCCAGATGCTGTGGCGAGACGGGGGTTTGCGTGACAGCCCCGTGAAGCAAATCAACGGCAATGGGGGGCGTCCCGGCCGTCCTCACTCGATTGGGCGTAAGGAAAACATGGGGGAAGAGAAGCAGATGCCACGCAGTTTTTGAGATGCGCGTCTCGGGAGCGGGAACGCCAGTGACGGTATCGGTAAGGTGATGAATACTCGACGTGCAGGATCCTCTGGATCTGGATGCCAGAAGTTGTGACAGAAAAAAGGTCGCATGGTGTAAAGTAATTTGATCGACTACTGGAGCTCAACCTTCATGTTCATGCCCATACACATGTAAAAAGATCTCCCTCTTCGCGCAACACATGAATGAAGCTTGTTTGCTTGTCGCTGGCATAATGCGTGGTTCTAACTGCTTTTGACTTCGTGTTCACGTGTTCCCATTGCCTGCAGCTGGCTACTTTTTCTTGATGCGATAAACAGAAAATCCATCCTCAGTCACTTCAAGAATTTTAATCTCCGCTTGCTCGTCACTCCCGTCCCTTCCGGTGATCTCTCGCAGTGCGGCCCCTGTAGGCGACGCCCGCGACCGCAGGTCAAGCTTGAACCGATATAGGACCACCAACGCATCATGCTGCGCCTCGGATCGAAGCCTTTCTGCCAAACGGGTCATCAAGCTCTGCACTCCAAACATTAGGATGACGTCCTGTCTCCCCAACTCCATGTCCTTTCTCCACATGTTCCCGTAAACCAGCCTTACTCGCGGCTCCAACGGCCACAAAATTCCATGCCGCCAGACATTGCAGATGGATAGCAGGTAGAGGGTCGGGTTAAGCTCTACACCCGTTGCTACGTATCCTCGCTGTGCAGCATTGACCACAGCCTCTCCCATGCCGTGCCCCAGGTCAATGAAGCGCAATGGCGGACTTCCTGCACGCCTGCGCGGCATGTGACGAGGGAGCACTTCATCAAAAATAGTTTTGTATTTTGACATGGGGATGTTCATGTATGGTAACGCATTCCCTCTGAGCATAGGAATGACTAAGAAGGGCAGGGAACCTAGGGTGAGCAAGCCCACAACGCTTGCAGCCCCATACAGGAGCAAAGGGGGCTCAGTTGGACGGGGGCTCTTCGATTGGCTAGGGGGCGAGCATTCCATGCATGCACCGGTACTTCTCAATCGTGCTATATCCTCAAGATCAGATTTTGTTTTCCGATTCAGGACTCTTCATTGCTCCTTTCGAGGCGTAGCTTCTTCTTTTTCCATGAAAGAGATTTAGAAGAAGATGAGGAGGTTAAAAAGACGTACCGGTAAGAAACATGTGCCTTTGCGCAAGAGATAGACATGAGTTGGGTTTTTGAGGAATCCTCATTCGATGTTGCACTTTTATAGACACCACGCCACGATGAACGATTGAGAGTGATGCAAGTGACGGGGAAACTAGTCACCCGTGGGCAACGCGCTTGCTGTGGGACGGGATAAAGAAGCATTTGACCGGAATTCCGAGAGATGGGCGAGCGCTTCACGCGGACACTGCAACACATACGTACAGCCCGTCCAGCATGGAAATGGCCTGCGCAAACCCCGCCAACAAAAAGCGCACGCTGGCACGCAGTAAAAGCGGCGGCACTCGGACGACGTCGTCCGCATTTTCATCTCGCCCTGCCCAGCAGCAGCATTATCGTAGGGTTCGAGCTATACCTTCAAGCGGACTCTTTCGCAGGAACGCAGACAGGCAACTCGCCGCTCTTCACTTTCTCAGCAATATTCCCATGAAAAGTGAGCTGCAAGTTTTGAATATCGTGCGGCCTCCACATCAAGAAAACTCCCATGGACGCGAAAATTACATGGCTCTCACCGGAAAGAAGGAAGACAGAGACATGAAACCACATAAAGTTGCCTCCCGCGCGAATGATAGCAGCACACCTGTACTTGAGAACCACTTTTGTAGAAGCAGGGATGGCGTTGATAGTACTTCAATTCCTGGCAAGCAGCTCAACGGTCTGGACGCGTTTGTTGTCTCGGTACCGGAATCAATACGGCATAAATATCAACACAGCGCTGCAGTTGTGCGACAATGGGAGCGTCGAGTCAAGAACGCTGGTATCTTGGACGGAAGGCTTTTCATCTCATCTAGACGGGGATATCCCTTGGTGGTTGCCTCGGTGGTAGAGTACAAACCGGGCTGCGAGTCCGAGAAGCGGTGGCGCGCTAGGCAAGTGAACGAGCGTGGTGGCGAAGCATTCCATCGTCCAGTGCCAGACTGGCGTGGGGTACGTTATGGCGCTTTGCTGCACGCAGAAAGGGCTGCATGCTCCGCAGAGCGGGATGTCAGGGATGGAGGATATTTAGTGGCTTGCGGAGGGAAGGACGGCGTCGGGGCCGGGGCAGCCCCAGCCAGCCAGTCCCCTTTCGGCGCCAGCGGCTCCTCTTATGACCCTGCCTCCCTGGACGACCCAGCATTAAGTCATGGACGCACTCGACAACTGAACGTGGGCGGCCCCGGCCTGGGACCTGTAGTCTTCTCCATTATCCATTTCCGCAAGCCGAAGCAGCTGAAGGAAGAGCTCAACAAGCAGTTTCGGGAGCGCCATCCCACCCTGCCTCCCTCTCTCACGTTGTCGAAAATTCGGCGTTTGAAGAAACAGGCGGCGATTGCTTGCTATGAGGGATTAGGCGTAGAACTAGGTACACTGGCCTTGGCGTGCGTTTATTTCGAGAAGCTTTGCTTGCTGTCTCTCGTAACAAAATCCAATCGTCGGCTCGCTTTCGCCACCTGCCTGATCCTGTCTTATAAATTTCAAGAACAGGGTCTGCGGGGGAGCACTGGTAATGGCTGGCAGGAGGAACGAGAAAGTAAGATTATGTCTGGCAGTGGCAGTTTTGACAGCTTTCGAGACCCTCATTTACGACAAAAAAGCCGCAGTAGCATCACAGGCGGCAACAATGCTTGCAACCTCTCCAGGTTGCTTGAATGGATTGATCGCGAATGGTGTGTGAGCAAAAAGCAGGTCTTGGAGGCTGAGTTCGGCGTGTACATTAACCTCAAGTTCGCTTTGCACGTCCCGGCCTGCGAGGTGCAGCATCACTTCGCGCGGCTGTGCAAGCTCGTCGGAGCTACTCCACGGGACTATTTGGGAGAGGACCGGTTCCGAGCCTACACAGAGGTAGTGACGGGACATAATCAGCACTCACACCCCCGCCGCCAGGAAGACAAGGTTGCGGGGACCACGAGGAGGAGGGTAGGGGGTGAAACCGGGAGGGAGAAGAACGCGAATGCAAACGATGGCTGTTGGAATGCCGTTGCGGAGAAACGTTATACGTACACCACAAAACCTCAGGAGAGTATTTCGCCTGGATGCCAAGTACCAAGTCAACGACATGCAGCCAGTAGTGAGCCCCCCACGGACCGAGCGCATCAGAAAGATTGGGCAATACAAAACGTAAAATGTAACTTCGCAAAAAACCAGCACAAAAGTGAGGACTTGAGAGAGGAATCTGCGTCGCTTGCTCTAACAGATTTTTCGAGAGGAGAGCACATAAAAAAAGACATGATAGGGACTCGAGCAGAAGTGAAAGATGGGCTACCGAGCCGCCGCCGCCCGTCATGGACTTTGCGGAAATTGCGCCGGTAAAGTTTCCCTCACGGTATCAGAAAACAACTCTGTACGACCTTGCATATTTGCAGGGCTTAATGCTTTTGAAGCTTCCCCGGACGTGCATATTTTTACGGGTCCAAAAAGTTACCATAAACAGATAAGAAAGGAAAAAGGCAGGACGTGCGCTACCATGGTAAAAGTACCTAAATAACTTACTTCAAGTGTTTTGTGTTTTCTCGTGGCCGTTGATTTGGTATTCATGTTCAATTTGCGCTCTTATCCGTCATAACATATCACGCACGGCCGTCGAGATTATCATTTCGCCCGCCGGTTATGTTACAGGCTATCATCCCATGAGTCGATTTGAGACGGTGACATCTTCCACATTGCTTCAGAGTCAGCCCTCCGGTGCTTTTCCAATCTCTGATCGTGCACTATTGCATCACGAACCGCTTGTGTGAGCTTCAGAGTCTGCCCCCCTCTCCGCAAATTTCTGCCGGTGTACTGTTTGCTATTGATCTATATATCACTCTTGACGCCATTGCCATTTCTTTGGAAGCAGGGCCTTCGACCACAACCACGAGAGTCTACTGCACGATGGATATACACCTTCGGCTCGTGTTTGAACCCCATTCGTTCCATGTTCCTGACCAACCCATTGAGCACTTCCAGCAGCTGTTCCCTACACGTGATATGAGCAACTTTTCATATCGAACAAGAAGACTCACACCCATCCTGAGAATCGGTCTCGAAGTTTCTCCATGTCCTCGTTCCGTAAGCCGTTCGGATGATTCGCCGGGTCCACCGCCGCCAGCTCGTCGGCCGCCTGGACTGCCCTATGCTTCGCGCCAATAACGCGACCACGCGGCCGCGCATGACCCAATTGACCCGATGTCTTGGCCGCTACAACCCCATCAACCACGCCGATGCTACTGTTGCTGTCTTTATCCTCAGTCCCTTCATCCCCCTCGAGGATACTCAACTCCTTGATTTTCCGGACAAGTTTCTCAGGGGAGGTTGTATTATGGCTGCTAATTCCGCGGCTGTCCGGTGGCAACGAATCAATGTCGTCCCCTTTACCTCCATCCACGGAAAGTATCGAGTCGCTTCGATGGTCTTTTAACGCTTGGAAATAGGCAGCATTAACGTCTCCGGTCACATAGACACCGTTGAAACAAGAGGTGTCAAAAAATTCAATTGCAGGGTTGCATTCTCTGACTGCTGAGGTCAAATCATCGAGTTCCTGAATGATAAAAGTTATTTATTTGGATAAGCGCCCAAACGGTGACCATTTTGGATTGAAATGTATCTCGGGAGGACAAGCGAAGAGAAAACAAGAACCACACGTAAACCCCGCCGATACTTACTTGATAAACTACCCAATCGGCGCTGATGGCCCTTGCGATTTCTTTCTCGTCTCTCCCAAAGGCTATCAACTCGGCTTGTACGGGCATATCAATGCCGTAGACGTTGGCGTAACGGATGGCAGGAGAGGCCGAACAGAAGAAGACCTTCTTCGCCCCAGCGGAGCGCACCATCTGAACGATCTGCTCGGAAGTCGTACCTCGCACGATGGAGTCGTCTACAAGCATCACGTTCTTGTCCTCAAAAACGCCGTGGCAAGGGTTGAGCTTCTTACGAACGTTTTTTTTTCGCTTCTGCTGCCCGGGCATGATGAATGTGCGAGCGATGTACCTATTCTTGTTCAAGCCCTCCTCGTAGGGGACCCCCAATTTAATGGCGCACTGCAGGGCGGAGATGCGAGAGGTCTCCGGCACTGGAACTACCACGTCGATTTCTGAGGGGTCGTACAGTCTGCGAATCTTCTCGGCGAGTTTGTCGCCCATCGCCTTCCGAGCCGCGTACACGGAGACCCCGTCAATGATCGAGTCGGGCCGTCCAAAGTAGACGTACTCGAAGATGCAGGGCGCCAGCACCGGCGAACTGTGGCACATCTTGGTAGTGACTTCTCCTTTGAGGGAGATGAACACCGCTTGCCCGGGCAGCACATCTCCGTGCAAGTCAAACTCCTGACACTCCAAAGCCACCGACTCGGAGGCCACGCACCAGTCTTTCTTGGAGGTGCCCAGGAACTGCTTCGCGTTGCGGCTCCCATAGCAGAGGGGCCGGATGCCCCAGGGGTCGCGGAAGGCTAGCACCCCGTACCCATTAATCAGTACCAAGGCCGCGTAGCCCCCCCGCGCTCTGGCCATCAGCCCTCGACACGCGTTGAATATCACGTCCACGGTCAAGCCTGCGCTCGATTGGTCCAGGCTCTGTCCTTCCTTGTCACCGCCCCACATCTGCCGAAGCAGCTCGTCTGCGTAGATGGAAAGGAGAAGTTCCGAATCCGAGTCCGTGGAAACTGTGTAACGCGCCGACAGCTGCTGGGTCAGCTCTGTCGAGTTCGTAATGTTCCCATTGTGGCACAAACAAATGCCGAAAGGAATGTTGGTGACGAAGGGCTGTGCCTCCTGAACGTTCGAAGAGGCTCCTGCCGTGGGATAGCGGACGTGGCCCAGACCCACGTTGCCTATCAGTTGAATCATGTGCTGGAGTTTGAAGACATCCCGGACAAGGCCACTATCCTTGTGTAAATGGAGTCGTCGGCGTTGGTCGGCAGTGACGATGCCTGTACGAAATGAGGGAATAAAAAATCACGCCGCAAACAGAGAGCGACACGGAGTCACCTCTGATATAACTATACACGGCTTGTACAGGAACATCAATGGCTTAAGCCCTCCTTCTCTTTTCGGCGTTCACAAAGCGACGTTCAAGCAGCTCTCACCTGCGGCGTCTTGGCCCCGGTGTTGCAGGGAGGTGAGCGAGTCGTACAGCTCCTGATTCACAGCCGCAGACGGGTCCGCCAGTAAGACGGCGACAATTCCACACATGCTGCTCCGTCTCTTCTGTCCTGTTCGGGAGGAAGCTTGTGTCGCCAGGCAGCAAAGATTTCCTGCATCACGTGATGAGCAAGGGATGGAGATGCGTTAGAAGAAAAAAGATTTGCACGTTTCTTCGACATCTCACTAATCGCAAAAACTGTACAAATATTTGCAGCGACTCCTCACTTTTTTCCGGAATGCTTTTTGCCTCTCAGATACGAGAAGGACTTATCCAAATTTGCTGAAATTAGCATCTTCCAATATCCATGCCTGCATCGGAGTGTCCTGACATGTGAGCTAGAACCTCAAAAAAACAATGCCACAATGTGGCATGAAATGTAGACAGTGCTCTAGACTTCGCCAGACACAATTTTAAATAAGATTCAAGAATGTAAATGTGGGCATGTGCGCGTGACACACCAATTTGCACCCACCGGGGTTCGGTAGTCTCGATTGCGTTTTTCAGACTTGCTTTCACTTCCACAAAACCGAACCGCGGGGATTTTACATGATCGAATCGCGATTAGATATTGGACTTTAACGCATAAATGTAATAAGGGTTGTGCACTTGTGTGCCTCATCACCTCGGCGGGGGTTACGGGGCGGGCATACTGTGTATACGGTACGTTTCCTGTGGCGATGCACGGTGATACTCCGACGGGCGGAGTGCTCTGATGGAGGCCAGGGGCCCGGACTTTACTGCGACGGGTTGCACACCCCGCAAGACGCGGCATGGACATGGCACCACGTGAATGGACACTCGTACGCTTCTCTTCGTGCGGGGATGTCCCTTGCCATACGTGGAATGTTCGCGTCGTCCAGTTTTCACCGCCGTTGTTGCCCTTCAATCCCAATAGAATCGGAGACCTCTCACAAAGTCGAGAGGTGAACCTGAAGGAGTCGCCCATCTCCACGCGCCCGGTCACGTCTCCGAAGACTGGCGAGCTATTCGATGGCGCCATCCCAACTGACGGTCCATCTTTGGAGGGCCCCTTTGCAGCTACAAAGGGTACATTTTCTTCGAAGCGAGTGACAGACACCGTCCCATCTCATGCACAGAGGAGGCAGCGCACGGGGAGAGGAAGGAGGAGGTTTTGTTGGGGGGGAGCGGCAGTGGATAATCGGAAGATAAAAGATCATGACGAAGCAGGAACACACGTCGACGTGTTACTCAGTGAGTACCTCGTGCTCTCCTCCCTCTACTGCCTCAGTCGCGACGCCTGCGAAACACCCTCATGCTCGCCCTCCGCCCGTACCGCCACCACTTTATTGCTGGCGGCGGGCGTTCGACGACCTGCCCGATCCTCGGCATTTCAAAGCCGCCATGCCTGGCCTCAAGGAGTCACTTAGTCTGCTGCCGTTGGCCTGGCGCATGGGGCAATACGTAAGCGGCGAGCGACGAGAAAACCGCGACCCTATCTTCGACTTGAACGGCCTCCTGCTACAGCCACCAATCCCGGGCCCTTACGCGGGCGTTCCCTTGGGCGGACTGGGGGGGGGCTGCATCGGCCGTGGCTTCCGTGGCGAGTTTCGACGATGGAACTTGAATCCAGGAAAATACCGACACAAAGTGGTGGCTGCCAATCAGTTTTCAGTCCGAGTGCTGCGCAAAGGGCAGGCGCCTGTGGCTCAAGTCCTGGCCGTGGGCGACGGTCGGGAGACTGACGGCTTGCGGGCCTGGCGCTGGGGGATGGATCCCCGCGTGGGCACGTACCACGCCTTATTCCCTCGGGCCTGGACTGTGTACGAGGAGGCGGTTCCCTTGGTCCGCCTGACCTGTCGCCAGGTCTCCCCGGTCCTCCCGCACGACTACCAGGACTCCTCTCTGCCTGTCTGCGTCTTCGAATGGACGGTGGAGAACCTGGGGGCCTCCGCCGCGGACGTCAGCATCATGTTCAGCTTCCAGAATGGTCTCGGTACATCGAGCGACGGGGCTGGGGGTCACTTCAACCGGCGTTTCAGCGTGCATCGCCAGGACAGCTCCCCCCGAGGGGGGGAGCAGGAGGCGGGAACGACCGAGGAGGCGGAAGAAGGGGTAGTCGTGGGAGTTCATTTGCACCACCAGCAAGAGGGGGCACGCGACAAAGATGCCCTGACATTCGCCGTGGCGGCGGACGCGCAGTCTGGGAGCCGGGTCTCCCTCTGCTCACGTTTCTCGAGCGGGGGGGCGGGGAGCAAGGAGGCCTCCGAGGTCTGGCGGCAGTTTCTGGAGGACGGTAGCCTCAGGGAAATAGGACGGACAGAGGAACAGCACGGCGACCAGGACCATCTAGAGACGTTGGCGACGCGGACGCGTGGAAGTGATCGCATTGTCGAGACCTCGGAGTGCGCTCTCGAGCGGCCAAGCGAGGGCCGCGGGAGAGGCGGGCGGGTCGGGGAGCAAGGCGATGGCCATACAGACGGCCGCCATCATCGCTACCACCACCACCACCACCGCCTCCACCACCACGCCGGAAACGGCAAGCACAGGCGGCCCCAACATTCCAAGGAGGCGGGCCCCCGTCGTCCGCACCACCGCCCCTCGAAAGCCAAGGAATCCATTGCCGCCGCGGTCTGCCAAGCGGTCTCTCTCGGTCCGCACGGTGTCGCGAGGCTTTCTTTCGCCCTTGCCTGGGACATGCCGATTGTTAGGTTTGGGAGCGGTCTGGCCCTACCCCGCCGTTACACACGCTTTTTCGGGAAGGAGGGAGGGTTGACCGCAGGCCTCATCGCCAGCCACGCCCTACGATACTACCCGCTCTGGGAGAAGGAGATCGAAGCCTGGCAGCGTCCTGTATTGGAGGATCCTTCGCTGCCAGCCTTTTACAAGCACATGCTCTTCAACGAACTGTATTTCTTGACGGACGGGGGGACGGTCTGGACCGAAAGTCGGGCGGGAAGGGCGCATGAGAGCGATGGCGAGGAGGAAGGAGGGCAGGGGTGGGAGACTGGGAGGAATCGCCGCCCAGACCAAGAAGGTGAAGTCTGGAGAGGAAATAGGGAGCAGGATGCCAGAAGAAGAGCAGGTGGGGCGTCCGGTGTGGAGAACAACCGCACGTTCCAGTCCTGCCACGGGGAGCAGCGCATGGTGGGCCAGTTCTTATACGTGGAAGGGCACGAATATCTGATGTACAACACCTACGACGTGCATTTTTACGCCTCGTTTGCCTTGACCATGCTCTGGCCCATGCTGGAACTCTCGGTGCAACGAGATGTGGCGGCGGCGGTTATGGGGCAGGACCTAGGAATGCGTCGACTTCTCGCAAGGGGAGAAATGCGGCCGCGCAAGGTCGCAGGCGCCGTGCCGCACGACCTTGGCTGCCCCTCTGGGGTGCCTTGGGGAAAGGTGAACGCTTATAATCTCCAAGATGTGAACAGATGGAAAGATCTTGGCCCCAAACTTGTCCTTCAAGCGTATCGGGACTACATGGCCACGGAGTCCGCTCCCTTCGCCCGGGCCGTGTGGCCAGTCTTGCGGCATGTGATGGAGGCGGCCCTGACGGCCTTCGACCGGGACGGGGACGGCCTGATCGAAAATTCTGGCTTTCCCGACCAAACGTACGATATCTGGACCGTGAAGGGTCCGAGTGCCTACACTGGCGGTTTGTGGGTGGCAGCACTGACCGCAATGGCGGCTTTGGGAGAAGCCGTGACCACGACGAACGGCGGGTCAGATGCTCAGGCTGTCGTGGCGCATTACCAGGCCTTGGCCACACAGGCCCGAGAAGCCTACGCTGGTCACCTCTGGAACGGCACTTATTTCGACTACGACAACAGTGGGAGCCCGCACCAGGACTCGATCATGGCCGACCAAATGGCGGGGCAATGGTATGCACGGGCATGTGGTCTGACGCCAGTGGCGAAAGGGGCCCAGGCCCGGTCAAGCCTGACCACAGTCTTCAAATATAATGTCCAGCAGTTCGCGGATGGGTGTTCGGGGGCGGTCAATGGCATGCGCCCGGACGGGCAGGTGGACGACACATGTATGCAGTCCCAGGAGGTGTGGACCGGCACGACCTACTCCGTCGCGGCCGCTATGCTTCAAGAAGCCGCGCTGGCGGCGTCGGAGGCAGCAGAACATTCTGAGGGGCGGGGGCGGGCCTTACAGGAAGAGGCAGACTTCCTGCGTCACGCGGCCTTTGAGACGGCGCGTGGCTTGTACGAAGCAGGATGGAAGAGGTTCGGATATTGGTTTG
>Ga0102934_1000758_pt1 | contig 22052 bp, 19 predicted proteins | sample SalPonR2_A_D1_MG_FD_78175 | JGI IMG/M metagenome (GOLD analysis project Ga0102934, IMG submission 78175) | Salt pond soil microbial communities from South San Francisco under conditions of wetland restoration - Salt Pond MetaG R2_A_D1_MG | ecosystem: Environmental > Aquatic > Marine > Intertidal... | reverse complement strand
TCTGCCGCACCTGGCCGAACCAGACGGAAGTGACGGTGGCAGGCAGCCACTTCATCCAGGAGGACTCGCCGGAGGAGATCGGCCGCGCGGTGGCCGACTGGCGCCGCAGTTTCACCTGAGACGCATCACGCCGCCGGCCGCGCCGCCCGGATCGCCCGCCACACCTTCATGGGCGTGAGCGGCATGTCGAGATGCTCGATTCCGTAAGGCGCCAGCGCATCGATCACCGCGTTGACCAGGGCGGGCGGCGCGCCGATGGTGCCGGCCTCTCCCGCGCCCTTCACGCCCAACGGATTGCGCGGCGACGGCACCTCCGTGTAGTGGAAGTCGATGCCCGGCAGCCGGTCGGCCCGGGGCATGGTGTAGTCCATGAACGTGGCGGTCTGGAGCTGGCCGGTGTCGTGATCGTAGATGGCCTCCTCGAACAGGGCCTGACCGAGCCCCTGGGCGATGCCGCCCATGATCTGCCCTTCCAGGATCAGCGGATTGATCACGTTGCCGACGTCGTCCTCCACCGTGTAGCGGAGGATCCCGATCATGCCGGTCTCCGGATCCACCTCGAGCTCGCAGACGTGGCAGCCGTTCGGGAAGGTGCCGGCCTCGGGGGTGAAATGCTCGCTGGAGGCGAGGCCGGGCTGGACGTCGTCCGGCCGCGCGCCGTCGTCGAAGGAGGCACTGGCGACCTCCGGCAGCGCCACCGTGCGGTCGGTGCCGGCGATGCGGTAGTTGCCGTCCTCGAACTCGATGTCCTCGGCGTCCGCCTCCAGCAGCCCCGCCGCGATCTTCCTGCCGGACTCGACCACCGTCTCCACCGTGCGCGTCAGCGCCGAGCCGCCGATGGCCATGGACCGTGAGCCGCCGGTGCCCTGGCCCGTGGGGATGGTCTTCGTGTCGCCCTGCAGCACGCGGATACGCTCCAGCGGCAGGCCGAGCCCAGCCGCCACCATCTGCCCGTAGCTGGTCTCGTGGCCCTGTCCCGTGGACTGGGTGCCCATGAGCACGGTCACCGTGCCGTCCTGCTCGAAGCGCACGTGGGTGTCCTCGCCGCCCATGGCCGAACAGATCTCCACGTAATAGCTGAGGCCGATGCCCCGCAGCAGACCCTGCGCCCCGGAAGCGCTGCGCCGCTCGTCGAAGCCCGCCCAATCGGCACGCTCGAGCGCGGCATCCAGCAGACGCGCATATTCGCCCGAGTCGTAGACCTGTCCCGTCACCGTCTTGTACGGGAAGGCCTCGGGGGCGATGAAATTGCGCCGCCGGATATCGGCGGGATCGATGCCGAGTTCGCGGGCCGCCTTGTCCACCAGGCGCTCGACCAGATAGATGGCCTCGGGACGGCCGGCGCCCCGGTAGGCGTCCACCGGGACGGTATTCGTCACGGCCAGGCGGATTTCCGCGTAAGCCGCCGGGATGGCATAGGCGCCGGTGAGCATGACGGCGCCGAACCAGGGGATGAACGCGCCTGCCTGGGAGGTGTAGGCGCCGACGTTGCCGTCGGTGCGCACCCGCATGGCGAGGAAACGACCGTCGCCGTCCAGGGCGAGCTCGGCGCGGGACACCTGATCGCGGCCGTGCAGGTCGGAGAGAAAGCTCTCGGAGCGCTCCGCCAGCCACTTCACCGGCCGGCCGACGTCCTTCGCCGCATGCAGCGCGACGACTGTCTCGCACTGCAGGAACATCTTCAGCCCGAAACCGCCGCCCACATCCGGCGAGACGACACGCAGCCGGTCTTCCGGAATCCCGGTGGCCGCCATCACGTGCCTGCGCAGGTTGTGCACGCCCTGACAGCCCTGATACAGCGTGTAGGCATCCTCGCCGCCGTCGTACACGGCCACGCAGCCTCGCGGTTCCATGGCGGTGGGCGCCAGGCGGTTGTTGACGAGCTCGAGTTCGACCACCCGTTCGGCGTCGGCGAAAGCCTCGTCGGTGGCTGCCGCGTCGCCGTGGGTCATGATGCCGAGCAGGTTGCCGTCCACCTCGTCGTGCACCCGCGGCGCGCCGTCGGCCAGGGCATCGGCGAGGCCGGTGACCGCCGGCAGCTCGTCGACGTCGAACAGGATCAGGTCGGCCGCGTCCTTGGCCGCGGCGAGGGTCTCGGCCACGATGGCGACGACGGGCTCGCCGACGTAACGGACCACCTCGCGCGCGAGCGGCGGCTGCTGCAGCGCGGCATGCCCCGGGTGGCCGTCGCTCTTCGGCACCGCCGATCCCGGCAGGTCGCCGAAGCCCGCGTCCGCGAGGTCCGCGGCGGTGTAGACGCCCAGCACGCCCGGCGCCTCGCGGGCCTCGTCCAGGTCGAGTTCGCTGATGACGCCATGGGGAAAAGGCGAGCGCAGGAAGTACAGCACGGCCGCATCCGCGGGCGCCGCGTCGTCCAGGTAGCGGCCGGTCCCGGTGAGAAAACGCTGGTCCTCGACACGCCTGATCGCCTGTCCCGTGCCGAACTTGCCCATCCCTTACTCCCATTGCCGCCGACGGCGTTCTGCGGGATTCTGCGCCGCGGCCGGCGGCAATTCAAATGGGCGGCGGGCCGGTGGCAGTTCACGTTCCGCCACAAAAAAGCGGCCCCAGTGGGGCCGCAGTGTCCATCGTCGTGACGGGATCAGTGCATCGTATTCCCCCGCCCCAGTGTTTACCTGAAGGTCGTATACCCGGCACGCGACGGTCGATAAAATTATTGCGAATAGGAAGGTGGCAGAAACCCCACGAAGTGTCAAATTTCAGGGAAAGAAAGCCGCGCTCATGTCGCGGCAGTGCAACATAATCGACAGCCACAGGGACTGCGCATGCCCCTCAGCCGGTTGCCGGCTCGTCGCCGCCGTGACCGCGGTGGAACTCCTCCACGCTGCGGGCGACCCGGGTGGGCTGCTTGAAGGCCGCCACGTGCACGATGGCATCGCCCTCGTGCGCCAGCGGGAGTCTCGACAAGCCGATCACCACGCCGTCGTCGGCCGCCCTGATGACGGTGTCCGAGGAACCGAGGGGATCGCGCACATTGGCGATGACGTCATCCTTCTTCACGTAGTCGCCGAGGCGCACGGTGGCGTGCACGATGCCGCTCTGGGGCGAGCGGATCCAGCCGCTGTCGAGCGCCGTGACCGGCCTGGATTCGCGGCGCTTCGACTTCCCGGCCGGCAGCATGCCGAGGCTGCGCATCACCTGCTGGATGCCGCGCACGCCGGCGCGGATGGCGAGTTCGTCGAAGCGCAGCGCCTCGCCCGCCTCGTACAGGAGCAGGGGCACCTCCCGGCTCGCCGCCAGTTCGCGCAGGGAGCCCTCACGCACCGTGGCGTTGATCATCACCGGCACGCCGAAGGCACTGGCGAGTTCCCGCGTCTCCTCGTGATCCAGGTCGGCGCGGATCTGCGGCAGGTTGGCGCGATGGATGGCGCCGGTATGCAGATCGATACCGTAGTTGGCTTTATCGACGATCTCGGTGACGAAGAGGTTCGCAAGGCGCGCCGCCGCGGAGCCTCTCTCGCTGCCCGGGAAGGAGCGGTTCAGATCCCGGCGGTCCGGCAGGTAGCGCGACATGTTCAGGAAGCCGAGCACGTTGACCACCGGCACCGCCAGCAGCGTGCCCCGGAGACTGCGCAGCGTGCGCAGCTTCAGCAGCCGGCGGATGATTTCCACCCCGTTGATCTCGTCGCCGTGCACAGCAGCGGAGACGAACAGGACCGGGCCGGCCCGGCGACCGTTGATCACCTGCACGGGCATGGTCATCTCGGTGTGGGTGTAGAGATCCGCCGCGGGCAGGTCGATGCTCGCCCGTTCGCCCGGCCGCACGGTGTGACCGCCGATCTCGATGGAGCGCCCGGCCGCCCCGCTGCGCTCAGCCGACACCTTTGGTCTTCGTCTTGCCGGGCTTCGCGTTGCTTTCGATGAAGCCGATGATCAATCCTGCGACGTCCTTGCCGGTTGCCGCCTCGATGCCTTCCAGCCCCGGCGAGGAATTCACCTCCATCACCACGGGGCCGTGATTGGAGCGCAATATGTCGACGCCGGCGACGTTCAGCCCCATGATCTTCGCGGAACGCACGGCGGTGGAACGCTCCTCCGGCGTGATGCGCACCAGCGAGGCGGAACCGCCCCGGTGCAGGTTGGAGCGGAACTCGCCCTCCTTGCCCTGGCGCTTCATCGACGCGACCACCTTGCCGCCCACCACCAGGCAGCGGATATCCGCGCCGCCCGCCTCGGCGATGAACTCCTGCACCAGGAAGTTCGCATTCAGCCCGCGGAACGCCTCGATGACGCTGGTGGCCGCCTTGCGGGTCTCCGCCAGCACGACGCCGACGCCCTGGGTGCCTTCCAGCAGCTTGATGACCACCGGCGCGCCGCCGGTCATTTTCAGCACATCCTCGGTGTCGTCCGGCGAATTGGCGAATCCCGTGACCGGCAGGCCGATGCCGCGGCGCGAGAGCAGCTGCAGGGAACGCAGCTTGTCCCGCGAGCGGCTGATGGCCACCGACTCGTTCAGCGGGAAGACGCCCATCATCTCGAACTGGCGCAGCACCGCGGTACCGTAGAACGTCACCGAGGCGCCGATACGCGGTATCACCGCGTCGAAGCCCTTCAGCGTGGCGCCCTTGTAGTGCACCGACGGCTTGTGCGACGTGATGTCCATGTAGCAGCGCTGGTGGTCGATCACGTGCATCTCGTGGCCGCGCTCTTCGCCGGCCTCCATCAGTCTCCTGGTGGAGTAGATCGAGCGTCTGCGTGAGAGTATTGCGATCTTCAAGATACGGATCCTCCTGCGGCGCCGGGCCAGTGCCCGGCGGCCTGTTCAAACTTTCTTGCCGCGCCGTCTGGCCGCGTCGACCCGAGCGGGCCGCCCGCCGGTGAGATAGGAGCGGCCGGGGTCCACGAGCATGTGGCCGCGCAGCGCCGTCCGGCCCAACAACATACGGAAACGCATGTCGGAACGCGAGGTCAGCGTCACCTCGATGGGCCAGACGAGCTCCGGCGAAAGCGCGAGCGTCGTCGCTATCACCACCCGATGCTGGCGATGTCCGATGGAGCTGCGCACGCCGCGCCGGTCCACCACGTCGGCGGTGCAGACCACCTCCAGCTCGTCGGAACGGTGCTGCGGATGGACCAGGAAGCGCACGCGCTCCCTGCCTTCCTCCTCGAAGTGCTCGATGTCGATCGCGTGCAGCGTAGAGGTGCGCGCGCCCGTATCCACCTTGGCCTTGATGCGGCTGAGGCCGAGATCCGGCAGGTCGAGGTATTCACGCCAGCCCACGATCCAGGGCGCGTCCTGTCTGCTCATGTGATCGGATTGTGGTCCAATTGCGGCTGTCCGGCTTCCTGTCTACCATGCTTCGCCCGAATCCGACAATTCATCCGACAATTCATCCGACCATTCACCGGACAAACGCGCACAGGGGAATCACATGAAACTCGCCAGCCTCAGAAGCGGACGCGACGGCCGGCTGATCGTCGTCACCCGCGATCTGAAACGAGCCGTCGCCGCAGACGGCATCGCCGCCACCCTGCAGGCCGCACTGGACGACTGGGAGACCACGGCTCCGCGCCTGCGGGCGCTGTCCGAAGAGCTGCAGCAAGGCACCGCCGAGGCCAGCTTCGACCTGGACATGGGCGATCTCGATGCACCGCTGCCGCGCGCCTATCACTGGGTGGACGGCAGCGCCTACGTCAACCACGTCGAGCTGGTGCGCAAGGCCAGGGGCGCGGAAATGCCGGAGACTTTCTGGCACGACCCGCTCGTCTACCAGGGCGGCTCCGACGACTTTCTGGGGCCGCTGGAAGACGTACCGGTGCCGGACGAGGACTACGGCATCGACATGGAGGCCGAGACGGCGGTGATCACCGACGACGTGCCCATGGGCACCGGCGCCGGCGAGGCGGCCGGGCACATCAAGCTGCTGATGCTGGTGAACGACGTCTCACTGCGCAACCTGATCCCGGGCGAGCTGGCCAAGGGCTTCGGTTTCTATCAGTCCAAGCCTTCCACGGCATTCTCGCCGGTGGCGGTGACCCCGGACGAGCTGGGCGCGGCCTGGCAGGACGGCACGTTCAACCTGCCGCTGATCACCACGCTGAACGGCGAGGAATTCGGCCGTCCCGAGTGCGGCGTGGACATGACCTTCAACTTCCTGCAGCTGATCGAGCACGTGACGAAGACCCGGCGGCTCGGCGCGGGCACCATCATCGGCTCCGGCACCATCTCTAATTACGACCGCAGCCGCGGCTCCAGCTGCATTGCCGAGCGGCGCACGCTGGAGACCATCGAGGACGGCGCGGCGAAGACACCCTTCCTGCGCTTCGGCGACCGCGTCCGCATCGAGATGCTCGACGCCGACGGCAACAGCATCTTCGGTGCCATCGAGCAGCAGATCGTGGAGGCCTGAGCATGGCGCATGACATCGAGCTGACCGCCGCCGACGGCCACGCCCTCAGCGCAGCAATCGCACCGCCGGGAGGCACGCCCATCGGCGGGGTGCTCGTCATACAGGAGATATTCGGCGTCAACAGCCACATCCGCGACGTCTGCGACCAGTTCGCCGAGGCCGGCTTCCTGGCCGTCGCGCCCGCGGTATTCGACCGGATCGGCAAAGACATCACCGTCGATTATTCGGACATCGGCCGGGGACGCGACCTGATCGGGCGGCTGAATCCGCGCCAGACCATCCTGGACCTGGCCGCCGGCGTCGAGCAGGCGACCCGGGGCGGCAAGGTGGGCGTGGTCGGCTTCTGCTGGGGCGGTGCGCAGGCCTTCCGCTGTGCCGCCGAGCTGCCGGTGGCGGCGGCAGTGGGCTACTACGGCGGCGGCATCCACGACATGACCGATGTCACGCCCGCCTGCCCGATCATGCTCCACTACGGCGACCGCGATGCCCACATCCCCATGGAACAGGTGGAGCAGGTGCGCACAGCGAATCCGGAGGCCATCGTGCACGTCTACGAGGGGGTCGGGCACGGCTTCAACTGCGACCAGCGCGGCGATTACGACCCGGAGGCGGCCTGTCTCGCTTTCGGGCGCACCACGGAATTCCTCCGGCGCCACCTCGGCTGATCAGTCGGGCTCCCTGCCACTGAGGACGTCGACTTCGTCCACGACGCCGTTGCGAAGCACGCCGACGCCGGGGATATCGACCTCCACCACGTCGCCCGGCTGCAGATAGACGGGCGGCTTGCGCACATAGCCCACGCCGCCCGGCGTGCCGGTGACGATGACGTCCCCGGGCAGCAGTTCGCTGAAGGTGGAGCAATAGCCGATCAGCGCCGGCACGTCGAAGATGAGATCCGCCACATCCGCGCTCTGCATCACCGCCCCGTTCAGCCGGGTCTCGAGCGTCAGCCGGGCCGGGTCGCCGATCTCGTCGGCCGTGGTGAGCCAGGGCCCGAAACCGCCGCTGTGCGCGAAGTTCTTGCCGGCGGTGAACTGGGAGCTGTGGCGCTGGAAATCGCGCACGCTGCCATCATTGAAGCAGGAGTAACCGGCGACGTGGCGCAGCGCCCCCTCCGGGGCGATATGGCGCCCGCGGCGCCCGATGATGACGGCCAGCTCGCCCTCGTAGTCGAACTTGTGCGAAACGGACGGGCGCACCAGCGGCTGACCGTGACCCACCTGGGAGCCGGGGAAGCGGGTGAAGAGCACCGGGCGCTCCGGCGCGTCGCGGCCGGTTTCCTCCACGTGGGGCCGGTAATTGATGCCGACGCAGACGATCTTGTCCGGGGCGGTGATCACGGGCAGTAATTCCACCTCCGCCAGGGCCAGGTCGGGTTCGGCGTCCGCAGCCAGCGCGTGGAGCTCGTCGATGGCATCGGCGGCCAGCACGCTCGCGAGGTCGGGAAGCTCCACGCCGAGCTTGCGGCCGGCATCCACGATCCCGCCGGCGCGCACGACGCCATAGCTCGGCCTGCCCCGGTGGCGGAAGCTCGCGATCCTCACCCGGGCAGCCCCCCGGCCAGGGAGGCGCGAATCCACTGCAGACGATGACGGCGCAGCTGGCCGCCCTCGAGCGGTTCCTCGGCAGACAGGGTGAGCCGGTCGCCGTCGAGCTCGGCCTCGCGGATCTGGGTGGTGCCGATCAGGTCCATGTTCAGCGCGAACTCGACCTCGTGGTGGACGTCGCCCTGCACCACGAAGTAGCGCCCCGCGTAATGCATGTAACCGTCGAAGGCCCGCGCCTTCTCCGCGTCCGGCGCTTTCGGCACGATCGGCGTGGAGAACGAGCCGCGGTCGCGCTCGGCCAGCACGGCCGACATGTAGCCGTCCGGCGTGTACAGGATCATCCCCATCGCGTCCTCGCCGAAAGGCCGGGTCACGCGGCCGGTGGCCGGGTAGCTGATCTCCCAGCGCTCGAGTTTCCAGGCGCCGATCAGGTCTTCTGCGGTTACGTGCACGTCATCACCTCCACATCCGGAGTGGTTTCTTGGTCACAGACTCGGCACAGACGCCGTCTGCCGCCCGGGAGATTGTAGCGGATGGGGCCTGCGGCTAGTCTTCCCTGCCCGGCCCTGCCCACGCGGAGATAGCCATGGAGCCCGACGCGCCGGCGCTGCCGGCCCATATCGAGGAGAGACGGCGCGCGCTGAACGCGGCCCCGGTCCGCCGCGGGCGCTACATCCTGTACTGGATGCACCACGCCATGCGCGCCGGGGAGAACCCGGCCCTGGAGGCCGCGCTCGCGCTCGGCGCGGCGAGCGGGCTGCCGGTACTCGTCTATCAGGGCCTGGGCGGCCGCCACCGCTACAACTCGGACCGGCACCATCTGTTCATCCTGCAGGGGGCGCGGGACGTCGCCCGCGACCTCGCCGAACGCGGTATCCGCTACGTCTTCCATCTGCCCCGGGAGGCGGACGCCGCCTCCCCGCTGCCGCTGCTCTGCCGGGATGCCGCGGCCGTCATCTTCGAGGAGATGCCCGTGCCGCCGTTCGACCGCTGGCAGCCGGCGCTGGCGGCGCGGATCGGTTGCGCCGCCTGGGCCGTCGATACCCGCTGCGTGTATCCGATGCGGCTGGTGGGGCAGCCTTTCGACCGCGCCTTCCGCTTCCGCGAGGCGGTGGACCCGGAACAGGCGGCCCGGGCCGGGGCACCCTGGCCCGGCGCGGCAGCGCCGAGTGTCGGACTCGCCGAAGTCGATTGCGGCGGTATCGCCGGCATCGACGGCCTCGCCGACCGGGACGACCGCGACCTGCTGCAACTGATCGCCGGCTGCGACATCGATCACGGCATCTGGCCCGTCTTTCACACGCCCGGCGGCGCGACGGCTGCGGCTGCGCGATGGCAGCGGTTCCGGGCCGAGGGGCTGGACGCCTATCACGCGCTGCGCAACGACGCCGCGATCGAGCCGCCCCGGGGCGTCTCGCGCATGAGCGCGTATCTCCACTACGGCCAGATATCGGCTTTCCGCCTGGCCCGGGAGGCCACCGCGCAAGGCGGCAAGGGAGCAGGCAAATTCCTGGACGAGCTGCTCGTCTGGCGGGAGCTGGCGCACAACTTCTGCTATCACCGTGACGTGCTGGAGACCCTGGAGGCGCTGCCCCGCTGGGCCCGGGCGACGCTGGAATCGCGCCGGCACGACCCGCGCGCCGCGGACTTTTCCCTGGAGACACTGGCCCGCGCCCGCTCGGGCGACGCCCTCTGGGACACGGCGCAGGCCTCGCTGCTGCGCCACGGCGAGCTGCACAACAATCTGCGCATGACCTGGGCCAAGGCCATCCCGCTCTGGACGCGCACCCCCGAGGCCGCGATGGCGGCGCTGGTTGATCTCAACCACCGGTATGCCCTGGACGGCAACGACCCGAACTCCTACGGCGGGCTGCTCTGGGCATTCGGCGCCCTGGACCGCCCCTTCAGTCCCGAGCGCCCGGTGCTCGGCAGCATCCGTCCCAGGGATACCGCATCTCACGCCCGGCGGCTGGATCTGGCCGCCTGCCGCCGACGCATCGATCGCCCGACCTCCGGGCGACGGCTCCGGGTCGCGGTCATCGGCGCCGGCATCGCCGGCCTCGCGGCGGCCCGCAACCTGAGCGATGCCGGCCACCGCGTGACCGTGTTCGAGAAGGCCCGCGGTCCGGGTGGCCGCACGGCGACCCGGCGCGAGGCGGAGCGGCGCTTCGATCACGGCGCGCAATACTTCACGGCGCGGGACGCGGCTTTCCGCCGCCACGTCCGCTCCTGGCGCCACGACGGCGTGGTCGGCTCGTGGACCGCGCGGCTCGGCCGTATCACTGCGGACGGCGCTCTGACCATCGGGTCCGGCGACGACCGCCTGGTGGCGATCCCGGGGATGAACGGGCTGGCACGCCATCTCGGCGCCGGCCTCGATCTGCGGTTCCGCACGCGCATCGACGGCCTGGAGCATGCCGGCCGCGGCTGGCGCCTGGACCACGGTGGCGACCAGGACGCTGGCTTGTACGATGCAGTGATCGTCAGCGCGCCGGCACCGCAGGCTGCCGACCTCGTGCGGCCGGTCTCGCCGGAACTCGCGCGGCGGGCCGCTGGGGTGGCGTTCACGCCCTGCCTGGCGGTCGCGGCCAGCCCGGCCGACACGGAGCAGCCACCCTTCGATGCGGCTTTCGTCGCGGACGACGTACTGGCATGGACTGCGGCGGACCACAGCAAACCCGGCCGCGCCGGCCCTCCCACCTGGGTACTGCACGGCACGGGCGAATGGTCGACGGCCAGCGTCGATCTCGAGCCCGGATACGCGATCGAGGCCCTCTGCGGCCGCTTCGAGGCGCTGACCGGCATCGCGCTGGATCGCGCCACCGCGGTGTTCCACCGCTGGCGCCACGCCCGGGCGGCCGCGCCGCTGACGGCAGGCGCGCTGGCCGACGAACCCCGTCACCTGGTCCTGTGCGGGGACTGGTGTGCCGGCGAATCGCGGGTGGAGAATGCGTGGTTGTCCGGCATCGCCGCAGCGGCACGGGTGAACGTGCTCGCCGCGAACGTCGAACATGACACGGCGCCATGAGTGACGCGCGGAGCGGCGTGGCCGTGAAATTCTGTGCCGCATGCGGGCGCCGCATCGAATGGCGGCGCAAGTGGGCCAGGGACTGGCAGAACGTTCGTTATTGTTCGCGTGCCTGCCGCGCGCGCCGGCTGACAGCCACGGACGATAGCCTCGAGTCGGCCATCCTCGCGATGCTGCAGGACCGCGGCCGCGGCAACAGCATCTGCCCGTCGGAGGCGGCGCGCCGGGTCGGCGGGGATGACTGGAAACACCTGATGGAGCCGAGCCGGGCTGCCGCCAGACGGCTCGCAGCCGGCGGCCGGGTCGAGATAATGCAACGGGGCCGCGTCGTGGATGGCTCCACCGCACGCGGCCCCGTACGCATCCGGCTCGGCCGCCGGACAGCGGGCTGATGGCCGGTCAGATTGCCCGACACATTGCCCGTCGGGTGGGACTCAGGCTTTGGGTGCGTAAGCGCTGCACCAGCCGGCGGCGTTCACGAGCTTGCCCGGGAAGATGGAGCAGCCGGCCCACTCCTCGTCACCCTTGGCCTGGAACAGGGCGCAGTTGGCGCAGATCTGGCCTTCCTGGTATCGGGGCTGCTTGCTCTTGTCGACGTTGGCGGCGTCGTGGACGTAACTCAGCGCCTTCGCCTGTGGGTTGTCCAGCGCGAGCTTCGGCATGTCCTGGGCTGCCGCCGGCGCCGGGCGCAGCAGCGCGGCGGCCGGAATGGCGAGCAACCCGGTGGCCGTCATGCGGAGAAAAGCACGGCGGTTCGTGAGCCGCCCGGTTTCGGTCTTGTCAGACATGTTGCTACCTCTTTGTCGAACGTTATGGAAGCTTGCCACCCGCCCCGACAAAAAAAAAGCCGGCGACTCGCGCCGCCGGCCAGTGCACTCTTCCGGAGGAAGAGGCGGGTTGGGGACATACGAGCGAAGCCGGCCAGCGAGGTATGGGGGACTGCAAGAATCCGACTCCACTCGAGGTCGATATTGCCCGGATTACGCCTGCTCCGTCAAATTAATGACGAAACCCTATATCTACAAAACATAGACAGTAGTCACCGATAGGTCAGGAGTTCCGGCTGCAGGTGATCGGTGGCATTGAAGCAGTCCAGGCTGACCCGGGATCCGCTGAATGTGAAGCGGGTGACGCTGCCGTTGTGCACGCGCCAGTTGAGCTCCGCCGCCGCCCGGTCCGGGGCGCTCAGGACGGTCTGCACGCTGATTCCCACCGGGCCGCCGGAGGTGAACACGGCGACGTTCTCGCCGGAGCCCGCGCCCGCCATGACGTCGCGGAAGGCCGCACGCACACCGCCGCTGAACTCCTCCCAGGGCAGCAGCCCCTCGGTGCCCTCTTCCGGGTAAGCGCGCGCGATCCAGCGCTCCATCACCGCCTCGAGCAGGCGGTGGAACCCTCGATAGCGTTCCCGGTCGTCCTGCGCCGCCTCGAAGGACCGCGCCAGGTCGTCGATGGACGCAACGCTCTCGCGCAACAGCGGCAGCAGCGTGTCCATGATGTCATCGGCGGGATACTCGTCGAGGGTCGGGATGCAGCGGATCGCGGGAAAATCCCGACCCGCCTGCCGGTACACTTCCCGCACGACTTCGCCGGAGCGCCGCTGGCGTACCAGGCTGCCGCACCAGGCCGCATTGAACTCGAGGCCCTGCTCCAGCCAGTGGCGGGCCAGCGCCGCGCACTGCGCCTCGCCCTTCTCCGACAGGCGATCGTAGTCGTCCGTGAAGAAGCGGGCCTGCCCGTGCCTGACGACGTAGAGCCGGCTCATCGGGCGTCCGCGCCTGTGCGGCGTCTCATTCGAAGACCTCGGCGGCGTCGATGATACGGATGTCGTCCGCGCCCATGCCGAGCGGCAGCGCCTCGATCATTTCGTCCTCGGCCAGCAGCTCCCCGGGCTTTTCGCTGTTGTAGGTCATCGGCGATGGCGCATCGGCCGCGATGTCCCCCGCCAGGCCGGCGGCGTCGGCCGAAACGAATACGAACTGCACGTCCGCAGTGGTCAGATACTCCCTGATCACCCGATTGACGTCGTCCAGCGCAAGCTCCGCCAGGCCCTGACGGACGTAGTCGGAGAACTCGCCGATGCCGTAGTAGCGGCTGTCGAGGGCATAGCCCAGCCGGCGGGACTGGTTCCGGGCGAGCAGCGCGACGTACTTGCCCAGAAACTCGCGGGTGGCCTCGAAATCGGTCTCGCTCATTCCCTGCTCGATCAGCCTGTCCATCTCCCGGAGCGCCGTCCGGGCGGCGAACAGAGCATCGTTATTGTCCCGCAGCGGCCGGATCCAGACCTGGAATATCTGTTGCTGGCGGGCCAGATTGGGGTCCGGCTGGAACTGGAACATGCCCCGCGGGAAATACTCGATGTAGGCGTAGTCGCCGTAGTTCATGCCGCGGGCCTCGCGAATGCGCTGATACAGCTGGCTGTAGACGGAACGATGTTCGCCCAGCCAGGAGCGCGCGAGCCACAGGGCCACCCAGTCCGGGTCGCCGCGGCGGACGTCTATCGGGAAGCCGAAGGAGACCGCCACCGCCGGCGTTTCCTTCTGCACGATCAGCGCGCGCCGCCCGTCCAGCGGCGGCGCGGCCGGGATTTCGCGGGTGTCCGGCTCGCCGGCGGGCAGCCGTCCCATGTCGGCGCCCAGCCGGGCGGCGAAATCCTCCGGATAACCGCCCGCGAGGCCGACGGTCAGGTTCGCGACCGTGTAGTGATCGTCATAGAAGGCGCGCACGTCTTCCAGCGTGATGGACTCGATGTCGCTGATATCGCCCTCGTTCAGCGAGCCGTAGGGATGCTCCGGACCGTAGATCTCCGCGTACAGCAGCTCCTTGCCGAGCTCTTCGTCATTGTTGCCGACCAGGCCCGTGCGGATCGCATTGATCGTCCGCGTGCGCAGGCGATCCAGGTCGGACTCGCGCCAGCCGGGCTCGAGCAGCTGGGCGCTTGCGAGGTCGTACCAGTCTTCGAGTTTCTCCCGGTGCACGGTCCCCGCGAACCGCACCATCTCCTTGTCCACCTGGGCCTCGAAACCGGCCGCCATGGGATACATCGCGCTGTTGATCTCCTGGATGGTGCGCGAGCGCGAGCCGCCGTCGGCGAGCATCGCGGCGGTCAGCGCGGCGAGGCCCTTTTTGCCCGGCGGGTCATCGGCCGCGCCGGTCGCGAACAGGAACGAGACGTCCACCAGCGGCGAGGTCTCCGAGCGCCGTTCCAGCAGGCTCACCGGCGGCGCCTCCGCCTGCGCCATCGCCATCGCAACCGCACGCTCGTCCACCGAGAAGCTGCCGTCGATGCCCGGCAGCGAGGCGTCGCTGGCCAGCGTCACGAGCACCCGATTGGCGTCCGTGAAGTAGCGCTCTGCCATGCGCCGCACGTCCTCCGGCTCCAGCGATGCATAGGTGCGGAAGGTCTTGTTGATGGTCTCCGGCGTGCGCTCGAACTGCACGTAGCTGGCCAGGATGGAGGCGATGCCCTCGGAGTCGTCCATGCCGGAGGCGAAGGAATAGCGCAGGCGGGACTTGGCCTGGTCCACCTCCTCCGCCGACGGCATCCGGGTGCGCGCCTGCGCGAGCGTGTCGGCGATGGCGTCGCGCACGGCTGCAGCGTGCACCTCGTCGGTCAGACGGGCCGCGATCATCAGCAGGTTCGGGTCCTTGCGGTCCGGAAAGTAGGTCCAGAACTCGTCGACCAGCTGGTCCTCGATGACCAGCTGCTGATACAGGTCCGACGACTCGGAGAAATACAGCATGGAGGCCAGGTCCAGCGCCGGCATGTCCTGCTCGGTGGGCACGAAGGCCGGCCCGCGGAAAGACATCACCAGCCAGGGCTGGGTCTGCGCCTCCCAGGTTATGTGCTCGTAGACGGGGCCTTCCAGCGGCGGCTCGACCGGGATCTCGGCCTGGTAGTCCCCGCGCTCCCAGCCGCCCCAGTATTTCTCGACCAGCTCGAAGGCGGCGTCCGGGTCCAGGTCGCCGACCAGGATGATGGAGGACTTCTCGGGCCGGTACCAGCGGTCGAAGAACAGATCGGCGTACTCCTTCTGCTCGGGCATCATCTCGATGTCCTCGAAGAAGCCCATGGTCGTGTGCCGGTAGGTGTGGCGCTGGAACGCGAGCGCACGGGTGCGCTCGTAGAACTTCTGCGTGGGATTCGAGTAATTCTTCAGATACTCGCCCTTCACCGCCAGGGCCTCGGTGCGGAAGTCCGCCTCCGAATAGCTCAGGTTGCGGAAGCGGTCCGCCTCCAGCTCGATCAGTGTCTCCAGGTCCTGCTTCGTAAAGGTGACGTGGTAGTTGGTGTAGTCGTCCGTCGTATAGGCGTTCTGGTCCGCGCCGGCGCTCTTCAGGATCTCCTTGTAGCTGTCGGCCGGGAAACGCTCCGTGCCGCGGAACATCATGTGCTCGAAGAAATGGGCGAAGCCGGACTTGCCTGGCTCCACCTCGTTGCGGGATCCGGTCTGCACGGGGATCTGCAGCGACACCACGTCCGGGTAGTCGGTGGGCACGATGATCACGCGCAGGCCGTTGTCAAGGTCCCGCATCAGGTAGGGCAGATCGAAGATGCGGTCGTCGCCGCCGGTCTCCGCGACGCTCACGGAAGCGGCGCTCTGCTCGCCGGCACTCTCGCCTGTCTCCACCTCCACGGATGCCTGGCAGCCGAAAGACAGCCAGACCGCCAGGGTCAGCAGCCCCCATTTCTTCATCCAATATCTCCGTACCGGTGATGCCGCCGCGCTCGCTGCGGCGGTGCGCCTGGGATGGCGCGCGGCAAATGCGATATGGTACCGGGAACGAATCCGCTTTTCGACGTAGCCGGCCGCCGCCGGCGGGGAGCCACACGCCCGCGCCGCAGCGTTACGGCCCGCGAGGAAGACCCCGATGATTATCGAACAGATCTGGACCGGCAACGCCTACCGGAATTTCAATTACCTGATCGCGTGTCCCGAGAGCGGCGAAGCGCTGGCCGTGGACCCGCTGGAGTTCCGTCGGTGTCTCGACCGGGCGCGGCAGCGCGGCTGGGAGATCACCCAGCTCCTGAATACCCACGAGCACGCGGACCACACGGGCGGCAACAAGGGGCTGGTCTCCGCCACCGGCGCGAAGGTGATCGCCCATCGCAACGCCGCCGAGCGCATCCCCGGCATGGACCGGGGCGTCGGCGCCGGCGACGTCATCCGGGTGGGTCGGACCGTGGAGCTCGAGTGCCTGGACACGCCGGGTCACACCATGAGCCACATCTGCCTGCTGGCGCATACCGACGCACCGGCGCTGTTCAGCGGCGACACGCTGTTCAATGCCGGGGCCGGCAACTGCCATAACGGCGGGCATCCGGAGGAACTCTACGAGACCTTCGTCAATCAGCTGGACCGGCTGGACGAGGACACCCGGGTCTATCCGGGCCACGAGTACCTGATCAACAACCTGCGCTTCACCCTCGACCGGGAACCCGACAACGAGGCCGCCGCCGCCCTGCTGGAGCAGGTGGAGGACATGGATCCGGCCGACGCACTGGTCACCGACCTGGCGCAGGAGAAGGAGATCAATACGTTCTTCCGGCTGCGCAGCCGCACCGTCATCGACCGCCTGCGCGAAGAGTTCCCGGATCTGCCCGCGGAGCCCTCGCCGAAAGAGGTATTCCTGAAACTCCGGGAGCTGAGGAACAGCTGGTAGGGCTCAGCCCGGCAACAGCCCGGACAGCAGGATCATCACCGGAAACGCGAACACCGTCTGGGCGGTGATGATCGAGGCCATGGTCTCCCGGTCGCCGCCGAGCTGCCCCGCCAGGATATAGGCCGACGGCGCCGTCGGCGACATGAGCGCGATCTGCACCGCCCCGGCCGCCGCACCGGCGAGGCCCGTCAGGGAGACCAGCGCGAATGCCAGCGCCGGTTTCACGCCGAACTGCACGACCGAAGCCACCGTGACGTGGGCCGCATGACCGCGCACTGCGGCTGGCCGCAGCGCCGCGCCGACGGCCAGCAGGCCCAGCGGCAGCGCGGCGCGGCCGGGCACCTCCAGCACGTCCGCGGCGAGCCCCGGCAGCCCGATCCCGCTCAGGCTAAGGAACCAGCCGATCGCGCAGGCCACGATCAGCGGGTTGCCGGCGACGTCCCGCAGGAGGCGGCCAGGCCCGCCGCGCCCGTCGCCCCAGACGGCGAGCGACGTCACGCACAGCAGGTTGATCAGCACAATCATGAAGCCGGCGGCCAGTGCACCCATGGCCAGACCCGCCGCGCCGTAGTAGGCCTGGGCCACGGCCAGCGCGATGTAGGTGTTGAAGCGCACGCCGCCCTGGAACACGGAGGTGAACGTGGGGCCCGGCGTCGCCGGCCGCAACCGGCGCCAGGCGACCAGCACGACGGCCGCCGCCAGCACCGTCGGCACGACCACGGCCATGATCTCGGGCCAGGGCGCACCCTCGAGACGCTGACCGCCGAGGGTGCGGATCAGCAAGGCCGGGAACAGCACGAAGTAAGTCAGCCGCTCGATGCCGGCCCACGCGCCATCCGGCAGGAACGCCAGGCGCCGGAGTCCGTAGCCGGTGACGATCAGCGCCAGCACCGGCACCAGCGCGGAGCCGATACCGTTCACGCAGGCTCCCCGCTCTCGAGTTCACGCCTCACTTGAGCAGACTCGCCGTCCACAGCAGGGCAATGCCGGCGAGGAACGCGAGCACGTGGATGAGGTTGGAGCGGGCAGCAGCATGCCGGTTCACCTCCGGAATGAGGTCGGCGGCGCCGATGTAGAGGAAGTTGCCCGCCGCGAACGGCACCAGCAGCGACACGTCCATCCGGAACGAGGCGAACCAGGTGACCAGCCCGCCCGCCAGGAAGGCCAGGCCCGACAGCAGGTTCAGCAGCAGCGCCTTGCGCCGCGGCCAGCCGCCGTGCACCAGCACGCCGAAGTCGCCCAGCTCCTGGGGCACCTCGTGCAGGGCCGCTGCGATCCAGGCCGTGATGCCGAGCCGGATGTCGATCAGGAAGGTGCTAGCCACCGCCAGGCCGCCGATGAAATTGTGCAGCCCGTCGCCGATCAGGATCAGGTAGGTCACCGGCTCCCGGCATTGCGAACGCGCGCGGTGACAATGGTGCCAGTGCAGCAGCTGTTCCAGCAGGAAGAAGCTCGTGAATCCGGCGATGGCGGCAATGAACACGCTGTCGACGGAGTCCGCCTGCGCGAGGCCCGCCGGCAGCATGTGGAAGAATGCGCCGCCGATCAGCGAACCCGCGGCCAGCGCCACCAGCGGCAGCAGCAGCCGCTGCAGTGTCTCTTCCCGGAGCACGAGAGTCAGCGATCCGACGAGCGCGATCAGGCTCATCAGGATGCCGCTGCCGAGTATCCAGTAGAAAGCGCTCACACGGCGGATGTTACCGCCTGCGGGGGCCCAGTCCTACGAGCGGCGGTAACCTCGTCCCGGCTCGGGCAGCGGCTCGGCGGCGAGGCGGCGCTCCACCCTCTCGCGCTCCCGCGGTCCGTCGCCGCCGGCGGCCAGCCACAGCCAGTGCAGCGCGTCGTGGGCGCGGATGAGCTCGGCCAGCCGCTGCCGACGCCGCGGCGAGACCCGCCCGGACCAGGCCCGTAGCAGATGCATGGCCGCGGCGGGACCCAGGTCGTGATAGGCGATGACGGCGGCCAGGTCGAACAGCGGGTCGCCGGCCACGGCGAATTCCCAGTCGACCAGCCGCAGCCCGTCCGCGGTCCGGATCAGATTGCCGGCGACGGGGTCCATGTGGCAGACGCGGCACTCCGCCGGCGTCGCGGCCGGGAGCTCGGCGAGTTCCTGCACGAGTTCCATGCCGCGCCGGCGCAGGGCGGGGTTGCGGATGGAAGCCAGGTACACCGCGCCGGCCTCGGCCAGCCCGTAGCTTGCGCCCGGGTCGGGCAACGCGTGGACCCGGCGCAGCAGCGCCGCGATCTCGGTCAGGGTCTCGGGTGTGCCGATCTGCGCCGGACCCGGCTTCTCGCCTTCCAGGTAGCGGGTCACCAGTATCCCCGCGCCGGGATCGGCGTACAGTACCTCCGGCGCCAGCCCCGCCGCGGCCGCCGACCGGAGCACCGCCAGCTCCCTGCCGCGATCCACGACCGGCGGCGGCACGCGCTCCCGGTCGCGCCGGAGCACGGCCGCCGCCCCGTCGGCCAGCACCAGCCAGCTGTCGTTGGAATGCCCGCCGGTCAGCGCCCGGCACTCGAGCGTCCGAGCTCCCCGCCACAGGGGAACACGCTGCAGCAGACCTTCAGGCGGCTGCGAGCGCATCACGGGTTCTCGCGTAGTCCTTCCGCCAGCTCAGGAAGCCGACGGGGATGAGCACCAGGTAGAAACAGAACAGCAGTGCCGTCAGCGGCAGGCCCCGGGAGAAATACAGGTACACCGATAGAGCGTCGATCACGAACCAGTACACCCAGTTCTCCAGCACTTTGCGCGCCACCAGGAAGGTGGCCCAGACGGCGGACCAGGTCGTCAGCGAGTCCAGGTACGGGAAGGCCGCGCCCGTGTTCGCCGCCAGCCAGGCGCCGCTGCCGACGGTGAGCGCCGCTATTACCGCAAGGGCTGCGCCGTGCCGCGCCGGCGGCCACACGGTGACGGGCAGGCCGGTATGCCGGGCGCCGCCGTAGCGCCACTCGTACCAGCCGTAGACGGCCATCACCAGGTAGAACACGTTCAGCGCCGACTCCATGAACAGCGCCGCGCCGTGGAACAGCCAGATGTACAGCCCGGTGCTCACGAATGCGCAGGCCCAGCACCAGATGTTCTGGCGTATGGCGAGGACCAGGTAGGCGATCGCCAGCGCGACGGCCAGCGCCTCTGCCGGCGACAGGGAGGCCGCCTGCGCGGCGAGCCTCTCTACGAAGCCGCTCACGCCCCGGCGTCCGCCCCGCCCGCGTGCAGCACCTTCAGCACGAACACGGCCTTGCCCTCGCGTTCGAAGGTGCCGCGTATCTCCGCCTTCAGCGCGTCCCAGACCGCCTCGAAGTCGCCGCTGATGCGGGTGCTGACGGGGTTGGTGTGCACGGCCAGTTCCGGCCGGGCGTTCAGCCGGGCGATGAAATCATCGATGGCCGGGATGAACTCGTCGGCCAGCGGATAGAGGCTCACGTCAATGGTGGTCTGCATGCTCAGAATCCGTATTCCAGGGTGAAGCCGATCTGCCGCGGATCACCGAGCCGCACGTAACGCTCGTTCGGGAAGTCCGGCGGCTCGTTGCCGAAGAAGAAGCCGCGCACGGCATAGCGCTCGTCGAGGACATTGCGGGCCCACAGGCTGGCTGTCCAGCCGCCTTTCGCGTAGCCGAAGCGCAGATTCACGAGCCGATACGGGTCGGACTTCTGGTCGTGGCTGTCGGAGAAATAGAATTCGTCCTTGCCGGTGACGTCGGTACGGGCGAACCAGCCGGCCGGATGCTCCCAGCTCGCGCCGAGCGCGAAGGAGTAGCCCGGCGCATGCGCCTGCTCGCGGCCGGAGAGGTCCAGGCCGTCCGGCGTGGCGTACTCGTCGAACTCCACCCGCATCAGGCCGAGACGGGCCCAGAGCTCGAGGTCGCCGCGTGGCACCCAGCGGACCTCGCCCTCCAGGCCGATGCTGCGGCCGCTGGCGGCGTTGTCCGTAAAGAAGATGAACGAGGACGGATCCCCCGGCACCAGCTGAGTCGAGGTGCCGATCTGCTGGTCCTCGCGGCGGGAGACGAACAGCGTCAGACCCGATTCGAGGAGGCCCGGCCGCCACTCCGAACGGATACCGGCCTCCAGGTTCCACAGCGACTCGGGGCCGAAGTAGCGCTCGTCCTCGCTCGGCACGCTGCCAAGGTTGAAGCCGCCGGCCTTGTAGCCGCGGGACAGGCTGACATAGGTGCCGTGGCGCTCCCCGAACGCGTAGCGGTAGCTCAGCTGTCCGCCCAGCATCGTCTCGCTGTCCGTGAGGTCGTTGCGCGGAGAGCCGTCCAGCGTGTCCACGTAATCGGCGCTCCGGTGCTCCACCCGCAGCCCGAGGGAAATCTCGTGGCGATCGGCCGGCGTCCAGTCGAGCTGGCCGAAGGCGGCGGTGCTGAGCGCCTCGTAGTCGGAACGCAGGTCCTTCTGCAGCGGGAAAGCGCCGAATGCCGGGTCGACGTACAGACCCGTGCTGTCCTCCCGGTTGCCCTCGGAGAGCCGCAGTGCGTAGACGCCGGCCAGCCAGGAGACGGCGCCGTCGGCGAGGCCGCCGTCCGGTCCGGACACCAGCCGCAACTCCTGGCTGATGGTCTCCCGGTCGCGCAGGAAGCGGGTCACGAAGTCGTAGGTGTAGGGCGCCCAGAAGTCCGGGTTGCCCCAGTCGGCATCGAAGCTGAAGGTGATGTCGGAGCGCGCCGCCGACGTGATGCTGGTCAGGCTGGCCGTCTCACCGAAATCCTTCCGCACCTTCAGCGCGCCGCCGCGGCTGCGCTGGGCGTCGCGGCCCGGCTCATCCGAGTACGTGGTGTAACCGTTGTCGATGGCGAAGGCGTCGTAGCCGTTGTCCACGTCCACGTAGAGCAGATTCAGGTCCACCTGCAGGTCGTCGGCCGGCTGCCAGCGGAAGCGCGCCCGCCCGTCGGTCTCGTCGCGACCGTTGGTGTCGTCGCGGCCGAGGTACACGTTGTCGCGGAAGCCGTCACTCCCGTAGCGGTTGGCGCTGACGCGGAAGCTCGAAGAGCCGGTCAGCGCCCCGCCGAACGCCGCGCTCGCGCCGCGGGCATCGTCGCCGCCGGCGAGCAGACGGAAGCGTCCCTCGGTCTCGGGGCCCGGCTCCACCGAGCGCACGTTGATTAGGCCGGCCAGCGCGTTCGCGCCGTAGCGGGTCCCCTGGGGCCCGCGCAGCACCTCCACCTGTGCCACGTCCCACGTGACCGCAATGCCGCCGATACCGGAGAAGTCGATATCGTCGATGAGGAAGCCGACCGACGGGTTTGGCGCCCCCTCGTACTGGCTGCGCTCGCCGATACCGCGAATCTGGAAATAACGCGGCCGGTTGCTGCCGCCCGCCCAGTTCAGGTTGGGCACCAGGTGGGTCAGCTCCTCGAAGTGCTGCACCGCAGCCTCGCGCACGGTCTCCCGCGACAGCACGGCGACGCTGGCAGGCAGCTCGGCGCGCTCGCGCTC
>Ga0102934_1000757_pt1 | contig 22062 bp, 16 predicted proteins | sample SalPonR2_A_D1_MG_FD_78175 | JGI IMG/M metagenome (GOLD analysis project Ga0102934, IMG submission 78175) | Salt pond soil microbial communities from South San Francisco under conditions of wetland restoration - Salt Pond MetaG R2_A_D1_MG | ecosystem: Environmental > Aquatic > Marine > Intertidal... | reverse complement strand
ATAAAGACCACAACGGACATCGCCGAATAACCCAGCGGCCGGAGCGGAAGGGTGACATCAACAAATCTAGCAGCCGGAGCTCCCATGCTCCGATCGGTTTTCATCTTGACAACACTCAGTTTATAGCAGCCGGAGCTCCCATGCTCCGGCGAAATGTGGTAAGTGAACCTTCGGCCGAGCGTGGGAGCTCAGCCTGCTAATGGTGAAAGCGAGTCTGTATGTTTGTCACCTTCGGCCGAGCGTGGGAGTTCAGCCTGCTAATGGTGAGAGCGAGTCTGTATGTTTGTCACCTTCGGCCGAGCGTGGGAGCTCAGCCTGCTGGTACTAGAGATCTAGTTTCCCTCTTCCGATCGGCGGGGGTTTCTACCCCCGCTGTGAAGCTAGGTAGAAGTGTTTTGCAATGTAATTTGGTAAAGGCCACGTCGCGGTAAATCTAGATTGATCGCAACCGAAGAAGATTGCACCAACCCTTAGCACTCGCACAACACCGGGCCTAGAAAGCCCCGGCGATCGATGTATCCGGCGGGATTTACAAGAGAAACCTACTCAGTTTATAGCAGCCGGAGCTCCCATGCTCCGGCGAAATGTGGTAAGTGAAACTTCGGCCGAGCGTGGGAGCTCAGCCTGCTAATGATGAGAGCGAGTTTGTATGTTTGTCACCTTCGGCCGAGCGTGGGAGCTCAGCCTGCTAAGGGTAAAGCGAGTCTGTATGTTTGTCACCTTCGGCCGAGCGTGGGAGCTCAGCCTGCTGAATAAAATCTAGTGTCACGGGGCACGGGGACCCGCTCTGCATAACTTGATTCACCCCCACCTAACCTCCCCCATCAAGGAAGAGGGAAATCTGTGGAGACATCCCATCGGGGGAGAGAAGATTGACAGAGTTCCTTATAACAACGTGTGTGCTGCGTCTTCTTCGGAAGTTTGGTATTCTTCAATAGGTTTTACGGTCAAGTCGTCGTTAGTCAAGTTCTTTAACGCATCGACCGCTGCGTTTGCGGCCTGTAAGTTTGTAATGTAGGGAATTTTCAAGTCCACTGCCATCCGTCTGATTTTAAAACCATCTCGGTGGGGTTCTTTTCCTTTGGTTGGTGTGTTAATTATCAGGTCGATTTCTCCCTCACGGATTTTGTCAAGAATGTTTGGGCTTCCCTGGCTGACTTTTTTCACTCTTTCCACGGGGATGCCATTGTTGGTAAGGAATTTTGCGGTGCCAGAGGTGGCAATTACCTTCAGGCCCAGACACTTAATATCTTCGGCTAACGATATAATCCTGTTTTTATCCGCGTCTTTTACGCTAATCAGAACGGTTCCCTCGGTGGGGAGTTTGTTTTCGGCTGCTAGCTGGGCTTTGTAATATGCTTCACTAAAATCTCCGGCAATCCCCATAACCTCCCCCGTTGACTGCATCTCCGGACCAAGAATCGGATCCACGCCCGGCAGGTTTCCAAATGGTGACACCACGGCCTTGACTGCTATGTTTTTTAACTCTGGTGGCTGGGAAAAGCCAATTTCTTGCAACATCCAGCCCGCCATTACCTTGGCCGCAATCTTTGCCAGAGGTACTCCCGTGGCTTTGCTCAAATACGGTACTGTACGACTGGATCGCGGATTGGCTTCCAGCAGATAGACTTTTCCGTCTTTTGCCGCCATTTGGACGTTTAACAACCCGACGATGTTCAGCGTTTTAGCGATTTCTACTACGTAGTTTCTTACTGTCTTCAGTGTGTGTGGGGACATTGATTGTGGCGGAACCACACAGGCTGAGTCACCAGAATGTACCCCCGCTTCCTCGATGTGTTCCATCACCCCACCAATTAAAACGTCTTTTCCGTCCGAAACCGCGTCCACATCGATCTCCAGGCTATCTTCAAGATACTGATCAATTAGGATAGCTCTCCCCCCTTTCAGCTCTCCGGAATTGCCCAGATATCTCTCCATTTCTCCGTGATTGTAGACGATTTCCATCTCTCGTCCCCCGAGAACGTAGGAAGGTCGTACGAGGACTGGATAGCCAATTGAATCGACCAAATCAAGTGCTTCATCTTTTGATTGGGCCATTCCGTTTTTTGGCTGGGGAATTTCCAGGCCGTGGATAGTTTGGCTGAACAGATCTCTGTCTTCAGCGATGTCCATCATTTCCGGATCCGTTCCGTATATCTTCGTGGGTAAGTCCGATCTTTTCTCAAGTTCTTTTTTCAAGGGGAGTGCTAAATTCACAGAAGTCTGACCGCCAAACTGTACTATTACACCCTCCGGTCTTTCCGCTTCAATAACGTTCATTACGTCTTCGAATGTCAGTGGGTCAAAGAACAATTTGTCGGATGCATCAAAGTCAGTGGACACTGTTTCTGGATTGTTGTTTAAAGTTAAGGTCTCGATATTTTCATCTCGTAGCGCCATCAGTGCGTGTACACAGCCGTAATCAAATTCAATTCCCTGGCCTATTCTTATGGGTCCGGAACCTAGTACGAGAACTTTTCGGTTGGAGTTTGGGGTCGGTGAATCTTTGGTGATTACTGTTTCACTGTTTTGCTGGTAATTTGAATAATAATAAGGTGTTTCTGCTTTAAATTCTCCCGCGCATGTATCCACCATTTTGTAGTCTACCAGAAGGTTTTCTCTTTCCTTCTTTTTTACTTCCTTCGGTGTAATACCCGCAATTTCAGAAATCTGCGAGCTGGTAAAGCCCATCTTTTTGGCTTCCGAGAGGGCATCTAGCCAGTCTTTTTTCAAGCTTTTTTCTGTGTCCAATATGTTCTTGAATTTGGTGATCCAAAACGGATCCATCTGCGCGTGTTTGGCGATTTCGTCCACACCCATTCCCAGCTTTAGTCCATCATAAATTGCGAATTTTCGCCGGTCGGTTGGCCGTTTTAGGTACTTGATTAGCTCCTCTCTTGATGTAACGTACTCACGATTCCCTCCAAATCCATCTTTGCCGATATCTAGAGACCGTACGGCCTTGTGCAAGGCTTCCTCGATGCTTCTCCCTATAGCCATGACCTCGCCGGTTGATTTCATCTGGGTTGAAAGTTTACGTTCGATCCCACGAAACTTCTCAAACGGCCATTTAGGAATCTTGACGACCACGTAGTCAACCGTTGGTTCAAACGAAGCTGGAGTTTGCTCTGTTACGCCGTTTGGAATTTCGTATAATTCCATTCCTATAGCTATCTTTGCAGCTACCCGGGCGATGGGGTAGCCTGTAGCTTTGGAGGCAAGAGCTGAAGACCTGGATACTCTGGGATTTACTTCAACCACCTTGTAATCTCCTGTTTGAGGATTCAGAGCGAACTGAATATTACAACCTCCCTCCACCCCGAGGGCTCGGATTATCTTGATAGCTGCGGATCTTAATTTCTGATGTTCGAGGTCCGACAGAGTCTGAGAAGGAGCGACGACCATGGATTCCCCGGTGTGGATTCCCATAGGATCTATATTTTCCATGTTTACAACCGTAATACACGTGTTGTTGGAATCTCTGATCACTTCATACTCAAGTTCCTTCCAACCTTCGACGCTTTCTTCAATTAGCACCTGGTTGATTCGGGAAAGCTTCAGCCCTCTTGTGGCTATCTCCTCGAGTTCCCGGGGATTTGAAGCTGCACCACCACCAGAACCACCTAGCGTATAGGCAGGGCGGATTATTACCGGATAGCCGAGTTCTTTCGCGGCTTCCTTTGCCTTACTCGGTGAGGTCACGGGAATGCTTTCGGCGATATCTTCGCCGATTTTGTTCATGAAGTTTTTAAATTTTTCTCGATCTTCGCTGTCGTGAATGGTCTTGATGGGTGTTCCCAGAACCTCCACTCCGAATTCGTCCAGTACGCCTTTTTCTTCGAGTTCTGCGGTGAGATTTAACCCCGTCTGGCCGCCAAGGCCGGCGGCGATCCCATCCGGCCGCTCGCTTTCGATTATTTTGGTCAATACCTCCGCGGTTAAGGGTTCGATGTAAACTGATTCGGCCATTTCTGGATCGGTCATGATTGTAGCCGGGTTTGAGTTCACGAGGATGACTTCTACCCCTTCTTCCCTCAGGCCCTGGCATGCCTGTGAACCGGAATAGTCAAATTCTGCGGCTTGACCGATCTGTATGGGGCCACTCCCGATAAGTAAGACTTTTTTGATATCAGTTCTTTTTGGCATTGCTGGCCATGGTTAATTGAGCTACTTTTTCGAAAAACCAACTTTCCTTGTCTTTTGGGCCTGGTGACCCTTCCGGGTGATATTGCACCGCAAAAGTATTGTGAGTTCTGCTTTCTATTGCTTCCACTGTCCCGTCAATGGCGTTTGTTTCCGTAACCATCAGTGGAGTATTCCCCAGCGATTCTTCAGAAATGGCAAATCCGTGGTTTTGAGCCGTAATACCTACGATTCCCGTTTCCTGATTTAGAACTGGCTGGTTCGCTCCTCTGTGACCGAACTTCAGTTTGTAAGTATCTCCTCCCAATGCGAGTGAAATTATCTGTGCGCCGAAGCAAATTCCGAATATCGGGATCTTTCCAAGAAAGTGTTTGACTATCTTTTGGGCATGATCTGTTTTCTTTGGATCGCCGGGACCGTTTGTGAAGAACAGACCGTCGAGTTGGTACTCTTTTATTTTCGAAATGTCTGTCTGGTAGGGAAAAAGAACCAGTTCGAACCCTTTATTTGATAAATTTGACAGGATGTTTTTCTTCGTTCCCGTATCGATTACCCCCAATCTTGGCCCCGGTCCTTCGAGGATTTTGAGATTCTGAGTCGTCACTTCCGGGATTAGATCCATTTCCGTAATTGCTGGTTGATTGATCGCGGCTTCGATAACTTCCTGTTTTGAGTGGTTGCCAACGGCGATTGCTGATTTTACCGTACCCTGTTCGCGGATTTTGACGGTGAGAGCTCTACTATCAATCCCTGCTATTCCTCGAGAACCGTTCTCCCGTAGGTAATTGTCGAGCGATATTTTTGAGTCTCTGTGGGATGGACTTTTGCACGCTTCACGGACCACCACGCCTTCAGCTTGTATAGACTCCGATTGGGCCGATCGGTAATGGAAACCATAATTTCCAATTAACGGGTAGGTAAACATAAGGTTCTGGCCTTTGTACGAAGGATCGGTGAGTGATTCTTCGTAACCGGTAAAGGTGGTGGTAAATACCAGTTCTCCGGTTGAAATTCCTGGCTTGCCCAGACCCTTTCCGGCCACTGTGGTGCCATCTTCGAGTGCGAGTAATGCCTTACTCACGGACGAATACCTCCGTTGTTCAAGAACATAGTCATTAGTGAGATCCCTGCCCGGAGATCAGTTTCTCGAGGGCTTCTTCGTGCTCTTTTTCCTTTTTCTCCCACTCGCTTTTCTGGATTTCAATCCGTTCGCGAAGCTCCCCCAGTTTCAGATTTCCGGGGCCACCCGTGTGTTTCCTGCGAGACAGGGCGTCCAGTATCTGTTCTTTTGAAACGGTTTCCTGGTTTTGTTTTGATGAAAGTTCCCCTTTTACTTGTCGGTAGGCTTCCCTGAACGGCAATCCTTCCAGCACGAGGTCGGTGGCTTTGTCCGTTGCTAGTACTTCCTCGGTGAACTGGGCGAGGAGATTTTCTTCGTTTACGATCAAATTTTCGATTAAAGGAATCATGACTGAGAGAGAAGACTTAGTGATTTCTGTGCCCTGAAAAATTGGTGCTTTGGCTTCTTGAAGGTCTCTACTGTAACCAGATCTCATTCCGGCCACAAGGGGGTAAGTGCTTGAGAGTTGGCCGAAAAATGTTGATGCTTTTCCTCTGATAAGTTCCAGTACATCCGGGTTTTGCTTTTGAGGCATAATAGAAGAGCCCGTAGTAAATTCATTTGGAATCTCGAAAAAGCCGTAGGTATCTTCGCTAAATGTGATTAAGTCCGCGGCAATCCGCGACAAATCCAGCTGTACGTTCCCGAGCGCTGATAATAGATTAAATTCGTACTTACCACGGCTGTTCATCACGGTTATTGGATTGATTTGGGGTTCATCAAAGCCCAGGAGTTTTGCGGTTAATTCTCGGTTTAGCTTCAGGGGTACGCCGTAACCAGCGCCGGCTCCAAGTGGGCAGAGATTTGCCAGTTTATAGGTTGCTTTCAGTGGAATCAAATTTTCCAACATTGATTCCACGTAAGCTGCTGACCATAGACCCACCGAGGAAGGCATTGCCTTCCTCGTATGGGTATACCCAACCATAGGAGTGTGTCTATGTGTTGTGGCCAACCTTATCAAGGTCTTCGCTAGCTGGAGTATCTCTTCGGTAATCTCAAATATTTTTTGTTTTGTAAATAAGCGCAGGTCGACGAGCACTTGATCGTTTCTCGATCTACCGGTGTGAACTTTTTTTCCAAGGTCGCCCAGTCTTTGAGCCAGGACCTTTTCTATCTTTGAATGGATGTCTTCGTCCCGGGCAGACAACTCCAGGTCTTCTTTTAACAAATTGACCAGTTCGGTTTTGAGTGTTGTCGACTCCGTTTTACTCAAAATCCCGATATCCTCTAAACCAGTTACGTGAGCTACCGAACCGAGAAGATCGAAGTTTTTTAGCTTCATGTCGTATTGGACGTCGGTTCCCGCGGTGAAGCTTTCGATTTTTTCCCTCAATTTGTCGTGCTCTTCGCTCTCCAACTCCCAGATCTTCATTCTACTCCTCTATTTTATTTGTCTGCTGGTGGTTGTAAGCTACTTTCGTTGGCAGTCCCCAGATGTCGATGAATCCTTTTGAGGATGATTGATTGAAGGAACTGTCTTCGTCGTAAGTAGCTAGAGAATAACTGTAAAGACCGTTTTTGGAATCTCTGCCTACTACAGTGGCTTTACCTTTGAACAGTTTTAGCTTAACGGTTCCTTCTACTTTTTGATTTACTTTGTTTATGAACGCATTTAGTTCTTTGACTAGAGGATCGAACATCAATCCCTGGTAGGCCATTTCCGCCCATTTTTGATCTACCAGCGGCTTGAAGCTATTCTCGTGTCGTGTAGAGCAGAATTTTTCGAGCTCTTTGTGTGCCTTCAGGATTACCGAAGCCCCAGGGGTTTCGTAGATTTCTCGCGACTTTAATCCCACTATTCTGTCCTCTACCATGTCTATTAATCCCACTCCATGTTTTCCTGCTAGTTTGTTTAGTTGTTTGATCAAAGTTACCAGCTCCAGCTCGTCCCCGTTTAGTGCCACTGGTACACCCTGTTTGAAAGTCAGTTCAACGTATTCGGGATCGTTCGGAGTTTCTGATACCGGGGTGACCAGTTCGTAGACGTCACCCGGTGGTTCTACTGAAGGATCCTCGAGTACCCCGCACTCTATGCTTCTTCCCCAGAGGTTCTCGTCAATTGAATAGGGGGATTTGACATCTATGGGGAGGGGGATTCCGTTTTCTTCCGCGTAAGTCAATTCTTTGTCTCTGCTCATATTCCAGTCCCTTACCGGGGCCAGCACGTTAATTGAGTCGTCTAAAGCGTTGATGGATGCTTCGAATCTTACCTGATCGTTGCCTTTGCCTGTGCTTCCGTGAGCGATTGCCGTAATTCCTTCACTCTGAGCGTATTGTACTGCTATCTGACTCATTAGTGGGCGGGCTATTGCCGTGCTTAGCGGGTATTGATCCTGGTAGAGGCCGTTTGCTTTTATGCTTTGAGTGATGTAGCTTTCTGCGAATTCTTCTTTGGCGTCAACCACGAAGGCGTTTTTCGCCCCCAGTTCCAGGGCCTTTTTCTTGATTTCGTCCAGATGTGCTTCTCTCTGGCCGACGTCAATTGTAAACGTGGATACAGGGACGTCGTATTGATCATGGATCCAGGTTAGCATGACGGAGGTATCCAATCCGCCGGAGTACATTAATAAAACGTGATCGAGTGTTCCATCAGTTACGTCGGTTTGTTGTTCGTTTATAACTTTTTGTGAAGTTAGGCTCGTTGCCTTCCCAATTTCATCACCTCGGGATGATTTATAGTTTTTCTAGGGTTTGGTCCTGCTTATAGAAGTTTTGCATAAATGACATAATCAATATGCCGGTGTAAGTTCAGATATTGGTATAAGATTTGTTAGTTGGAGAGATATTAGACGGAGGACGTCCCTCTCCTGAGTGGAGAAATTGCAGAAATGAGGAAACCGTTTAGTGCAGTGAAGCTTAGTTTGGTGGAAAATTTGTCATTGTTCATTTTCGGCATTGTCCTCCGTTTCTTAACATGGAATTTACACGAAAGGGGGAGTTATTTCAAGGGTGGTTTTTGGGTGTGAGGTTTTTAAAGCAAGTTCCTCCCCCTGTGATGGGGGAGGTTAGGGAAAGGTATGTCGTCCTTTTCGACCAAAAAAATTTCCACACTTTCAACAATCACAACAGCGGCCCTCGAAAGGACCGCCTATCGATAATGAGGAAATTGAATCTTTTTCAACTCCAGCAGGGCGAGCTCCCACGCTCGGCCGAAGATATGCTTACAACATCCCGCATGAGCATGGGAGCTCATGCTGCTTTGTTTTTGGTAGTCACGCTATTAGTTTCCCTTCTCGGCGGGGGAGGCTAGGTGGGGGAAATAGGGTAACTTCCTTAGTTCCCCTAGATCTTAGTTCCCGTTTCTTGAATTCCCGTGATTTCTGAGAACTTTTCTTTGACCTTTAAACAGAGATCTCCCGGCGTTCCGTCTCCTATCTCCCTTCCGTCTATTTCCACTACCGGTGCCACCTCGGCTGCGGTACCACAGACCATAACCTCGTCTGCAGTAAATGCTTCGGCCAGGCCAAAGTGTTTCTCTCGCATCGTGTAACCCATGTCTCTGAGCATGTCGATAATCACACCCCGCGTTATTCCCGGCAAGTTATTTATCACAGGCGGTGTGTACACGATACCTTTACGATAGATAAATATGTTGTCCGCACTACCCTCCGAGACGTTGCCATTTGCGTCCAGCATCAGTGCCTCGTCAGCTCCCCAGGTATCGGCCTGCATGAATGCAAGTATATTTGTCAGGTAGTTTAAATGTTTAACTGTAGGTGGTAAACCCTGGATGGATTGGTTTCGGATCGTGGTCGTTAGCATGGTCAATCCGTTCTCGTAGACCTCTCGGCCGTAGAGCGTTTTCCATTCTTTGACTATGATTATTACGCTCGGCCGCTCACAGGAAGCCGGATTAAGACCTAGGGTTCCCTTGCCCCTGGTTATCACGAGTCGAATATATGCCTCCTGAAGCTCGTTGACTCTCAAAGTTTCCAGGATTTTTTCGATCATTTCTTCGGAACTGTACGGAAGTTTCAGGTTTATAGCACGAGCACTTCTCTCCAACCTATCTATATGCTCGTCGAGCTTAAATACGTAACCGTCGTAAGCCCGAATCCCTTCGAAGACTCCATCTCCGTACAATAACCCGTGATCAAAGACGCTAACTTTTGCATTGTCTTCGTCTACAAATTTGCCATCTAAAAAAACCTTTGACATAAGTACCTCCTAATTCTCTTCTTGGTCAAAACTTCTCTGCATCAAACTCATAATGGAAATACTGGCGTTCTGCAATAACACTACATTGTAATTTTTTATAGAGCAAATGTGTCGTGCTTATCGAGGTGGTTGACAAGGCCGCCGTCGTTTAGTATCGTGGTCATTTCCTCGGGTAGGGGAGTAATTCTTATATTTTTCTCCTTGTCAAGGTTTGTCAGGGTACCCGCGCTAAGGTCTAAAGACAGCTTATCACCTTCATCTATCTTGTCTGTGTTACATTCAACAATGGGTAGGCCGATGTTTAAGGCATTCCGATAGAAGATACGGGCAAAAGATTTTGCGATGACTGCCGCCACCCCCGAATGTTTGATGACTGTCGGGGCTTCTTCTCTCGAGGAACCTGAGCCAAAATTGTTCCCGCCGACGATAAAATCACCTGGCTCTGCTTTGTCTCTGAAATCCGGGTCGACTCCTTCCATTGCGTGTTTAGCAAGCTCGTCATTGTCAGTTATCTTCATTAGGTACTTTCCTGGAATGATATAGTCAGTATTTATATCGTCACCAAATTTATGTGCATTGCCGGTCAATTTTGTATCTATCATTGTATTGTCCTCCTGAGTTAGGTAAAGTCACGTGGATCGGTGATTTTGCCTTCTATTGCCGAAGCCATAACTGTCGCCGGTGATCCAAGAAATATTTCCGCGTTGCCGTTTCCCATACGTCCTTTGAAGTTCCTGTTTGCAGTAGAAATTACCGTTTCACCGTCGGCCGGTATTCCGTTGTGGGTGCCTAAACAAGGTCCACAGCCGGGAGTTATTACCGACCCACCTGCCTGGACGAGTTCTTCCAGAATTCCCTCTTCCGATGCCTGCTCGTATATTTCGTTGGATGCAGGAGAAATTATGAATCTAACTCCGTCGGCTATCGCATTACCCTCGGCGATTTCTGCGGCTACTTTTAGATCCTCAAGACGGCCATTTGTGCACGTTCCGATTACTGCCTGATCAACCTTGGTTTCAGGTAAATCGACTACCCTGGAGTAATTGTCTACGGCATGTGGCATTGCAACGGAGGGCTCGATATCTGATAGATCTACGTACATATCCTGGGAATAGTTAGCCTTTGGATCTGGCTTTGCCGGCTGAGGTTCTTTATTCGAGCGTTTTTCTACCCAGTCAGATGTTTTTTCGTCGGCCTCCATTATACCTGCTTTACCGCCCAATTCAATTGCCATATTTGCGACGGTCAGTCGAGCATCTATACTCATTGACTCCATTCCCGGGCCTCCAAATTCCAGTGTCTTATAAGTTGCACCGTCTGCTGTCAACTTGCCTGCAAGCCAGAGTATTAAGTCCTTGGAATAAACTCCATCAGAGAACTCTCCAGCTAAATTTATTCTAATCGTTTCGGGAACCTTAAACCATAATTGTCCCGTATGAAGCGAGGCTGCAAGGTCCGTCGCCCCGACGCCAGTTGAGAAAACGTTGATTCCACCGTAAGTAGTAGTGTGGGAATCCGCTCCCACAACCAGGTCTCCGGGGACTACGTGACCTCGTTCTGGCACAATTTGGTGGCATATACCTTGACCGACGTCGTAAAGTTTTATGCCATGGTCCGACGTAAACTTTCTCAATTCTTTATGTAAATTGGCAGCCCCCGCGGTCGGTGCCGGGGCACTGTGGTCAATTATAGTAACAACCTTATCGGGATAGGCTATCTTTCCTTTTTTCAGTTTGTTCCATGCTTCGGTAACCAGATGAAACGTGCCGTCGTGGAACATCATAAGGTCTAAGTCGGCGACGACAATGTCACCGGCGGTTACCTTTTTGCCTGCCTTATTTGTTAAAATTTTCTCCGAAATTGTCATGTCTGTATTCGAACTCAAATTAGACTACCTCCTGAACATTGTCTTGGTTGTTGTTACCTTGCCCTGTCTTACGGCAGTAGTTGGTGAAAAAGCCCGCGAATATACTTTGGGCGGGCGATATTTTTCCGACCTGGTTTTGCATTTTGCCGGAGCATGGGAGCTCCGGCTGCTAAGTTTATCGCATATGATCTCCGGGTGGTTTGGTGTATCACCCCCACCTAGCCTCCCCCATCAAGGGGGAGGGAAAAACAAGAGGGCCTCCCCCATCAAGGGGAGGGAAAAACAAGAGAGCCTGCCCCGTGAAGGGGAGGAGCATTTATCCCTCACTTACGTTCAAGTTCTTCGTGTTTTTGCGCAATAAACCGTAAATATATCCATCCCGCAGCGCTTCCCAGCTTGCCTCGATAATATCCGCTGACACCCCTACGGTGCTCCAGTTGGTCTCTCCATCAGTCATTTCAATCATGACCCGGGGAACGGCAGCTGTGCCTCGATAGCTTTCCAGTATCCGTACCTTGTAGTTTGTAAGTTTCATATTTTCAATAGAGTGATAAAAGCTATTTAAACATCGATGAAATGCGTTGTCAAGTGCGTCGACCGGACCGTGTCCCTCTTCGATTGCATCCATTATTTCGCCATTAACACGTAACTTTACGCTGGCCTTTGCAGTAGGCCCCTGGCTGTCTGTTCTGTTAGTGATTATCTGGTATTCCAGGACTTCGAAATATTCGGACAGCTCTCCCTGGACTCTTTTTGCCAGTAGCGCAAACGAGGCATCCGCGTTTTCGAATTGATAACCTTCTTCTTCTAGTTGCTTGATGTTGGACAATACTTCTTTATGCGTTTCGCTGGCATCCGACATATCGACGCCGACGTTTTTCAGTTTTCGCTCCACCGTACTACCGCCGGAAAGTTCGGAGACGAGAAACTTTCGCTCGTTTCCTACCGTTTCTGGATTTACGTGTTCGAACGTCCGGGGATGTTTCAGAACTGCGTCCACATGTAATCCGGCCTTGTGAGTGAAGGCATTTACACCCACGTACGGGGAGTGGCTTTCGGGTGTCTTGTTGGCTATTTCGGAGACGTATCTGGACAAACTTGTCACCTGGCACAAGCTTTCCTCAGACTTTAGGCAGTTGTATCCTTTTTTCAAAATTAAGTTGGGGATAATTGCGCAGAGGTTCGCGTTCCCGGTTCTCTCTCCGTAACCGTTTATGGTTCCTTGCACGACCTCTACTCCTTCCTCGACGGCAGCTAGGGAGTTGGCCACTGCCACTCCGGCGTCGTTGTGAGCATGGATGGATAGAGCTACATTTATCCGAGATCTCGTTTCTCTAACTATTACCCTCAATTCTGAGGGTAATGTTCCACCATTTGTGTCACAGAGACAAATATTGTCTACTCCTGCGTCAACGGCAGCCTCAAGTGTCTTTAATGTGTAATCTTTATCGTCTTTAAAGCCGTCGAAGAAATGTTCTGCCTCGTAAGTCACCTCTTTGTCTTTTTGTTTTAGGTAGGAGACGGAATCCTCGATCATGTTAAGGTTTTCTGTCGGTTGAACGTTTAAAACCTTGTCTACGTGAAGTCTCCAGGTCTTACCCACCACTCCAACCACGGGTGCCCCGGTTTCCAAAAGTGCGTTTAAGCTTTTGTCCTTATCCGGAGACACGTTCGCTCTCCGGGTACTGCTCAACGCGACAAGCTTTGCGTGCTCAAGCTCACTTTGATCAAATTCTCGGAAGAATCTAGAGTCTTTTGGGTTACTGGGAACCCAGCCAGCCTCGATGTAATCGACTCCTATTTCGTCCAGTCTTAACGCGACTTTTTTCTTATCTTCTAAGGAAAAACTTATATCTCTTCCCTGTGCTCCGTCCCGTAACGTGGTATCCAGAATGGATATTCGTTGCTCAGTCATAGTTTCATCCTCTCCAATACTGCGTTTGCCATGTCCATAGTCGAAAGTTTTCCACCCAGATCAGGTGTGGTTTCTCCAGCGGCTATTGATTCGTTTACGGCTTTTTCGAGTGCATTTGCCAGTTCTTTGTAACTCAGGAAATCTAGCATGTGGCCGGCTGAAAGTATGGTTGCTGCGGGATTCACAATTCCCTTTCCGGCGATGTCCGGGGCAGTTCCATGAACGGGTTCAAAGAGCCCATGTTCATCTCCGATATTCGCTGACGGCGAGAGGCCCAGGCCACCGATTAGCCCGGCGGCAAGGTCGGAAAGAATGTCTCCGAATAAATTCGTAGTCACTATGACCTCGAACCTTTCCGGGTCCATCACAAGATACATTGCTGTTGCGTCGACCAGTAAGTCGTCAAATTTAAGTGTTTCATCGTATTTAGCAGCCACTTCTTTGACCGTCGACACGAATTTCTTCCCGGTAACCGGTAAAACGTTTGATTTATGAATTGCTGTTACTTTCGAATAACCCTTGGTTTTTGCGTAATCGAACGCGTACTGGGCAATTCTTTTGCTGGCCTTTTTGGTGATGACTCTGGTTGCTGTGGTTACTTCGTCTGTTAATTCGTTTTCAATTCCCGAATATAGGCACTCGGTGTTCTCCCGTACAATTACCAAATCCGTGTTCGAGTTGATACATTTCACGCCGGAAAATGACTTGATTGGTCTAAGGTTGACGAAAGTATCCAGTTCCTGTCTCAATCGTATAACTACGTCTACGGCACTGTTACCGACTGCGCCAAGAAGTACCGCGTCTGCGTTCTTGGCTCCGGATAGAGTCGTTTCTGGTAGAGCACGTCCTGTTTGGGCGAGTTCTTTGTCGCCTGCTCTGTAAGTTTCAAAGGATAAATCTGCAGGCATTTCCTGAAGTATAGATACTGCTGCTTTTGTAACTTCGGGACCTACTCCGTCTCCGGGTATTACCGCGATTTGTTTTGTCATAATCTTTTCACCATTTTTTCCCTTCAAAGTTCATTTACAGCCCCCCCCCCTGGACCTCTCGCTCAACCTAGCTTACATTAGAAGTCTTTGCTTTACGGGCCAGCAAGTTCACTGCGTTAAGCAATGCCTCCACGCTGGCAATTACGATGTCGTCACCAGTTCCACGAGCTTCAGCAGCCGTTCCGTGTTCGTCTTCTAAGGTAACAAATACGTTGGCTACAGCATCACTACCACCGGTAATTGCATCCATTCTAAACTCAGAAATATCGATCTTCTTTTCCTCTCCGATGATTCTCTGCATTGCTTGAAATGCTGCATCCACGGGCCCGACTCCGTTACCTGACTCAGTTTTTACCTTTCCCCTAACGGCGGCGGTAACTGTGGCTGTTGGAGTCGCGTTGTTACCGGTCATCACGAAAACCTGATCCATATCCACTAGCTGGTCTTCTCCGGGTTTACCCAGTTCTGTCTCCGCTATAGCGTAGAGATCGGCTTCGGATAATTGCTTGCCGTTGTTGCTAATGTTTTTGACTTTTTCCAGGATGTCTTTTATTTCTTCGTCGGATGGATCTAACCCCGCTTCAGTGAGGACTTTTTGTAGTCCTTGCCTCCCGGCGTGTTTCCCTACGATAAATCTCCTACGGTGACCTACCGTTTCTGGATTCATCAATCCTGGTTCAAAAGTGTTCTTGTCTTGGATTACACCGGCGGCGTGTATTCCACTTTCGTGAGAAAAGGCATTTCTGCCTACTACAGGTTTGGTCGGTGGAAGCTGTATGCCGCTTAGTCGCTCAAGGAACTTAGAAATTTGAAAGAGTTTGGTTTTGTCGATATCGGTGTATACGTTCTCCATTCTATCCAGGTTCATTACTGTTTCTTCAAGTGAAGCATTGCCTGCCCGTTCTCCTATGCCGTTCACTGTTACTTGTATCTGGGTAACGCCAGCTTCTACAGCTGCCAGTGAGTTTGCTACGGCCAGCCCGTAGTCGTTGTGGCAGTGCACACTTAAAGGTATTTCCACGTACTCTCCAACTGCGGATATCATTTTTTCCATATCCTGTGGACGGGATACTCCCACTGTATCTGGAATATTTATCATGTCCGCACCGGCTTCCTCTACGGCCTTGCTGATTTCTACCAGAAAGTCTAGATCTGTTCGGGAAGCGTCCATCGGACTGAACAGACATTCCTTTCCGTCCTCTTTAACCGCCTTTACTGATTGGACGGACTTTTTAACTATATCCTTTTTGGTCGTCCGCATTGACTTGCTGATCTGAATGTCCGAGGTGGATGCGAATATGTGTATTATCTCAGCCCCTGTGTCCAGTGCGGAATCAATATCTCCTTCTTTTATCCTTGCCAAACCACAGACGGGCGTACTGACAGATCTGGTTATTTCCTTGACGGCCTTCTGCTCGTCCGGCGAGCTGACCGGGAAACCTGCTTCTATTACCTGAACGTTTAAATCCTCCAGACGTTTAGCGATTTCTATCTTCTGATCCAAGGTGAAGCTGAGTCCCGGAGTCTGCTCCCCGTCACGCAAAGTCGTGTCAAATATTTCAATTCTTCTTTCTGTCATAGTTGGACTTCACCTCTGAAACATCTTCCTGAGTTGTGCACCTACCTTTTCTATCTGATGGTTTTCGTCCATTTCCTTTAACCTGGAGTATTTAGGCCTATTTGCTTTGTTCTCGGTGATCCATTCTCTTGCAAACTCTCCGGATTGGATGTCCTCGAGTATCTCTTGCATCGATTCCCGTACGTGTTCATCAATTACTTTGCTTCCCCTGGTTAGATCGCCGTACTCGGCCGTATCGCTTATCGATTCTCTCATATAGGTTAGGCCGCCCTCGTAGATTAAATCTACAATTAGCTTGAGTTCGTTGAGGACTTCGAAATACGCAATCTCTGGTTGGTAACCAGCTTCTGTTAATGTTTCAAAGCCTGCTTTGATGAGTGCGGTTGTACCCCCGCAAAGAACGGATTGTTCACCGAATAGGTCGGTCTCCGTTTCTTCTTTAAACGAGGTGGGGATAACTCCAGCTCGAGTCGCCCCTAAGGCGTGGGCATAAGCCAGACCTATTTCCTGGGCGTTGCCAGTGTAATCCTGGTCAACTGCTAGAAGACAGGGTACACCTTCGCCCTTGGTATAGACCCTTCTTACCAGGTTACCCGGTCCCTTGGGTGCTACCATTACTACGTCTACGTCGTCCGGTGGTTGGATCTGATTATAGTGGATGTTAAACCCATGAGAGAAGAATAACGCGTTCCCCGAATCCAGATTTGCTTCTATTTCCGAGTAGTATACTTCTGACTGAACGTTGTCCGGTATTAAAATCTGGACAATTTCTGCGGTTCTGGCGGCTTCACTTATCTCTGCAACTTCTAAGCCGTCAGACCGGGCAATTTCTTGTGATGAACTACCTTTTCGGAGACCGACTACCACGTCCATTCCGCTATCATTTAAGTTTTGTGCCTGACCTTGTCCCTGACTACCATAGCCGATCACAGCAATCTTTTTGTCTGTTAGGTACTCTTCGTTGACATCGTCTGAATAGTAAACTTTATTTATCAAAATGTCCTCCTAAGTATTGTTAGTAGTTTCATGTAATAGACCTTTCCAGCACGACTCTTCCGGTTCGAGCGATCTCTTCTATGCCAAACTCGTTCAGTAGATTTTCAAGTGCTTCTACTTTTTCTGCGTCTCCCGTTGCCTCCACGGTGAGATAATCTTTCCCCACGTCTGCTACTTTGGCGTTGAATATGTCCGCCAGTTCAATAATCTCTCCTCTATTCGTCGTCTGGGCTTTGACTTTGATCAAAGAGAGTTCCCTTTCCACGTGGGATTTTTCCGAAAGGTCTTCGACTGATATGACATCTATCTGCTTGTTTAATTGTTTTACTACCTGATCCAGTATTTTTCTGTTTCCTTTGACGATAATCGACATCCTGGAATAGTGCGGATCCGTCGTTTCCCCGACGGCAAGGCTGTCGATGTTGAATCCTCTTCTGGCAAATAACCCCGAGATTCGAGAAAGAACGCCGCTTTCGTTTTTAACCACTGCTGTTAACGGGTGAAGTTTTTCTTCAGACATCGTTTTCCTCCATTAGGAATTCTCCGCTGGCTCCACCTGCAGGCACCATTGGCCAGACATTCTCGGTCTCGGCGACGAAGCACTCTATAACTGAAGGACCGTCGTAATTTAGTCCTTCTTCCAGTTTTGTGTAGAGGTGCTCATTTTCCGTTACCGTAAGCCCCATAGCCCCGTACGCTTCTGCCACTCCGGCAAGAGACGGTGTTCCATCGTCGATTAAGGTTTCTACCAGTCTGTTATCAAAGAAAAGTTGTTGCCACTGTCTCACCATTCCCAGCGAACCGTTTCTTAGAATTACGACCGTGATCGGTAACTGCTCGCGGACGGCGGTAGTCAGTTCTTGAATGTTCATTTGGAAGGAACCATCCCCGGTTATTGCCACTACCACACGATCGGGGGCCCCGATTTTGGCTCCAATTGCTGCCGGAAAACCGAAACCCATGGTGCCCAAACCGCCGCTTGTTATTAGTTGCTTTGGCTCTGAGAAACTGTAGTACTGTGCCACCCACATTTGGTGTTGACCTACTCCGGTAGTTACTAAGGTATCCCCCGGTGTCAATTCGTCGATTGCAGTTACTACTGATTGTGGTTTCAGTACTGATTCGTCATCCTCGAGTTTAACCGTGTATTTTTCGTACCAATTTTTTATCTCCGCCCACCAATGTTTGTGTTCTTTCTCTTCGTCTTTGATTTGATCTATTACTTTAGACAGAACGGCTTTGGCATCGCCCACGATCGGAATGTCTGGTTCGACTATTTTGCCCATCTCGGCTGGGTCAATATCTATGTGCGCGATTTTGGCGTTTGAGGCAAATTTTTCGACATTGCCTGTGATTCTGTCGTCCAGTCTCGTTCCCACCGCCAACAATAGGTCGGAGTTTGATATTGCTTTGTTTGCAGGCCCGGAACCGTGCATGCCGACCATTCCCAGACACAGCGGATCCTTAGTGTCTATAGTGCCTAGCCCCATTAAGGAATTTGTGATAGGTATATTGAATTTTCTGGCTAGAGTCAGTAGTTCGTCATGGGCATCGGAGTTGGCCACGCCGCCACCGGCTAAGATTAATGGTCTCTTCGCTTTCCGCAGTTCTTCTGTCAGATACTCCACTGCCGCCGCGTTGAAGCTCTCCGGGATTGAATATCCTTCAAAATCTTTTTCAAAGGACTTATTCGTCTCTTTCCAGTTGACTTTGCCGGTCTGGACGTCCTTGGGCATGTCGATCAAGACGGGCCCTGGCCTTCCTGTTGAAGCGATATGTAAAGCTTCCGTTACAGTTTTGCGCACCTCGGTAGGATCCATAACTAGATAGTTGTGTTTGGTAATTGGATCGCTCATTCCTCTTACGTCGACTTCCTGGAACGAGTCCTGGCCAATTAGGGAAGTAGCTACCTGGCCAGTAAATGCGACTACGGGGGATGAATCCATGTAAGCGTTGGCGAGCCCCGTCATCAGGTTGGAGGCACCTGGACCGCTCGTAGCAAATACTATGCCTGGTCTATTCGATACACGAGCGTATGCATCGGCAGCATGTATTGCACCCTGTTCATGCGTTGCGGTGATATGGTTGATTCTCTTCGATTTCCCCAATTCGTCGTAGATAGGCATTATTGCTCCACCGATGATTCCAAAGATCGTATCCACACCGTTTTCTTCTAATGTTTTGATCAACGCTCTGGCCCCGGAAATGTTGCCATCTTCTCCCATATTATCACTAGACTCCTTCTCTTTTCGTTTCGTTGTTGTAGTGTTACTTGCTTGATTTGATTTAGTCATCCTTATCTCTCCTGTTCTTTTCGGATAATTGAAGGGTAGCTCCTTTGTCTGCCCCTGAGACAGTGTAAGCATAGCGCTCCAGGAACTTTCTTCCGTGAGTGTTGGGGAGGTATTCTACGCTTAAGTTCTTTTCTCGTTTATCTAGTTCTTCCGGGGGGACGTTCAGGTTTACTTGGCCGCCCGGTATATCGATCTCGATTATGTCACCTTCCTCTACCAATCCAATTGGCCCACCAGCTGCTGCTTCTGGTGCTACGTGGCCGATAGCTGCACCTCTTGTTGCTCCGCTAAATCTCCCATCTGTTATTAGCGCTACCTTTCCGGAAAGGTCTCCACCACTGATCCTACTTGTAGGGGTAAGCATCTCTCGCATTCCTGGTCCACCTTTGGGTCCTTCGTATCTTATTATAATCACGTCACCGCTATGAATTTCCCCATCATCTATTGCTTTGACAGAGGCTTCTTCGGAGTCAAATACTCGGGCCGGTCCTTTGTGTGTGAGCATGTCTTCGCTAACTGCTGTCTGTTTGACAATGCTTCCGTCTGGCGCGAGAGAACCTCTGAGTACTGCAAGTGAGCCCAGTTCATGGACCGGGCTTTCGTATTCTTTGATAACTTCTCGATCAACAGTGTATTCGGTATTTGTTAACCTCTCTTTTAAGGTTTCTCCTTCGATCATTTCGACACCTAAATCAAGGTTTGCCTCTATAGTTTTCATGACTGCAGGCAACCCCCCAGCTTGATGAAGATCACTCACTCGATACGGTCCAGCCGGACTCATGTCAACCAGGTGAGGCGTGGACTGACTTATATCGCTTACTGTGTTCAGGTTAAAATCTACTTTTGCTTCGTTGGCGAATGCGAGAACGTGCAATACCATATTAGTTGAGCCTCCAAGTGCCATCCCTACGCTTAACCCGTTTGCGATGTTTTCTTTGGTGGCAAGTTTTGAGAGCACTATCCCGTCCTTGACCATTTCTACGATTCTTTTTCCGCTGTCGTGAGCAAGTTGTTCCCGCTGTGTTGATCGGGAGGGTGCTGTGCTGCTAAATGGAAGACTGATCCCCATTGCTTCGGTTATAGCACTTACCGTGTTTGCAGTGAACATGCCCGCGCAGGAGCCCGCCCCCGGGCAAGCGTGTTTCTCAATCTCTATTAGTTCGTCTTCGCTGATCTGGTTTTCTTTTAACTTTGGAACGGATTCGAAGACGGTGGATAGATCTATGGATTTGCCGTGTAGATGACCTGGCTCCATAGGTCCACCAGTTACTACGACAGTCGGAAGTTCAAGTCTGGCGGCTCCCATTAACATGCCGGGAAGTATTTTGTCGCATGATGCCAATATTACTAATCCGTCGAACTGGTGCGCGAAGCCCTGGAGTTCTACCGAGTCGGCGATGACTTCTCTGGAGGGCAAGGACGCAAACATTCCCTCGTGACCCATTGCTATACCGTCGCCGACAGCGATCGTGTTGAACTCCATTGGAGTTCCGCCGCCGTGTGTTATCCCGCGCTTTACTGGCTGAACCAGTTCGTCGAGATGTATGTGACCTGGGACAAATTCGTTGTAAGAATTCGCGATTCCGATTATTGGTTTGTTGATATCCTCGGTATCCAGACCCGAAGCCCTCAGCAACGAGCGGTGAGGAGCCCTGTCAATTCCTTTCTTTATTTTATCGCTACGCATAACATTCGCACTCATTTAACCGTCTTTGTTAGCGCGGAAGGTTCTATGTCGTCGACCTTTAGGTACTTGCTGTAGTTACAGTTTGCATTGGCGCAAGTGAATTTTTCTAAAGGTGGAGAAGGGAACCGTGCAGTAATCTGTTGTGAGGTGGGGATCAGATGGCTCCCACATATTGGGCATCTGCCCGACTCACTATGAGTGAATTCGTTAATGTTAAAATGAAGTCCGTTAATTTGTTTTCTGGACTTGTTTTCCATGTTTGCCTCCCGGATTTTTTGGGAACTTGAGTATCAGAAACCACTAGACCGCTGGTGGTTATTAAATCAACATCTATAGGAAATTTGTGTGTGAAAGTTTTTTGCCCCTAAAGGGGCAGAATAACTACTAAGGAAAGAACTAAGGCAATAATGCCGAATATAACAATGGAGCCGCTATAGTAGGAATTACGCTGGCCGATATAATCTCTGCTTTGAAAACTAGTTGACTCCATTATTTCACCTTAATTATAAAGGATTTTATTCAATTTGAACTGGATTGTCAACCGATAAACTGATCACGTTAGAGATTTTTCAGGGAAATAGTTAAATGTTGGGGGTTTTAAGGTGTGGAGAGGGGCGGAGAGCGTGGCGCGACAAATAACCACCACAACAGCCTTTAGCCCGGGTGCCCCTGCCCGGGGGAACTTACGCGGAGGAGGGAAACTGGTGAAGTAACTATGGAAAGCAAAGCAGCATGAGCTCCCATGCTCATGCGGGACGTTGTAAGAGAAACCCCCGGCCGAGCATGGGAGCTCGCCCTGCTGGAAAAGAGAAAAGGGACGTTGCAAGTGGAATCTTCACCACGTGTATCGGGACCGAAGGGAATTGAACAACAACTCTAACCTGCTCCACACCGGGGCTAAAACCCCCGGCTATCGCTTGTGAGGACAAAGGTGTGACATTATCGATCGGCGGGGGTTTCCACCCCCGCTATTGTCAGAGGTAAAAGTGTTTCCATTTGTTCTTTGGTTGATCTAACGTATTTCCCCGATGCGGGACGTTGTAAGAGAAACCCCCGGCCGAGCATGGGAGCTCGCCCTGCTGGACAAGAGAAAAAGGGACGTTGTAAGCGAAACCATCGGCTATCGTCTGACAACAATCTTGCTCCATTGACAATTTGTTATCATCCTCGATCGGTGGCGCTTTCTAGGGCCGAAAGGGCCCATACCGGGTGCGGTGATCCTCCCTCACCATTTCTCACACTTTTACACCCATGGGATAGGATCCAAGTATCCTGATTGGTTTTGGCAGGAAACTATTTATTATCTGAATGCTT
>Ga0102934_1000756_pt1 | contig 22086 bp, 15 predicted proteins | sample SalPonR2_A_D1_MG_FD_78175 | JGI IMG/M metagenome (GOLD analysis project Ga0102934, IMG submission 78175) | Salt pond soil microbial communities from South San Francisco under conditions of wetland restoration - Salt Pond MetaG R2_A_D1_MG | ecosystem: Environmental > Aquatic > Marine > Intertidal... | reverse complement strand
TATTTCGCGGCACCGGCGGCAGGCCAACAGCGGCACGTATCCCCGGCGCATCACCTGGAACAGCACCGGCCCCTCCGCGAGGGCCTGCTGCGCCACCTGCCAGGCGGCGGTGGGGATCCGAGCGCTGCTAGCTGCCGGGTCGCGGGCGACTTCCCGATCGTCGATCGCCTGCACCTGCCACCACGAAGGCCGGACCGGTTCCACCGCCCGCGCCCAACCGGATCGACACCACCATTGCGTCGCAACCGATCGGGCAGGCGCACCGACGAACAGATCACAGCCGGACAGGTGGGAGCGCAACGCGGCTACCTCGCGGGCATCCCAGTAGGGGGCGTGCGGCTCGCGGTAGACGTCGTCGCCGTCGTCCCACACGATGACCGCGCCGAGATCGGCAACCGGTGCGAATACCGCGTTGCGGGTACCGACGACGATGCGTGCTCGCCCGGTGCGGGCGCGCAGGAATTCCCGGTAGCGGCGCTCGGGGCCGGTGTCGGCGCTCAGCACCGCCACCTCGGGCTTGCCGAATATCGCGAGTAGGCGGCCTGCTACCCGTTCGACATCGGCTGCATCGGGCACGACGACCACCACCCCGCACCCGGTTCGGTGCACCCGCTTCACCAGATCGGTGATCTCCGCTGCGAAATCGGTACCCGGGGCCGATGACCACACGATGCGTTCCGGCTCGCTCGGTTCGCCCGTCTCGCCCGTCTCGCCCGGCTCGCTCGGCTCGCTCGTTTGATGCGACCAGTGGTAGGCGGACCAGACGTCGTTGTAGTCAGCGTCGTCGTCGTTGGGTTGTTGTGGGTGTGTTGTGCGATCGGGCAGGCGTTGCGCGAGCACCGACTTCTCGGCGCGGGCATGGCGGGAGGGCACGGCCGCGCGGGCGACGTCCCAGAAACTGCCGACGTACCGCTCGGCGGTGTGCTCGACGAGTTCCAAGGTCTGCGCCGTCAGCGGCGCGATCGCATCGACCACGCGCTCGATCGGTCGGGGCTCGGCCACATCGGCCTGCGGCAACCGTGCGAGGACATAGGCGTCGCGCAAGCGACCGGCGAAACGCACGCGCACCCGCGCACCGGGCACGGCCGTCGAATCGAACTGCGGTGGAACCAGGTAGTCGAAGTCCCGGTCGAGGTGACGGACCGCGAGATCGACCCGCACGCGAGCGATCGGGTCCACCGGCCCGGGATCGGGCCGATCGTCGTGGGCCTCGCTAGACACCCGCAGCGGCACGCAGGTCCTGCGCGCGGTCGGTGTTCTCCCAGGTGAAGGTCGGACCGACGGTGGTGCGGGTTGCGGGATCATCGGAGTCGAGCAACAAGTTCACACCCTGCGGGCGACCGAAGTGACCGTAGGCGCTGGTGATCCGGTAGATCGGTCGCAGCAGATCCAGATCGCGGATGATGGCGGCCGGGCGCAGATCGAACACCTTGAGGACGGCGTCTTGGATCATCTCGTCGGGAATCAAACCGGTGCCGAAGGTCTCCACGAACACACCCACCGGGTGGGACACACCGATCGCGTAGGCCACCTGCACCTCGCAGCGAGTCGCCAAACCGGCGGCGACGACGTTCTTCGCGACCCAGCGCATCGCGTAGGTGGCCGAGCGGTCGACCTTCGAGGGGTCCTTGCCCGAGAAGGCACCGCCGCCGTGGCGGGCCATACCGCCGTAGGTGTCGACGATGATCTTGCGGCCGGTCAGGCCGGCATCGCCCATCGGCCCGCCCACTTCGAAGCGGCCGGTCGGGTTGACCAGCAGTCGGTAGTCACGGGAGTCGATATCGAAGGTCTCCAGCACCGGCTTGACCACGTGCTCGCGGACATCGGGGATGAGGGTCTTGTCCAAGTCAGTCTCAGCGGAGTGCTGGCTGCTGACCACGATGGTGTCGATGCCCATCGGTTGGTCGTTCTCGTCGTAGCGGATGGTGACCTGGGTCTTGCCGTCGGGCCGCAAGTAGTCCAGCGTGCCGTCCTTGCGCTTGGCGGTCAGTTGCTCCGAAAGCCGATGCGCCATCGAAATCGGCAGCGGCATCAACTCCGCGGTGTCGGTGCAGGCGTAGCCGAACATCAAGCCCTGGTCACCGGCGCCCTGACGATCGAGTGGATCCTCGCTACCGTCGGCGCGCTCCTCGTAGGCGTCGTCCACGCCTTGCGCGATGTCCGGGGACTGCTTGCCGATGGAGACGCTGATTCCGCAGGACTCGCCATCGAAGCCCTTGACCGAAGAGTCGTATCCGATGCCGATCACTGCCTGGCGCACCAGGTTCATGACGTCCGCGAAGCCCTCGGTGGTGACTTCACCGGCAACGTGCACCTGACCGGTGGTCAGCATCGTCTCCACGGCCACCCGGCTACGGGGGTCTTGGCGCAGCAGGTCATCGAGGATGGCATCGGAAATCTGGTCGGCCATCTTGTCCGGATGACCCTCGGTGACGGACTCGGAGGTAAATAGGCGGTGCGGCACAACTCTCCCTCGATCGTGAGCACGGGGAGATGGGGAACTCCCCCGCAAGGTCGCGTCAGTCTAGCGAGGACGATGACCCATCAGTGCTATCAACGGTGGCTGGCGATCGTGTCCCACAACGCATGGCCTACGGCCGCCTTGTCCACACCCGCCAGGCGCGCTCGCACGCCTTCTTGGTCGACGATCACCACCGAGGTGGACGATTCCCCGAACACCGCGCCGCCGGTGACTTCGTTGGCGATCAGGTAATCGCAGCCCTTGCGCGCGATCTTGGCCAACGCGCGTTGCTCGAGTGACTCGTGGGCCTTCGTTACCTCAGCGGCGAATCCGACGATCACCGGCGAGGACAGCGATCCACGCTTGTCGACGAGTTCGGCGAGGACATCGGTGGTGCGCTCGAGGCGAAGTTCCGGCGCGGCGGTATCCAGCGATTCCTTGGTGATCTTGCCTCGCGGATCGGGGATCGGGCGAAAGTCCGCGACGGCGGCGGCCATCACCACGATGTCGGGGTCTCGTTCGGCGATGGTGGCGTGCATCGTCTCGCGCAGTTCCTCGGCGCTGGATACCCGCACCGACCAGCAGCCAGCCGGCGCCTGCGCCTGGACATCGGCGATCACCAGATCCACCTGCGCACCGCGCACCAGCGCGCTGCGTGCCAACGCGAAGCCCTGCCGACCGCTGCTGCGGTTACCCAGGAAGCGGACGTCATCCCAGGGCTCGCGGGTGCCACCGACGCTGATGAGCACCCGTTTGCCGCGCAGATCCTGGCCGCCCTGGCCGCTTTGACCGCCCCGGCCACCTGGATCGCCGGCCGGTTGATGCTGCGCCTGCAGCGCTGCTACGGCAGTCTCGAGGATCGCCGCTGGTTCGGGCAGGCGGCCTGGCCCGGAATCGGTGCCCGTGAGCCGGCCGACGGCCGGTTCCAAGACGATCGCTCCGCGTTCGCGCAACAGACGGACGTTGGCTTGGGTAGCCGGGTGCTGCCACATCTCGGTATGCATCGCCGGGGCGATGAGCACCGGACAGGTCGCGGTCAACAACACGTTGGTCAACAGGTCGCTGGCGATGCCGTGCGCTGCACGCGCGAGGAAATCCGCCGTGGCCGGTGCGATGAGGACGAGATCGGCGCCCTTGCCGATCGCCACGTGCGCGACCGCCTGCGGATCGGACCACACATCGGTGGCCACCGGCCGACCGGACAGCGCCGACCAGGTGGGCTCGCCGACGAAGCGCAGCGCAGCAGTTGTGGGAACGACGGTGACGTCGTGATCGTTTTCGCGCAAAAGGCGCAGGATCTCGACCGCCTTATAGGCGGCGATTCCGCCGGTGACGCCGAGGACTACCCGGGCCATGGCACGTGACCGACCCGCCTACTGGTTTTCCTCGGAAGCGGCGAAGGGATCGACGGCGGCCAGCGGTTCACCCGAAGGCGCACCAGCGCCGGACGGCGCCTGCGCGGCGGCCTCCTCGGCCGGGTCGAAGGGCTCGGCGGTGAGCAGGCCCGCGTCGATCTCGCGCATGGCGATGGACAGCGGCTTCTCCTGGACGTAGGTCTCCACCAGCGGACCGACGTACTCCAGCAAGCCCTCCCCGAGTTGGGAGTAGTAGGCGTTGATTTGCCGAGCCCGCTTCGCGGCGTAGGACACCAGCGAGTACTTGGAGTCGGTCTTTTCGAGTAGGTCGTCGATGGAGGGGTAGGTGATGCCCTCGGGTTGCGAAGTCACAGGGGTTGCCTCATTCGTTTCGGATGTACCGTCCGGGAGTTCCTAGCCCGGTGCCGCTAAGCCTGCTGAGTCTAGCAAGGCGTGGGCGCACTGCGAGACGTCGGCATTGACCAGCACATGGTCGAACTCCCCGGCCGCCTGGAGTTCCTCGTGGGCCGCGCTCAGCCGGCGCTCGAGCGCGGCCGGGTCCTCGGTGGCTCGACTGATGAGCCGATCTCGCAGGACGGCCTCGCTCGGTGGGGCCAAGAACACCAAGGTGGCGTCCGGTACGGCGCTTCGGACCTGTCGGGCCCCTTGCACCTCGATCTCCAGCAACACCGGTCGACCGTCGGCCCGGCAGGCGGCTACCGGGCCGGCCGGGGTGCCGTAGCTGTTGCCGGCGAACTGCGCCCATTCCAGCAACTCCCCGGCTTCGCGCATGGCGGCGAAGGCTTGGTCGTCGCAGAAGAAGTAGTCCTCCCCCTCCACCTCACCGGGCCGCGGTGAGCGGGTAGTGGCCGAGACCGACAACCAGATGTTCGGGTTCAGGCGCAACGCTTCGGCGACGACGGTGCTCTTGCCCACGCCGGAGGGACCGCTCACCACGATCAGCGGGGCACTCATGTGCGTGCTCGCCGTTGTTCGACGAACGCGACCTTCGCGAGCAACTCCGCGTGCTGCCTGCTGCCGAGTCCGCGCAATCGACGCGACGGTGAGATACCCACGTCCTCCATGATCTCAAGGGAGCGCACCGCGCCGATGCCCGGCAGCGCCGTCAAGGCATCGCGCACCCGCATACCGGCGTAGTGCTCGTCTTGCTGGGATCGCTCCAACAACTCGGCCAACGACCACTGCCGTTGGCTCAAGGCCGCCCGGGCTTCGGCCCGCCGCCGGCGGGCATCGAGCGCTCGTTCCCCGGCCTTGGCACGCTGCTCGGCGCTGCGCTCGGGTGGCCCGTTCATCGGGGCCCGGTCATGGCAGCCGGGACGTTGCCAGGGACGTTGCCAGGGACGTTGCCAGGGCGCGGGCCGCCGCTGCGGGGTCGTCTTGGCCGGTGATGGGCCGCCCGATTACCAGCAGGTCGGCGCCGTCGGCGAGGGCGCGTTCGGGGGTGGCGGTACGGCGCTGATCATCGGCTGCCGAAGCCGCCGGCCGGACACCGGGAGTGATCAAGGTGATGTCCGCCGGAACATGCGCTCGCACGATGGCGACTTCCTGTGGGGAGCACACCAGCGCCAGCGCGCCGGCCTCGACCGCGGATTGCGCCCAGCGCAACACGATCTCCTCAGGTGAGCCGGCGATGCCGAGCGCTTGGATTTGGTCGGCATCCAAACTCGTCAACACGGTTACAGCGGTGACGCGGGTGTTCGGCAGGGCCCGGGCGGCGGCGGCGACCATCTCCGGGCCGCCGGCCGCGTGCACGGTCAGGTAAGTGGGTGCCAGCGGCGCCAATGCGGTGGCGGCTTTGCCGACAGTGGCGGGGATGTCGTGCAACTTCAGATCGCAGAACACCTCGATGTCATGGCGCCCGACGCTGGCAGCTAGCTCGCGGGCGCGTTCCAACGCTTGCGGGCCTTGGCGGCAGAACACCTCCAACCCGACCTTCAGGCAACGCACGCTCGGCGAGACCGCGCGCACCCATTCATCGAACGTGGATTCATCGGGCGCATCGAGGGCGACCGCTATCGGAGCGAAACCCGAATCGCGTCTCACGCCTGAGGTCACGGGCGTTCCTCGGTGATGAAGTCCCAGTCATCGAGTTCGGTGGGCTCGTCGAGCACGATGGGCTCGGGCTCGCGGTGGGCGCGACCCACGATGTCCGCTAGCCGGGTGAACCCGCCACCGGCAACGAGGTCGGCGAGTTCGCGGTGGATGCGTGCCGGGGCGCTGGGATCGTTGAAGACCGAGGTGCCGACCGAGACGGCATCGGCTCCGGCGAGCATGAACTCCATCGCATCCGCACCGCTGCGGATGCCACCCATGCCGATGATCGGCACCTTCGGAAAGGCAGCGCGCACCTGCCACACGCACCGCACCGCGACCGGGCGGATGGCCGGACCCGACAACCCGCCGGTCACGCCGGCGAGCGCGGGACGCATCGTGGTGGTGTCGATGACCATGCCCAGCAGCGTGTTGATCAGGGACAGACCCGTCGCACCTGCCTTGATCACCGAGTCCGCGATCTCGACGATGTCGGTGACATCCGGGGACAACTTGGCGAAGATCGGCGTCCGCGAATCGCTGCCGCGTCGAACCGCCTGGACTACTTGCGCCGCCGATTCCGGACGACAGGCGAAGACCTGTCCGCGGTCGGCGACGTTCGGGCAGGAGATGTTCACCTCGATGGCGGAGATCCCCTCCACTCGCTTGAGCTTCGCGGCGAGCTTGGCGTACTCCTCCACGCTCTCCCCCGCGATCGAGACGATGGTGCGCGCCCCGCGCCCCACCAGCCAGGAAAGGTCGTTCTCGATGAAGGACTCCACGCCCGGTCCTTGCAGCCCGATCGAGTTGAGCATGCCGCTCGGCGTCTCGGACATCCGAGGTGTCGCCCGACCGGCGCGCGGGCGCATCATGATGCTCTTGGTGACCACCGCCCCGAGGGTGGTGATGTCGACGAAGGTGTCCAACTCCCGCCCCGCAGCGGCACATCCGGACGCGGTCAGGATCGGACTAGGCAGCCCGACCCCGGCAAGATCGACCCCCATATCCACCCGCGCACCGGGGCTATCCCCATCGGAACCGCGGGGTCCTTGCGCGATCAACGCTCGACTCATCGACCCACTCCCCGATCATCGTTTCCCGGTGCACCCCACGCATCGGAGGGGATGGTGTGCACGTCGGCCCAGCGCACCCGATCTCCCCGGAACACCGGGCCCTCGACGCACGAGCGCACCATCCGCGTGACGCCGTCGTCTCCGATCACCGGGAGCACGCAGGTCATACACACACCGATGCCGCACGCCATCGCCTCCTCGACAGCGCATTGGCTAAAGACCCGGCGCTTGGTGGCGATCCTGGCTACCTCGGAGAGCATGGGCATGGGACCGCACGCGTAGACGACATCCGCGCCGGCCCGATCCAATGCATCGTCGAGGACATCGGTCACCCGGCCTTGGACTCCAGCGGAGCCATCGTCGGTGGTGATGGTCAAGGCGGAGGCGAGCCTTTTCAACTCCAGCACCCCGAACAATCGCGACTCGGTGGCCGCACCGATGACCATGTCGACCCGGCAACCGCGGTCGCGCAATTCCTGGGCCAACATGAACAAAGGCGCGCTGCCATACCCGCCGCCGACTAGGACGCAGGAGACCCCCTGCTTGGGCAGTGAGAACGGCTTGCCAAGGGGACCGACGAGATCGACTACATCATGGCGACGGCGACCGGCGAGCCAATGCGTGCCGCGGCCTTGCACGGACACCGCGATATCCAAGGTGCCGCCGTAGACACCACGCGATTGCACTTGGTGGATCGCGAACGCACGACGCAGCACCATGCTCGTCTCATCACCGCCCATCGACAAAGTGATGAAGTGTCCGGGCCTGGCCACCTCGGCGATACCGGGCGCCGTTAAGGACAACACGTGGTAGTCACCGGCGCGACGGTTGTCCAAGATCTCGGACTTGACTTGCTCGGCCATCAGGGCATCGCCTCTTCCCACTCCGGCGAACCGCCGCGCCTCATCCGCAACATCTCGGCTGCGTGCTCTTGCAAAGAGCGCACCCCTGGCTCGGTCTCGGCAAGTGCGTCGATGCCTTGAACCGCTGCACTCAATCCTTGAACAGTCGTGACGCACGGGATGCCCTTCATCACCGCCGCAGCCCGGATCTCGTACCCATCGACGCGTGGTCCCACGCCGTATGGCGTATTGACGATCAGATCGATATCGCCGGCGAGGATGGCGTCGACGGTGGTCGGGGTGCCGTCAGCACCAGGGCCTTCGTGCTGCTTGCGCAGCACCCGAGCATCGACCCCGTTGCGACGCAACACATCGGCGGTGCCGGCGGTCGCGTAGATGGCAAAGCCCAGATCGGCCAACCGCTTGATCGGGAAAATCGCGGCCCTCTTATCTCGATTGGCCAGCGATACGAACGCGTTGCCATGCAGGGGCAGCCCGCCGGTGTACGCGGCCTGTTGCGATTTCGCGAAGGCGACCCCGAAGGAATCGTCGATTCCCATGACCTCGCCGGTAGAGCGCATCTCCGGACCGAGAACCGCATCGACGCCGTGGAAGCGTCCGAAGGGCAGCACCGCTTCCTTCACTGCGATCGCACTTCCGACGGGAATGTCACCACCATCTCCGTGCGCAGGCAAGAGCCCCTCCGCGCGCAATTGCCCGATGCCGGCACCGAGCATGACGCGCGCCGCCGCCTTGGCCACGGGCACTCCGGTCGCCTTCGACACGAACGGAACCGTGCGCGAGGCTCGTGGGTTGGCCTCGAGGACGAACAAAGTGTCTTGCGCGAGAGCGAACTGCACGTTCAGCAACCCACGCACCCCCACTCCGCGAGCGATCGCCTCGGTCGACTCGCGGATGCGCTCGATGTCGGCGGCGCCGAGGGTGATCGGCGGCAGTGCGCACGCCGAGTCACCGGAATGGATACCGGCCTCCTCGATGTGCTCCATGACGCCCGCGAGGTACATCTGTTCTCCGTCGAAGAGGGCATCGACGTCTATCTCGATGGCGTCGTCGAGGAACCTGTCCACTAGGACCGGATGCTCGGCGGTGACGTCGGTCGAGCGACGCAGGTAGTCCTCCAACATGGCGTCGTCGTAGACGATCTCCATGCCGCGCCCCCCGAGGACGTAGCTGGGTCGAACGAGGACCGGATAGCCCACCCGGGCCGCGATCGCTTGGGCATCTTCGAAGGATCGGGCCGTGCCGTGATCGGGTGCCGGCAACCCGGCATCGGCGAGCACCTGCCCGAATGCACCGCGCTCCTCGGCTAAGTGGATCGCCTCAGGACTCGTCCCAACGATCGGGACGCCGGCATCGGCCAGCCGCTGCGCGAGGCCCAGTGGTGTTTGGCCGCCTAGTTGCACGATGACCCCGGCGACCGTTCCGCGCCTGCTCTCGGCGTGCACCACCTCAAGGACGTCTTCGCAGGTGAGCGGTTCGAAGTACAGGCGATCGGAGGTGTCGTAGTCGGTGGAGACCGTCTCGGGGTTGCAGTTGACCATGACGGTCTCGAAGCCGGCATCGCTCAACGAGAGCGCGGCGTGCACGCACGAGTAGTCGAATTCGATCCCTTGACCGATGCGATTGGGCCCCGATCCCAAGATGATCACCTTCGACCGATCGGAGGGGTCGGATTCGTCCTCGTGGTCGTAGGCGGAGTAGTGGTACGGGGTCTTGGCTTCGAACTCCGCGGCGCAGGTGTCGACCGTCTTGTAGACCGGACGGATCCCCCATTCGTGGCGCAGTTCGCGGACTTCGTCTTCGCCCAGCGCCCGCAAGCGAGCGATTTGCAGGTCACTGAAGCCCAAGCGCTTGGCCTCGAAGAGGGCTTCTCGGTCCAGGGCGTCCATCGCGCGCAGGGCATCGGCGCACTCGTTGATCTGCTCGATCTGGTCCAAGAACCATGGATCGATACCGGTCGCCTCATAGACCGCGTCGATTCCCGCGCCCTGCCACAGTGCCTGCTGCACCAGGGAGAGCCGGCCGTCGTGCGGGCGGCGCATCTGTTCAAGTGCGCCTGCGACATCGATGCCGGCTGGTTCCGCGGGCCAGTCGAAGATGGCCGATGGCCGCTCCATGGATCGCAGCGCTTTTTGCAGCGCCTCGGGGAAGTTACGGCCAATGGCCATCGCCTCCCCCACGCTCTTCATCGTCGTCGTAAGCGTGGTGTCCGCACCCGGGAACTTCTCGAAGGCGAAGCGTGGAACCTTGACCACGATGTAGTCGAGAGTGGGCTCGAAGGAGGCGGGAGTCTCCTGGGTGATGTCGTTGGGAATCTCATCGAGGGTGTAACCGATGGCCAGGCGCGCGGCGATCTTGGCGATCGGGAAACCGGTGGCCTTCGATGCCAGTGCCGAAGATCGCGACACCCGCGGGTTCATCTCGATCACGATCATCCGACCGTCGTCGGGATTGATCGCGAACTGGATATTGCAGCCGCCGGTATCGACTCCGACTGCGCGGATGATCGCGATACCGACATCACGCATGTGCTGGTATTCGCGGTCGGTGAGGGTCAGCGCCGGGGCGACGGTGATGGAGTCCCCGGTATGCACGCCCATCGGGTCGAGATTCTCGATCGAGCACACGACCACAACGTTGTCATTGCGATCGCGCATCAACTCCAGTTCGTACTCCTTCCATCCGATGATGGATTCCTCGAGCAGCACCTCGGTGGTGGGGCTGGCCTGCAGACCCGCGCCGGCGATGCGCGCCAGATCGTCTTGGTCGTAGGCGATCCCCGAACCGGCTCCACCCATCGTGAACGACGGACGAACCACCACCGGGTAACCGAGCTCCTCAGTGGCGGAAGAGCACTCCTCGAGGCTGTGGCAGATGATCGATCGAGCGCTCGACCCACCGATCGTCTCGACGATCTCGCGGAACTTCTCGCGGTTCTCGCCGCGTTCGATCGCGTCGACGTCGGCGCCGATCAACTCGACGTCGTACTTGGCCAAGACCCCGGATTCGTGCAAGGCGATGGCCGTGTTCAGGGCTGTTTGCCCACCTAGGGTGGGCAGGAGTGCATCGGGGCGCTCCTTGGCGATGATCCGCTCCACGTACTGCGCGGTGATGGGTTCGACGTACGTGGCATCGGCGAACTCCGGGTCGGTCATGATCGTGGCTGGGTTGGAGTTGACCAAGATGACGCGCAGCCCCTCGGCCTTGAGCACCCGGCAGGCCTGGGTACCGGAATAGTCGAACTCGCAGGCTTGACCGATGACGATCGGACCGGATCCGATCACCAGCACCGATTCGATATCCGCCCGTCGTGACATCAGGCCTCCACTGTCGATCGATGCTGCTGCATAAGGGCGGCGAACCGGTCGAACAAATAGGCGGCATCGTGCGGACCGGCAGCCGCCTCGGGGTGGTACTGCACACTGAACGCGGGAGCATCGAGTAGCTCCAAGCCCTCCACGACGTCGTCGTTCAGACACACGTGGCTGACCCGCCCGGGTCCGAAGGGCGTGGCGAATTCCTCCCCGATCGGAGCCAGGACCGCGAAACCGTGATTGTGCGCGGTGACCTCGACCTTCTCGGTGGCCAGATCCATGACCGGCTGGTTGATGCCGCGATGACCGAAGCGCAACTTGTAGGTGCCCAAGCCGAGCGCCCGGCCGAGGATCTGGTTGCCGAAACAGATCCCGAACACCGGGATCCGGGCGCGCAGCGCTGCTTGCATCACCTCGACCGCATGATCGGCCGTGGCGGGATCCCCCGGTCCGTTGGAGAAGAACACGCCGTCGGGTTCCAGCGCCGCTATCTGCTCCCAGGTGTACGACGCCGGCACCACGTGGACGCGCATGCCACGTTCGGCCATGCGGTGGGGGGTCATGGACTTCAGCCCAAGGTCCACCGCGACGACGGTGAACCGATGTTCGCTGATCGGTTCGATGGTGTAGGCGACATCCGTCGTGACGTCGTCGGTGAGATCCGCGCCTTCCATCGGCGGGCTCGCACGCACGGCATCGAGTAACTCGGCGGGAGTCCGGCTCGCCGCCGGGCCACTGAAGATGCCCACGCGCATCGCACCGGCATCGCGCAGCCGCCGGGTCAGTGCACGGGTGTCGATGCCGCTGATGCCCACGATGCCGTAGCTGCGCAGTTCGTCGTCCAAGCTGCGCTGGGCGCGCCAGTTGGAGGCGATCCGCGCGGGATCGCGCACCACGTAGCCGGCGACCCAGATGCGTCGGGATTCAAGGTCGTCGTCGTTGACCCCGGTATTGCCGATATGCGGCGCGGTCATGATCACCACCTGCCGGTGGTAGGACGGATCGGTGAGTGTCTCCTGGTAGCCGGTCATCCCGGTGGAGAAGACGGCCTCGCCGAAGGTCTCACCGATCGCTCCGTAGGCCCGTCCCGGCATCGTGGTGCCGTCCTCGAGGACCAGGACGGCTGGAACCTGCTGGCCCTTGTCCTTCGTGGCGTGGCTCATGCTCGCGCCTCACGCGGGAAGGTGGCCATGAGCCCATCCAACACAGTGCGGTGAGCCTGGGAGTCATCCGCCCGGAAGCCGGTGTCGACCACCCGCTCTCCCAACTGCCAGGTGACGACGACGACGCTGTCCTTGGATCGCACGGTCGCGGCCACTCCACTGTCCGCGCGGACGCCGAGCAGATCCGCGGCCGGGATGACCAACGACGGCGCTCCTTGCCGATGGATCGCGATGCCGGAATCGGACCAGTCCACGGATGCGCGGCTTCGCACGCCGAGCCCGTGGGCGGCGATGCGATCGAGCCAGTCCCCGCTGACGGACGTGCCCAGGTACAGGCCGGGAAGTGCATCCTTCGCGGGCTCGGTGTCGGGCATCTGGGGTGCGGGTACGTCGGCTTGGCGCCGGACGCGCGCTTGCCAACCGCGGCGCATCGCCCATAGCACCAGGGCGATCACACCGAGCACCAAAGCCGTCCACGCAAGGCGCGCGGGCCAGTTCGTCACCTGCGCCTGCTCGACGAACTCATCTGCTTGCAGCGCGCCCGGAATGAACTTCAGCGAGTTCGTGGTCAGCGAGATCGTGGTCAGCGAAATCTCCATCACGGTGACCATCATGCGATCCCGCCGTCCACCACGCTCGGGCGGCCACGAAAGAGCACGTGGCGCACCGCGCCGGGCAGCGTGTATCCGGTGTAGGGGGTGTTGCCGCTGCGCGAAGCCAGCCGTTCGCCGCTGACAACCGTTTCAACGGACGGATCCCAGATCGCGAGGTTTGCGATGGACCCCGGCTCGATCGGCTGACCTTGGTCGGCCACCCGTCCGATGCGCGCTGGTGCAACGGACATCAACTGAGCGATCGCCTGCCAGTCGGTTGAGTCGTTTGAATCCGCGCCCTCGCCAGCGCTATCGGTGTTCGCACCGCGGGTCACCACCTGCGCGGCGATACCCAAGGCGGTTTCCAGTCCGAGCATGCCCATCGCGGCCGCTGCCCACTCGCAGTCCTTGTCTTCGCGGGGATGCGGCGCGTGGTCGGTGGCGATGATGTCGATGGTGCCGTCGAGCACCGCAGCGCGCAGCGCTTGGACATCCCCGCGCCGCCGCAGCGGCGGGTTGACCTTGTACACCGGATCGAAGGTGCTCACCAACTCCTCGGTGAGCAGCAGGTGGTGCGGGGTCGCCTCGGCCGTTACCGGCATCCCGCGAGACTTCGCCCAGCGGATGACCTCGACCGAGCCGGCGGTGGATACATGGCAAACATGCAAGCGGGAGCCGGTGTGCTCGGCAAGCAGCACGTCGCGGGCGATGATGGATTCCTCCGCCACGGCCGGCCACCCGGCCAGGCCCAAGCGCCCGGACAGTTCGCTCTCGTTCATCTGCGCGCCCTCTGTCAGGCGCGGATCCTGCGCGTGCTGGGCGACCACCCCATCGAAGGCCTTCACATACTCCAGGGCCCGGCGCATCAACAGCGGATCATGAACGCATAGGCCGTCGTCGCTGAACACTCGAACGGCAGCCGCACTACCGGCCATGGCCCCGAGTTCGGCCATCTGTCGGCCTTCGAGTCCGACGGTCACCGCACCGACGGGGCGAACATCGACGAGCCCGCACTCGATCCCTCGGCGCCACACCTGCTCGACCACCCCGGCGGTATCGGCGACCGGCGATGTGTTCGCCATCGCATGCACGCAGGTGAAGCCACCCAGCGCTGCGGCCTTGGACCCCGATTCGATGGTCTCGGCATGCTCCCTGCCGGGTTCGCGCAGGTGAGTGTGCAGGTCCACCAGCCCGGGCAGCACCACGCAACCGTGCGCATCGAGCACCCGATCCGCCGTGGCGGTTCCGACCGGAGCGATCGCAGTGATCCGATCGCCCTCGATCACGATGTCCACCGGCTCCTGGCCGTAGGGCTGCCCGGCGCGCACCAGGATCGAATCGTTCATCGATCGGCTCCTTCTAGGTCGAGTTCCTCGGGGCGACCGCCGAGCAACAGGTACAGCACCGCCATTCGAACGTGCACGCCGTTGGTTACCTGTTCGACCACGACAGCCTGCGGGGAATCGGCCACCTCGGCGGAGATCTCCACCCCCCGGTTCATCGGTCCCGGGTGCAAGACGATCGCCTCTGATGGCATCAATGCCATGCGCCGGGAATCGAGTCCGTAGCGCCGCGAGTACTCCAATTCGTTGGGAAAATACGAACCGGCCATCCGTTCTGCTTGCACCCGCAACATCATCACCGCATCGACGTGCGGAAGGACATCGTCGATGTCGTAGCTGACATCGCACGGCCAAGCCTGCACGCCGTAGGGCAGCAAGGTCGGAGGCGCCACCACCGTGACGTGCGCGCCCAGTGTGCGCAGCAGTGCCACATTCGAGCGCGCCACCCGGCTGTGCAGGATGTCTCCGACGATCGCCACGCGAGCGCCATCTAGGTCACCTTGGCCAGATCGCAGGTGGTTGCGCAACGTGTAGGCATCGAGCAGCGCTTGAGTGGGGTGCTCGTGGGTTCCATCGCCGGCGTTGATCACCGCTCCTTGGATCCAGCCGGCGTTCGCCAAGCGGTAGGGCGCACCCGAAGCGCCGTGCCGGATGATGACGGCATCGGCTCCCATCGCCTCCAGTGTCAAGGCGGTGTCCTTCAAGCTCTCTCCTTTGGACAGCGAGGATCCCTTCGCCGCGAAGTTGATCACGTCGGCCGATAGCCGTTTGGCCGCGAGTTCGAAGGAGATGCGCGTGCGCGTGGAGTCCTCGAAGAACAACGTGACCACCGTGCGCCCACGCAGTGTGGGTAGCTTCTTGACCGATCGATCGGTGACGCTCGCCAATTCCCCCGCGGTGTCCAGGATGCGAACGGCATCGGCCGACGTCAGATCCTGCGCCGAGAGCAGATGGCGACCGATCACTGGCCCGCCTGCGCGATGGTCACCGAATCGTCGTCGTCGCACTCGGTGAGGTGCACGTGCACCGTCTCACTTTGCGAGGTGGGCAGGTTCTTGCCGATGAAGTCCGGGCGGATCGGGAGTTCGCGGTGGCCGCGATCGACGAGCACGGCGAGCCTGACGGCGGCGGGACGTCCGACATCGGCGAGGGCATCGAGGGCTGCTCTGATGGTTCGGCCGGAGTACAAGACATCGTCGACGAGCACCACCACCCGTCCGTCGATGCCTTCGGGGGGAATGTTCGTAGGTTCCAGTGCGCGCACTTCGCGAAGTCGCAGGTCGTCGCGATACAAGGTGATGTCCAAGGAGCCGCAGGGAACGCCCTGACCGTCGATCGTGTCGATCGCATCGATCTCTTCGATCTCTTGAATCGCCGCTGCGATGCGCCGGGCGAGGTAGACGCCCCGGGTGGGGATTCCCAAGATCACCAGATCGTCGACGCCCTTGGCAGATTCCAGGATCTCGTGGGACATGCGTCGCACCGCGCGTCGGACATCCGACGCGTCGAGCACTGTGCGCTCAGGCACCGATCACCTTCCCCTTCCCCGCCTCTCGGGACGGGCTTAAAGGACCGGGTTCAAACCTACACCCCACCGCCGGGGCCGGCGCTGCCGATCTTGTGCACGCGCATCCCGTTGGTGGTCCCCGGGATACCCGGCGGCACGCCGGCGACGATGACCACGCGCTCCCCCACGCTCGCCCGGCCGATCTCCAGCAGCGCCTTGTCGACCTGCTGGACCATGTCGTCGGTGTGCCGTACCTGCGGCACCAGGAACGTCTCCACCCCCCAGACCAACGCGAGCTGGCTGCGCACCCGCGGATTCGGGGTAAACGCCAAAAGAGGGGTGTCGCAGCGCCAACGGGCGATCAGCCGAGCCGAGCGACCGGTCTCGGTGAAGGCGATCAGGTGGGTACCCGAGACGTACTGCGCGACATCGACCGCGGCCCGCGTCATCGCGCGCGCGGTGGATCCGTGCACCTCTTCTTGCAGCGGTGGCAGCCGATCGAGGGCCTCGGCCTCGACGTGCTCGATGATCGTGGACATCGTGTGCACCACGAGAGCCGGGTTGTGACCGACGCTGGTTTCGCCGGAAAGCATGAGTGCATCGGCACCGTCGAGCACCGCATTGGCGACGTCGCTGGCCTCCGCGCGGGTCGGGCGACTGGCACTGATCATCGAATCGAGCATCTGCGTCGCCACGATGACCGGCTTACCGGCCTCACGGCACTTTTGGATCGCACGCTTTTGCACGAGCGGAACCTGCTCCAGGGGCAGTTCGACACCGAGGTCGCCGCGCGCGACCATGATGCCGTCGAAGGCCTGGACGATCTCTTCGAGGTTGTCGATCGCCTGCGGCTTCTCGACCTTCGCGAGCACCGGAACGCTGATCCCCTCGTTGTCCATGATGGCGTGGACTTCCTTAGCGTCCGCGGCCGATCGCACGAAGGACAGCGCCACCATGTCCGCGCCCATCCGCAGGGCCCAACGCAGATCCTCGATGTCCTTGTCCGACAGAGCCGGCACGCTGACCGGGACGCCCGGCAGGTTGAAGCCCTTGTGGTCGGAGACCCGTCCGCCCTCGACCACGGTCGTGTGCACGCGGGGGCCGTCCACCTTCGTTACCTGCAATTCGATCCGGCCATCGTCGACCAAGACGAGATCACCGGGCGTGACGTCGCTTGGCAGGCCGGTGTGGGTGGTGGAGACCATGTGTCGATCGCCGGGCACGTCCTCGGTGGTGACGATGAACTCCGCGCCCGGTTCGAGCAGGACCGGACCCTCGGCGAAGGTGCCCAACCGGATCTTCGGACCTTGCAGGTCGACTAGGACGCCGACCCCGCGACCGCTGGCGTCGCTGGCCTGCCGCACGGCTAGGTAGGACTGCCGGTGCACCTCGTGGGTGCCATGCGAAAGGTTCAACCGGGCGACGTCCATCCCGGCATCGACTAGTTCCCGGATCTGCTGGGGGGTTGCTACCGACGGGCCCAACGTGGCCACGATCTTGGCTCGACGCATGGCAGCAGTCTACCCGTAAACGGTTACACCATCAGTGGCCGCGCCGATGCCCGGATGGGCGAGGGCAGGTTGGTCTCACCCATCAGGTACCGATCGACGCTCGCTGCTGCTGCGCGCCCCTCCGCGATCGCCCACACGATCAGCGATTGGCCGCGGCCGGCATCGCCGGCGACGAAAACACCCTCGACATCGGTCGCGTACTCATCATCGCGCACGATCGCGCCGCGCTCGGTCAGGCCCAGACCGAACTGCTCGATCAACGGCCCTTGCTCTGGACCGGTGAAGCCCATGGCCAGCAGCACGGTGTCAGCCGGGATGCTGCGCTTGCTACCTGCGACCGGTTGGAAGGAACCATCGACGAATTCGACGTCGACGAGGTGCAAGGCGCGCACGTGTCCATCGGCATCGCCCTCGAAGTGCTCGGTGGAGACCGCGAACATGCGTTCGCCGCCCTCCTCATGAGCGCTGGATACCCGGTAGGTCATCGGGAAGGTCGGCCACGGCTGGCTGGAGGGTCGCTCCTCGGGAGGGCGCGGCATGATCTCCAACTGGGTGACGCTCGCTGCCCCTTGCCGGTGCGCCGTGCCTAGGCAGTCGGCACCGGTATCTCCGCCGCCGATGATCACAACGTGCTGGCCCTCCACATCGAGCGGGGACTCCTCGAGATCACCCTCTTGGACCTTGTTGGACCACGGCAAGAACTCCATCGCCTGATAGACGCCGGTGAGCTCGCGCCCGGGGATCGGCAGGTCGCGCCACGCCGTTGCGCCCGTGGCGATCACGATGGCGTCATAGCGCCGCCGCAGATCCGAGACGGTGACGTCAACCCCGACCTCGACGTTGGGCCGGAATTTCACGCCCTCGGCCTCCATCTGCTCCAGCCGTTGGTCGAGGTGACGCTTTTCCATCTTGAATTCCGGGATGCCGTATCGCAACAACCCGCCGATGCGGTCACCGCGTTCGTAGACAGCCACTGTGTGACCGGCGCGCGCGAGCTGCTGCGCCGCGGCGAGTCCGGCCGGGCCCGAACCGATGACGGCGACTGTCTTACCGCTGAGCGACTCGGGTGGCTGGGGTGTGATCCAACCCGATTGCCAAGCGCGATCCACGATCGCCACCTCGACCTGTTTGATGGTGACCGGTTCGGCGTTGATGCCCAGCACGCACGCCGCCTCGCAGGGGGCCGGGCACAACCGACCGGTGAACTCCGGGAAGTTGTTCGTGGCATGCAACCGCTCGATCGCCTGACCCCAGTCACGGTCGTAGATGAGGTCGTTCCACTCGGGGATGAGGTTGCCCAGCGGGCAGCCCTGGTGGCAAAACGGGATTCCGCAATCCATGCAACGCCCAGCCTGCTTTTCCAGGGAGCGGGCATCGAACTCCTGGTAGACCTCCGACCAATCCTGGATACGCACATCGACCGGACGTCGCTTGGGCAGTTCCCGCTCGGTGGTCAAGAAACCTCGCGGATCAGCCATTGTTACCTCCCATGACCGCCAGGATCGGGTCTTCGCCCTTGGCCAGTGCTTCCTCGCGCAGCCGAAGCACGCGCTTGAAGTCCTTGGGCATCACCTTGGTGAAGCGAGCCTGTTGGTTCGACCAATCCGCCAGCAGTTGCGCGCCCACTTGCGAGTCGGTTTCCTCGACGTGTCGCGTGATTAGCGCATGCAGTTGATCGAGATCATCGGCATCGAGCGAATCGAGATCGACCATCTCCGGGTTGACCCGGCTCAGGGCGAGGTCCAGCACATAGGCGATGCCACCGGACATACCCGCACCTAGGTTGCGCCCGACCGGACCCAAGATCACCGCAATGCCTCCGGTCATGTATTCCAAGGCGTGATCGCCGACGCCTTCCACGACAGCGTGGACCCCGGAGTTGCGCACGCAGAACCGCTCGCCGACCTGCCCGCGGATGAAGACCTCGCCGCTGGTGGCGCCGTAGGCGATGACGTTCCCGGCGATGATGTTGTCCTGCGCTACGAAAGGTGCCACCCGATCGGGACGAACGACCACGCGCCCGCCCGATAGACCCTTGGCGACGTAGTCGTTGGCGTCCCCTTCGAGCCGGAGGGTGATTCCCGCCGGGACGAACGCCCCGAAGGACTGTCCCGCGGACCCTTGGAAAGTGAGGTCGATCGTTTCGTCCGGTAGCCCTTCACCGCCATGCGCGCGGGTCACTTCCGAGCCGAGCATGGTGCCCACCGTGCGATTGACATTGCGGATCGCGAGTTGCGCGCGAACCGGCTCCTTGCGTTCGATAGCCGACGCGCACAACTCGATGAGTTCCACATCGAGCGCGCGATCCAGACCATGGTCCTGGGCCACTGTGCGATGCCGCGCTTCGTCCTCGCCGATCTCGGGCATGTGCAGCACCGGGGTGAGATCTAGGCCGTCTGCCTTCCAATGATCGACCGCCCGACGGGTATCGAGCACCTCGGTGTGCCCTATGGCCTCATCGAGGCTGCGAAAGCCCAGTTGCGCCAGGTACTCGCGCACCTCTTCGGCGATGAACTCAAAGAAGTTCACCACGAAGTCCGGTGTGCCACGGAACCGTTCACGCAGCACCGGATTCTGCGTGGCGATACCTACCGGGCAGGTATCTAGATGGCACACGCGCATCATCACGCAACCCATGACCACCAGCGGCGCGGTGGCGAAGCCGTATTCCTCGGCGCCGAGGAGTGCGGCGATCAGGACATCGCGCCCGGTCTTCAACTGCCCGTCGGTTTGCACCACCACCCGATCGCGCAGGCCATTGAGCAGCAGCGTTTGCTGCGTCTCGGCAAGTCCCAACTCCCACGGCCCGCCCGCGTGCTTAAGGGAGGTGAGCGGGGACGCGCCGGTGCCGCCGTCGTGGCCCGAGATGAGCACGACGTCGGCGTGTGCCTTGGACACCCCGGCCGCCACCGTTCCGACACCGACCTCGGCGACCAACTTGACATGCACGCGCGCCCGAGGATTGGCGTTCTTTAGATCGTGGATCAACTGCGCGAGATCCTCGATCGAATAGATGTCGTGGTGCGGGGGCGGTGAGATCAACCCGACGCCCGGAGTGGAATGCCGGGTCTTCGCGATCCAGGGGTACACCTTGTGCCCGGGCAGCTGTCCACCCTCCCCGGGCTTGGCTCCCTGGGCCATCTTTATCTGGATATCGTCGCTGTTGACGAGGTACTCGCTGGTGACCCCGAAGCGACCCGAGGCGACCTGCTTGATCGCCGAGCGCTTGGAATCGCCGTTCTCCATCGGCAGGTAGCGCTCCGGGTCCTCGCCACCCTCTCCGGTATTGGACTTTCCGCCGAGGCGGTTCATCGCGATCGCCAAGGTCTCATGCGCCTCGGCGGAGATCGATCCGTAGGACATGGCACCGGTGGAAAAGCGGGCCACGATCGATTCCACGGATTCGACTTCCTCGATCGGAACCGGCTCTCGCACCCCTTCCTTCAGCGCGAACAACCCGCGCAGGGTCATCAGCCGCTCGGCTTGTTCGTTCACCTCGCTGGTGTATTCGCGGAAGATGTCGTATCGCTTGGTACGGGTTGCGTGCTGCAAGCGGAAAACGGTCTCCGGGTCGAACAGGTGCGGCTCGCCGTCTCGCCGCCACTGGTACTCGCCACCGTCGGCCAGGATCCGGTGCGCGGGCGAGATGCCCGATGCCGGGTAGGCGACTGCGTGACGCTTGGCGACTTCCTCGGCCAACACGTCGAGGTCCACGCCACCGAGTTTGGTGGTGGTGCCGGTGAAGTAGGCATCCACGAGTTCTTGGGAAAGCCCGATCGATTCGAAGATCTGCGCACCCCGGTAAGAGGCTACGGTGGAAACGCCCATCTTGGACATCACCTTCAAAAGGCCCTTGCCCATCGCCTTGATGTAGTTGCGCACCGCCTTCTCCACCGACACGCCTTCGATGACATGCCCGTGGACGAGATCCTCGACCGTTTCCAAGGCCAAGTACGGGTTGACGGCCGCAGCGCCGTAGCCGACGAGCAAGGCAACATGGTGCACCTCGCGGACATCGCCGGCCTCGACCAGCAGGCTGATCTGGCTGCGCGCCTTCGTGCGCACGAGGTGGTGATGGACTGCGGCGCATAGCAGCAGCGAGGGGATCGGCGCCTGTGCGGCGTTGCTGTCTCGGTCGGAGAGCACGATGAAGCGTTTGCCCTGGCGGATGACGGCATCGACCTCGCTGAAGATCTCACCGAGGCGCTTATGCAGCGCCGTTCCCCCGCCGGCCACCGGATAGAGCCCCTTGATGCGGGTCGCGGCGAACTCCGGAAGTGTTCCGTCGGCGTTGATGTGCAAGATCTTCGCGAGTTCGTCGTTGTCGATCACCGGGAACGGTAGGACGACCTGACGGCAATGGCCCGGCTGGGAGTCCAGCAGATTGCCTTCCGGTCCGATCAGCGAGGCCAGGCTGGTGACGATCTCCTCGCGAATGGCATCCAGCGGCGGGTTCGTAACCTGCGCGAACAGTTGGCTGAAGTAATCGAAGAGCAGCCGCGGACGACTGGAGAGCACGGCGATCGGGGTGTCGGTGCCCATCGATCCGATCGGCTCGGCACCCGCGCGCGCCATCGGCTCCATGATGATGCGCAATTCTTCTTGGGTGTAGCCGAATGTCTGCTGACGACGGGCCACCGATTCGTGCGTGTGCACCACATGCTCGCGCTCGGGCAGTTCCTCCAGATGGATCAGGCCCTGATCCAGCCATTCGGAGTAGGGCAACTCAGCTGCGAGTTCGGCTTTGATCTCGTCGTCCTCGATGATGCGACCCTCGGCGGTATCGACTAGGAACATCCGTCCGGGCTGCAGCCGGCCCTTGCGCACGACGGTGGCGGGATCCATCTCCAG
>Ga0102934_1000755_pt1 | contig 22090 bp, 14 predicted proteins | sample SalPonR2_A_D1_MG_FD_78175 | JGI IMG/M metagenome (GOLD analysis project Ga0102934, IMG submission 78175) | Salt pond soil microbial communities from South San Francisco under conditions of wetland restoration - Salt Pond MetaG R2_A_D1_MG | ecosystem: Environmental > Aquatic > Marine > Intertidal... | reverse complement strand
CCCCGGGCCGCCCTGGTGCCTGGGGATGGCCGCCGCCAAGACAGGGAGCTCGGCGGGCGTGACGCTGAGCGTGGCGGAGGTTTCGAAAGAGGAATGGTTCGACTCCTCCTCCGCCTCTGTATCGGGGCCTGTTAATTTTAGGGTAAGGGCTAGGGGTTAGAGGTCCTAGGAAAGCCCTCTTTTGACCCTTCTTGGCACGACGCCGTTGAAAGCATGCCATCTACGTCCAAAGCTTGCATTCAGCGCTTTCTATCTCGTCTCCCGCCCTCGTTGTCAAGCCGTCTATACTCCCCCCCATCGCACTCACTGGAGGAGTCGGAGACCCTGCCCTCGGGCTTCCTCAGGACGCTGGAGCCCCCGGCGCCGTTCACGAGGTGGACCAGCTTGCTGATACCCCCCGACTCCATTCCCTCTGGCTTGGAAGGATGGGAGGTAGGGCACAGTACAAAAGGGCCTCCAGAGTTGACCTGTACCGATGTGTTAGTGATATTTAAGCACAGTGGTATGTGTGTGTCATGGCTCTTAAAGGACGCCGGCGTGCTCGAGATATCAGCGTGGGCTACAGAGCAGTAAGCCTCTATATATGCAGCTTATGGCTTTTTCACGGTGATCGTTAATGGCACATTGATCGCGCATTCAGACGCAATGTACACTCAGGACGCCCGCCAAGACTACATTCGCACAAACTGCCGACACTCAACACCTGAGCCACTGGGGGTCTCCCCTTGATTACCACCAAAGGGCTTTCCCTATCCCACGACATGGCCAATCTACTCGCGCCGCCCAGTCAAGACGAGCCACCGCAAACCTGGCAGTCCACGTGTCGTATTGTGTCCAGATACTCGAGCCGAGATCGGGCTAGGAACAATTCCAGGTCACGTTGCAATTTCTGCCGTTCGGCTCAGTTTTCAGCGCACAGAAATCCACACAGCATTTGTACCTTCGACAATGCAAAACGTAAGCTATGGTGTCTAGCCGGAACGGAGTGTCCCCTCTCCTCGTTAGTGAATAACAAGTTGAGGCAGACGCACAGCTAGAAGTCCCACGGCCCTGTGGTCTCAGATCACGTGGGATGCCATTTTGCGTCCATTGAGCTCCAAGCCCCGAACGCTGACCAATTGAGGCTCGTACAGTAGCTTAGGATTAGGTGCAAATGCTATCGGGAATCAAATAAGCGTTCCAATGGTTCGGCGGAGTGGCAGAGGGGAAAGGGGCTACAGCGCCAAACAAGGAACAGGCCATCCGGGATGGACACGCCCGCCTGCTTGTAACGCTCTTACGGGCGAACAATACATCACCGTGTTGATTTATTGTTCTTATGTTGTGACCCGCGTTTTGCGTCAAATTAAGCAGTCAGTGCATCTTCTGAAAAGCCATGTCGTGCAGGCAGGGCTAAAAATTTCCGGCGTTGAGGACTCCTGACGCCCGTCGGCGAGGCCCTGCCTTTATGGCATTTGCCAGCTCGATTTGCACCAAGGCGGCTATCAGGTGGGAAAGCAGCGTGAGTCACGACCCCCAGCATGCGACATACACTCACAGGACGTGCACGGTATAGCAGAGCATCTCCCGTTACAGGCATTGTATACAAGCATGGAAAGGGGAGGTCGGCGGTGAGTCGAAAAGTGGCTACATACGCGCGATTTTTTTTTCCCATGACAAGCAATGTTGAGATTGGAGACTAATCCCATTCCCGCATAAAATGCTCGACGTAGATGGCAACTTGCAATTTTGGGGCTGATGGGATGGTGTTGGAATTCATGTGCGGCAGCTTTTGCCGTGCCACCGTGCTATTGGCCGCCGCTATCTCTCTCAGTGGCCGCCGCTGCTGAATTGGCAGCTCCCTCGACTCAGTCCCAGTGCCGCGCGAGCCCTCATGGCAGCCGGCTAGCACATGCACAAAAATCTTCCACCGTGGCAGCATCTGTCCTTTCTGGCCATGAGGCCCCCTCAATTTTGGCGGACGAGGACCCCGAGGTCGCGCACATCATACAGGCAGAGCGGATACGGCAGATCTCGGGAATCGAGTTAATCGCCAGCGAGAATTTTGCTTCAAAAGCTGTACTGGAGGCTCTAGGATCAGTAATGACTAACAAATACTCTGAAGGTCGACCAGGAGCGAGATACTATGGAGGAAACGAGCATGTGGATGCCCTCGAGCGACTGTGCGAGGCGCGAGCCCTCTCTCTCTTCAATCTGTCTTCGGAAAGCTGGGGCGTTAACGTGCAGCCTTACTCGGGCAGTCCGGCCAATTTCGCCGTCTACACGGCTCTACTGGAGCCCCACGACCGCATCATGGGGCTGGACCTGCCCTCGGGCGGGCATCTGACGCATGGTTACTACAACGAAAAGCGCCGCGTCTCCGCCACCTCCATCTACTTCGAGTCTCTGCCCTACCGCGTGGACCCCGTCACTGGCCTGGTGGACTACGACGAGCTTCAAAAGCTCGCCTCACTCTTCCGGCCGCGCCTCATCGTCGCGGGGGGTAGCGCCTATCCGCGGGACTGGGACTACGCGCGTCTCAGGGCCATCGCGGACGCGTGCGGCGCCTATTTGATGACCGACATGGCTCACATCAGCGGCCTTGTGTCTGCGGGCGCCTGCAATAACCCCTTTCCCTACTCGGACGTGGTCACGTCGACCACACACAAGTCTCTGCGGGGGCCGCGGTCGGGCATGATCTTCTTCAGGAAGGAGCTGGCCGAGCAGGTCCATTTCGCCGTGTTTCCGTCCTTGCAGGGGGGCCCCCACAACCATCAAATCGCTGCACTAGCTGTGGCACTCAAGGAGGCTGCCGCGCCTTCTTTTCGACAGGACTACATTTGGCGCGTGAAGCGGAACGCGGAGGCTTTGGCCATGGAGCTCCAGCGGCTGGGGCACAGCGTGGTGACCAACGGGACCGAGAACCACCTGTTGCTCTGGGACGTGCGCCCGCACGGTATTACAGGCTCCAAGGTGGAAAAACTTCTGGAGGCGGTGGGCATATCGGTGAACAAGAACACCATCCACGGAGACAAGAGCGCCAGCTCCCCCGGTGGCGTCCGAGTGGGCACTCCGGCCATGACCACGCGCGGTCTCACAGAGCGAGACTTCCTGCACGTGGCGGCCTTCCTCGACGACGGCTTGCGTCTAGCGCTCAAGGTGCAGGCTGGGGCGGACAGCAAGAAACTAGTGGACTTCGAGAGGGCGATGCAGGCTCACGAACAAGAGGTGCGAGCATTGCGGGACCGCGTGCAACATTTTGCCTCCAACTTCTCCTTCCCCTCCTGAACGCAGATGGATATCACGTACTGCATGAAATGTATGGTTCCTGCGAACAAAGTCTGAAAAAGACAAAAAAATGTAACAGAAAAAGCTCGCGGGCGCCTGTCAGTCGACTATTGACTATTCGCTTTGATTCAACCTGTTGGGTTCCGTTCTTTGTCAAAAAAGATACGAAGCACTGGTTTTTTCCGTGAAAGTTCGTCCTCGTTGTAGATGGAATGCTCTGAAAAGGCCGTGTAAGATGGCATGAAACGGGAGACAAAGTCTCGCACCTGGGCGTCCGTCATGCCCCCCTCCGCTCCTCTCTCTCGCCGCATGCCTCGCTCTGCCTCCAGACGCCACGAGGCGATAACTGACAGGTCTTCCACCTGTATCACTGCCCACGCGTCCACCAGTGCATGCCACTGCTCGTACTCCCCTAGGTTCGCGTTGACTTGAGCCAGGCCCGCCTCCTTCTGCAGCTGCGGTGCGTCGGGGGGTAGGGGCCGGAAGCCCAGCATCCAACCCTCGAGCAGCACCACGTCGATTCGTCCCTCTACCACTGGCCACTGCTGCCGGTGTGCCCGGTCTCCCCTGCCCGCGCCAAGGGATTTGTCGTATCGCGGCAGCGCCACCTTTTCTCCTTCTCCGGCCTGGACACATTGGATGATCGTGTCGCGTCCAAGGGCCACGTCGTGCGTCCCTGCATTTCCACGATGCTCCAAAAGACGGTTTCCACTATGCTGAGCCGCCAAACGCTGCTGGTCGTCGTTTGTGAGGTAAAAGTCGTCGATGGAGAGCGCCACGCAGGAAAGACCGTCGAGACTGAAGAGTGCTCGGCACAAATTGACGAGCGTCGTTTTGCCGGCCCCCTGTGGAGCGTTCAAGCCGACCACTATAGTGCGTGGCTGCGAAAAAAGAGGTTCACTGTTGTTTTGGGTCCCTGTGGGAAGGTCCTGTCCTCGACGGCAACGCACAAGGTAGCGCAACCAAAAATAGAGCTTGATGCAGCAAACAGGTAGGGAGAAATCACAAATTTATAAGTGAAATGAGTCAATTTAGGACTTTGATAATCTCCGAACAGAGAATTGACCACGCATGCAAATGTGCCGCTAGGGGAGCCCACGAGGTGGCTGATGTCGCGGCTCTCTCGCATAAAGGTCCCACGTTCTCCTTTAACCAGATTCCCTCCACGCACCGGTAGATAGAAATGGAATATTCTGATGCCAAAATTTGAATTTATCGGTGTAGCTTGTCCGACAGAGAGCTTGTCCCTGAGGAAAAGGCCCTTGTCGACCCACTCCTGCGCGGATGGGAGGTTGGCTGGGTTTTGCTCGGAAAAGCATTTGTGATAGATCGGACTTTGGCCTGTATGATGATGTATGTCGGATCCATTTCGCATGTTTGGCTGGATCGAAGGTCCAGGAGTTGGATCAACTAGACACTAAAGGTTGGTATGCTTGTCACCTACGTGCAAAAGCTAGTACGTCATCCCTCTCTTGCCAGTCACCCCGGCCGCCAGAAGCAAAGCCACACGATCCTGAATACATAGGGTTTCTGAATGGAGTATTTTCAGATTAATGAGAGGTGCGACACTCTAGGCGCACGTTCTATCTCAAAGTATTCAGCACTTTCCGCACTAGCTGTGCGTCCACGACGCCTGCCCCTCTGCCCATGCCCCTCACCTGATTTGACGGGAAAAAGCAATGCCTGACGTCCTTGCCACCCTTCCCATCCTGACACTCAGGCTACCAGCCAGCTTTCCTGTGCTCACTTAGTGGATGGATTTCAATCTACAGGGCGTAAATGTGGGTGTTGCTGTTGAAGACCGCCGTCTTTCAGCGGCTTGAGCGACGACTCGGAGTAGCCGATTGCAAGGGAAAGTCGTTCTTTAACCACCTAACAGTTCTTTCTCACACATAGCAGCATCCATGACGACAGTCCGATCCGCGAAAAAGGCCCAAGACACAGTCTTGATTGCGACTAGAATTCATGGCAGAGAGACCACGGCGGCTCTCTCCTTCGACAGCGCTAAATTACGGGACTTTTTACATAATACTGTAGCGTACGCTGATGCGGTGGCGGTTGCTGTCGAGGTGGCAGATCCATTACATCCCCGACTGCTGGTAGCTGCGCAAGATGTCGTCAAAGAGTTTAAGGGTTGTCGCATCAACGTCCTGCCCGTCACACCGTGGGGTCATTTTGTGCCTGCATTAAACGCAGCTCTATCATTTGCCATGCAGGAGGACTTCTCATACATCCTGTACCTCTCCTTAGAGATGGACCTGACCCCAATGGCTTTCCGTGCGCTCCTTGACAACTTTGACCCGGCAGAGGATTTAGTTGTTGGCGCTGGTGAGTATTTTTTTCCAGAGGCATATGGATTCTCGTCAGGTTCTGATTTTCACATAAAACGGTCCGTGGAGTTGCTCGAGCGGGCCTTCGCTCTCCTTGCAACTTGTGAATTCGATTATGCTCACAGAAAAATCACCATGCTTCCATCACGTAAGCACCACTAAATCTGCTCTATCCCCCTCTCGCATTCGTGTGGAAGCCCTGGAAGGCCATCATTTCCGACCAGGCCGGCAGCCCTTGACGGGGGCCACCGCGCCCTGGAACACGTGTGCGCTCTGGTCTGTTTCCAAGCTTAGCCTCACAGGCTTCCTCGCCGTCTCGGAGGGCCTTGCAAGTGACAAGGGTATGGGTGGCGTGGAGGAGGTTGCTGTGATTTGCCTGGCCCAACAATGTTTACAGCCGCGTCCCTCAGGTTCACTGAGCTCTATGTTTCGATGGAACTTAAAACCCTCAGAAAGTGTACATTCGAAGCGCAATGCAGCTGGCATGCGTGCAAAACTTCTGCATTTGCAAGGGCAAATATCCTGGAAAGTTGATTGGAGCGATCCTGCTCGACAAGAATGGCACCGCAAAAAAATGGAAAGCAAGCTGACACGAGCTGGCTCCCAGCTGCGGGCGCTGGGCCTTGCCCACCCCACGCATGAGGCGTCTGCTGCTACGGCTGTGGTCTGGCACTTAGAGGTACCACACGTGCTAACTGAAAGTCCAGTGGTCACATGACAGGAGTGCGCCTCCCGGCCACACCAGGGGACGTCAACTAGAAAGAAAAAGCGACTTAGGTGCATCTTGCAAGTCGTCCTTCCATACTCTCACTTCATCGCCAAATCCTGTGTACATATGCATTTATTTTTCATTTGTGTAGGGCCATTCGGTAATTCGTGGGATGTACTTTGCGAATCGAGACAGCTATGTGGCTAATTTGAAAATCTATTTCTCTTGACTAGACTTATAAGAGATGTAATGTCTGATATTTCAGACACCGCAAGGCCGCAGTCGGACGTACAATTTAAAGCTCGTCTAAAAAGGTTATCGTTGTATTAGAGTAGCCCATAAGTGCCAGGTGGAAAGCCTCCTGTGACTCCGATGGAAGAGGCAGTACGATAGGGTAATCTCTGTCGTCCTCCACGGTCAGGATGAAAGTCTTCGCGTGGGCGTCGATCACCGCCTCGAGCTTTTTGCTCTGAATCTGTTTGCGCAGCGTGATGCGGCCTCCTGCAAGCCCCGTGGTGGCAACAGCCAATGTCTGCTCTGCCATCATCAAATCATGTCGGTCGATCTTGCTCGCTGGTATGGCCCCAACTGCCCAGCTGCTGTTTCCACTGCTGCGAAAGACCCAACGCAATATGTTGTCTGACGAGTTTAGGACGCTAACCAGGAGCTTGGGACCGAACGGGAAAGTAGCGTGCTTGCCATCCTCAGAGAAAGATAGGCCCGCAGCTTGTCCTCGGCGGAGGTCGTACTCACTATTTGCCAATGCCGGAAGTGACTCGACGTAGACGGGGTAAAAGCGACGGAAAAATAAGGTGACTATCCGCAAAAAACTTCGATCCTTCTCGTTAGCGAGAGCGGTGCGCAAAAGTAAGGGCCGCACCGCCGCCTTCTCAAGTTCTGCTTTAATTTCCTCAAGTCCGGTGCGTGTGCGGGCTAGCATGCGGAAGTGTCCTGTCTTAGAAGACACCTCGTCTGGTCCAAAATTTCTCGATATAAGAATTTGTACAACGTTCTCCTCTTCGGTGAGGTCGTCATCTTCGACGAGAGACAACCACCCTGTCTGTCGATGGTTGCTTTGCTCAATGATACGGATGCCGCGTAAACTGTTCGCTGGCAAGGGAAGAGATGCACCCGGAGGCAGACGTCCCGCGGAGACTTCCAACACTTGAGGCGTGTGATGCTGATAGTCTCGCAGCTCTAGCTCTATCGCCCGCCATTTTTGAAATCGGACTTGTTTATCCCGCTTTGAAGCCGACAAATGCTGCTCTCCAACTGTGGAGTTTTGGTAAGGCTCTTCACTTCGCGGTAGATGAACCTGTACCCAGTGAGGAAGCTGTGCTCCACTTGGCTCCCATCCTGGCTTGCCACAAAGGGAGGTGGAGGATAATGCCACTTCTTCCCTAGCTTCCAGCATGTCCTGATTTTCTACATCGTCATCACTTTGGACAGTCGAGTCACCAATATCTTCGCCACGGCCCGCCGCTCCCACCGCCCATTCCCTACCTCCCCCATCCACCTGGTCGACACCACGTCTGACTGGTTGACTGTGAGGATAATATCCGGAGGAGCTATTCGTTTCCCCTCGCATATCTTCATTCCTTAAAATGTCTCCTCGGTCGTGCTCTTCGTCCTCAGCACTGCCACCGAGTTCACTGTCTCCCTCGTCGTCTTCGTCGTTATCGATGCCATCACCAAGCGCCTCTGTTACCTGACTTGGCTCGGGAAAATGATGCTCCCGCCCTTGTCGCCTCTCACCGCTCAATGGAATGCCATTCTGATAGCCGCGTACTAGTGATACGGGACGAGGAGAAGGAAAGCGACTTGATTGGTCCATCGACTTGAGAAATTTACTTGAGAAATTTTGCTGGACAAAAAGAGAATTTGTACTTCGCCTTCCTGATGATAGAAAGCTTTCTCGTGGAAGCAGGACATGCACATCATCAATGAGGCTCAAGAGCAATTGTAGAGCGACCTCGATCACCAGCTTCGACTTCATATTCAATTTTAGCCATTCCACTGTCTGCTTTACTAATGCCCTCATATTGATCTGGACTTGCATTTCGAATGATCGACATGCCATCGCTATAATGCGCAACTTGGACGCTATCAACAACGCTGATACATTGTCTTCCGCGCGTTTTGTTGTCTTGGTGCTGCCGTTTTCGAATTTTTTCAGCTCTATGCCGAGGGCTTTCACGTCTTCGATAATCCAAGGCGGCGAAGATAAAAGGATCTCTACGTCTTTTTGTTCCAGGACTCCCGTCTCCTGCACTACCGAGGCCAGGATCTTGAGCGCAAGGACTCTACTCGTCACGTCATCGCTTAGGCGGGAGTATGAAACGCAGAGGGCGTGGGCGAGGCTTGGCCCCAACGTTGTCCAAAAGGCCTCGTGTCCGACGTTGTCATGACTTGTGCCCCTGCCGTTGTTACTTACCGCCCTGTTTCCTCCTTCTCTAACATTTCTGCTGTCATTGTCTCCATGACCGTTGCAGACCGTCGCCTCGAATATACCCTTTGTATTATTTTCTCTCACCCGCAAACGATACTCGTACACCTGCAGGATCGCTTTCACCGCAGCAGTATCCGTTGTATTTGAAAGAACATGCAAAAGAGCGCGCATCAATGGCAACGGCACTATATGATAAGTCCTTTCAGGAGCCGATATGACGAGTTCATCGAGCAAACTACACAGTGAGGTAAGATGCTGTACTTCAGGCCCCGTCCATGCATAGTCCCCTTGATAGAGTATGCGTAACGTGCCGGCTCGCAAGAGAAGATTCACGCTACGCTTTCGCAAGGCCATGTCGTTACGAGCACGTAAGGCGTGTCGCAGGATATTTGGTGCCTCCAATATTACTTGTCGTGGAGCGCGAAGCAACGTCTCATTCACCTCCTCACATTCATCCAAAAGCGCACGGGCGAGAATCTTCACCCGAGCACATTGTCTCTTGGCATAATCTGACCCACTTGTGGCTGCATCCGTTTTAATCCAGTCTAGTAAAAGGCGTAAGAGCTCTTCCACAACAACTTTCGAAGACGCGTACGTAGCATAGGTATCCAACAAACCCCGAAACCTTTCTTGGAGCTGAGCAAATTTTCCTTTCTCCTCGTCCGATGGCTGTAAGAGATCTGCTTGAACTCTATATACACGTCGGATGACTCGCAGGGCCAGGACATGCGCAGCGGCATAAAAGCACTCCTTTGAAGACAATATGCGCTCTAGACATGCGGTCAAGATGCCATGAACAAATCCTGGACCGCTTTCTCTCAATGTGGTCGATATCTCCCTCAAAACAACATCCTCCCGGCGACATATGAGGGTATCCAACACGAAAATGGACATACAAGTGGCATCAATCGACGACTTTCTCGATAATAGCGAATGTAGGAGGCGCGCAATTAAATGGTAACTGGGTTGTAAGAGCCTATTTAAGGCATCGTCGGGTCCGCTTCGGCATACAGCAGCCAGGAAAAAGAGATGGCCGCAACCGAAACAAGCATCCTCGAGTCGAATCAAGGCTTCTTTGACAAGAATTCGCGCCAAGCTATGCTCATAAATTTTAGCCATACGCCCTGGACTCCGCATACCAAGGCTAGCAAGACACGCTAAGAGCATAGTACGTTGGTCCTTAGATTCCTGTCTCCCCTCGCGCTCCATAATTTCAACCAGAGACCATAGGTCACAAAGCCTGTCAAGAAGGGCATCCATCCCGGCTTCTGAAAGTGCCTCTGCTATGAAAGGGACCACATTGGCTGTATCATCACAGGCCTTTGCGGACTCACCGGGAGAATGCGATTCATCCACGTATGTACTTAAGCCTTCGGATAAGGCAGGGAACAAGGTGGAAAAAGGATTTTCCATGGGGTCATTGAAGCGGGAGATATCTTGGTGCTCCAGCGTGTACTGATAGCTGTTGGAGGTATGAGTTGTCTCCCACATTACCCTGTACCAGCCGTCTCCGCCACCGCTTCCCAAGACCGTGCCAACGTTGCCTGCAAAAGCATCTTGAGTACCCCACTCCCAGTTAGGACCTCTGACAACGCGGGTTCCCCTCTCGAGTGGCAGCCGGAATGTAGTTGAAGCTCCACAGCTACTCATGTCCCGGTACGCGCGGACAAGCCTCAGGTCAAACGGCCCCCACCCCAGTTGCGGGCAAGTAAGTGCCCCAGGGCACCCTTGAAATTGTAACCATAGACGACCACCCTGCGTACCCAATACACGTGCGTAGCCCCACTCAGGAGCTTCGGCCGAAACGACGAGGTCGTTGTGAAGAAATCCAAAGGGCTGGGTTGCCCGCGTCTCCACACAAAAGATGCCCAGCGTTCCGTCCGCGTAAGGGTGTTGGAGGAAAGCAGATGGAGTCTGAGTGGTCCCGGAGCTTGTATTGTCTAGATTGTCACAACTTTGTTGACGAGACGCTTTTGCCTTAGCAACTAAGAAAGCTTTAACATATTCGACCTGCGGAATGTGATTGTGAGCAGCGAGTTCCTCTAGAGTATCAAGCATCGTTGCTGGCTTCGAAATAAAATCTTCCCAAGGGCCTGGCCATGCCGGAGCGAATGCAACTCTGTCCGCAATGAATGGTACGAAATGTGGAACAGCCAGAAGCACACGGAGCATATCTATATCGCCGTCCATCAGGGCCCAAAAAGCGGCGTCCTGCCAGCACGTACTCGCCACGCCACTCCTTGAAACGTATCCTCGCCATCCTTCCTGAAGCTCGCTGACATTATGCCGCGGTAATGACAAGTCCACGGGTCCCGAAGAAATGGAGGGGCCACTTATTGCGGGCTGCAAGGCTTGCCCACTGAGTTCACTTACGGCGCCGACCATCATCCCGATTTCATCAACAGCGCGGTCCGTTTCCGGTGTCAGTTCGTGTAACTGAATTAAAAAGGGATTGGCTGCCGTCATTGCAGCTCCAATTTGCAAGATCTCATGCATTAACTTTTTTTGGTTATAGCCTTCACCAGCCAGCAGACGCAGTAGGGTGCCAAACGTTGTATCGCGCATCGCTCTTCTAGCGGGTAGAGTGTTGAAAAGCCGCGTAATTACCTTTTTAATCAGGACGTGGTACAGACCTAACGACAAAAATTCCCGACGAACGGCCTCCACTGGCGCGCCAGGTCCTTGAAGAAGGAGTAGAAGTAAGTCAAGTGCACGGTCCGGGTCGACATTATTTTCTTTCGCAGGACCAGTTTGATGGTTGTCGCAATTAGGAAAAGTCTGACGAGAGTGCACGTTTCTATCCATGGTCGCCAATAGGAGTGGGAAAACTCCAATTTCTTGAGCATACGCTTGTAGAATGGCTGAGCAAGGCGGGGTGCCCAATATAGATGCTAAAAGCTCAAATCCGCCTGCGGTGAAACCATCCTGACAGTGCATTACTATTAGTTTGAGTGCACCGGTACGCACCAAAACGTCTTTCTTGCATTTGTCACCTCCACTTCCTCCGTTAGTATCGCTGCTAACAACGCAAGTTTGCTCATTAGCTCCGCGCATCAGAGACACAAGACTCCACACCGCCTTCTCGCGATCATTGCCGTCCCAATTTATATTGCGCGCTGCAGAGCGGCAGATATTGCACACAATGTTCATGACTGCTTCTGCTCCTAGACCGCCTGACATCGCTCGACGCTTGAGCTCTTCTAGAACCAGGACAGGCCTGTATGGACCAGTAGGCTCGTCTAGGTATTGGAAGAGCGCTGATAAGGACAAGCAGGTAGGCGGATCCATACAGATGGACCGAGACCGGTGGCGCAAGATACTCATTTCCTGCAAAACAACTTGAGCTTTTAGCGTCCATGCTTTCCGAGCCGGAATATCATTATAGCCGAAAACATGTACCGGTGAAGAGACGCGGTATTCGATGCCTATACTATCCTTGGCCGATAGCAATCCCACGAAGGGGTGCAGGGCTTGCCCGTTTGGGAGACGTCGATCCAAATGGTCGAGCATGTGGATTACCCGGGCACCACGGATTACTTCCAACATCTTATCATCGCCCTCCAATCGAACGCGCACAGTGATTGGTTCTTCCATTTTGACAATATCCTCTCCATCGTACCTAATGGGTTGTAGTCCTTCAGGTAAGCCAACGCAGGCGATGCGCCCGGTGCTCCAGATACACACGAGCATAGATGTTTGGATCGTTCCAGGAGATGTTGGTCGCAAACGGAAGACAGGTTCGACGGCGTCTGAAGCAACCATGCCGAAGCATACAGAGAGCCCAGGGCTAGGTTTGAAAACATATGTGTGGACACCGGTTGAAACGCCAGGGCCAACCCCATAGCAATATGCCCGACTAGCGGAATATCCTAGTAGGTCCATCAGGTGAATACGAGTGGAACGGTCCCTTGAGCCGCCGATTGCAGCAGAAGTAATAAAGTCAGATGCTCGACGACGAACTATTCGACCCTCTTGGTATAGCAAGCTCCGGAGCGTGCTAGAGCCGTTGGTGTCTCCACTTTTCCGTCCAATGTCTGCAGTTGGCAGTAACACTGGAAAAGTAAAATCCAAGGCGCTGTCCATAGCTACAGCGAGCGCTTTAGTGGTCTGTGAGCCCGTGGTAGACATGCGGATAATGGGATGCGTGGAACGGTCCGGCTGTGCCTCGCCCAGATAAAAATAGGCAGCAGGATAGATGAGGCAGCCTTTCAAATCCGAGGCGATCAGTACTGGCAAGCTATCATTAACTTGAAAGGACAGTGATCCGGCCTCAAGGTCCACAGAAACGCGAACTATACCTCCCGGATGAACCTTCATAGCCTCTGAAGCATGCACGACGCGAGTGTCTCGGTACACCTCCCCACTGAAACAGCGCAGAGTGATGAAAGGGCTTCCTGTGGAGCGATACTCAGCCGTGGCGGGAGGATCAGAGGCTAAGCTTATTCCGAGACAGCTGCATTCATCGCCTTCATCCTCCTGCAGAATTTCGTAGGTTAGCACCAAGGTGCCTGCTGCGATGACCGATCCGATAACCCAGCCTTTACCGTTGGCCATGACCTGCGCGCCATCTTCCTGAATGTCTATACGGCTTGATGACGATTTCTCGAAGACTATGGGATCCTCGGGAAGCTCATCATATTGAGCCTTCTCCTCCAATCCAGCAAGGTACCGTTCAATACCATTCAAGAACAATGGCGCTTTGAGTTTCATACAGACTTCTTCGTGGATAACGTTTGCCTCTTCAGCGGATGAGAAACCCAGGCGCAACAATAATGGCACCACAGAAAGCAGTACATCGGTGTCATGCGGAAACCTTTCTAAAGCATCGAGCCCAATTTCTACAGCCCCCGCGTCAACCAAAACCGAAGTCAGATGTTCGTCAAAGTCTTCGTTGTTCCTTTGCAGGAAGATCGCCGTCGAGAGAAGAGAGGCTCCCTCTCGCACCACCTCCGGACCCCACATGGGCATTGCTTCATTCCCGCCACCGACCCTAGGAGGAACAGTCTGTGCAAGCGGTGAAGTCTTATCTTTGCACGGAGAGGTCCTGCTCCAAACGGACCACAAAGCTAGTACTTGTCGAGCGTCCATGGTTTTTAGCGTGCTCTCCTTCGACCCCTTTATGTGAGCTAGCATGATCAAACGTTTGATAAGGTGAAAGGAAGCCGTCACCATATTCATGCTAGCTTCCTGTCGATGTGCATGCACAAACTCCAGCACTTGATGCGCTAGTGCGGGCGGCTCTAGCTGCATCGCCGCGCTTTCTTGGTTGCTCTTGACAACCAACGCAACAAGCTTGAAAACCTCTGTCGCCAAAGCAGCAAGCTCGGAGCCTCGGACCTTGAGTTTATCAAATAAAAGCGACAAAGCTGTAGCCCAAACCCCGCTTTCACTTAGCATCTTGGCACCATGCGCAGATCCGCTTCCAAATGCGTGTAAGATCTGCAAACAGGCGCCGGCTGTGCGTCGCTGGAATTTCGCGGAGGCTCGGAAGGCGGGCACCCTCAAAAGTGTCAATACCTCGCGCCCCAGGCCTCTCCGAGATAAAGTGGCCAGGTTCTTCTTATCAAGTGTCCACGTCAAGAGCGTGTGGACAGCTAGATCGATGATATCCTCGTTCGCCTTGTAGCGCTCGATGATGAAATAAAGCTCCTCGGCTGCGAGCTCGATATTTCCAGGCCTCAGCAAGGCAATGTCTCGTCTCACCAACTGGAGAATACGGTCCGAGAAGAGGCGCGTGATGGTGTCGCGCATCAATATGTTTACCTTGAGCTCGTCGGCATCCGCCACACTGATGGGGCCACGGCATATAGGGCACTTGCGGTTGCCGCAGGAGAGGACGCCCTCCAGGGCCCGCTTGCTGAAGGTGTGCCCGCAGACCAGCGTCACGGGCTCGTACAGCAAATCGTCTGTCAGGGGGCACTTGTACGAAATAAAGAGCGAGTCCTCCCGGTCCACGGAGTCCCGGTGTTGCCGGATTTGCTGCTGCTGCATCATTCTTAGCAAGTAATTCACCTCCCGCCCGAGGCCGTGCGCGATCGCCGATTTCATTTTTTTCTTGACCGCCATGGACAAGCGGCCCTGACGTTGAAGGCTGCTCACCTGTACCAAAATCAGGGCATTTTCCATCCAGGCCTTTCGGCGAGCTGCCTCATCGCCCGGAGCCCGCTGTGTGGACTGCAGGAGCTGCCACGTGGAGTCAATGCTCAGGCGACGGAGGATTGAAGACGTGACCACAGCCTCTGCACTCTCTGGGTCAAGCGGTTGTCGAGGGTGCTGGTGCTGCTGTCTATGTCGCTGGTCATCGCCACCTTCCTCCCTTTGGTCGCCTTCGGCTCCCTCGCTGTTGAGGTGAGGAGCCGAGACTTCCTCCCGCAAAAGAAGCTTGATACCCTCCACAAAGTCCCCCTCCGCTTTGGCCTGCGCCCAATTGATTTCATTGTCTGTCCACCCCAGATTCACAGCAGCTCTTCGCAACTCGTTCACGCAGCGAACGCCAGCGACCGTCGATGCGCCTTGCAGATCTTCAAATCCGCTGGGACCGCCGGCAGAAGACAGGTTGTTTCGCAGCGTGCGAGCCTTGATGAGGAGTTTCCAAGCGGCTGTGTCCTTGTTCTTCATAGCCATATTGATTGCCTTTTCTAGATCCTTATCGCCATCGTACGGTAAAGCACTGCACGGCGGGACAAGATTACAGGGCGTGTCAACTGGCGGCACGTCTGTCAAAGGAGAATTGTCGGTGTCATGCTCCCGCGTGGAAACAACTCCACGCGCCATTGGGGGGTATGATTGACTATGTCGGTCCCCAGGTGCTTCCAGGGGAGGCTGAATAGCGAAATGCTGAAGTTCAGAGGTGATAGACGGCAAGGCATCCGGGTTGAGAGCGGAGTCGTCTGGGGGAGGTGCCGTTCTTGAAGGGCTCACGCTCGCATCGAGTTCCATGTTCCAATGTCAGCGAATCTCTAGTTGAAAAACAAGAGGAGTCAATTCTCTACTGTCCAGCTGAATGGGATTGTTTGAAAAAGGTGAGTTTGCTTTTCGACAGCGTCAACTCAAGACAGCTATCCCTATCCGACATCAAGCAGGGTGATGTCACGGCACAAGCTTCACTAGACGCGCTTTATTCGTCCGTTGAAACGTCTTTCGTTAAAGAAAGAGGTAGTCCATAAAAACTCACGAGTCATCCTCGAGCAATCGCAAAATCCCGCCCATGATTCAATACCGATGTGTACGATTTACGAGGCGGGTTTGGCTTCCGCCATGTCGTCACGCCCGAGGTCTCGCTGCCGGGTGTTCTCCTTGCCGGGGGGGCAGAACGCACGCCTGCGCCTACAAAAGAGCACACCGGTTGAACGAAACATTGGCTTCCAAGCGATCGAGTTGCATATGCAACCATCTGTCGGCACTGTGAGCGTGCATCGCGGTTTTGCGGTGCTGTGCGCAGGAGTCAGTGATTGAAAGCTCTCCTAAAGCGTCGCTCACGCGCTTGGACTGATCTGCTTCCCATTCCGCCCGTATCAATTCATTAGTCGCCCTTATGCACCGCGGGTGCCGTGAGCGAGGGCATGTGGATGAGTGACCAGCTAGTTTCAAAAACAAAGCGTCTTGCTGGTCAGGCTTGATGCGGGACAGGATGTCGCTGGTGACCATTGCCTTCATCTTTTTTCTTTAACTTGCGGGTCATGATTTCCCCCGTCACGTTTACATCACGACGCTCGTATGCAACAGATTTAGTGCACGCAAATGCCAAGGCCTTTACATTTTTTGGTTGTCAAAGTGATTTGTTGCCGGGCGCAGCATGGAGAAAAGTCACGCGTGAAAGACAAAAATAAGGAGCCAAACTCCCTCCTCGCGGCCTGAATCGAGAGCACCGACGTGGGTTCCGTGAAGATCTTTTTTTCTTCACAACGGGGCAGCCATGAAGGAGGACAACGAGCATGCGATGCTTATCGAATCAGGTATACTCGGAGGTCTGAAAAATAAAAATAAAATCTTGTATCGCTTGTTTTCTTGCTCGATGCCGACTTCTTCTCTGTCAAATCTATTAGGTCATGCCTCGCCTGGACCGCAAAAGACCACAAGGACTTCGTCAACATGCACTCAATCTTCTCCCTGCCAAGCCATGATTGCATCACGTAAAGCTAGACTTGTCCTCATGCTCTGCTGGGTGCTGACCGTGACAAGTGCCGCCCTGTCTTTCTTGCGGGGCAAGCAACTGCCCGTGAGGCTATTGAAAGAGTCCAGAGTAACGTGCCACGGGAATTCCACCGAAACCCGGCAATGCGTTTTTCGCGATGTGATTGTAGAGAATGGCGTCATTTGGCTCTATAAGACGCATCCTGACTCAGGGATTCCGCGGGTTCTGTGCTCCCAGGTCAATCAACCCTCCTCTTTCGCCCGCGAATGCGAGATTCGCATCGTTTCTGACGGGCGGAAGTACGCGCACTTGTTGCGGAAGGCTTCAAAATCATTACTACTGGATGTGGGCGTGGCATTGAGCCGTCTAAACCCCAGCAACGTCTACCACGCGATATTCGAGGACCTGATCCCGACGATCGCCATGATGCGGAAGGTGGGAAATGTCTCGGTGGACCCCACAGCCATGTCCGACGCCTTGCGGCAGCGGCGCTGGGGAGTTTTTATAACCGACAACGAGGGCGATAGCCTGTTGGACAGAGAAATCTGGCGACAGATACTGCCCGAGGTGGCGATGGTGCATCCGTTAGGTCGGGCGCATCGCGTGCGAAAACTTATCGCAGGCACGCAAGTCTCATGCGCGCATTGGGGGCACTGCCAGCCGACGGATCGTCCCAGTGGTCTTTTCAACCCACCCGATGCGGCCCTGTCTTTCCGACGGTTTGTGTTCCATCGCTTTGGCATCGAGGAAGGAGTAGAGGAAACAGCACACGCCAGTACGAGCACTATCGGTCTGGGGGTCCCCAGAGTAACCCTGGTGCAGCGCTCGAGCACGCGGCGGCTCCAAAATTTGGGGGAGATAGTGGAAGCTTTGACGGCCGTATCGGGCGCCTCTCCCAGGGTGGTGGACATGTCAAACCTCTCGGTGAGGGAACAGGTGGGGCTAGCCCACGACACGGACATCTACGTGCTGGTCCATGGCGGGGCCCTGGCCAACCTCCTCTGGCTACCAGAGGGCGCAATGATCGTCGACATATATCCGTACGGCTTTTACATATCGCACCACAGCGGCATCGTTCACTGGATCCGGAAGGCCTTGGAGCCCGGCCTTGGTCTGGGACATCATCCCTTTCAAGTCAATTCCTCGGAGGGTCAGGTGCTTTTGGACGGCCCTCTGCCGGCTGGCTGTGTCTGTCGGTCCCTGGAATGCCAGATTCACCTTTTCGCCACCGTTGCCTCCATCACGGTGGCAGTGGATGCTTTCAAGAACCACATGAGGGACGCTCTCCGGCTGTGGCGGATCAAGAGGAAGTACGCAGCAGCCACGACGCCAGCGGAATTTATGAAACTGCAGGCACAGATAGTCGAGACCAGGACTATGGCGCGTGATCCAGCCCCTCTCTGCGCGAGGTGAGGCATAGGATACGCCTGGAGGCGCATTGTTTATTCAATACATGAGTGTTAATAAATTCAAAACAGAAGCAAAAGACATCCTTTGTGTTCTGAGTACTTGTACTTTTTTATACCAGTCTTCGTTAACGCGCGTGTGAAAACAAAAAATTATCGTCATCACCAGTCTTAAATTTTCGTATTGGTGTCTTTTTGTGATTTTATACACAAGAATACATTGGCTCATCCCTGACGGCTTACACTAGTCAAAAGGACAGCCGTCTCGCTCTCCCGCGGACTCCTTTATAAAGTGGTAGGGTCGTCGCTCGAAGAAGCCGTACTCATAAAAATGTCTCTCAGCATCCGCCTCCTTGACTGCACCCTTTAAGTCCGGGTTTTGTGTGAAGTAGAACTCGGCGTCAAAGGTGGCCTGACACCGAAGCACTCGCTCCCGCAAAGCCTCTTTTTCTTCCTTCAGGGCCGCCTGCAGGCGCGGAGACATGAAGTCATTACTAACAAGGTCGTCCCGGTCCATGTAGTACTCCGTGTAGCGCCGTAGGAAGGCCTGTGTGGCGGCCACTCGGGGGAACTCCTTCGCCTTGACGAAGACCACCTCAAAGGGGTCCAACCCCAGTCCGTCATTCATGTGCTCGCCTTGCGGATTCATGCCTGCATTGCAATACAAGTCGCGTTTTTGACGCCAATCTACTCCCGTATAGCGCGTCATGAGACTGTCCACGTTGTACCTAATATGCAGAGGGGTTCACATCCGAGTCCGTGAACGTCACTTAAATTGTATCATGTCGTGGTTTGAGGGCGCAATCCAAAACAGTCTAGCCCTGGAAAGTCCAGAGCCCTCTCATCTCTTTCCCTCCCTATCAACCTACCCGGCATTTAAAATCGCTGTGGAAGCCCCCATCTCGTAAGTCCGAATGGCGTCACTCAGGGTGCTGGCACAGTTTAGCACGCCGTCACCGAGCAGCACTTTCAACCCGATACGATCTGTGGCAAGGACCATCGATTGCACGTGCACCTGCCCCATGCAGCTCAGGGTGGTGCCAGCTAGCTTGACCTCATCATTGAGCAAGCTTGTCAGAGGAGAGGTCCAAGAACGTCGACGCGGCTCAGCGTGCCCCTCCTCCCCCTTCATCCTCTGGAAATAGCGCGGCAAGAAGGGCCCACGGACAGAGCTGTTCATCAGCACATAGTAAAAATATGATTCGGCCAGGTGCGGGTGAGTCCGGAGCACCTCTCCCACGGTGCCTCCGTCGTAGCACGTGTTTGCTCGTTGAAGCACCCACACGCGTCCCTCCCTTTGAGCCAATGTCGAGGCCAATAACCCACGAAGAGGAAGATCACTATTTCCATTTACAACCAGAAGGTAGTCTGTAGAGTTGTTGTCATTATCTTGCATTGCTACTCTTATGAAGAACCGCAAATTTTCCCGGTACCATTCTTGCGATTCGTGGTATACATATATTACCAGAGTTCGAGGTTCGTCTAGTGATTTGGCAAATTTCATTTCCATTCCATGTGATACAGTTTGAATATCGCTGACATTTTGGCCGGAAACCTCACTGTTGCCGCGCAGCATTGCGGCAATCCTTGAGTTGTCCTGGCGCACAGGAAGGCCTGGCTGCGACAATGATAAACCCTCGTATTTAGGGAATGAGGAGGGCCCGAAAGAAGGTAATTGTCCAGACAACAAAGTTGATGATGATGCAGATGGTTGGAAAAAAAAATATACCGTCGGAGTCACAAACGCGAGGGCTACCAGTAGAGACGCAGGAAGAGGTCTAAGTGTGCGCGACTGCCCGCCATCGCGATAGGCTCTGGACCAAAAGGATTGTGGCATTGCTGTTATTGGGATAGATTGCATCGTGTTTTTTAAGAATATATATTGATCGATACGACGCTTTTTTAAAAGTCGAAGTTCAGGTATCAAAATCCCCTCTCGCGGGGGGCTTTGTCGTGATGATGACGGCCTCGCTCGCCATATTGGTGTGATGGGAGACGTACCCTCGTCTATCAAGCCAAGCAGGGTTAATTGTTACGCGACCTTGGTATCTCGACTGCAACGTTAAAGAACCGCCATGGAGGCAAGGCTTCAAGAAAAGACAAAGAAATTGTTCAGTGAAATGGATCATAATTCGGCCGTACTTTGTGCCAAAAGCCTTAAAAATGGCTATCGATAAGTTCGTAAGCACTCCTTTACAAATGTCATTTTACGCTGCTTCATGTTGGCATATTAGTAAAATTTTTAGTTATGCTCTGATTGTATTAGTCACATGAACGACATGCTTATCCAAGTCCCCGTAAAGCATCCCCTATCCCAAGGGACTACTGGCAAGGGGTAACGAAGAACACGAATAGCAATAAAGATTTTGATAAATGTGACGTTCCGCTGTGCTTGCGTGCTTGCGTTTTCTTAGCTCAGTAGGTAGAGCACACGGCTGTTAGCAGCAGCTCTGTTCACCGTGAGGTCAGAGGTTCGATGCGGGTTCGAGTCCAGGACTATCCTTGATCTCACCGCAGGCCACATCCCTCTAGAAAACGTCGCCGTTTTTTTCATGCCGATCAGAGAACGTTTCATCTCATCTGGTTCATGCCTGTGTCTGGGTGTGTGAAAACACCATCACTCTCGATCAGCGTCGCATATTCTGCACGCCCAACAGATGTTCTTGTTCCAAAGAAGCTACTTTCGTTCTTTCTCTTTCGAGCTCGCCATGCACACACGTTCGTGCATGCAGCTATGCCGTCGAACCCCGCGCAATGTATTTTTGCAGCATTTTCTTCAAAATTTAAATCCACTCTTCCATCTCGTAGCATTTGATAATCCGATCGTCGCTTATCAAAACATGTTTTTGGCCGTCTCTCCACGCGCACGTCGTACTATCCTAATCGACCTCAATTGTGAAAAAACATTAATTTGTGCACCAATGCCGTCGTCGCCCCCAATTCTAACCCTCGGTGGACAAACCAATAGTCGTTGTCGTGAGTTTCTTGTGGGCCTGCGTCGGGGGGTAACGACGCGATGAACCCCCCTGTCTTCATGACGACGGCCTTGGAGGCCAGGACCCCGCCGAGGTCGACCTCGCCCCATCGCCAGTCCGCGACCACCACGCGCTCCCCGTGATCGATAAAATCTGTCGTAACCAGGTCCGCTTGAGGTGAGAGTGCGTGCAGGAGGAAGTCGGGGTGGTAGCTGTTGTCCGAATTGGTCACGAGAACGTGTGTGCACCAGGCGCAGCCTCGCAAGACATCCAGCATCCCCACGTCGGTGGCTTGGTAGTAAGCGTGGTTATCATAGTCGCAGTGTAGACGCACGTAGTAGTCGCCACCCTTGGAGTAGTATTCAGCCTCGTCCGCGGCACTGCACCGATAGGGCGCAGAGCGGTTCGAGGCCAGGGCATAGAAGGAGCCTGTGGTGTCCGCTACAAAGACGTCGGGGGCGGGAGGTGAGACCGAGAGAGAGTCGCTGCTCCTGAGGGGGTCAATGTCCCGGACGCTGCGCCACTCCGCCTCTGCAATCCGATGCACCACGGGCAGCCCCTGCTCTTCCGTGGCCACCAGGGCGAAGTCCACCGTGAATTCAGGGGAACCCGGCTGGCTCTGAGCGGCCTGGGGCTGAGCACGCATGGCCCATATGAGCGAATGGGTGGCTGCCTCTTGCAGGTGGTGGACCCGGATGATGACGCGCACGTGGTATTCTCCAACCCGGTGAGGAGGTCGGCCAACACCCAGCCAGGCCGCAGGTTCTGGGGCCAGCATGTCTTCTCTCGTGCTGCTCGGAAAAGGATCATGATGGAATAT
>Ga0102934_1000750_pt1 | contig 22152 bp, 22 predicted proteins | sample SalPonR2_A_D1_MG_FD_78175 | JGI IMG/M metagenome (GOLD analysis project Ga0102934, IMG submission 78175) | Salt pond soil microbial communities from South San Francisco under conditions of wetland restoration - Salt Pond MetaG R2_A_D1_MG | ecosystem: Environmental > Aquatic > Marine > Intertidal... | reverse complement strand
GTCCGGGCGCTTCAAGCCCCCCTCGCCCCCAGCCCCCCCCACCGCCCCCAGATAGGCCAGCCGCCCCTCCCGCTCCTCCACCCTCAGAGCCACATGCACCAGATTCTCCTTCTCCACGCTCACCAACAGCAGCGGCCCCAGCACCGAATGCTGGACGGCCACGGCCGAGGAGTACGAGCCTTGGGTGGGGGGCACGTCCATGCCCCCCGGATTGAGCGCCGGGTCGATGACGGTGGTCAGCGGCCCGTCTGGCTCGCGCCGGAAGACCCAGTCTAGGTTGATGCCTGTGAGGGGTGGGGGCACAGGTCGGGGGGTGAGCGTGGGGGCGTTGGATTGTACGCGGGAGGAGGGACTGGGGGAGGGAAGGAGAGGGGAAAGACAGAGGGCGAGAGCCAAACGGACGCCGTACCGAAGGTGGCGGTACAGTAGAGGAATTCGCCGGAGGGGGCGAAGGAGGCGGAGGTGAGCAACGCGGATCGGAAGGGCCCGGCCTCCTGCTTGAGCTCCAGCGCCCCGTCCTCGCCCACCGCGTAGACCATGATGGCGCTGGTGGAGATGGCGAAGTTGTCGCCGATGACGTACACGTGCTTGCCGTCCGGGGCCACGGCCAGGGTGGAGGGCAGGACCCGGGCGGCGGAAGTGTTGTAGATGTCGATGCTCTGGAGGAGGCTGAGGCGGCCCGCCACAGGTTCGCGGTCGAAGACCAGGAGGTGGTGGTCCCGGTAGTAGCCTCCCGAGGACACGTAGATAAAGCGCCCGTCCGGCGAGGGCGCGACTGAGTTGGCGCCGATCATGCCCTCCACGTCCACTATGCCTTTGCGTTGATCGACGCGAAGCTGTTGGACAAGGGCGAGCTCCCCCCGCGCGTCCCTCTTCAAGACCGTGATCCCGCCCACGCCCGGCATCATGCTCGTGCCCACCGTGTACACGTTCTCCTCATCCGGCGACAGGGCCAGCGCGGTCAGGCCCGTGAAGTACTCGACCGTCTTCCCATTCCGGTCCACCACCCCGTTCTGCAGGTCCTGGATCTGCTCCATCGTCCCGCTCCCGGGGTCCACGCTGAAGGCCAGCAAGGCTTCCGCGGTCATCGCGTACAGGTTCTTCTTATTCCCGGCCAAGGCCAGCGGACCCGGACCTTTGGTCAAGGCATGCTGGTGGAGAAAGGAGACGTCCAGGGTGGGGAGGGAGATGCTGCCGTTGCCCCTTTCGGGGCTGCCGGGGATGTCCCCCGAGGCAAGTATCCGGTAGTCTGGTACTTCGACTGCGATTTCGGCGGTGCCCGCGGGAGAGTATATTGGTGGATCAGAATGTGGCATTATTGTCTCCCCGTGCCGACGAACGTGCTGTCGTTGGGGGGCGTTGCTGGTGCTCAACCCCCCTTCCTCAGCACGCTTCCCTGTCTGTCCTCTTTCCCTCACCCCACCCTCTGCTGCAGCGTTGCAAGGCTTTGCAAGGCCATACAGTACAAGAGCCACCATTGTGGTCTTTAATGAGCCCCATAATGGACGAGTTGGGCGATACTGTGTCATTAAAGCGGATGTCGTCCCTATAGTCGCAATATGGCCCGCTGGGGTAGGGGGCTGGAACAATGCGAGCTCGCGGTCCTGCGAGTTGACTTCGACGTGCGTGTTCTCAACCCTGTGCAACGAGGGGATGAGGAAATCATTCATAGAAAAAGCGGATGGCTGCATGCTATCATGACATGGGTTGGGAGGGACGGGCGTCATGTAATCGCCTGGCAGCGGCCTCCGCGTCTCGAGGCTCGGGGCAGCCGTGAGGAAGTTGGTACGTCACAGGCGGGGCAAGATCGATAGGGACGTATTCACAGTGCCCGTAAAGGCGCTACTGGTCAGCCGTGACAGACAACAAGTATGAAGAGCATTCAAAAAATACCCAAATATCATGGTGTCACCTTTGTCGGACGGCGCACCGCAAATCTGGAAGAGTCCTGGCACAGGCGGCAACGTCCGGGGCGGGGCTAGTCGAGCAGCTCTGAGTCTGGCGAGGCGGCGAAAGGGAATGAACGTGGTCGGTCACTGAGGCAGTGGAGGGGCACCGCGAGGGGCTACACAGGTCAATAGTGAGGATGAGAGGTCGCCTCTGACGTGTCGCAAGATTTTTGATGGCTCGCACCTTGTCCGTGAGGGACAATTAAAAAGAAGAAATGAGAAAAGGGTGATGGAGATTTCGAGCATGGCTAGAAGATATAGAAGGCAGCTGGTACGGTTTTTTTCTTTGGCACGACAACAGAGGCTGAGACAGGAAACAAGACGTTATGATCTTGAAAAAATACCAGTTAGCGGGCGCGCAAAGGTCGTGCAACTCAACACTGACACATTTGTCATTTAAGGCCCATTTCCGTAAGCGGTCGCTCTTCGTTTTTTTTTCCCTGAGAGGGCCCGACTGTTTGAGAAGCAAGCTATGCGACCATCTAGTGGCCCCTGGCGCTGTTAAGGTCTACAGTCTCTGGATTTCGAGTTTGGCCCCTGTCTTGTCCCTGTCTTGTCGAAGCTGCAGCAGGCGCCACACGACAACTTCTTGCAGCCGCCTTTTCTCGTCCTGCCCTATCAGCGCACAGGGAACATGCTGTCATCGATGCCGCGCAGTGCCGCGCAGGAAGGCCCACGTACTAGATGGGTTGGAGCTCCCGACCCGGCGTCTGTTGCGGCCAGAGGGTGGCGGTAGGGAAGGCCTGTATTAGAGGCGAGAATGAAGCTCCCAGCTTGGGGGGGTGTAACAGGGTGATTGCGTCCTCACGCCGGCACTGCCCAGCGGCCCCACCACTCCCGACCTTGCCGGGGAGGGATGGAGTCCGTCAAAGGCCCCGTGAGCTCCAAGCACGCGAATCCCCCCCCCCCCTCGCCTTCCCCCTCTACGAGAAGGTGCTGGTAGAGGGCGGGCGTGACCTGGAAGGGGGGCCCTTGCAGCCTGTCCAGGGCCTGGAGGGGCCTTTGGGGCTCAGAGACGGGGAAGATGAGGGTGACTAGCTGGCCTATGGAGGGGCATAGAGCAGGGGGAGGCGTCGTGAGTGGAAACGTCGATGGGCGTGGAGGCCCTTGGGGGAGGGAGGGAGGGAGGGAGGGGAGGGGGTCGGCCGGTTGATCGCGCCTCGCGGGCAGGAGCCCCCATTCAGAACAGAGCAACGGCAACACTACAAGCACCACGCTCCTACACACGCCGCTGCCCCCTCGCGCTCGGTTGCCTCCTCCACCTAGTCGTCGAGACTGGCTGAGGGCAGAGCCTCGGACATAGGCGCGGGCGCACGACAAGGAAAGCCAGACCGCCTCCCCTGCTCCCTCCCTGCCTCTCTCCACCTGTTCCTGGCGTCAACAACTGCCGCATCTGCTCGGCCCACCGGATACGATTGCGGGGTGGAAGGGCGCATAAAAACTGTGTCAGGGTCAGGGGGTGGGGTCGGGAGGGGGGGATCACGGAGGAGAGTGAGAAGCGCCCCGTTCAGTCCGTCCCGCATGGCCCTGCCCAGCCACTCACCGTGTAGTCGAAAATCAGGTCGAAGGTTCCTGTCAGCTCGAAAAAGTCGTCCTCACGGTAGCTAAGCTTGCCCGCTCTCCCCCCTGCGGACCCCCTGCCCCGCCCCTCCTCCTCCCACAACGCCCTCGCGCGGGCCACGGCGGTTGGCGCCAGATCCACGCCCAGGACGTCCCATCCTGCTTCAGCCAGAGCCATGCACTCGTATCCACTGCCCGATCCCGGCACTAGGGCGCGACTGAGGCCGGGAGAGGGCGGCAGGATGGGGGAGTCTCGGCGTCGGAGGTGGTTGAGGAGAGGCGGCGCCGCACCTGGGGCGTCGATGGACGGGCAGGACCAAGCATATAAGACGACGATTGTAAAGTGGGCAGATCGCTCTTACAGACCTCGCCCGGGGCGTACCTCTTGTGTCCCACGGGGTAGTACCTCGCCGCCAGGTCTCCTCCCAATCGTTGCCCGCTTGCGACAGGAAGCATCTTCGCGAGAACTGAACCTGAACAAAAAAGAGGATAAGTCGACCCATGACTGTACGGTATGAGAGCCTTTACCCTGAAAGAGAAAGTCTTCTTTTTGTCGGCAACAGACTCCCAAGCCTGTGGGTATACCCCCCACTCGCCCTACCCGAGGCCTCGACGGCTGACAAGGGAACGGAAGCACCGACAACTGCCTTGTCCCCAGTGGCGTGTCACATCCACCAGAGCGAACGAGATTCACGGATTCGGGCGACGAAGGAGAGTGGGAACGGGACGAGAAGAAGACAGGAGCTTTGAGAGGCACAAAAGCGACGGGCTTGAGCCGGGGGGAGGTTAACATGCTGGCGGCCTTGAATTCCATAAACAAGGCTTGCAGCTGCAGGCAGGACTGCCCGAAACTCTGGTTGCAGCACGTCATGAAGACAGAGCAAAGATTTTCGATGCAAAGGATGTTGCTGTCAGGAAAGTGGGGCGAAAGTGCACTTTACCAAACGACGACCGATATTGCTTGGTCTGGTGTGAATGAGAAATATTCATCGCAACTTGCACTCATGATAAAACACGTTCACTTTCATAGTTCGCTCAGGAACGCTATTTTCTGGTGGAACGATGCTTTGGCACCGTCGACGCGGATTTTCATACAAGTCTTCCGTACTAAATTTCTTTGTCGTCGCTCCGTGCTTTCTCATACCTCCTCTCGCCCTGCTGGCCTCCGCGTGGCGACCAAAATTTTCCTTTTGCGTGCAGTACACGGGCAATCGAAGGCTTTTTTTGGAAACCGTAGCGACATTACACGGTCGTAAATCCCCACGCATGGTCACCGCCACCGTCGGACCGACATCTCCCCTCGCCTCTGCATCTTTCCCCTCCCTTGCTCCGTCGCCCGCGTCCCCCACCTCAGGGAAATCAGCTTCTTCACAGCCAGGGGGAGAGCCCATCGTCAAACGCGTGTATGCGTATGCTCATGGCTTTCTTTCCGATGAAAGCTCTTTCAAAGGAAGGCACCTTCAACAATTGTTGGCATTCCGCAACGCGCACCTCCATCTGCTCAACCTTAATGGCGGCATCGGGGAGGGGATGGGGGGGATCAGCTATTCTCGAGGCCTGGCTGCGATTCGAGCTCTGTACGACAAGGAAGGAGGACAAGAGAATAACGTAAAGCTGACGCTGGTGGGATCAAGTTTGGGGGGGTACGTGGCGGCGCGTTTCGCAGAGCTGTATCCGGAGGCCGTGGAGAAGCTGGTTCTTTTCTGCCCGGGCTTCGACTCGCAGGCTCGATGGCCCCGACGACTGGGAGAGGCAGCTCTGCGTGCATGGGAGATGGAAGGGCACCGGGACTTCGAGGCCCGCCGGGGGGTGGTGCGAGTGCCATGGAGCTTCATAGAGGATGGCTGCCGGCACCCTCCCTTTCCCTCTTACACCGCGCCCGCACTCATTATCCACGGCCTTCGAGACGAGGTAGTGCCGGTAGAGACGACAACCGTGAGCCTGCTGGAGCAGGGCGGAGGCCAACTGAAGGAGAGGACCCAGGTGGTGCTCGTAGACGATGACCACGGCCTTACCCAGCCCGCCACCCTGGCTGTGGCCTCGGGCGCCATCCTGGACTTTCTACAGATCTCTGCGCCTGCGGGTGACCCTGACGAGAATGGGGCGGGGGAGGAAGGGGAGGGGCAAGGCGCGATTTCAGCTGCTGACCACATCGAGGTAGAGGCCAAGCTCGCCCTTCCCGAGGACCGCCGGGCACTGGAGGAGAGAATCCAGGCGGCGGGTGGAGAGCTAAAGTGCACCGTGATCATGACGGACATTTATTGGGACTTGGATGGCGAGGCCTTCAGTTTGTCCAACGTCTGGTTGCGGCAGCGTTCGGGTGTGTGGGAGCTGAAGGTGCCTGCCGTGGAGGGCGAACGTCCCAACACCCAGACCATCGCTTGCTACCGGGAAATCAATGACGTGAGGGACATCGCCGCTTGGCTTGTTAATACATTTCCTGCCCAACTGGGTCGATTACACCACCTTCCATTGGCCAAGATGCTGGCCGCTGCCGGGGCTCATCCGATAGCCTCCTACACAACACGAAGGAGCAAGTTCGTGATCAGAACTACCGATGACGATAAGGAAAAGGGCAGCGATGAGGGGAGGAAATCACAAAGCCATAAACTTTACATTGATATTGACGAAACATCATTCGGCTTCGGATTGGTGGAAGTCGAGGAGCTTGTTGCAGGGCACGGCGACATACCCGCCGCGAAGGCCCGTATTCAGCACTGTGCCCATGAATTACTGGGACTGGCTGAGATAGACGACGTTATCCGTGGCAAATTGGAGCGATACATATTGCTTCACAACCCGGCGCATCATCAGCGGCTCGTAAGACAGGGTGTTTTCAAGAATTAAGCGTCATGTCAAAGAGCGACAGCAATTACAAAAGCACAAAATTTTGAGCAAAAGGAATTATGTGAATAGGATTTTGGTTATTCGAGGTTCGAAAGAAGCATAAGATGACTAGTTTCACATTTCTTTCGGACGCCCTGTGCACGCAGCGGTTGATCTGACTTCACAATCGGTATATTCCAGCAGGCTGGGTCAACCTCCCGGCTAGGACTGGTATCAAGCAAGTGTTGAACGCGGGCCCGTCTCGAGTCCGCCTGATTTTCCCCACTCTCACCTTTGCTTTTTTGGCGGTTGCAAGTACGCAGGAAGCCTTGCTGCAGTTCAATGCGGCTAAGATGCCTCGTAGCTCTAGGCATACGCTTGAGTTTGGCCGTGGGATTCGTCTACCCCCCGACTCATGGCGGCGCGTTCGGGAGGTACAGCCCCAGCGAGGAGATGCCCGGCAATGTAAAATATCGTGCAGAAAGAGCACGGTACCCAATCAACACCTTCATCTCAAGCCAAATTTCTAGCCATGAAGCCTTGCACTTGCAGGAAATGTCTAGAAACTCTCCAGAGGGCGTGTTTCTGGATTTAACTTCCTGCGGCTGGGGCCTACTTAGCGTGTCAGGAGAGGATAGGCTGCGCTTTTTGCACAATCAACTCACGAATTCGTTCGCAAACGCACAAGTCGGTGATGTTATAGAATCATCTTATACGTCTTCGGTGGGAAGAGCCATAGACTTGGTGACTGCGTACGTACTGGAGGATGAGGTCCTGCTTTTGTCCTCACCACCACGGCACGCGCACGTCTTCGAGTCCTTCCACAAGTATATCTTCCCCTTAGACAGGTAAGGAAGCGACGTTGTCGGACCTTTACCCCCGGTTATCCCAGGGAGCTATCCATGGTGCCTGACCTCGTTGACATGCCCTCTCGGCCATCTTTCCAGGGTCCAGGTACACAAGAAGGAATTGCAGGGTTTTTTCATATACATGGGCCCAGAGGCGGCCTTGACGAAGCTTTCCAATCTGTTGGAACACAAGGTCCCGCCTCCACAAGCTCATCGTTGCCATACCTTACCTTCAGGCCTGGTGGTGGCCGAGGGGTCTGGCCTGGCCCTTCCTGGCCTCACCATGCTCGACGTGAGCGGTTCCTCGGGCGTGGCGGCCGCCGTCTCCAGCGCGGGCCTTCGTCTGGGGGGTGGAAAGGAGTGGGAGGCTCTCCGCATCCTGCAAGGGAGGCCGTTTCCCGAGAAGGAACTAACGCTGGAGGTCACGCCGTTGGAGGCGGGGTTGTGGCACACCGTGGATCCCGAGAAGGGGTGCTACCTGGGACAGGAGACTCTGGCCAAGCAGGCCAACAACAAGGGGGAGCGGCAGAGACTCTTCGCCGTGAGAGGAAAGGGCTTAGAGGAGAAGCAACGGATCCTGGACTCGGCGGGTGGTCGGTCCGGGGTCGTGACCTCCTGTCTGGGCGATGAGGGGCGCGCGGGTCTGGCCTATATTCGGAAGACGGTGGCCCACCCCACCAGAGCCAGCTTGTTCAACGAGGGAGGGACCGAGCCGCTGCAAGTCTCGGACATTCCCTACGCGACAAGGGAGACGACCACAAAGAAACAAGGCTCGACAATGACACAGGAGATTGGACAGGCTGCGGAAAATACAAGTGCTGCGGACAAAGCTGTCGAGGCGGAACGTAAAGCTAAGAAGCTAGAGGAGATGAAAAAACGTCTTGAAGAATTTCAGAGAAAAAATAAAAAGTAAGAGAATGATGGACACATGTGCAAGCGAGCATATCCCTTGTGTTGCCCTTCCTACTCGAAGCTCACTGCAGATTCCAACTCCAAAGAGCTACGAGGAAATCTTGTGTTTTGAGTTTGGGACTGACGTGGTTATTTCAGATGAGCATTTATTGTCAAAAGATCACTTCTTCACTTTCAAAGCATAAATTGCTGCTCGCCATCATGTCGCGGGCTCTCGGGTCAGCCGGATTTGTAAGACGTGTGGACTGGGGCCAGACACCCAGTGCTGCCCATTCCAGACCTTCTCTTTCGCTTTATGAAATCAGAGGCTTTGGAAATATATCACGCCATCGTGTGGCTCGTGACCGACCACAGAGCGCAGTAATCGGGCGAAACATGATCAAAGAGTCGGCGAAGAACACTACATGATGTATCCCCTATCAAGCAATGCCCGATTCGGCCACCATGCTCCGAGGCGATGCCAGATTAATTTTCTCGCATCTAATTCGTTAATATCATACTTTTTTTTTAAAGTCCCTGCTGCAAGATGCACGGCTCCCTCCCTATTCGCGCCGTATTTGATGGTGATCTCATCCCAAAATCAACACGAACCCCGCCCGTGCACTCCCCGCCATCCCTTTCTAGTTATGATCATCCGGCCAGTCACGCACATAGTTTGTCTCGAAGCGCACTTCCCTCACCCCCGCTATCTTCAAGTCCTCGATGAGCAACAGCTTCGTCCAGGCCTCGGCTCCGATCAGGTTCCTGACGTTTCCACTGTACAGGAAACGCCAGATCCCGTCCTCGGTGGAGACCAGACGCAAGGACGCCCCGAACATATTCTCGATCTTCCCAAGCTGCTCCATGACGGCGGGATCCACGATGCGGTAGCGCTGCGCAGGCTGGGGGCGCCAGTCAGGCAGGTCGATCTCGAAGCCATCAACGCTCCAGGGTGCTATCACGTCCTCGCTCTGACCCATCAGGTTGAATTTCTGCTCTCCAGTGTATACATCTCTCGCCCGAGACCCGTCCAAAAGCGCTTCGTCGAAGAAGGGAGCCGGGACCTGCTCTTTGACTTTCCGCTTCCCTTTCTGTACCTTTTGGGGGGCCGCGGATGGTTTGCCTGAGTCTGCCGATGAGGAGGTGGCAGAGGACGGCATGGGAGGAGGACTGGACTTGCTGCTGCTTGCTCCTCGCTTACTCTTGGGCCCCGAAGCTTTCTTTCCTCCAGATGCCGCTTTTTTTCCCTCTCTGCTTTTCTCCGCGCCATCTTCCCCTTGAGAAATTGCCGGTAAAACGCCTTGCGCCTTCCTCCGTCCCCCCCTAACACCTAAACATCTACTACTGCTGATGCTCTCGAGAGTGAACCCACACAAAAGTAAAGCGTTTTCCTCCTGAAGAATGCTTCTTCTTGGCCTACATTTTATTACAAATGCGGACGTGGGCGCTGAATTAAGAAACAGGAACAGAGCTCCTGTGGTTTCCGAGTTGTTCAAGATAATGTTTTGGGACATAAACGTACTCGTACGTGTCCTACAACATGCAATCAATCTGTCAAAATTCCCTGCGTGCGCAACTGGGTGACCGTGATCGCGCATGGGGACTGGAAGCATACGATAGTCTGCGGACACGGACGTGCCTTAACGCCCCGACCAATTCCCTCGATTACACAATGTTCCGAAAAAAGACTCAACGTATCTCAATGTTTTTCATGCCTCTGCGGAAGATAAATCCTGCGTTAGGATAGGATAGGTCTGCGCTATGACTTACCTAAAGATAGTGCAGCCACCGCTGACGGACGCCATCTCTTCCTGTCGTGCTGCTCGCACCCAAAGTCTTGAGGTCTTCGGTGATCCTTTGTCGTCATGCGGCTATGCAATCTATCAAAACAAGATGCGAGAGAAGGCAAGTCTTAGAATGGAGGTGAGTTGTCGCGATTCAACTGGCGCGGAAGTTGCCCTCTCTCGCCCTAGTCGCTCGCTCGCCGCCTGCAAGCCCAGCTTCCTCCGACCCGCCCTTAATGCATGCGACCTTGGATAAGGAATACGACTGGAACTGGTATCGAATCGTAAGGCCGACTAAAAATAGCATCGCACATTTCGACACAGTGGTCGGGGCGATGGTAGCAGCTGATTTCATCGAAATTTCCTCCTCCGAAGCCTCCACCTCCTCGTCGGACGAGGGGGAGGAAGCTGAAAGGGAGGGGGCGGACTCGGCGCTCCAGCCTCACGGGCAAAAACGGCGGGTCCGGTTGCGGCGGCCAAATCTTTCAAAAAGTATTGAAAATATTGAAGTCAAGAAGAATGATGCCATGGCCCAAAAGTCGAGAAAACGTTCAAGACAGCGGCCCTCTCTTTCCTCTTGCAGTAGCAGCGACGAGGAAAAGGCGAGAAGCAATCGGCACGCGCATGATGCAGGGGAAAACACTGATACTTGTGCAGAAGAATGCATCAAATCAAGTGTGCGGCGGTCGAACTTTTCCTCATGCGGTAAGGACAGTGGTAACGACATGGAGGGGGAGGATGAAGAGCAAGAGGAGCAGGAGGAGGTTGATGAGCAGGCGGGGTATGAAAAGATGGAGCCCGGTGGAAAAGGCATAAGACAAACTGTACGGCAAGGAATGAAACGCATTTCAGTCGCGATTAGAAGCGCGTCAAAGAGATCTCAGAGCCACGCGAAGAGCCCGGCGGGAGTCTCGGACGCCGTAAGCTTAGACGAGGAGGTGGGGCCCCCGCGGCGTCGGTCCCGGACCGCCATGACAGGTGCCCCGCCCGCCTCCTCCTCCCCCGCTGCCGATTCGCCAAGCCTCTTCCCATCTTCTACCAAGAAAGTGCCTAAAATGGAGGCGCATGCCCGCCCTAGCGGGAGTCATGTCAACGCTTTGCGCCTCGTGTTTGGCAAAACGCCACGGCCTGCTCCAGATAAAGCCTTCAGCACACAAGCCCCTTCCAGACCTCCACGCCATAACAAGGAGGAGTCCACAAGAGGCAAATTAGGGGCTTTGGGAGCGGGCTCTCTGTGGACCGAGAAACACCGACCCCGTAAGGCAGCCGACCTCTCCATCCCGCCCAAGAAAGTGCGCGAAGTCCAGCAATGGCTTGAGGGAGCCCTTGGTCTGGTGTGTGAGGAAAGCGGCTTGCGTCCGGGCGCGGATAAAGGGGGGGGGCAGAAGCTGCTGGTAGTGAGGGGGCCAGCTGGGGTGGGCAAGTCGGCTATGGTGCAGGTCCTGGCGGAGGCGTTGGAGCTGCCAGTGCTGCGGTGGACGGAAGAGACCCCCTGGGAGAGCCGCGAGGACGCGAAGAGAAAGAAGTGTGAGGGAGATGAGATGGCGATGGGCGGAGGCGGGAGGCAGTACGTCTCGCAGGCGGAGGGGTTCCGAGCCTTCGTGCGCGGCGCGGCCTATGGACCCCTGGAGATGGCGCCATCGGCAAAGGCTGGCCTCGATCGATCCAGGGATGCGGGTGACCCGAATGCCTGCGGTGATTGGGCAGATCCGGGCGCAGAGGGTCGTCGCCAGGGCCCAAAAGGAGAGCGGAAGGGGGAAGACGTGCGCCGGGCGCTGCTTGTGATGGAGGAGGTACCTTACCATGCGACTGGGCGGGCCGCCGCCCATTTCCAAGCGGCTCTCGCGAGCTTCCTGGCCGCGTCGGTACATCCTGCGGTGGTTATCTTCACGGAGGAGCACGAGGACAGGGCGGGCTCGGGCGCCCTGGAGCGCTTGCTGACCAGGCCATTGCTGCAGGCGAAGGGCGTGCGCCAGATCCACATAAACCCCGCCACCGACGGTAGGGAGGGCTGTTGGGAGGGGCGTGGAAGCCTGCAAAAGACTGAAAAGGCCGGGCGACAGACATACCAGGAGTCGCCTTCATCGATTTTTGCCTCCCGACACAGGAGGTGTCGCCACTCATATCTCAGCAACGCAATCACGCTCTCTGCCTTCCTTTCCCCCTTTTACCCTTCCCACGCCTGTACTCCTCGGGCGCCAGCCAACATGCGCAGGATCCTGACCCACATCGCCTCAGCCGAGGGCCTGGGCCCGTCCAGGTCCGAGGTGGAGGCTATCGTTGCCTGCAGCCGGGGAGACCTCCGGCATGCCATCCTCACCCTCCAGCTGCAGCTTCAAGGGAGCCGGGCTGCCCCTAACGCTCCCCCACGGGCCCTGGCCAGGTCCGACGCTTCAGCTTCCTCCTCGCACCTGTTGCGACAATGCGCGGGGGGGCGAAAGGGGGAAGGGGGCCGAGGGGGAGAGGACAAGGGGGGAGAGGGAAGGGGAGGAAGGAGAGTGGGGAGAAGGAGGGAGGGAGAGGAGGCGGAGAGGAAGGACACGTACATGTCCAGTTTCCACGCACTCGGCAAGGTCTTGCACGCGAAACGCTTGCCGGAGTCGGATGAGTCCCGGAAAGGGGAGGGCGATCCGCGCGGAAGACTATCTTTCGTGCCAGAGGAAGTGCTCAAGAGGTGCGAGATGGAGGCGGAGGGACTCTCCGCTTTCGTCCAGACCCACGCCCTCGCCCTTTTCGGAGACGTGGAGGAGCTGGCGGAGGCGATGGCATTCTTTGCCGACGCAGACGTGCTGCTGGCGCGTGTTTACAGCACGGCATTCGTGAGTGCGATATGATGGAGGGGGGAGGGGAAGCCTTCCGTGGAAGCCTTCCTTCTAGTGACCGAGCATTGATCTTTTTCTAGAATTCTGGCCTGCCCGATATTATCATAGTCTTCTTCTCCCCTCATCCACCTCGACTATTCAAGTCCTCCTTCTCAGCTTTCTCATTCCCCTCTGCCCCTTCCCCACAGCATCGGGACCGGACTGACGCGACATTCCCTGAGGAATACGTCCTCTCGATCCTCGGACGCACGGTGGCTCACAGCAACCGCCACCCTGGGGGAGGACAGGGCACAGGCTTTCGCGGGATGACCGCACCTCGCTACTTCGAGGTCTTGCGGCAGCGGCGAGAGACAGGACGGAGACTAGGCTTGCTCTGTCAGGATTATGTGGGGAAGGTGGCCAGGGCGGGAGGGGCAAGCTCAATACGAATGACAGTGGGGGAGATGGTGGATGAGATGGTGCCCTTCGCAAAGCAAATAGGTATGCCACAAGACGTGAGGGAGGGAATCGGGGTGTCAATGTATGAGGGGTGGGGGGGAGGGGAAGTTGGAGGATTGAGCATAGATCGAAGAGGGAGGGAGGACGGAGAATCGTCGTCATGCGAAGCGTCCTTAGCCAGCGCCTTGAGTTTCCTCCGCCTCTTCAACCAGCGCCTTTGCCCCTTTGAGCCCGTGGACGGGCCAGACGGAGATGGAGAAGAGCGCCTCGGTGCCCAGCCTTCGGACTTGGACGTGGACGACATACAGGAGTGAGGGCAAAAGGAGAGGGGCTTCCTTCTCGCAGTGGGTGCTATTGACTAGGCCTGAGCAATGGCGTGCTGGCCCTTGGACCTGGGGAAAGCGAGGGGAAGGACAATTTGTTGCGACCAATTTTGTAAAATGTCGATGGGAAAGGTGGCCAGGGTCATTAACAGTCTGACTATCAGACAGACGTCAAACCCACTTGCTGAAAAAGGCGGGTTGTCCCTTGTAAACAAAATCGAAACACACGAAACTCGGGGGGTAGACGCTCCATCATTGGCGCTCAGCTTTCTTCGAGGTAACATGGACTTTCAAACAGGCTGACATTGGTATCGACATTTCCAAAAACGAGCTATTTATGCCTGCTGGGACCCGCTCGTGGATTTTAGATGCGCATGAGCATGCATTCACTTGCCAGCGTCTAGGCCCTTCTTTCTGTACAATTCGCCACTTGCTGGGCAACCCCACCAACTACTTCGCTTTCTTTTCCGCAAAATTGCCCCACGACCACACAGGATCGGTCCCTCCCTTCCCCCCCGCCTCCTCCGCCACCACCGTGGCCACCCATTGCGCCCAGTCGAAGCCCTCCAAGCGGCCCCCGAGGCATGGAGGGAGCTGCTCGGCGTCGATATCTTCCTGCAAAGCCTCTTGGTGAGGCAGGACACGGACGCGCTTTCGAAGTTTCTTGCCGAGCATGGCCACGACCAGGCGCACCGCCTGCAGCAGCCACCTTGACCCCCCCACCACGTAAATCCGTTTGAGCTTACTGGGGAAGGCGTCTTGCCACATGCGCACCCCCCGTTTGGCGTCAGTAAGAGAGATTAAGGACCGGTATAGGCCCAAGGGCACGTGCGCCATGTTCACTACCATCACCAGGCCCGTCCGCTGCACCTCCTCCTCTCGGGTCAGGCGCTCCACCAGGTACGCTCCCATCTGCTGGTACCGCTCCAGACTTCCCAAGCGAGTGTCAATGCGACCAACGTTGAAGACAAAAAGCCCGCGGCCCTCCTTGTCCTTACCCGGCAAAATCCAATGCGCCCCTGACTCCAAGGGTCCACCACTGACGTCGCGAGCTGTGAGGCGAAGCGGCCATCCAGCCCCCCGTCGGAACGCGAGGAAGTTCCGGGCCACCATCAAAGCTTCGTCGTACACTCCTGAACGGGACCGAAGGCATTGCAAAAGAAACCCATCAGGAAGTGGCGCAGAGGTGATATGGCACGCATCTGTTTCTAGACAACGTTCGTCTCCCCGCAAATCGGAGCGCATACGCCCAACAAGAGCGTCGGCCTCCGCGTCCGATAAGTGAGGAAGTGGTTGCACGTCATCATCAAAGGAGGAATTGGCATGGCTTAAAGGGGTTCCACTGTTTGCTGAAGAAAGTGATGGAACTTCGTCCGACGGCTTTGGATGTTGACGGTGTTCCAATCCTTTCACTCCTTGGGTCCCCTCGTAACTGTTGCTCGTCTTAGCGTCCCGTGACGTAGGAGAAGACAAGTGCAAGAGCGCAGAAGGCACGGAAGGAATCACAAGTCCTTTGCATGGTGATATGGGCAAATTTTTATCCGGAGGGACAGGCGCTGTTGGGGGCGACGTGGGTTTTCCCATCGGCCTTGTCACCTGATGTGGGCCCGAAATCACCTGTGGAGCAAGTAGGATAAGTAACTCGACGAAGATGATGATTGTGACATCCATGCCACCTGCATCCCACTCCATTGCTGAAGCACAGGCTCCTACCCTGCCTTTTGATCCTTTTGATCGCGTCAGGGCTAATAAATAGGCCCTCGGGCTTCGCCGCAGCACCTCCTCAGGGAACGGAGGGAGGGGGCCGGAAGACGCTCGCTGATTGAAGCTGCGACAAGCGGCCCGAAAAGCCCGTCCCGGCTTGTCTGCTCCCAGGCACACATGTCTTGCCCTAAGAAGGAGTAGGAGATGGAGAAGTTTTGCTTACACCATAGGAGAATTTGTTTATCCGTGAAGTCTGTCGTGCAGGCTTGGGTGCACTGCCTACACATGCGTATTTTACTGTCAAACGCACGAACACAATTTCCCGCTTGCTACTCGTGCTAGGTAGCGGTATCGCGCACAGAACGCCAGCCTTCGTGATCATGAAAGATACAACACCACAAAATGTAGATGTGCCTACACTATGCACCCTTACGCTTGACTGCTCTGTTAAAAAAGAGGAAATTGGCCTGGCGCGTCGTCTAACTTTCGGTGTGCTACGCCTGGTCATAGCCTCCTTCTGCGTACTAACACTTTTGCAATTCTTCAGTTACAAATGCATATGGCACCAATGTATTGTCCTCCTATGAATGAGCCTTATTTTATAGAAGCAACGTCGTCAATCTCCCCTCTTTTACAGGCACCTAACTTCCATAGCCTCTTATCGCGAGCTATGTCGCCGTCCTCCTGCGCGTCATCCCGCGACAGTGGCGCGCTTTACTCGGAAGTCACAGTGCCATTTCAAATCCGATTGCACAATAACGAAGTAGAAATTATCTCTGTTAGCCTCGATGATGATGTTCAAGAAGCTGCTGAGCGTTTTGCAGCCAGATACGACCTGCCGCCGGCCTTACAGGATAGGCTGGCTCAGATGCTCCGAATCCGGCAACTTGATTTGGCACGGGAGCTGATCAAGGGTATGGATCAGGACATGCGCGTGGCCCTACTGGAGCATGTGGCATTGGTGAAGGATAGTGCAGCGTGCGTTGAAGGGGGAGTGAAGACGGAAAACCTTGCTGAAGACCTCCAGGCTTTAGATGCAGAGCTGTCCCGGCGACTCAAACACATAGTTTTTTTGGAGAGTGAAATGTCCATTGCTACGACAGAATCCCAAAGAAACCTTGCCCACTTGACGCAGTTGCTTGAGGAGTCAAAGACATCGAACAGAAACCTTGGTGCACGGCTCGAAGCAAAGGAGATGGAAATCCGGGAACTGGAGGCACTTGTGGCTTCTCAGGACCTTACTTTGAAGGGTTTGGCACAAGCCTTGACGCGGGCTAGGGACCTCAACGGAGAGGTCAAACGTTTGGAGGCTTTGGTGGGAAGACAGAAGAAAGAAGGGAACAAGGCGGAGGATGGAGAACAGCTTGGCTGGAAAGCTCAAGGCTTAGATGAGGCGAGGCAGCAAACAAGGAGAATTCGCTGCGAAATAAAGAGCACACGGTGCAGACAAAGAGGATGCGGTTATCCCGAACGGTCTACCGCAAGTGAATGCCCCTCTAAACATTTGTCAGTCATCACCATTCCCCCACCCGCCGGCGCTCTGAACGTCCCAGCCGCACCCGGGCAAAAGGTCAATGATCTTCTACCAAGAGATTATCCGCGCGCTGTCCAAAAGAAGGATTGGAGCCCGTACAACATTGAAAGAGCCGGGCCTTGCCATACAAGTCCCGATATCCGACGAATCGTCCTCGGGAGTCGGAGCACAACGATGCAAACGAAGGACGACAGCGATGATATCTACCCAGACACTGCCTGCCACTGACTGTTTGAATATCGCCAGGTACTAATTGCTCCAGAATTTCCGATGGGAGAGGAAGAACTTAATGGGGATATATTTCTCATTGAGGTATCGATCCGGGCTGCAAGAAAATGCGTCCTAAATATGTTTCTAATCACGAGGAACTCACAGCATCTTGAAAGATATCTGGTGATCATCGGCGATATTTTTAGGTGATAGCAGGGGGGAGAGACGCAGCAAAACAGCATCAACCGATACGATAACCGTCAGAGAGTTTTAGATGGGATTGTTAAGGGCGAGATGAACATTGGGTCTTCAGCACGAAGAGTGCCGCTTTTGGGCCGCGAAAATGTAAATATACCATTAATTGAGAGGGCTTCTCTGCTGCCGTCCGATAGTAGCAGACAAGTTAAGTCTATTTCAATAAGCGTCCATCGTAATAAACCTACTCGTTTTCGGTCAATTTAATCACCTGACTCTTGCCCTGACTGGCACAGCGCATCAAATCTTTTCTTATAGCCGCGAGAGAGAGAACGGGCGATAGTGGCAAAAGAAAAAGCCAGTTTCCTCATTTTTATATAAAATCACATCGCAATGAGGTTGATCCTTGATGACATGGTTTTGCGTTTCTACCGCGGCAGCGTTGTGCACCGTTGTTGACAAGAGTGAAACACAACCATGTGCACTTACTTCCAAGGGAACCAGATAGCTTTCAATGTCCAACCACGTTGTGAATCTTATTTCTTTTACATAGAAGAGTATTGAAGAGCTCATTGAATGTCGAACACCTCCATCACTGATGCCTCCTTCAAATTCCTAGACTGCACGCTTGTCCGTGTGATTTTTAAAAATATACCTCCGCCAGCTTATGGGAAGAGTGGGGGCAAGGAGCATAGAAGATGCCTGCACACATTTTGACCAAGTCGGCAACTCCGACCGTAATATACATTCTAGAAGCTCACCACCTTTAGGACGCCTTACTCTTCCCTGTGGCTTCCCTGTCTCCTGCTGAGTCTCCCGACCCTTCGGCTGTGGTCCTCAGCACGGGGACCTTCCCAAGGCCGAACGGCCGCTCCCGTGGGTACTTCGACTGGTAGCGCACCGAGAAGACGTCGATGTAATAATTAGCCTGGGTGGTGCCATCGAAGAAAGGGGGGGTATGAGGATACCATTTTCTCACATATCGTGGACGCGCATCGGGGTTGAGATACTCATCAAACTCATCATGACACCGGATAAGACCGAACAACGCACCCCGTTGAAGACGGCGACCGTGAACATGCCCAGCCCGTAGGCGACATGCAATTGGAAGGAATGATAGATGACAAGGGCAGGTAGACACGTCAGTAAAGTGTAGATGAACTGTGTAAGGATGAAGATCGACTTGGTCTTGAGCGTTCGGTGGTCAAAGCGCTCGTCGGGAGCGAGCACACCCGTGGCTCGGGTCAGGCGGAGCACCAGGCGGTGCAGGGCGTTCTTATGGTCCTTCGCCAGCCAGCGCAAGCTTGTCTGCAGCTCCGGGTCGGCTTCTAAACGGGCCCTGTCCAGAATTTCGATTTTCACGTAGTACATGATTTGCCAAGCCAAGTACACGACGGCCGCGGGGAGGAGGTCCTTGACATCCATTGACCCGCAGGCGTCCAGCGTCGCAGCTGCTGATGGTGAGGAGGGGTACCATCTGAGTGCATAAAGGAGGAGGCCCGGGTAAACGTGGATGTAGAGGCTGGTGATCTTCTCCAAGTCATGGAAGACCAGACTGTTGCGCCACACAGGAACCGCGAAAGCCAGCGGCCCATTCGCGAGCAAGAAAATGGACTTGAGCAGGTTGCAGTTGGATGGAAAAGCGTAGAGCTGAAGTATGCATAGGACTTGGACAAAATAGCCTGGAGTGCGTGCAGGTGAAAAAGCGAACAAGAACAAGGGGCAGGGAGGGCGGTCATGAGGTCCCGAGAGTATGGGTCTACCCTGCGCCATAAACGATACATGATCGCGACCCAGTCGAATCTCAGCAATGTTACCTATATCACCAGATTAGATCTTCATTGCTTGTCTTTCTACGCAGCTGACGCACATGCACGTGAACCCCTCTACTCAATAGCGGCTCCCAGGCACTTACAGAAGTCGAGGAGGAAGAATCCCCACTTGAGAGAGCGGTAGTGCGGGATGCGGAAGAAGACCAGCACTGGAATCACAGCCATGTACCAGGCCCAGAAGACGTGAGGGAACTTGATGAGCATAAACTCGCTCACTGTCAGGTTGAGCACGCCGAAGGTGAAGGCGAGCTTATCCAGGCGCCGGGCCACGGGGGGTTCTCGGATGTGGTCCCGCACGCGCTTCATCTCGTCGCCCGTCACGGCCTTGCGCCAGCGCTTCTGCACGCTAGCCCGCAATAAAGCCGTTAGTTGCCGGCGCTGGTCCGCGATTCCCGCCTTGACCGAGCTGCTGGCGGCCTCCCCCTCCAGCTCCTTCAGGTCCCCGATTACCCTCCTCAACACCTCCCCGTTCATCGTCGCTGCTTCACTTGCCGCCGCTACCGTCGCCGCCGCACTCGTCAAGACATCTCTATCGGGGTCGCCTTTCAACATATACATCCACAGATTCGACGAGAGGAAACGGAATAAGAGACATGCATGATTTCCTCATGCCCATCCCGGCCGTGTATTTGGCAAAAGTCCTTTCCCGCCAAATTCCTTACCCGCGAAAAGAAGGCCACGCTCATTGATCTTGTTAGAAGTATACATCATTGAATCCGGACTAGCGGGTGCGGATACGCCCGGAGACGCGGATTCTTCCATGGACTCCGATGCGGGCGCCCCGCCTCCTCTGTCACTGCCTTCGCCGTTGCTCATAATCGTGTTGCAGATCCCAGATTCGATTCTCTTGCCAGCGCTCCAATTAAGTCGTCTTCCTCTTTTGCCGTTTGTAAGGCTACAAAGTTTGAACCAGACCCCCCCAAAATGCGTAGTCCAACGAGAACACCGCCTCTTGCAGGAACAGAGATGAAGCAAGGAGGGGAGGAAAACACGGACAGATGAGTCGTGATACAAAGTTCCAGTCCAGTGTAACCACACAACTCTATTCACCGCCTAAATCAAGACGTACGACGCGCCGCTTTTCTGTAGACATTGACGGCTTTTCAAACTCCATTGATGGTACTGTTCTCACGGCCTTTGCCATCCGGTCATACATCTTCAAGGACTCGGAGGGGAGAACGAGCGAGAGCTAGGAAGGGCGAAAGCCGCCAAGCTAAGAACGCGAAAAAAGCTTCGAGGCCTTTTTGGAAAGAGAGACTGGCATGTCGAAGTCATAGTAATAAATAAAATGCTTCCTATGGAATTAACCACTTATTTGATGGTGGAAGTTAATGCAGTACGCTATCAAAAGGGATTCCATTCGTAGTCCACATCTCTTTGAGAAAAAGCGGTGAGGACAGACGACTGAGGAAAAATTCCGTAAATATCTCCTGATACGGAGCGATACCCTCATATTTAGGGAACGATTACGTCCGATCAAGGAAATGGACGTAAACAGTGGACAGACGTAATCGGTGCCTGGTAGGTTGAAGGGCCGACTGTCGTCCGAGGGAGGCATGCACGAGTTGCTGCCTCGGGAGGCATGCTTTAAACCGTGGATCACGAGTCATGGCAGCGACACGGCATTAATTTCGTGTGACTTGGTTCTTTCAAATCATTATTTTTGTAATCTCTTCTTTCAGTTGACATTCTTATAGTACAGAATGCGAATAGCATGCTACGCTCCAGGCCCGGGCGACTTCTCTGTGAGAAAGGTACCTGCCATTCCTCCTTGAAGTTTCTCGATCTACTGACCTCACGTCCATCGAGACTATCTCATAGCATGATCATCGCCCGCACACTCCTACAGTCTAAAACAGCGCTTTATTGACAAGGCCTCTAAAGGCTCGTCATGACCACGGCTGCGCTTTTCGAGAAGAATCAGGTGGCCCCGCCTGCCCCATCATCTTCCGGTCGTACCGGACGCTCGTGTCTGGCGACTCCTTGCTCCCATCTTTGCTGATACCCTCCCGACAGGTGCTGCTACATACCCTGATGGCCATGGCACCCTGAGAGCTGTGGTCACAGAAGAAAGGAGCTCTTTCACTACCGTCGCCGCTGCAGCTAGAGCTGATGGTGCTGATAGTGCTCTTGGTACTATCAATGTTACTACCATGCTCGAGCACCAAGTGTGGTCTGAGCTGGTCCTCATCGGAAACAAACCCCTCTGGCTCCAGCACCTCGGTCACCCTGAGACCGCGATCCATCCCACCGTCCGCGCTGCCCTCCCCCTCCTCCTCCTCCTCATTCCGCCCTGTCTCCTCCTCAACATCAGTCGACCCCTCTCTTTCGTCAGGCCAGCAATTCCTTGACGCCCCTGCAACCTCCTCCTGTTGGTGCTTCCCGCGTCGAAGGCGCGGGGACTGCTGGTGGTCAAGAGGCTTGGAGATGGAATGGTGATGGGTGTAGAGGGTGCCAAAGATCGAGTCGAGGAATTCGAGCTCAGAGAAATTGTAGTCAATTCGAAGGTGATGGTCCCAATGATACCTGGTGAAGTGACGGCGTGTGTCGTGTGAGGAGTCATGAGTTTGTCGGGTGCTGCCAAGGACGGGATTTGAATAGGTCAACCTTCTATCATAAAGTCTCACCGTCATGAGCTTTCGAGCAACAACTTTCTTGACTTCTATTTCCTGAGCTCACCCTCCTGATCAGGCCGGGGGCGACCCTCCTTACCTGCCGTCGACGATGGTCCCCGGGATGTAGAAAGCCGAGTGGTCGATGGCCGCGCCCACGCCGTTGATGAACGCAAACAGCACATGGAAGTGCCAAGGAAGAGGGTTGAAGAGCTGAGCGAAGAGGAAGACGCCAAACACTTCCATGAGTACGAACTCAAGAATGCTGTCCTGCCAGGCGGATAGCGCGCAGAAGTCGCGGATGCGGCAGTGATGGCGCTTGTGCACGGCGCGGTAGAGGAACTTGCTCTCATGCATGAGCCAGTGCACACCCATGGCCCACAGGCGGTTTATCACGTTGTTGATGATGGCAGCCCCGAGCAATGCTGCGACGCGCACGCCGTTTTGGCGCCAGTCCGCGTGGGGGAGCAGCGGCTCGTAGAGCACTGCCTCATAGACATAGCCGAAAGCCAGCAATGACGGGCCTAACAGACACACCACGTCAAAGAAAAAGGATGGCGCATGCTGCACGTAGGTGTGCCAAGTGCTACGTTGATACTTGAGACTGTACTTGTCCCACCGACC
>Ga0102934_1000749_pt1 | contig 22153 bp, 23 predicted proteins | sample SalPonR2_A_D1_MG_FD_78175 | JGI IMG/M metagenome (GOLD analysis project Ga0102934, IMG submission 78175) | Salt pond soil microbial communities from South San Francisco under conditions of wetland restoration - Salt Pond MetaG R2_A_D1_MG | ecosystem: Environmental > Aquatic > Marine > Intertidal... | reverse complement strand
TTTTCTGGCCTCGCTAACGCTCAGCGCAGAAAACTGTCGCATAACAGCTGCTTATCTGAAATTTCTTTCCGCAAACCCTATCGGGATTTGCTCCAAGAAACATCAGATCAAGCGCACACATTATGTGAAATATGCTTTTCTTTTTACGGCTAACGCCTTACACTTTTCTATAATGAACAAATTTTATTTTTATTTATTTTAAAAAAGGGGGGGGTATATGGTGCTTTCTTCCGCTACGCTACAGAAAATAATTTTATAAAAACTATAAAATGAAAAAACTTTAATTTAAAAATTATTATGAAAAAAACTATTCCATGGAAAATAATTTTCTTGATTGTCCTCATCATTTTTGTTGTTGGCGGTTATTTAGCATTTAATAAAATGGATAACAATCCCACCAGTAGACAAGAAGAAAAAAACATATTGAATGTAAAAATTCCTGAAGAAACGCTAATTGATATGTCATTAGAGGACAAGGTAGGACAAATGTTTATGATTGGATTTTGGGGAATTGAACCTGATTATTATATAAACAAAATGATAAATCAGAGAAATATTGGAGGAGTTATACTGATGAAATATAATTTTGATAATCAAGAACAAGCAAAAAATTTAATTAATACCTTGCAACAAAAATCATTAGATACAGATCCAGGAATTCCTATGTTTATTTCCGTGGATCAAGAAGGTGGTTTGGTTTCTAGGGTACAATTAGATGGAATTTCAGAATTAACCGCTCAATCAGATATAAAAAGTAGTGAGCAAGCATATACAGTGGCTGATAAAAGAGCAGAAGAATTAAAACAACTGGGTATAAATATAAATTATTCCCCCGTCGTTGATTATGTAAAAAATGAAAACTCATTTCTCTATGAGAGAACATTTAGAGGTAATATTGATTCGGTCGGTGGTTTTGCTTCGGAAATGGTTAGGGGTTACCAAAACAATGGATTGATATCAGTAATTAAACATTTTTTAGGTCATCCTGACACCAATATAGACCCACATTTATCTGTTTTGGAAGCTGATTTTACTAATCAGGAAATAATGGATCGAACTAAAATTTTTAGAAGAGTCATCGCTGACGTTTCGCCATATATGGTTATGACTTCTCACGTTATTTATAAGAATATAGATTCAGAAACACCCTGTAGTTTATCAAAAAAATGTATTCAAGAGTGGCTAAGAGGTGAATTAAGATTCGGAAGTGGAATAGTAATAACTGATGATATGGAAATGGGAGCTATCCAAGATAAATATTCTAATGCCGAGGCTGCTGTTATGGCAATAAAAGCAGGTAATGACATTTTGCTTTACACAAGTACACCAGAAAAACAAGCTGAAGCATATAATGCTATCATTGAAGCCGTTAATAACAATGAAATAAACATTGAACAAATAAATGATAGTGTTTTAAAAATACTAAAATTGAAAAAGAAAATTATTAATAATGAGATAAGATAAAAATAAGGAGTCTTGGCTTCGGGGCATTCACCCCCAGCCCCTCTACCCCTACGCCAAGACAAAAAGAAAATTTGTTCTTATAATAGAAAAGTGTCCGACTATTGTCGGAAAAAAGAAAAGCATACATCACATAACACGGCATATCTGGTTACGGCTTTTATACAAAAGCCTCCACCCATATTTGCTTCCGCTACGTTACGGCAAACATCAGATATGCCGGAACGTTATCTGTAATTAAGAAAGAGGGCTAAGAAGTGGAAGGACGGAAATTTTATAAATATTCATCTAATTATTTATTTTATGACTAAAATAATACTCGCAACATTATCCCCATATAGACAGGAAGCTTTTCGTTTTCTTGATTTAGATTTTGTTGCTCAAGGGAGCGATGTTGATGAATATTTTGATGGAAGACCAGATTCACCAGAAGAACTTGTCCTTCATTTAGCAAAATTAAAAGCTGATGCAGTTGCTAAACATTATAATTCTGGTATCATAATAGGATTTGATTCTGTTGGTTGGTATGGTGGACAAGTTCTTGAAAAACCAAAATCAAGAGAAGAAGCATTTCAAAGATTGAAATCTTTATCAGGAAACACCCATCAATTTTATACTGGAATTTATATGAAAAATCTTGAATCTGGAAAAGAGATTTCAAAAGTTGTCATCACAAATGTTGAAGTAAGAGAACTAACTAATTCTGAAATCAATAAATATTTAGAGCAAGATTCAAGATTCAATACCTATGCTTTAGGATATGATCCTTTAGGACATTACAGTTCAACTTTTATTAGAAAAATTAATGGAAGTTATAATAACATAACAAGAGGAATACCTCTTGAAACTATTGTTGAAAGGCTTCCTGATGTTGGATATAAACTATAAAATTTCCGCCTTTATTCTTTGTTTTTATGTATTGCATTCACTCATCTGATGAACGCCCTCTTTCTCAACTCGCTCCGTTTCACTCCGCACCACGCTGCGCTCTCACTACACTTCGTTTCGTTCGGGTCATATAACAAGGGATAAAAGGAAAATTGCTCGGCCCCGCCTGCCAGCGCCTTGAGCGCAGCGATTGGCGGGCAGGTCGTATTTTCCAAAATCGCTTCGGGACTTCTTTGAACCCCGATGTTAAGTGGAATCGAGAAAAGCCGTTTTATATTTGAAAGGTTATAAGATTTATATATGTTTTATAATTTATCTTCATATTATGCCATGGATTCTATTTATTATACTATTTATTGTAGCAAGATCAGCAGAGTATTTGTATACAAAAAAGCTCTTAAAAAATGATTCTCCTTTGGTTTTTTCTTTTATAAGAACAATCTTTGGATTGGGGTTTGTAATAATTATGTCTTTCTTTATAGATTTAACTATTGACATAATTAGCTTGCTCCTCATATTTTTAATATCCTTGTTCGCAACAGCGGGAGTTTATTATAGAAATAAATCATTTCAAAAATTTGAAGTCAGTTATGTTACTCCAATGCTAAATTTAATTCCTTTTTTTGTATTTATTTTTGCGTTGATTTTTTTAGGAGAATCATTAACTCTTTTTAAAGCTATAGGAATTTTGCTTGTAACTCTAAGTCTTTATGCATTAAATCTTTCAAAAGAGAAAAATTTATTATCTCCATTCATTGATTTTATCAAACACAAAAAATTTCTTGTAATTCTCCCAATTATTTTCTTTTCAGTAACGGCAATTCTTGATAAATATACTCTATTTTCAGTTAATCCTTTAACTTTTATATTTTATTTATCAATTTTTTTTACAATAAATTTTTTAATTTTAATTACATTTACTAAAAAAATTCCCCAAGTAAAGAAATCGATATCTTTAAATTTTAAACATTATTTAATAATCGGAGCTTTATTAATAATTTCTCAGGTTGGACAATATTATGCGACCTCATTAAAAGAAATTAGCTTGGTTAACCCTCTTTTAATGTCATCATCGTTGGTTGTGATAATGTTTTCCGGAAAAATTTTTAATGAAACAAATATTCCCAGAAAGCTCTTTTCAACCACTATTTTAATTATTGGGATAATCTTAATCTTAACCTAAAATTTTATTGATTTTGATTTGTTTAACTGAACAGGCACTTTGTTTTAGAAAAAGATTTATTTAAAAAGATAAATTTTATATAATAATTATAGCCTTTAATTTATAAAAATATTTAATATGTATAAATACAAATGCCCAAAATGTGGAATGGAGTATAACGAGCCGGGGAAATGCACCATGGACGGTGCTACACTTGCCAAAGCAGAGGATGACAAGTCCTCTGACCATAATCATTCTATGCACAAAAAGCATGATCATTCAGAACATCACAAGCATATGGTTAAAGATTTCAAAAAAAGATTCATAGTATCAACAATTGTTACTGTTCCAATACTTCTTTTATCTCCTTTGATTCAAGGCTTCCTTAATATAAGTTATAGCTTCACCGGAGACAAGTATGTTTTATGGGTATTATCCAGTTTTATATTTTTTTATGGTGGTTGGCCGTTTCTTAAGGGTATATTTGAAGAATTGAAAAAGAAACAACCGGGAATGATGACGCTAATTGCTTTAGCAATTTTTGTTGCCTATTCTTATAGTTCCGCTGTCGTGTTTGGATTGAAAGGGAAATTTTTTTTCTGGGAGTTAGCCACCTTAATAGATATTATGCTTGCGGGACATTGGATTGAAATGAAATCTGTTATCGGAGCCTCTAAGGCATTAGAAAAATTAGCTCAGCTATTGCCTGACACGGCCCGTTTAAGCAATGGCAAGGATGTGAAGATTTCTGAATTAAAGAAAGGAGATATAATTCTTGTTAGGGCGGGAGAAAAGATTCCCGCCGACGGTATTATTATAAAAGGAACCAGTTATCTTGATGAGTCAATGTTGACAGGAGAATCAATGCCGGTCCAAAAAAAGAAAGACGATAAAGTAATAGGAGGTTCTATTAATGGTGATGAGATTCTTGAGGTTAAGGCTGAAGGAATAGGAGAAGAATCATATCTGAATAAAGTCATTGATCTTGTAAAGAATGCGCAGGCATCAAAATCTAAAACTCAAAGATTGGCTGATGTAGCTGCTAAATGGCTTACTATTATTGCTGTTATAACAGGGGTCGGAACATTTACCTATTGGATCATTTATGGCCCCGGTATGGCATTTGCCATAGAAAGGATGGCTACAGTAATGGTTATAACATGCCCCCATGCTTTAGGTTTGGCCATTCCTCTTGTTAGCGCTGTTTCAACTTCATTGTCTGCCAAGAACGGTCTGATAATAAGAAACAGAACAACATTTGAAAACTCAAGAAAAATTACAACAATCGTATTTGATAAGACGGGAACATTGACAGAGGGAAAATTTGGAGTAACTTCAATTTCAATATTTGATAGAGATTATAGCGAACAGAAGCTTATGGAATTAGCCTCATCTATTGAGAAAAATTCTGAGCATCCAATAGCAAAAGGAATTATTAAAAAAGCGAAACAGATTGGGAGTGGGGATATGGATGTAACTAACTTTAAAGTAATGAAGGGAGAGGGTGTTGAAGGAGAGGTTGGCGGAAAAACCGTTAAGCTTGTAAGCCAAAAATATATTACAAAAAACAATATAAAAGTGTCAGGCTCAAAAATGGATGATAGCGGAACTTTGGTTTTTGTGCTTGTAAACAATAAACCAATTGGCGTGATTACTTTAGCGGATAAAATAAGACCGGAATCTTATGAGGCAATAAAACAACTTCAAGAGTTAGGGATAAAATGTTGGATGTTAACCGGAGATAATAAAACGATTGCTAAATCGGTTTCAAATAAATTAAAACTTGATGGTTTTTTTGCGGAAGTATTGCCACACGAAAAATTAGAGAAGATTAAAGAATTACAAAATAAAGGTAAATTTGTTGCAATGACAGGTGATGGAATTAATGACGCTCCCGCGCTTGCTCAAGCTGACGTGGGGATTGCCATAGGATCAGGCACAGATATTGCGGCTGAAACCGCAGACATAATATTGGTAAACAGCAACCCTAAAGATGTAATTTCATTAATTTTATTCGGGAAGGCAACATATAGCAAGATGGTCCAGAATCTTTTCTGGGCAACAGGATATAATGTCGTGGCAATACCTTTGGCGGCAGGAGTATTGATTGGATATGGAATTATCATATCTCCCGCAATTGGTGCAGCTCTGATGTCATTAAGCACAGTTATTGTGGCTATAAATGCCAAGTTTTTGAAAGTGAAAAAATAATTTGTTAATTTGAAAATTGAACTCCTATCCGCCGGCAGGCGGACGCTACGACTACACATAAACGTTATGCGAAACAGAAAACATTTTTAAATTTTTTGGATTAATTTTTATCTTAAAAAATGATATAATGGAATAGACCTCTAAGAAATTTATTTGTAACTTAATTTTCTTTATAAACAAAATATGAGTATAGAAGACGAATCAAAACAAATTAATCAACAACCTGAATTGCGCGGGAAGAAAACACCGGAAAAATCTCCAACTGCCGATCCGGAGAGACCTATCCCCCGTGATTTAGAAACCGAGCAGGCGGAAGACAAAAAAGCAATTAAGCAACACTTGCGAGAGTGTTTAGGATTAAAAGAGGGCGATGCTGAAAGAGTATCATTGTTAAAGGCAAGAAATCTCCCACAACAATATCAAGCACAACGCAAGGCTCTCCACGATGAAAGACTGGACGGTATTACTATTGCAGTCGTGCCGGACGATTTGTGGGTTAAAGGAAGCCAGCCCTCTGAATCTATTGCGGAAAATCAACTTATCCTAATCAAGCAAAGTTATTTTGAAGCGCGGGAAAATCCTGACGAAATTGCTTGGTTGTGTCATGAATTGGCGCATTGCCAAAATTTTTTGGATTCCAAAACGCCGGAGGAATATCAGAAAAATATGCAAAGATTTGCCTTTGAAGACTTAAAAACTGAACATACATACCCAAATAATCCGGTTGAACAATATGCCTTTATCAAGCAATTTCAATATTTAAAAGAACGAGGTAAAAGCAGAGAAGATATTTTGACAATGCTGGGGAAGTATTATCATGAAGAGGACTTTTCTTTCTTTAGAAGGTTGTTGGACAGTATTTACGGAAAATAAAGTTGCGAATATTTTGCTCCGTTTCACTTCGCAAAATCAAAATGTTTTCTACATCACATAACATGGCATATTTGGTTCGCAAGCTAAAAAATAACTTTATAAAATATGCCAATAATAGTCACAATAACTTTTTTTATGATCATAAAGACTATTCACAGCTTAACGAAAGAGGAATATAAAAAAATTTCAAATTATCTTATTATCTTATTATTGGTTTAGTAGTAGAAATAATTTTTTTAGTTTGGATGTTGTAGTATTTCAATGTTTTATAAAGTTATTTTTCTTACGCTTGCTCACCCAAATTTTTTTCTCTTTTATTGATAAAATTAACAAGGTAGAGAAAATAAAACTTCAGATACGCCGATATGTTAAATGAAACTCACTACACGCGCACTCGATGAACTTTTAGCAAACTTTATTAATTTTACAAAATAATCGTTTTATATGGAGTGGATTTTGTTTTCAATTTTAGCAGCATTTACTTGGGCAATTGTAAACATAGTTGATAAGTATGTTTTAACCAAATGGATCAGGAAACCGATTGTTCCTGTAATGATTATTGGTATTATAGGATTAATCGCAAGTATTATTGTTTATTATACTCACGGCTTTTCCGAATTATCTTATATTAACATTTTATTGGCTTTTGTTTCCGGAGTATTTTATATTCTGATGAGTTTTTTTTATTTCAAAGCTGTCAAAATTGAAGAAATATCTCGTATAACCCCACTTTTTTACTTAACTCCATTATTTATTTTAATTCTTGCTTCAATTTTTCTCGGAGAATTTTTTGCGCCAATAAAATATCTAGGAATTTTTTTATTAGTCATTGGAGCTTTCTTGATATCGTCAAAGAAAATTACAAAAATTAGTTTCGGAAAAGCCTTCTGGCTTATGATATTGTCTTCCCTTTTTCTTGCGATTAATCAGGTTATTACAAAATACTTGTTAGGTTTTGCTGATTTTTGGACAATTTTCTCATGGACAAGGATCGGAACAATCGTTGCTTTAATCCCTGTTTATTTCATTTGCTTTCCTGATTTTATATCAACCGTGAAAGAACACGGCAAAAAAGTTATTGGTGTGGTTTCATTAAATGAATCCCTAAATGTGGTCGGAGTCATATTTATTACAATCGCTGCATCTGTTGGGTATGTTACTTTAGTCAACGCCCTTTCTTCAATCCAACCATTGTTTGTATTGATTTTTGCCGTGTTCTTAAGTATATTTTACCCCAGAATACTGAAAGAAGAGATGGGTAAATCTACTGTGTTGCTAAAATTAGTAGCGATTATTTTGATGTTTGCGGGAGCAATACTTGTTTCTTAACATGTGCGCTCCGTGAATTCGCTCATTTCGTTCGCGCCCCGCTGTGTTTTCGTAGCTAACGCTCCTCAGGTCATATAACAGGGCTTAAACGGAAATGCCTCAGCCCCGCCTGCCAGCGCCTTAAGCGCAGCGATTGGCGGGCAGGTCGCATTTTCCTAAATTACTTCCTTCGGTCGCAACTTTGTTTAAGTCCAATGTTAGGTTAAATGAAATTTTGTTTAAATTTTTTTATTTTATATTTAAGTTTTTTTGAAATTTTTTGAGAAAGAAAACCGCCAACTCTGAAGAGATGGCGGTGGTAAATGGTGGGGCGATCTAACTCAAACCCCGACAATTTTAACTTTTGGAATGTCCTTGAAAACACGAGTTTTTTTATTAACTCGATCCGCGGTGGTAAAAACGTAAATTTCATCGAAGCCCAGCTCATACGCCTTAACCAGGTCGTCTCCGTTGATTGGACACAGGACAGATCCGACATACAAAATGGGTGAGACGACAACGACTCCTTTCCCTACGAATTTGTCCTGAATCGTTTTTTCCTCGCGTTCGAGTACATTGCGCATTATCATCCGCTCTTCCCATGTTTTAGTGATACGACGTCCGAATTGATCAAATTCAACGGCGTATCCAGCATTTTCGAGCTCCTTGTTTATCTTGGTGCCACCGCCGCAGATTACTACAACGTAATTTTCTCGAGCCTTTTTAACGACAAATTCAAAGAATTTTTTGTTTTCTGTAATGTCGCCCGACCCTTTAATAAGAACATTTTTCATTATTACCCTCTATATTTGATGGTCAATTAGGGACCGCTGAATCATTATTTATTTTAAATGTAAAAAAGTAAAAAATCAATAGGACATACCAAAAAAATCAAAAGACCTCTTTAAATAAAGTAAAGTTTGTTTTTTAAATTCAAGAATGTGTCGCGTTTTTTGTCCTTTTATCCGATATAATTATATTAAAGAGAGGCAAAATGACCCTCGGATAACACCGAGTAAACAATTCTTAATTTTTTTGGCCAAAAATGTTAAAATAAAAAATATGGATATTCAATATACAATTTTATTGGTTTTTTTGTTAAACCTTGTTTTGGGCTTTTTTGTTTGGCTTAAAAATAAAGACAAAAAAATAAATATACTCTCCGCCTTGGTGGCTTTTACTTTAGCCCTTTGGGCTTTTAGTATGTTTTTTTATGTAAAACCCTTTGTTTTAAATAGTGAAATTTGGATTAAAATAGTTTATCTTTTTGTTTTATTGATGACTGTAACTTGGACCTATTTTTTTAAAGAATTTTTGGATTTGAAAGGATCGATTGCTCCTTACCTTGTTTCTCTTTTTGCCTTTGTTTTTATATTATTTCTTTTTTTTACCGATTTATGGGTTAAGGAAGTAACACAAAAGCCCTGGGGACCGGAAACAATTTTAGGGCCTGTCTATCCTTATGTGGGTATTTTTATTGTTTTGGCTATGGCCTGGGTGGTTTATTTTTGGATAAAAAAATATCGCGCTGTCAAAGGAATAAAAAAGATGCAGCTTCTTTATGTTTTTGTTGGAATGTTTATTTTTTCTTTTTTGGCAACCATCTTTGATATTATTATCCCCCTAATCACCGGAAACTCTCGATTTTTTTGGATCAGTCCCTTTTTTTCTTTGTTTTTTGTGGGGGCCAATGTGTACGCCATTGCCAAATATCGTTTAATGGATATAAAGTTGGTTTTAAAAGGGTTTTCCATTTTTGTTTTGATAATAGGCATAATTACTTTTATTATTTATCTGTTTCAGTTAGTCTATGAACAGTTTGTTACCGGAGACCATTTTTTAAAAACTTTATTTATAATTTTGATAACAATTCTTTTATATAACCCGATTAAGAAGAAAATTTTTACATTGGCTAATAAAAAATTTTTCTTTTCTTATTTTGACACCGGCGTTTTGATTTCTAACATTACAGAGGGATTGATGGGGCTTTTGGAGCGTGAAAAAATTTACGAGTGTGTTTATGAAAATTTATTAAAAGCTTTTCATTTTAAAGCTTTTGGCATCTTGTCTTATAATGAAGAAAAAAATAATTATAAATTGGAATATAATAAAGGTTTTAAAGTCGGAAAAAAGAAAAATTTTCCCAGCTACCCTGTTCTTTATAAAAAGCTGATCAGGAAAAATAAGCCCATAATAGTGGAGGAGGCAAAAGAAAAGTTTGGCGAAAAAAAGATAAAAAATTTAATGGAAAATTTAACTGAAACAGGGGTTAGTTTGGTCATTCCCCTTAATAACAAAAATAGGACTGTGGGCTTAATGGTTTTGGGAGAGAAAAGAAACAGGGATATGTATAACGAAAATGACCTAAGAGTCTTAAAAATAATTAGCACCCAAATAGCTACTACCATAGAGAACGCTCGTTTTTATGAAGAAACCAGGGATTTTAATGAAAAGTTAGAAGAAGCCACTAAAGATTTGAGGGAAGATAATGAAAAATTGAGAAAATCTAAGGAAAAATTGCAGAATAAAAACAAAGAACTGGAGGAAACTTTGGAAGATTTTTATACTTTACGAATAGGAGCGGAGGACAAGGGTTTAGACAAAGAGCAAATAAATAAGGAAAATAAAAAGATAAAAAAAAGATTGAATAAATTGGGAATAGATAAATAAAAAAACAGCAAAAAGTGTTATTTGTTATTAAGAACCCCTTGCTAATTTTTAAAATATGTGTTAACTTTGTGGTTAAGTTTAAAAAATAAAACCTTTCCCACACCTTTGTAAAGGTAATTCTTGTGCCCAATTCAAGAATTAAAGGTATTCTCAAAACAAGGATCCCCTTGAGAATACGGGGATTTTTGTTTTAAAAAACTAACACCTAAAATCTAAAACCTAACAACTAACAACTAATATCTAAAAACTATGTCCAAAACCAAAAAAATAGAAAAAGAACATTACGAACTTCTTTATATTATTCCTAATAATTTTACCGAAGAGGAGTCCGGACAAATCCAGGAGAAAGTAAAAAAACAAATCCGGGATAAAGGAGGAGAGATTACTTTTAAGGAAAATTGGGGCAAGAAGCGTTTAGCTTATCCCATTAATCATTTTAATCACGGCTATTACGGACTTTTAGAGTTTGATGCCGAGAAAAAGGATTTAGATGAAATTAATCGTTTTCTTGGATTACTTGATGAAATTTTACGTTTCCTTATAATTAAAAAGAACAAGGAAGATAAAAGTAAAATTGTTGATCGGGCAAAAACAGAGAAAAAAGAGGAGAAAGAAGGGGAAAAAGAAGAGAAAGAAGGGGAAAAAGAAGAGAAAGAAAGGGAAAAAAGAAAAGAATCTCCGATCACTTCTTTAACTGATTCAGAATCGACTTCAAGGATTGAAGGCAAAGAGGAAGAAGAAAAAGAGACGAGCGAGGAAGAAGAAAAAACAGAGGAGAAAAAAACAGGAGAGGACACTTCTAAAGAGTCAAAAGAAAAAAAGGCGAAAGATACAGAAAAAGAAAAGAAAAAAGAAAAAAAGAAAAAAGGAGAAGACAAAGTAGATATGGAGGAACTGGACAAAAAGCTGGATGATATTTTAAACACCGATGATCTATTATAAATAATTTAATTATTAATTAATTTTTATGAATTTAAACAAAGCCATGATAATCGGGAACCTAACCCGCGACCCGGAGGTTAAAAGCATTCCTTCCGGAGCCACGGTAACCCGATTTACGGTAGCCACTAATTTGGTTTGGAATGACAATCAAGGGCAAAGACAGGAAAAAGTGGAATTCCACAACATTGTTGCCTGGAGAAAACTGGGAGAAATTTGCGGGCAATATTTAAAAAAGGGAGCCAAAGTCTATGTGGAAGGAAGGTTGCAGACCAATGAATGGACGGGAAACGACGGAGTTAAACGTTATCGCACCGAAATTGTGGCCGAGAACATGATTATGCTGGATAGAGCCGGAGCCTCATCCGGAGGCGGGGGAGGTAATTCCTCCGGAGGAGAGGAGCAACCTTTTTATGAGGAAGGGTCAAACGAACAAAGTCAAAGCCAAGAAAATTCCGGAGAGCAAAACTCCGGGGGAGACTCAGAAGAAGATATTAAGGTAGAGAATATACCTTTTTAATAAATAAAAAGTTAAATCGATATGAGCAACAATAAATTAGGAAAACAAAAGCATTGTTATTTTTGCGTAAACAGGATTGAAGAGATAGATTATAAAAACACTGATGTTTTGAAAAAATTTATTAATTATCACCTTAAGATCCTGCCGGCCAAAAGGACAGGAGTTTGTGCTTGGCATCAAAGAAAATTGGCCACTGCCATTAAAAGAGCCAGAATTATGGCCTTATTGGGATTTACCAGGAAATAAAAGTGAATTCGACTTTTAATTAGATTTTAATTTTATGTTAGATATTAGTAAAATTAAAGCCGGTAAAATTATTCAAATAGACAATCAACCCTATTTGGTTATTAAGGCCGATCATCATAAAATGGCCCGAGGAGGCGCTGTTTTAAAGACCAAATTAAGAAATTTGGTTGATGGCCGTGTTTTGGATAAAACCTTTCAAGGCAATGAAAAAGCGGAAGAAGGAGAAACTGAAAAGAAAAAGTCCAATTTTTTATATGAAGATGGGGAAAAAGCCCATTTTATGGATAATGAAAGTTATGAACAATTTGAATTAGATTTGGATTCTTTGGGAGAAAAGAGAAAGTTTTTAAAAGAAGGAACAGATATGGATGTTCTTTATTTTGAAGGTGAACCGGTGACTTTAGAGCTTCCCATAAAGATGGATTTTAAGGTAGTAAATGCTCCTCCCGGGGTTAAAGGCAATTCAGCCGGTAATGTTACCAAGCAAGCGGAGATTGAAACCGGTGCCAGTATAACTGTGCCCATGTTTGTAGAGCAAGGAGATAAGATCAGGGTGAATACCGAGACGGGTGAATATGTAGAGAGAGCTTCTTAAATTATTTATATAAAAAATACCGTTTAAAACGGTATTTTTTATTTGGGCGTTTTTTTATTTTTCTTCTTCTTGTTCGCGACTTTTAGCTTCTTTGATAATATTTTTTTTGATCTCTTTCATTGTTTTAGGATTTTGTCGTAGATATTTGCGGGCATTTTCTCTTCCCACTCCCAGCTTCTCCTCTCCTGAAGAATAAGAGTTGCCGGCTTTTTTTACTACTCCGTAAGCCGTACCCAAATCAATTAAATCACCGGCTATAGAGATTCCTTCATTATACATAATATCAAATTCACAAGTGCGGAAGGGCGCGGCCACCTTATTTTTTACCACTTTACATCTTACTCTGTTGCCGATAATTTTTTCCGCTTGTTTGATTTGGGCGGCGCGCCTGACTTCAATGCGGACTGAGGAATAAAATTTTAAAGCTGTGCCTCCGGTGGTTGTTTCCGGGTTGCCGAAGAACACCCCTATTTTTTGTCTAACTTGGTTAATAAAAATAACAATAGTGTTGGTTTTGGAAACTATACCTGTTAATTTTCTTAAGGCCTGGCTCATTAAGCGGGCCTGCAGGCCCATTTGCTGGTCTCCCATATCTCCTTCAATTTCTTTTTTGGGAACTAAGGCGGCCACACTGTCAACTACTACTACATCCACGGCATTGGAACGGACCAGGGTTTCCAATATTTCCAGAGCTTGTTCTCCCGTGTCCGGTTGAGAGATTAAGAGGTCGGAAATATTAATTCCTATTTTGCGGGCATAATCCGGATCTAAGGCGTGTTCCGCATCTACAAAAGCGGCCACTCCCCCTTCTTTTTGCGCTTCTGCCACAATATGCTGGGCCAAGGTGGTTTTTCCCGAGGTTTCCGGTCCGAATATCTCCACTATTCTTCCCCTGGGCACTCCACCTACCCCTAAAGCCATATCCAAAGAAAGACAACCAGAGGACACTGAACTAACATCAGTCTTTTTAGCTTCCCCGAACTTCATAATTGAACCTTCTCCAAAGCGTTCCTTGATTTGGTCTACCGCGGTATTGGCAGCTTCCAATTTTTCGTTTTTATTTTCATTTTTTCCTCCTTCTTTTTTAGTGTCTTGTTTATCCTTAGCCATATGAGTTTCTATAATTATAATAAAAATTTATAAATTAAATATTTTTTCAATTCGCGCAATTTTTGAAAAATTTGTGAATTCGTAATTATTATCACCTTAGATTATTTTTTTAAAAAATGCAAACTCTTTATTTTTTTAAAAATTTTTTTCTTTTATTTTCCGGAAATTTTTCTATGGCATATCTAAGCATTGTCCTGGGCATTTGTTTGTAATATTTTTTTAAAAATTTTTCTTCTGTTTTAAGATCTCTTTTTCCTACCTCCCTAAGCATCCACCCTGTGGCTTTATGAATCAGATCTTCTTTGTCTTTTAAATATTTTTCCGCTATTTTCAAAGTATCTTTAAAATTATTTTCCCTGATAAAATTAAAGGTGGCCATTATGGCTATACGTCTGCGCCAAAGACCGGGAGAAGAACTTAGTTTGTATAAAATATTTTTTTCTTTATCTTTTAAATATTCGCCCACAATATAAGGCGCAGAGCTGTCCACCAAATCCCAATTATTAATTTGGGAAATATTTTTTAAATAAAAATCAAAAAATTTTTTTCTTTCTTCTTTTCCTGCTTTTTTGAATTGATTTACCAGAATTATCAGAGCGAATGAACGATATTCATGAATTTGAGAATTTAACAATTTTTTTAAGTCAGTCAAGGAGGTGTTCGGAAAAAGTTTGGCTATTTTTTTTTGTTGAGGAACGGCGATCCCTAAAAATTTATCTCCTTCTCCGTATTCTTCGGCGCCGGTTTTAAAAAATAATTTTGATTTTTCCGCTTTTTTATAATCTTTTAGTTTTTTAAGTTCTTTGGTTATTTCGGAATACATAATTATTTTTTAGATTCAACCAAAGGGACAAAAACAAAACCGGGATATTCCTCGGTTTTTATTTCGCCATTTCTTTTTTCTATTTTTACTATTGTTTTTTCTACAGGGCAGACCATAATTCCTCCTTCTGCTAATTGTTCAAGCAGGGCCGGGGGGATTTTAGCAGCCGAGGCGCTTACCAAGATGCGGTCAAAAGGAGCTTTTTCTTTCAGTCCCAAGGAGTCGGGCGTGTGATAAATCTCCACGTTTTCCGTGCTTTTTAATCTGGAAGAGGCTTTCTCGACAAATTCCTTAATTGTTTCCGTACCGTAAATTTGGCTGTTTTCGGTAATGGCGGCCAAAAGAGCCAAGACATAACCCGAGCCCGAACCCACTTCTAAAATTTTTTGTTCGTTTTCGGGATTCAAGAGAGTGAGCATAAAAGCAATAGTGGTGGGCTGGGAAATGGTTTGCTCTTGGCCAATGGGCAGGGCCGCGTCTTCATAGGCATATCTTTGGTATTCAGGAAGCAAGAATTTTCCCCTTTCTACCTCGGCAAAAGCTTTTAAAATCGGATCTTTAAAACCCTTTTTGGCCAATCTTTCCAATAATTCTTTTTTATTCATCTTTTTCCTTTAATTTTTATGTATTTTAGATTTTAGCACATTTTTAAGCAAATAAAAAACAGAAAATTCGGTAATAAATAAATAAATTTGTATATTTTGTTAATATATTTTTTATACAAAAGTCCGAATTTTTTGTCCCCGCTTTGGTATTCTTTTATAATTTCTTGGTCTGAATCAGGCATAAAATTTATTTAGTTTTTAAATTTTAATTTTAGCATTTTAAGCCAAAATTAATAAATAAAAAAGCCGATACTCTCGTATCGGCTTGGCAAAGGAGATTGTTATTTTTCACGAATTATAGTTTTGTGGCTAATCCCCATTTGTTTTAATTCTTCTTCTATCCTTTCCCGGCTATATCCTTTAGCCGTCCAGATGAAGTTGGGAGTATAGCATTCAAAACATGGCTCATTATCTTTTTTAATTGTTTTTACTTCCCCCTCGGACATTCAGCTCCTCCATTTCCTTTTTAAATTGATTTTGAATTTTAAATTTCCTCCTTTGGCCGGACAAGTCTTTAAAACTTAGAGACACAGCTTCCAGGTAAAGCCTTGCCGGCAGTTGTTTTTGAGTAAAGAGCTTGGCATCCCCCCTTTCCGAGCCTTTGATTTTGTAAACCGGATCTCCTACCACCGGGTGCCCGTAGGCGAGCATATGAACCCGGATTTGGTGGGTTCTGCCGGTTTCAATTTTTAATTTAATAAGAGTAATATTAGTATATTTTTCCAAAACAGTCAAGTGGGTTTTTGCCTCTCTAATTTGCTCGTTTTCTTGATAACTATGAGGCACAGCCGCCATTTTAAAGCCTTTGGTTGATCTTTTTATGGGAAAATCAATGGTATCGGTTTGGTTTTCAATTTGGCCGTGGACCAAGGCTATATATTCTTTTTCCACTTCCCGGTTCTGGAATTGTTTTTTTAAGTTTAAAAAACTTTTCTGGTTACGAGCCACCACTATTAAACCGCTTACTTCCTTGTCCAGCCTATGAACCAGCCCGGAGCGCGCGCAGTCTTCGCCCACTTTTTTAATGTCCGGATATTTTTTTAGTAAATAATCCACTAAAGTAAAATCTTTTACTCCCGGAGCGGAATGGACCACCAAGCCCACCGGCTTGTAAATTATCAAAAAATCTTTTTCTTCCGCTATAACCTTAATTTTTTTAAAAAGTTTTTCTCCTGTTTTAATTTTATTGTTTTTTTCTTGTTCGTTCTTTTCTTTTATTTCTATAATCTCTCCTGTTCTGAGAAAATAATGAGGAGGCACTTCGCGTCCCCCTATTTTAATTTCTCCGGATTTAATCTTTTTTTGGATTTGACTGCGGGATAAATCTTTAAGAAGGGAGGATAAAAATTTATCCAATCTCTCTCCCTGGTTTTGTTTGTCAATTTTTATTTCCATATTTTTATAATTCTTGAGAAAGTCTTTCTAACTGCTCCTTAAAAAGGAAATTTTCTTCTACGGTTTTTTTACCTTTTTCTCCCAGTTTTTTTCTCAAACTTTCATCTTTTTTTAATTTTATGATTTTTTCCGCCAGGATTTCCGGATTACCGGCCGGAATTAAAAGGCCGTTTTTTTTATTTTTAACCACTTCTTCTACTCCTTCTCCTTGAAAAGCGATTACCGGCAGGGAGGCGAACATAGCTTTGAGAAGAATATCAAAATTCTTTAATTTAAATTTATTGGTGGCGGTTAGGTAAACATCAAAATTTTCCCACCAGCGACCGGAGTAATTTTGTTTGCCCATTAGATAAACATAATTTTCCACTTCGGTTTGTTGGGCCAGCCAAGAGACCTGTTTTTTTTCCTTGCCTTCACCAATAATAACCAGGCGTATATCCCGGAAACTGTCTAAACAGAGTTTTAGGGCGCGGAAAATGTTTTTCAGTTGATGAATTTTATGTAAATCGTTTATAACCCCGACAGTGAAGTATTTTTGCGAAGAATAAGAATCAAAATTTTTAGCTAAATCGGAGAAAATATTTTCTTGGTATTTCAAAAAGTCGGTTTTAAGGCCCGGGGAAATGTTTTTAATATTTGCTTTCCCAAAGTTTAGTTTTTCCAATTTTTTGCGGGTGTCTCGGGTAAAAACAATAATTTTGGTGTTGACGGCCAAGGACTTTAAAAGCCTGATCGTGAATTTGGAAGCGCGGATATAGTTTAATGACGGTTTTTCCACCCAAATTATTTTTAGTCTCAGAATTTTGGCCAGGGGCGTAAAAACAATTTTTTCATTCCAACTAAAGCAAACCACATCGACCACTTTGTGTTTATATTTAAGATAAATTAAAGAAAAAAGGTGTCTGAAAAGCAAGAGGGGAAGCAAAAGAAAGAAAAAAAAGGCTCCGGATGAATTGTTTATTTTTGGTCCCAAAAAGATTTTGCGGGTAAAAACTTTATCCCCGGAGAATTGTTTAAGAATCTTGTCTTGAGTGGAAAGAATCCGTAGAAAAAAACCTTTTTCAGTTAAACCTTGAAAAAGTTCTTTTAGAGTTTGAGCCGGTTGCCTGGAGGAGTTTATTATTAAAATTTTTTTCATAATTATTTCCCGGATAAATATTTAAGATCTGTCCTGGATATTCCGCCCAAGAAATATAGAAGGATAAAATAAAAAACAGCCGACCCTATCAGGGTTAAGCCCAATCCCGGAACCGAACTATAATAATCAGCGGGCAAATAAAAAAGTGCCGCTCCCATAGCCAAGGAAGCGATTAAAGCTTTTAGAAAGCAATAAAATCGGGGGAGGAAGCGGGTGTATTTCCAGGCGTAATAAAAGATTAAAATAAAAATCAAAGCTTCGCTATAAACCGTCATCCACGCGGCTCCCAGGTAAGAATATTTGGGAATAAAAATAAAGTAACCTATTAAAGAAGTGATGCCGGTAAAAATATAAGCTCCGATTACCTTTTTTTGTTTATCTATAGCGATGATCAAGTGGCTGAAAATAACTCCCAGGAAAATAAAAAGAGCGGCCAAAACCAAGATTTGCAAGATTTCTCCCGAGTCCTTGAAATTTTTTCCTGCCACTATTTCCATAATTTCTTGGCTGACAAATTGAGTTCCTATAAGCAGGGGCAGGGAAAGTATAATCATTAAATTAAAACCTTTTTGCACAATTTCTTTAAATTTGTTTTTTTCTTTTTCCGCCCAGGCAGAGGTCATGATCGGCAGAATAATACCCGCAAAAATAAAAGGAATCATAACCACTACATCAATCACTTTGTAGCCGGCTCCGTAGATTCCCACTTCTTTTTGAGAGTCCACCAAAGAAAGAACTAAAATATCTCCTTTTAGATAGATTAAATTAAGGACAATAGTGGTGGCCAGGGGCCAGGTTTTTTTGAGTATTTTTTTCCAATAAGAAAAATCAAAACGGAAGCGGATTTTTATAAATTTGCTGGCAAAAAAGAAATGAAAAAGAAAATTTATTAAGTTAGCCACCACTGTGGCCACCATAGCTCCCAAGAGTCCCCAGTTGTAGTAGGCCACCAAAGCTACTCCCAAAAGTAGAATCCCTCTCCCCACAACCTCGGCAATAGAGACTTTGTCCATACGCAAGCGGTTTTGGAAAAAGCCCACTAAAATCTGGTTTAGGGATATAAAGAGAAAAGAAAAAGAGCCGATCAAGACCCCCAACTTTACATCCGCTTCATAAGGAAAAAGCAGAACAATTAGGGGGGCTAAGCCCAAGAGTATTAAAGCAGAAAAAAATCTTAAGCTAAAAAGATTGTTAAGAGTTCTTTGTTTATCCGTTCCGGGTTGGCTGATCATTTGGGCGGTTATCAGAGTTAAACCCAAATCGGCTATAATTCCGAAAAGAGAGAGAAAGGCCATTATGGTGGTATATTTACCAAAACCGGTTTGGCCCAGGTATCTGGTCAGAATTCCCACCACCACCAAGCCCATGGCTGTGGCAATGAATTTACTGGCAATTTGCACTAAAGTGTTGTAGGCAACTTTGGCTGATAGTTTCATAAACTTATTGAAATTAAGGTGATTTTTAGGTATAATTGGTATATAGGTTTAGAAAATTTCTTTTTTCTAAAATTTTGAATTATTGAAGATATTTTTTAAAATAGAACTTCACCCGACGAATTAATAAATCCTTTCACAAACATTACAAATTATTTAAAGGATTTTGTTTGTTGATTTGAGGGGTACTTTAATTATAACATATAATCTATGTCAAAAGCGAAAAAATTTTTTTCTTTTTTATTGTTTTTTTCTTTGTTGTTCTTTTTTTCTTTTAATTATTCTACCGGTTTTTTAAAAACAGTTCAGGCTTCTCCCCTGGATTTAGAGGAGCAAAAAGGGTTTGAAAGCGGCCAAATTCCGGATGAGTTTGGTAGTGGCGGGACACCTAAAGATATAAGAGAGATAGCTATAGATGTAGTAAAGATTTTTTTATCTTTCCTGGCCATAATTTTTTTGGTCTTGGTAATTTGGGGAGGGTTTGAATGGATGACAGCCGGAGGAAATGAAGAGAGGCTTTCCAAGGCCAAGGACAGAATTAAAAATGGAGTGATCGGTTTGATTATAATATTAGCAGCTTATGCCATTACCGAATTTGTGATAGAAGAATTGATTGAAGCCAGCACTGATACTTATGATAGTTGGTGATAGATAGGAGACGCGATCTTATTTTAAAATTAAAATTTAAAAATTGAATGAAAACAATATTGAATTTTTTAAAGAAGTATCGCAAAACTTCAATTTTTTTGGGCGGATTAATCGTTATTTTTATAATTGTTTTTCTTTTAAGCGGGGGCAAGGTTTACAAAAAAGAAAAATTGGAATACGGAGTTACTTTTTCCCAACTTAAAGCCCGAAATTTGGGACTGGACTGGAAAGAGCTTTATTTGGCCACTTTGGATGATTTGGGGGTTAAAAAAATCAGAATTTCCGCTTATTGGAATGAAATAGAAGAGGAGAATAACAGTTTTTATTTTAAAGATCTGGATTGGCAGATCAAGAAAGCCCAAGAAAGGGGGGCGGAGATCATTTTAGCCGTGGGCGGTCGCCTGCCTCGCTGGCCAGAGTGCCATTTTCCTTCTTGGGCCACCAAATTGGATGCTTCCCAAAGAGAACAAGAGACTTTGGAGTATATTCAAAGAGTGGTTAATAGATATAAAGAAGAAGAAAATATTGTGGCTTGGCAAGTGGAAAACGAACCCTTCTTGTCTTCTTATTTCGGAAGGTGTCCTTCCTTGAATGTGGATTTTTTGGACAAAGAAATATCTTTGGTTCGCCGGCTTGATTCCCGGCCCATAGTGGTTACAGATTCGGGAGAACTTTCGGCTTGGGTTCCGGCCGCCCGCCGCGCGGACATTTTCGGGACCACAATGTATAGAGATACTTATTCGGAGAGGTTGGAAAGATATGTTCATTACCCCATAGGCCCGGGATTTTTTCATTTTAAGAGAAATGTGGCTGATTGGTTTGCCGAGCCGAAAAAATGGATAGTGATCGAGCTTCAAGCCGAGCCTTGGGCCCCGATCCCTTATCAAGAATTAAAAAAAGAAGAAAGGGAAAAGACCATGAGCCCGGAAAAATTCAGGAAAATGTTGGAATTTGCCCGCCAGGCCGGATTTAAGGAGTTTTATCTTTGGGGGGTGGAATATTGGTATTGGGAAAAGGTGAAAAACGGAGAAGAAGAAATGTGGAATATAGCCAAGGACTTATTTAAAAAACCGTAAAAATTTATGACGGAAAAAAATCAATATTATTTGGGAGTGGATATAGGAGGAATCAATTTAAAGGCGGTGTTGTTGGACAGCGATTTAAAAGAAGTGGAGAGTTATGATTTGGCCACCCCCAAGGACAATGCCGAGCATTTTTTAATTATGCTTCAGGCTTTAATTGATCCTTTAATTAAGATTGCGCGGGAAAAAAAAGCCCAAATCAAAGGTATAGGCGTGGGGATACCCGGACTTTATGATTATAAGAAGAATAAAATTACAACCCTGCCCAATCTTCCTATTTTGAACGGCTTAAATTTGGTAACTCGTTTGGAAAAAAAATATAATTTGCCTGTTAAGATTGATAATGATGCCCATTGTTTTGTTTTGGCTGAAGCTAAAATGGGGGTGGCCAGAAAATATAATAATATTTTCGGTTTAACCCTAGGCACCAGTGTGGGTAGTGGTTGGTTTAGGGAGGGAGAAATTTACCATGGTCAGCATAAAAGTTTTTGCGAAATAGCCCGTATGGTTGTTGAGGCCCCTAAAAATTTGGAAACACTTTATCAAAACATTGTTAAAACCGATGCCGAGGAGTTAGCGGAAAAGGCCTACAGGGGAGATAGTCGGGCCGAGCAGGATTTTAAGAATTTGGGTTATTATTTGGGTTTGGCTTGCGCCAATGTGGTTAATCTTTTGGATCCGGAAGTGATTGTGATCGGAGGAAAGGTAACCGCTTCCAGCGATTTGTTTTTTCCGGAAATTAAAAAAATAGTTACGGAATTAATTATGCACCCGGAAGCCAAGAATATTAAAATTTTAAAAGCCAAGGTGCCGGGTATGGTGGGGGCCAAGGGTGCGGGGTTATTATTTGATCAGAGTAATTAATCACTTATTATGTAGATTTAATAATTATTTGTAATAAAATAAAAAAAAATCGGAAATTGGATATTAGAAATCAGAATATAAAAATTAAATCGGCTGCTTTATATCCTTTCTTGCGAAGGGCTGTAATGATTTTTTTATCAAAAAAAGTAAAAACAAAAAATCCGGCGATTGGCCGGATTTTA
>Ga0102934_1000747_pt1 | contig 22162 bp, 19 predicted proteins | sample SalPonR2_A_D1_MG_FD_78175 | JGI IMG/M metagenome (GOLD analysis project Ga0102934, IMG submission 78175) | Salt pond soil microbial communities from South San Francisco under conditions of wetland restoration - Salt Pond MetaG R2_A_D1_MG | ecosystem: Environmental > Aquatic > Marine > Intertidal... | reverse complement strand
GTGCGCCGCTGCCCGCACGGCGTCACGAGAATCGGCGTGCACGCCGGCCACGTCCAGGCCCAGCGCGGTCGCGAGCGCCGCCGCCTCGACCGGCGGGAGCGCGCGCGGGCTCAGCGTCGCCCTCGTCAAGACCAGCGACGACGTCGCGGGAGCCAGCGCGCGCAGCACCCCGGCGACGTCCTTGTCGCGACTGGCCCCGAACACCAGAGCGGGACGCTCCCCGAGATCGCGAAGCGTCTCCGCCAGTGCGGTCGCGGCGGCTGGATTGTGCGCGCCGTCCAGCACGACGCGAACGTCGTCGGGGAGCGACCCGTCCTCGGCGGCTGCGCCGCGCGGCGCGACGACCTCGAGCCGTCCCGGCCAGCGGGTCGCCGCCGCTCCCGCCGCCACCGACCGGTCGGACACCCCGAGCTCGCCCGCGACGCACGCCGCCAGCGCGGCGTTCTCCGCTTGGTGCCGGCCCACGAGCGGCGTCGCGAACACGAGCTCGGTCCGCCCCTCCCGCCCTAGCCGCACGGTCGATCCGGACCAGCCGTGCGACCGGACGCGCGTGCGGACGTCGCTCCCCACGAAGCGCAGCGGGGCTCCGAGCTCGCGCGCGGCCGCACGAAGCGCCTCCGCCGCCTCTCCGCGAGCGGTGCTCCACGCCGGCACGCTGCGCCTCAGGATGCCCGCCTTCTCGCGCGCGATCGCCGTCAAGGTCGTTCCGAGCACGGCCTGATGGTCCAGGGCGATCGAGGCGATCGCGCTGGCCACCGGATCCAGCGCGTTCGTGGCGTCCAGCCGCCCTCCCAGCCCGACCTCCATCACCGCGACGTCCACGCCGGCGCGGGCGAACCGCACGCACGCCAGCGCGGTCAGCGCCTCGAAGAACGTCGCTCCGACCGCCTCCACGTGGGGCAGGAGCTCCGCGACGGCGTCCTCGAACGCGCCGTCGCTCATCGCTCGTCCGTCCACGGCGACGCGCTCGCCGGGCGACGCGAGGTGCGGGCTGACGAACCGGCCCACGCTCCGCCCCTCGGCCCGGAGCATGGCGCTCAGATGCGCGACCGTCGCGCCCTTGCCGTTCGTTCCGGCGACGAGCACGGCTTCGAACGCGCCCTGCGGGTCGCCCAGCCGCGCCAGCAGCGCGCGCGTCCGCTCCAAGCCGGGCACCACGCCGAAGCGTTGCATCGCGAACAGCCGCTCGGTGGCGACGGTGCGGCTCACGTGCCGCGGTCCGCCTCGTGGATCCAGCGAGCGTGGACGTCCGTCGCGGGGGGGCGGTCGTGGCGCGCGACCAGCTCCGCCACGCGCGCCGATCCGCCTGCCGACCGGATCATGTCGGCCCCGTAGGCGGCGTGGTGGGCGGCCGTCTGCCGCGCTCCCGCTAGGCCGCCCCGTGGCGGCTCGGGCGGCGGGGGCGCGGCCCGAACCAGGTGCACCAGGATCCGCTCGTCGACGCGGTAGCGACGCCGGCTCTTGCCGACGTCGTGCAGGAGCGCCGCGCGCACCACCACCGGCGGTGCGGCGGGGTGCGTCCGCAGCAGCGCGCGCGCCACGCGGACGGCGTGATCGCGGTCGCGCGGATCCATCGCGAGGTACAGCCCGCGCTCGGCGTCGCTCAGGCGGGACGACGCCCAGGCGTCGTCCGGCGTGACCAGCGAAGGGTGCACGCCGCGCACGGTGCGCAACGTCGCGTTCCACGCCCAGCTCCACGGCCTCATGGCGGGAGCGTACCAAGCAGGGGCCGTCCAGGACGTGGTGCGGGGCGTCCTCTGCGCTATGCTGGCCTGGATTCCATGATGACGTCCTGTTCGCTCGTTCACCCGCTTTCGGTCCTCCGCCGCGTCCCGCTCGTTCGGGCGGCGCTCGTCTGGGCGACGGTCGCGATCCTGGCGGTCGCTGGCGGTCCCGGCCAGGCGCAGGGGCTTTCCGAAGATCCCCCCCAGGCGACGACCGGTCCGACCTCCCTCACCGGCGAGGAACCCGGAGCCCTGGCAGACGAGGCCGTGCGGTCCTGGCTCGATACCGAGCCGCGGCCCCTGTCCGAGCTCAGTCGACTGGACGCCGAGACGCTCTGCCGTGAGCTACCCGCGCTGTTCGCGGCTCCGCCTCCACCGCCGGGTACCGAGGTCGACGTCGACGATCGTCAGCGTCGTGAGACCGACTCGGAGGACCGCCGGCGCTACACCTACGCCGCCGAGGTCCCGCCCGAGCGCTTGGACGTCGTTGAGGTCGTGCTGAGCCGCGACGGCGAGACGTGGCGCGTGGAACGCGTCGGGTTCCAGGTCGAGACGACGAGCGGCCGGTCGTGGCTTCAGTCGCGCGCCGCCGGCATCGGCTTCGCGCTGGTATCGCTGCTCGTGCTGGTCTCGCTGTTCCGGCCCTCTCCGCTGCGAAGCTGGCTGGCGTCGGGGCGCGAAGCGATCCGCGAGCACCGTCGCCTGGTGACCTGGACGATGATCCTCGGCTGGACGGTGGTGGCCGTGGGCCTCTGGTCGGGTAGCCGTCTGCCCGACGCCTGCGAGGACGCGGTACTCGTCGTCCTGGGAAGCACCCTGGAGCAGGTCGGCGCGACCCAGGCGCTGGCCAGCGGCGACATCGCTCGGACGGCGCTGGTGATCTTCTACCAGAACTTCTTCGTGGTCACGCTGACCGCGCTGTTCGGCAGCGCGCTGCTGCTGGGGGTGCCGGCCTACCTGCTGGCCGGCGCGTCGTTCCTGGCGCAGTCGACCGCGTTCGGCGTGCTGGGCGTCGGCGGCTTCCCCGAGGTGCTGTTCGTTCTGGTGCTGTTCGTCCTCGAGTTCACGGCGTACTTCCTCGTCGTCTCTGGAGGCGGGATGCTGGTCGTCTCGCTGGCGCGCGGAGGGTTCGCAGGACTGGGCGCCGGCTACCGGAAGCTGATCTCGACCCTGCCGTGGGCGGCGATGCTGCTGCTGGTGGGCGCATGGTACGAGGCCGTCGTCCTGCTGGGGCTTTGAGGTCCCTCCGGACCAGCCGGGCGCCCTGCGGCGGGCTGAACGACCGGTCTCGTCGTACGGGCTACGGCGCTGCCCAGACCGCTCGAACGGCGGGGGCCACGTCGAGGATCGAGCGCGCGCCCTCGAACGCCCGCTCGCCCGGACCGACGACGATCAACGGCACGTCGGCCCGCGTGTGGCGCCGGTGCGCGAGATCCTCGACGTTTCCGTGGTCGCTGGTGATCACGACGGTCATGGCCGGCTCCCGAGCACGGAGCACCCCCGCCACGAACGCGTCGAGGCGCCGCACGAGGTCGCGTCCCTCGCCGACGCTTCCCCGGTGACCGATCCGGTCGGTGAGCCACACGTCGAGAAACGCGAACGCCGTCCCGGCCACGGCCGCCGCGAGCCGTTCCCCTGCCCGTTCCGCTCCAGGAGGACCGGGCACGAAGCCGCCCGGCGGCTCGATCCCTTGCGACGCGAACCACGCGCCGTCCAGGTCCGCCGCCACGGCCGACCCGGACCGGTACGCGACCTCGCCCGGCAGAACCACGCCCGCGCTCCTCGCGGCGTACGCCGGGGCGTTCAGCCGTAGTCGACCCCGCTCGAGCGCGTCGAAGAACCCGGCCGGATACGCGCCGCCCCACGCGACCGCGTCCAGACCGAACCGCCTGGCGGCCCACGAGAACAGCTGGCCCTCGTCCAGCAGGCGCTTCAAGGTGGGTCCCGGCCACGGACCGTAGTGGCGGTCCATCACCGACGCGGCGTTTCTTCCCGTCAGCAGCGCACTCTGCCCGGTCGCCGACTGGGGCAGCCCCGCGACGCCCAGGGTGGCGTCCAGCCGCTCGAACCGGCCTGCCGGACGTCGGCCGGTGCGAGGCGCGACGAAGTCGCCGCCCGCGACTTCGTCCAGCGTCGGCGTGGGGACGGAGGCGAACGGGTTGCGCTCCGGATCGTCCGAGCCCAGACCGACGCCGTCGAGAAAGAGGAACAGGACGCCGGAGGACGACGGACCGCTCAGGTGCCGACGCCCAATGCGGATCTCGCGCGCGCCACCGTTCGCGCGGCCTGCTCGCGCGCCCGGTCGGCGCCGCGCGCCAGCACGGCGTCGAGCTCGGCCGGATCGGCGGCGTACTCCCGATACCGCGCCCGAATCGGTCGAAGCGTCTCCAGGATCGCTTCCAGGACGGCCTTCTTGAGATCGCCGTAGCCCTTGCCCTCGAACCGCGCCTGGACCGCGTCCATCGGCTCGTCCGTCAGGCTCTGGAGGATGCCCAGGAGGTTGCGGACGCCCGGCCCGGCGTGCTCGAACCGGAGCTCGCGACCGGAGTCGGTCACGGCGCTCATCACCGTCTTCTTGATCCGCGCATCGTCGTCCAGCAGATGGACCGCATGGCGGTCGCGCACCCGCGCGTACGACTTCGACATCTTGACCTCGGGATCGTCGAACCCCATCACGCGCGCCCCGCTCTTGGGGACGACCGCCTTCGGAAGCCGGAACACCTCGCCGAAGAGGTGGTTGAACCGCTGGGCGATGTCGCGCGTGAGCTCGACGTGCTGAACCTGATCCTCGCCGACCGGGACGACGTCGGTGTCGTAGAGCAGGATGTCGGCCGCCTGAAGGACCGGGTAGTCCAGCAGTCCGGTGGAGACCGACTCGCGGCCCTCGCTCTTCGATTTGAACTGCGTCATCCGGTAGAGCCAACCGAGCGGGGTGGTGCAGTTGAGCAGCCAGGTCAGCTCGGTGTGCTCCCGCACGTGCGACTGCACGAACACGATGTTCGTCTCCGGATCGATCCCCGACGCCAGGTACAGCGCCGCGACCTCGCGACTCTTCGCCCGAAGCGTCCTCGGATCGACGTCCTCGGGAACGGTGAGGGCGTGGAGATCGACGACGCAGAAGATGTTGTCGCGCTCGTCCTGATGCAGAGCCCACTGGCGAAGCGCACCGAGGTAGGTGCCGAGGTGAAGATCTCCGGAGGGCTGGACGCCCGAGAAGACCCGTGGGCGCGCGCCCGCAGCGGCGGACAGCTCGGCTTCCGAGAGCACGGCTTCGGAGCGTTCGACGTCCGAGGATGCGGCGTCCGAAGAAGCGGCGTCGGGGTTGGGTTCCATGAGGCCCGAGGATAGCACCGGCCGGCGATGGGCCGCTCAGTCCGCCGAGCCGGCCAGTCGCACGATCCGCAATCCCAGTCCCTCGATCTCCCAGTCGGCCTCGCCGACCGGGGCGCCGTGCACGGTCTCGGCCGGAGCGCCCGGGCGCTCGGACGCCGCGAGCACCGCCGGACGCACGCCCAGGTTCGCGACGACCAGCAGCCGCTCTCCACCCTCCTGCCGAACGAACACCAGCAGCTGAGGGGCCTCCGGCCGGAGCAGGCGGGTCGTTCCTCGCGTCAGCGCCGGGAGACCACGACGCGCCGCGATCAGCGTGCGGTACGTCGACCAGAGGGAATCCGGGTCCGCCCGTTGCGCCTCGACGCTCAACGCCGGGTCGTCGGTCGAGAACGCGATCCACGGCTCGGCGTCGCTGAATCCGCGGCCCGGGGCTGCGGACCACGTCATCGGCGTCCGCTTCTGCTCGTCGCGATCGCCGGGGCCGTTCGGGAGCCCGATCTCCTGGCCGTAGTAGAGCAGCGGCGTTCCCGGCAGGGTCGCGAGCAGCCCAGCGATCAGCTTCAGGCGGGCCTCGTCGCGGCGCAGGACGCCGAGCACCGAGGCGGGTCGGATCTGATCGTGATTCGCGGAGAACACGGCCCTGCGCGCCTGTGGGGGGTAGAGCCCGGCATTCTGCTCGAGCGCCGTCTCGAGCGGGCCGGCGCTCCGTTGCGAGAGCGCGTCGAACAGCGCCGCCCAGCCCGGATAGTCGAGACTCATGTCCAGGTCGCCGTCGTGGTGGTACGCGGCGACCGTCGGAGCCGAGAGGGCGTACGTCTCGCCCAGCCAGAACGCGTGGGGCGCGACGTGGTGCAGCCACGCCTGCATCTCGCGGACCCAGGCCAGCGTGCCCGGCGTGCCCGCGACGATCCCCTCCTCGCTCTCGACGATGTGCTGGATCGCGTCGACCCGGAAGCCGTCCACGCCGCGCTCGAGCCAGAATCGCATGATCCGCTTCAGCTCGTCGCGAACCCAGGGACCGTCGTGGTTCAGGTCCGGCATCCCGCTCCCGAACAGGCCCAGATAGAACGCGTCGCCCGCCGGATGCCAGGCGGGGCCTCCCAGGCCGATCCAGCCGGGATCGGACGCGCGCCAAACGTAGCGCTCGCGGGCCTCCTGGTCGCCGGCGAGGGCGGCCTGGAACCATGGATGATCGCGCGAGGTGTGGTTGGGGACCAGATCGAGGACGACCCGGATGCCGCGAGCGTGAGCCGCGGCGACGAGCGTTTCGAGATCGGACAGCTCGCCGTACTCGGTCGCGACCCCCATGTAGTCGGTCACGTCGTAGCCGTGGTAGCTGGACGCCGGATGGATCGGCGTGAGCCAGATTCCGTCGATCCCGAGCTCGTCCAGGTACGGCAGGCGCGAGGTGACTCCGGCCAGGTCGCCGATGCCGTCCCCGTCGGAATCCCGAAAGCTGCGCACGAAGATCTCGTACCAGACCCCCTCGGCTGCCGGGCGCGCGAAGCGGACGTCCGGCGCCGCAACCGGGCTCGCGAGCGACGCGGACCGCTGCTGGGCGGCGGCGACGCCCAGCATGCCGGCGATCAGGACGACGCTCAGGACGGCGCTCCTCACGGCCGCGAGCGGTCGACCCAGGCCAGCGGGTCGCTCGGCTCGCCGGCGACCCGCATCTCCCAGTGGAGATGCGGGCCGGTGGACAGACCGGTGCTGCCGACCTCGCCGATGGTCTGACCGCGCCGCACGACGTCGCCCGCTTCGACGAGGATCGCCGATTGGTGGTAGTAGCGGCTGGTGACGCCGGCACCGTGGTCGACGATCGTGAGGCCGCCCTTGATCGGGTACTGACCGGCCAGCACGACCAGGCCGTCGTTCGTCGCGCGAATCGGCGTGCCGGTCGGGGCGGCGATGTCCTCGCCGAGGTGGAAGCTCACGGGACCCCCGGCGGCGTAGCGCCGGGGACGCGCGAATCCCGACGTGCCGCGGCCCTCGATCGGAAGGACGAACGGCTCGGTCCAGCGGGGCGGGTCGCTCGCGTCCGCGCGTGCCGCCGCGATCGCGGCGGCTTCGAGCTCGCGCCCCTCGGGCGTGATGACCGACAGGGTCGCGGCCGACAGCCGGAGCTCCTCGACCTCCTGCGGAAGGGGGCCGTGGGGCACGACGAGACGACCGCTGCCGGGACGCCCGAGACCGTCGGTCCACGCCGCGCCGACGGTGAACGCGCCTTCCTCCGTCGTCAGCGGAACGGCGCCGAACACGAACCACCCCTCGGCGTCGCCGTGCAGCGCCGCCTGGCGGCCGTCGATCGTCAGCCCGGGGCTCGTGACCTGGGCACCTGGCGGCTCGAAGCGCAAGATCGCGGTGAACGGCGCGCCGGGCAGATCGCCGCCGCTCACGGCCAGCGCGGCGTGCGGAACGGCGACGCCCTCGATCTCGTGTCGGGCGGAAGTCACGTTCCCGGCGCCGTCGGTCGCCTCGATCGCGACCGTCCCGGCGCCGGGCCGTGCCTCGAGCTGAACGGTCAGGTCCTGCTCGACGCGCACGATCGCCTGGTCGGCGTAGCGCACGGCGTAGCTCACGGGCTCGTCGGCGCTGATCCGCAGCGAGAACGTCTCCCCCGCCGCCAGCCGGGACGGCCCCTCGACCCAGAGCGCGGGCGGCGTGGTGTCGCGGAACGCCTGGCCGAGCCCGACGCCGAGCAGCAACAGGGCGACGCCCCCGACCAGCGTCCGGCGGCGCGTTCCGCTCACTCGTCCAGCGCCTCGAACTCGCTGGGCGTCATGCTGGTCACGAACGGAAGGTTGCGGTACTTGTGGTCCACGTCGAGCCCGTACCCGTAGACGAACGCGTCATCGATCTCGAAGCCGAGGTAGTGCACCGGCACGTCGACGCGTCGGCGGGACGGCTTGCTGAGCAGGCTGGCCACCTTGACGGAGAGCGGCCCGCGACCTTCCAGGTACTGCAGCAGGTACCGCATGGTGAGGCCGGTGTCCACGATGTCCTCGACCAGCACGACGTGCTTGTTCTTCAGACTCTGATCGAGATCCTTCACGAGACGGACCTCGCCGGACGACTCCGTTCGGCTGCCGTAGCTCGAGACGGAGAGGAAGTCGACCGTCAGCGGCGCGTCGATCGCGCGAACCAGGTCGGCCATGAACAGGAACGCGCCGTTCAGGACGCATACCAGATGGAGCGGCTTGCCGTCGTGGTCGCGAGCGATCTCCCGGCCCAGCTCCGTGACGCGCGCCCGGATACGGGCCTCGTCGAGTTGGACGGCGCCCTGTCCGGGCGTGAAGACGGTCTGGTGCATGGTTCCTCCGGCAGGCGCGGCAGCGCGGTGGTCGGCCGGATCAACGGCCGTTCGGTTCTGGATCATACCCGAGCGCTCGCAGCTCTTCGGGCGTCGCCTCGCGCCAGTCGCCCGGCTCGAGCTCGCCGAGCTCGATCGGACCGACGCGCGTGCGCACGAGCCGGACGACGGGATGGCCGACCGCCTGGAGCATGCGTCGAACCTGACGATTCCTGCCTTCGTGCAGATCGATCCGGCAGCCGCCGTCGGCCGGGCGGGCACGGTCGGCGCGAGCGACGCCGTCCTCGAGCTCGACGCCGTGCCGCAGGCGCGCCAGCGCCGCGCCGTCCACGGTGCCGTGGGCGCACCACGCCCGGTACCGCTTGGTGTGCTCGTAGCGCGGGTGCGTGAGCCGCAGCGCCAGCTCGCCGTCGTCGCTGAGCAGCAGGAGGCCCTCGCTGTCGCGATCGAGGCGTCCGACCGGGTGCAGGCCGGGCGTGGCGGGGACGAGGTCCATCACCGTCGGCCGTCCCTGGGGATCGTGCTGGGTGGTCACGACGCCGGCAGGCTTGTGCAGCACCAGCACGGTGCGACCGGTCGGCACCTCGACCGGCTTGCCGTCCAGAAGGACCGTCGCGCCCGCCGGAACGCGATCGCCCAGGGTGGCGACGGCGCCGTCCACCGTCACGCGACCGGCCGCGATGAGCGCTTCCGCCTTCCGGCGGGACGTCGCCGCTCCCGCCCGGGCGAGCACCTTCTGGAGACGCTGGCCACGGTCGTCCGGCGCGTCGCTCATGGCGCGTCCAGATCGAGCGTCGCCGCCAGGCGACCTTCGAGCACGAGGACCGCACGGCCGCCGACCTGCACGCGCACGTCGGCCGGATCCGGCGCCCCCGTCGTGGCGGGCGACGCGCCCGGCGGCCGGATGCGCATGAACAGGCGCGACGGACGGCCCATCTCGACGCCTTGCACGCTCTCGAGCTCGTCGCCGGCGTCGTCGGCCGGGAACGGCACCAGCCCGTGCCGGACGAGGTAGGCGGCGAGGGGGCCGTGGGCGCTGCCGGTCCCGGGGTCTTCGGCGACGCCCAACACCTCGCCGAACATGCGGCAGCGCAGCGGTCCGGACGCTGGACGCACGAACGCGAGGACGGCCCGATGATCGGGATCGATCCACGGCCCCAGCGCGCCGACGTCCAGGCGGGCGCGCCCCAGAGCGTCCAGATCGACCAGCGGAACGAGCAGGAACGGGTTGCCGGCGCTCCACGCTTCGATCGGAAGCCCGGGTCGAAGATCGTCGCGGCCGAGCCCCAGCGCCGCGGCGACGGCCGCCCGGTCCGTCACGACCGCCTCCCGTCGGGGGCGTCCCTGATCCATCCACACGCGCCGCAGGACACCCCCCTCGTCGCGATCGAGCACCAGGTCGACCGGACCGATCCCCGACGCCACCGTGGCGCGCGGGCCGGCGATCGCGTCGCGACGATCGAGGGAGAACGCCGCGCCGATCGTCGGATGTCCCGCCATGGGCAGCTCGCACGCGGGCGTGAAGATGCGCAGCGTCGGGAGACGCGTCTCCCGACCAGGCTCGGTCCAGGTACGCACGAAGACCGTCTCCGAGAAGTCGAACTCGCGAGCGAGCCGCTGCATCGCGGCGTCGCCGACGCGCCCGTCGTGGTGCACGACGGCAAGCGCGTTTCCGGCGAGCGGCCGATCGGCGAAGACGTCCCAGATCTCCACGTCCATCCGGCGAGCGTACCCCGGGCGCCCTCGCGCGCAGGGGGCCCAGAGGGCGGGGCGGATGACGGGTATCCTCGGACGCATGCATCCTCCCGTGATCGATCGGTACGCCGACCTGCTACTCGACTACTGCACCGAGGTCGCGCCGGGCGACGTCGTCTCGCTCAACGTCGAGAGCCCCGCCACAGAGCTGGCACGCGCGCTGATGCGCGGCGTGCTTCTCCGCGGCGCCACGCCGCTCCTTCGGCTCGGATATCCCGAGCTCCAGCAGGATCTGCTCGAGTGCGCCAGCGACGCCTACCTGGAGAGCGAGCCGACGTTCGCGCTCTACGAGGTGCAGCGAACCGACGCCTGGATCCGCGTGGCGGCACCGACGAACAGCCGCGCGCTGCAGAACACCGATCCGGCCCGCTTGGGCCGGCTCGAGAGCCGGATGCGGCCCGTCCAGGACCATCGCGTCGAGCACACGCGCTGGGTCGGGACGCTTTACCCCACCCCTTCCGGGGCGCAGGACGCGGGCATGAGCCTGGACGCGTACGAGCGCTTCGTGTTCGGCGCGATGCACCTGTTCGACGACGATCCGGTAGCAGCATGGCGGGCACTGGCGGACGAGCAGGCCCGACTGATCGACCGTCTGGCGCGAGCGGACGAGGTCCGGATCCGGGCCGAGGGCACCGACCTGCGGCTCCGTGTCGGGGGCCGAACCTGGGTGAACAGCGACGGCAAGCGCAACATGCCGTCCGGCGAGGTGTTCACCGGCCCGATCGAGGACAGCGCCGAGGGGACGATCCGCTTCGACGTGCCCAGCTTCGTCGCGGGGTCCGAGGTTCGCGGCGTCACGTTGCGTTTCGAGCGTGGCGTCGTCGTCGACGCCTCGGCCGAGCAGGGCGAGGCGCTCCTGTTGGAGCGGCTGGATCGCGATCCCGGCGCGCGGCGTCTGGGCGAGCTGGGGATCGGAACGAACCGAGAGATCGACCGGCCGACGGGAAGCACGCTCTACGACGAGAAGATCGGCGGGACGGTGCACCTGGCGCTGGGACGCTCGTACGCGACGACCGGCGGCGTGAACCGAAGCGCGATCCACTGGGACCTGATCCGCGACCTTCGCCGTGGCGGCGAGATCCTGTTGGACGGAGAGGTGTTCGAGCGTGACGGCGCGTTCGTCGTGGACGGGGCGTCGACGGGCTAGGCGCCGTCGGCGCGGCCTTCGTCCGGACGGCCGCGTCGACGGGCAGCGATCCACGCGTCGGGGGCGCGCCGTGCGGCGCGCCCCCGATTTCGTCGTCGACGTCGCTACGCTCGATCAGTCCTGCTGGGTCGCCTGGACGTCGAGCGTGATGCGCACCTCTTCCGCCACGAGCAGCGCTCCGGCCTCGAGTACCTGGTTCCAGGTGAGGCCCCAATCCTTACGGTTGATCTTCGTGCTGCCGCTGGCGGCTCGGCGGATCAGGCCGAACGGGTCGCGGATCGGCTCGCCGATCTCGGCGTCCAGGACCACCTCGTTGCGCACGCCGTGCATCTCGAGGTCGCCGACGATCTCGTAGCGGTCGCCGCCCTTCGGCCGCACGCTGCTGCTTTCGAAGACGATCTTCGGGTGACGCTCGGCGTCGAAGAAATCGGCCGAGCGGAGGTGGCCGTCGCGATCGGCGGTGCCGGTCACGATCGAGTCGGTGTCCAGCTCGACGCGAATCTCGCTGGGCACGCCGGAATCGTCGGTGCGGATCGTTCCGGCCACGACGTCGAACCGTCCGCGGACGGTGGACAGCCCCATGTGGCGAACGGCGAAGGCGATGTCGGTGTGGGTGGGATCGATGGCCCAGCTGGCGGCGGTGGGGCGAATGGCGGTGGTCATGATGGACTCTCCTGACGCGATGAGCGTGGGATCGGGGTGCTCGCTCCGAGTCGCCTCGGCGCGGCTGAACACACCGTATTCTAGAGCGCTCCATATTGTCAAGCACAATAGGCGACAGAGCGCCCAGTGATGTAGAGTGGGGGCATGTCGAGCCACGACGCCAGCTTCTGTCCGGTGTACGACAGCATCCAGCTCCTGCAGGAGAAGTGGGTGCTCCACATCGTGCGCGCGTTGCTGGCCGGTCCGCACGGCTTCAACGAGCTCGCTCGCGCCGTGGGTGGGGTCAACACGACGACGCTTTCCAATCGGCTCGAGCACCTCGAGCGTCTGGGCGTGGTGAGCAAGACCGTCGAGTCCACGATGCCGCCACGCAGCCGCTACGAGCTCTCGGCGTCCGGAGCGGCGCTCCAGGAAGTGATCGAGGCGATCGACGCCTGGGCGCGCACGCACATGCGGCGTTGCAAGGAGATCGAGGCCGCCGGCGCACACGCCGGCGAGAGCGACCTCGCGAGCCCGCGCATCGATTGACGGCTAATACCCCACCAGGGTATCCTGGAGCATGTCGAAGCGCTCAACCCCCAGCCGAAAGAGCCGTCTTCCCTACCTCTTGGGCGTGGTCGGCGTCGCCGCCGCCGCGCTCGTCTTCGCCGTATCCACCCTCGGCGCGCAGGCGTCCAGCGACGCCTCGCTGACCACCATCGACGTCCGCGAGCTCCGCCAGTCTCTCGCCGGCGAGATCACGCTGCTCGACGTGCGTGAGCCGTACGAGTACGAGGCCGGGCACGTCGAGGGTGCGCAGCTGATGCCGCTCGCGAACGTCGTCGCGCTCGCGGCCGATCTCCCCAAGGACCAGCCCGTCTACGTCGTGTGCCGGTCGGGCAACCGCTCCTTGCAAGCGTCCAACGCGCTGATCGAGGCGGGATTCCAGGACGTCCGGAACGTCGACGGCGGAATGATCGCTTGGGAGGCCGCCGGCTTCGACGTCGCGCGTTGAGCGACCGGTCTGGCGGCGCGCCGGCTCAGCGCGCCGTCCACCCCAGGTCGATCGACTGCACGCTGCCGGTGACGCCCCACGCCGCCTCGCTCGCCAGCCACGACACCAGTGCGCCCACGTCCGACGGCTCCAGCAAGCGCTTGATCGCCGCCTGCTCCAACAGCACGCGCTCCTCGACGTCCGTCTCGTCGATGCCGCGCGTCCGCGCCTGATCCGCGATCTGCGCCTCGACGAGCGGCGTCCGCACGTAGGCGGGCGCCACCGTGTTGCAGGTCAGTCCGTACGGGCCGCCCTCGAGCGCCACGACCCGCATGTGGCCCAGCAGCGCGTGCTTGGCGGTGACGTAGCCGACCTTGTACGGACTCGCCACGAGGCTGTGCACGCTGCCCATGTGGATCACCCGCCCGTGCCCGCCGGCCGTGAGCCACGGCCAGGCTCGCTGCGTCAGGTGGAACGGCGCCGACACCATCAACGCCAGCATTCGGTCCCACACCGCGGCCGGGAAGTCGGAGATCGGGTCGAGGTGCTGAAACCCTGCGACGTTGACGAGCACGTCGAGGCCTCCGTGCAGCTCCGCGACCGCGTCCACGGCCGACCGGCACGCCCGTGGGTCGGTGAGGTCGGCGGCATGAAAGCTTCCCCCGATCGCGCTCGCGACCGCCGCCCCGTGCTCGGCGTCGACGTCCACGACGGCCACCGCCATGCCGTCGTCCGCCAGCGCCTCCGCGCAGGCCCGGCCGATTCCGCTCGCCGCGCCGGTGATCAGCGCCGTTCGTCGACTCATGAACCCTCCCTCGAGGAGCAGGATCGTACCCCGTGCAGGCGCCGTCCGCGTCCCGTTGACAGGGTGCTGGGCGGGCGGTACGATTGGCCTCCGTCGCCCACGGTGACGTCCCCGCCGGGACCGTACCGCGACGCCGCTCGCCGAAGTGGCGGAATTGGTAGACGCGCATGATTCAGGGTCATGTGACCGCAAGGTCGTGGGGGTTCAAGTCCCCCCTTCGGCACCAAGCGAACGCCCCCGCCACCGCGGGGGCGTTCCTTCGTGAAGCGTCACGCCGCCTGGAGCCGCACGCCCGCGGCGACGGGCCGGCGCTTCAGGCCTCGCCAGCGAGCTCCTCGAGCGCACCGAGCTCGCGCAGCACGTCGCGCGTCTCGCGTAGCAGCGCCAGCCGGTTCGCCCGCACGGCGGGGTCGTCCACCATCACGAGAACGTCGTCCAGGAAGCGATCGAGCGGGTCCTTCAGCGCCAGGACCCGCCGCAGGCCTTCGCCCGGCTTCGGCGCCGCGGCGGGCCCCGAGCCCAGCTCCCACGCCGGGAGCTGCTCGCGCACCGACGCGAGCAGCGCCTCGACGCCCTCGTGGGCGGCGGGAAGGGCGGCGTACAGCGGCGCCTCCTGCGGCGCCTCGAAACGGCTCGGATCGGGCGCCACGCCTTCGGGCGCCTTCTCCGCCAGGTTCGCGGCCCGCTTGTACAGCGTCAGCAGCTCCGGAAACGCGTCGCCGGCCGCCAACGCCCGCAACAGGTGCGCACGCCGCGCTGCCGCCGCCACGGACGGCTCGCCGGCGGTCGCGGCACGGACGGTCTTGACGCCGATGCCCTCCTCGGCCAGCAGCGATCCGACCCGGTCCCAGACGAACCTCGTGGTCTCGTCCAGCACCCTTGCGTCGATGTCCACCGGTCCGCCCTCGTAGCCGCTGGCGGCGGTCGCGAGCAGATCGCGGAGCGGCAGGCTCCAGTCGCGCGCGCCCGCGATGCGTGCCAGCGCACCGGCGTCGCGACGCAGCCCGAACGGATCGGCGGATCCGCTGGGCTTCTTGCCCAGCGCGAAGAAGCCCAGCAGCTTGTCCGCGCGGTCGCACGCCGCCAGGATCGCGCCGGGCTCGGCCGCCGGCAACGGACCACCGGGCGCCACGGGACGCACGCCGTCCTCCAGCGCCCGAGCCACGGGACGCGACACGCCCTCGGCTTCGGCATAGGCGCGAGCCATGACGCCCTCCAGCTCCGGCAGCTCGACCACCATCTCCGTCGCCATGTCCGCACGGAAGATCGGCAGCGCCTGCTCCAGCACCGCGCGCGACGCCGCGCTCGCGTCCAGCGCCTCGGCCAGACGCGGCGCGGCCTCCCGAACGCGGGTCACCTTGTCCGCCATCGAGCCGAGGTCCTTCTGGAACGCGATGCCGGACAGGCCCCAGGCGTGTTGCGCCAAGGTCTTGCCGCGATCGGCGTCCCAGAAGAAGCGTGCGTCGTACAGGCGGCCGTCGAGCACCGCCTCGTACCCTGCCCGCACGACGCTCGGGTCGTCCACCGCGGTATTGCTCACCCCCACGAAGCGGTCCGCGATCGCTCCGTCGGGACCGCGAAGCGGGACGAACCGTTGATGATGGATCATCACGGTGGCGAGAACCTCGTCCGGCAAGGCCAGGTAACGTGCGTCGAACCTTCCCACGATCGCGGTCGGCCACTCGACGAGGTCCACGACCTCGTCGAGCAGCTCCTCGTCCCACAAGGGCTCGAGCCCCTCGGTCTCCGCCGCCGAGGCGATCGCGCGTACCGTCGCTTCGCGGCGCTCCGCCGGGTCGGCCAGCACGCGCGCCACGCGGAGAAGGCCGACGTAGTCCTCGGCGTCGGGCACCTCGATCTCGCCCGGTGCCATGAACCGGTGGCCACGCGTCACGCCGCCGGCGTTCACACCCGCGACCGAGACGGGCACGACGCGGCCGTCGAGCCGGGCCAAGAGCCAGGCCACGGGGCGCACGAACGGCACGTCGACGTCGCCCCAGCGCATCTTGCGCGGGGCGGGCAGGTCGCGGACCAGGCCGGCGAGCAGACCCGGGAGGAGCTCCGCGGCCGGCTCGCCGCCGGTCTCGAGCTCGGCGAAGACGTACGCTCCACGCTCGGTCTCCTCCACCACGAGCGCCTCGGGCGCCACGCCCTGGCCGCGAGCGAACCCGATCGCCGCCTTCGTCGGGGCCCCCTCGGCGTCGAACGCGACGTCGGCGCTGGGGCCTCGGCGTCGCTCGTGACGGCGCTCGCGCCTCTCGGCGACGTCTTCCACGCGCAGCGTCAAGCGCCGCGGTGTCGCGAACCCGCTGACCGAACCGTGATCGAGTCGCGCTGCGCGCAACCGCTCGCCGGCCAGCGCGACCAGCGCCTGTCGTCCCTGCGCGACGTACCAGGCTGGCAGCTCCTCGGTTCCGATCTCGAACAGCAGCGTGGCCATCACGCGGCCTCGCCCGCGGCCTGGGACCGTGCGGCCAGGTACGCGGAGGCGGTGGCCTCCGCGAGGCGCCGGACGCGCTGGACGTACCCCTGCCGCTCGGTCTGCGACAGCACGCCGCGCGCGTCCAGGAGGTTGAAGGCGTGCGACGCCTTGAGCACGAAGTCGTAGCCGGGGTGGACGAGACCGTCGTGGATCAGCCGCCGCGCCTCGGCCTCGTACTTGTCGAACAGCAGCCGCTGCAGGTCGGGATCGCTGGCCTCGAAGTTGTAGCGACAGTGCTGGACCTCGAAATCGCGGCGCAGCTCACGCATCGTCACGCCGGGCGCGACCTCGATGTCGAACCCGTGCTGAACCCCTTGCAGGTACATCGCGATGCGCTCCAGGCCGTAGGTGAGCTCGACCGATACCGGCCGGCAGTCCTGTCCCCCGACCTGCTGGAAGTAGGTGAACTGGGTGATCTCCATCCCGTCCATCCAGACCTCCCAGCCCAGTCCCCAGGCGCCCAGCGTGGGGGACTCCCAGTTGTCCTCGACGAAGCGGACGTCGTGCGCGGCCGCGTCGATGCCGAGGGCGGCCAGCGAGGCGAGGTAGACGTCCTGCACGTCGACCGGGCTGGGCTTCAGCACCACCTGGTACTGATAGAAGTACTGGAACCGGTACGGATTGTCGCCGTAGCGCCCGTCCGTGGGCCGCCGGGAGGGAGCGATTCCGGCGACGCGCCACGGCTCCGTCCCCAGCGAGCGCAGGAACGTCGTGGGATAGAACGTCCCGGCGCCGACCTCGCCGTCGTGCGGCGGGGCAAGAACGCAGCCCTGGTCGGCCCAGAATCGGTCGAGGGTGAGGATGACATCCTGGAACAGCATGAGGACTCCCGGGGGTGAGCAGGTCGGCGGTCGGGTGGGGGAACGTAATGAACGCCCTTCCTGGCCCGCGCACGAGCGCGTACTATAGCACCATGACTCGGCCGGCCGCGACGCGCCTCTCCCCCTTCGACGGGTCGTTCATGCCCGTCCAGCGGGGACGACCGTGAACCGCTACGACGACCGCGCGCGACTGGTGTTCCACTTCGCGCGCGAAGAGGGGTCGAAGCTCGGGCACGCGATGATCGGTCCCGAGCATCTGCTTCTCGGACTGATGCGCGAGGGCGGCACGGCCTCGAAGGTCCTCGCCGAGTTCGGCGCCACGCTCGAAGGCTTCCGGAGCCAGGTCGAGGAGATGGTCGGACGTGGCGACGGCCTGCCCCGGAACGAGACCGCCGCGATCACGCCGCGTGCACGTCGCGTGATGGAGCTCGCCGGAAGCGAGGCGCGCAGCCTCGGCAGCAACGTCATCGCCACCGAGCACATCCTTCTCGGCATCGTCCGCGAGGGCGACGGCGTCGCCTACCGGATCCTGCAGCAGCTGACCCGCGACGTCGACACCGTTCGCTGGCGGATCCTGGCCGCCGCCGATCCGAAGCAGCAGCCCGAGCAGGCCGCCACGCCGTTCCTGGACGAGTACGCGCGCGACCTCACCAAGGAAGCCCGTGAGGACCGGCTCGATCCGGTCATCGGCCGGACCGAGGAGATTCGTCGCGTCATCCAGATCCTCTCGCGCCGCACGAAGAACAATCCGGTCCTGATCGGCGAGCCCGGCGTCGGCAAGACCGCCATCGTCGAGGGTCTCGCGCAGGCCATCGTCGAGAGCCGCGTACCACCCAACCTCGCCTCGGTCCGGGTGCTGTCGATCGACCTGTCGAACATCGTCGCCGGCACGAAGTACCGAGGCGAGTTCGAGGAGCGCCTGCGCCAGGTCATCGACGAGCTCAAGGACGCCAAGGTGATCGCCTTCATCGACGAGCTGCACACCCTCGTCGGCGCCGGCGGCGCCGAGGGCACGCTGGACGCTGCCAACATCCTGAAGCCACCGCTGTCGCGGGGCGAGGTGCAGGTCATCGGCGCGACGACCACCGGCGAGTACCACCGCTACATCGAGAAGGACGCCGCGCTCGAGCGCCGCTTCCAGCCCGTCATCGTGCTGGAGCCGTCGCCCGAGGAGTCGCTGCAGATCCTCGTCGGCCTGCGCGAGAAGTACGAGACCCACCACGGCGTCGTGATCCCGCCGGCGATCCTGGAGCTCTCCGTGCGCTTCGGCGAGCGCAGCCTGCCCGGCCGCAACTTCCCCGACAAGGCGATCGACCTGATCGACGAGGCCGCGTCGCGGACCCGGCTCAACAAGTCCCTGGGCTTTCCGGTGCTCGAGGGCGAGGACGGTACCCCGATCGTCAGCCGCGACGACGTCGAGTCGGTCGTGAACTCGTGGGGCGGGGTGTACGTCGACGAGACCGACGCGGGCAAGCTGGCCAACATCGAGGATCACCTTCGCCGCTCGGTGGTCGGCCAGGACAGCGCGATCGACGCGCTCGCGGCCGCGCTCCGGCGCGCACGCGTCGGCCTGGGCGGACGTGCGCGGGTCTCGGCGTCGTTCCTGTTCGTCGGTCCCTCCGGCGTGGGCAAGACGTTCCTGGCCAAGCAGCTCGCCGTCGAGCTGTTCGGCAGCGAGCGGTCGCTGGTCCGGCTGGACATGAGCGAGTACCAGGAGTCGCACGCCATCAGCAAGCTGATCGGAGCGCCTCCCGGCTACGTCGGGCACGAGCAGGGTGGGCGCCTGACCGAGGCGATCCGTCGTCAGCCGTTCAGCGTCGTGCTCCTCGACGAGATCGAGAAGGCGCACCCGGACATCTACAACACCTTCCTGCAGGTGCTCGACGACGGTCGCCTCACCGACGGGCTCGGTCGCACCGTGGACTTCCGTCGCGTGATCCTGATCATGACCAGCAACACCGGCTTCAACCAGGGACCGACCGTCGGCTTCCAGGCCGAGACCGGAATCCAGGACGTCAACGCGCCTCTCAAGAACATCTTCGCGCCCGAGTTCCTGGACCGGCTCGACGAAGTGATCGCGTTCCGCACCTTCGACGAGGCCGGCATCCTCCACATCACCGGGCAGATGCTCGACGAGATCCGCGCGGAGCTGGCGTCGCGCGACATCGACGTGACGTTCTCCGGCGAGGTCGCCGCGTTCCTGGTTCGGCACGTCCCTCCCGGGCAGAGCGCCCGGCCGATGCGCGGGGTGCTTCGCGAGCACATCGAGGACCCTCTGTCGCTGGAGCTCCTGCGCGGCGGATCGGACGAGCCGATCGTCGTCACCGTCGAAAACGACGCGCTCGTGTTCGCTCGGCCCGTGCCGGTCGTCTGAGGGCCGTCGCCCATCGCGTGGCGGCGCGGCACCTCGAAGGGCGCGCCTGCATCGGCCGTCGCGCCTCCGGCGCGATCACGGTCGGATACGATGTCCGAATGCGGGACGAGGCTCGGGCGTGCCGAGGACGCTGACCAGCTACGTGTGCGAGTCGTGCGGGGCGAAATCGCCTGCCCCGCTCGGACGCTGTCCATCGTGCGGAGCGTGGTCGTCGATGGTGGCCGAGGCGCCGCCGGCTTCCCCGCAGACCACCGGCCTCCGGCGCACGGTCCGAACGGTGACGACCGCGCCCCTCGAGTCGATCGAGGACCTCGCGCTGCAACGCACCTCCAGCGGCGACGCAGAGGTCGACCGCGTGCTGGGCGGGGGCTGGGTGCCGGGCGCGGCGCTGCTGCTCGCGGGCGAGCCCGGAATCGGCAAGTCCACCCTGCTCCTGCAGCTGGCCCGCCACGCCGTCGACGCTGGACGGACCGTGCTCTACGTGGCCGGCGAAGAGTCTCTGGCGCAGATCAAGCTCCGAGCGGAGCGCCTGGGGCTGGCCGGCGGGCTCGTCGCCACGCGTGACGTCGACGCCCGCGCTCTGGCCGACCACCTCGTCCGCACCTCGCCCGACCTGGTCGTCGTCGACAGCATCCAGACGTTGCGCGCAGACGACGAGGGCATTCCGGGCAGCCTCACGCAGGTGCGCGACGGCACCGCGCTGCTGACCCGCGCCGCCAAGGAGTCGGACGCGACGCTCATGCTCATCGGACACGTCACCAAGCAGGGCACGATCGCCGGGCCCAAGGTCGTCGAGCACATGGTCGACGCGACCTTCTCGCTCGAGTCCGCCGCCGGTTACCGCGTGCTGCGGGCGCTCAAGAACCGTTTCGGCCCAGCCGGCGAGGTCGGCGTGTTCGAGATGGGCGACGCCGGAATGGCCGCCGTCGCGAACCCGTCGGCGGCGTTCCTGGCGGAACGGCCGGCCGGCGTACCGGGGAGCGTCGTCGTGGCGGCGCTCGAAGGGCAGCGACCCCTGCTGCTCGAAGTCCAGGCGCTCGCCTCCAAGAGCCCGTACGCCAGCCCCAAACGCGTCGTCCAAGGACTGGACGGCCGCCGCGTGGACGTCGTGCTGGCCGTGCTGGAGCGGCGCATGGATCTGCCGTTGGCGGGCCTGGACGTGTTCGTGAACGTCGCCGGCGGCCTGCGCCTCACCGATCCGGGCGCCGACCTGGCCGTCGCGCTGGCCGTCTGGTCGGCCGTGACGAACCGGCCGTTGCCCGAGGACGCCGCGGTGGTCGGCGAGGTCGGCCTGGCCGGCGAGATCCGCGGCGTGGGGCAGCTGGCCCGCCGCGTCGCCGAGGCGCAGCGGGTCGGATTCGCGACCGTCATCGGACCCCGTCACCCGGACCTTCCCGGCGGCGGCTGCCGCGACCTGTCGGAGGCCGTCGCCCGCGTTCATGCGCCGGCCCCGGCGGCGTCCCGATGAGCCGCGACGCGTCCCGGGGCGGCCCGGCCGCCCTGTTGGTCCGGGCCGCCCTGGCGGCCGGCCTCGGTGCGGTCGGAGCGATCGTCGCTTCGCGCCTGCTTGCGAACGGCGTGCTGACCGGACCGAACAACGTGCTCTACCTGGCGCTCCTCGGCCTGCTGCTGGGCTGGCTGATCGGCGCCCGACCCGCCAAGTGGATCGACGCCCGCGTCTCGCGCATCGCGGAGCGTCTCGGCTCCGCTCCGCCCGAGGCCGTGCTGGCCGCGCTCACCGGCGCCACCGTGGCGCTCGTCCTCACCGTTCTGTTGAACAACGTCCTCGCGAGCGTGCCCGGATTCACCTGGTACTGGTCGCTGCTGATCGCCGGCCTGCTGATGATCTCGACCACCGCGTTCTTCGTCGCGAACCGGCGGGTGTTGCCGTTCACGACCGAGCAGGCGGACGACGCAGGCGAGACGGCGGGACGACCGAAGCTGCTCGACACCAGCGCGATCATCGACGGCCGCCTGGTGGACGTGGCCAAGGCGAACTTTCTGGAAGGACGCCTGCTGGTCCCCGACTTCGTGTTGGGCGAGCTGCAGCGCATCGCGGACGACGCCGACGCGTTGCGCCGCAAGCGCGGGCGTCGCGGCCTCGAGACCTTGGAGCGCCTGGCCGAGCAGCCCAGCGTCGAGACCGAGATCGTGCGCGACGCCGTTCCCGAGGCGAGCGCGGTCGACGACAAGCTCGTCCTGCTGGCCAGACGCAGGGGGGCCGACCTCGTCACGACCGACTTCAACCTCCATCAGGTCGCGAAGCTCCAGGGCGTCCGGGTGCTGAACCTGAACCAGCTCGCGAGCGCCGTCAAGGCGACGTATCTGCCGGGCGAGACGCTGTCGCTCTCCGTCGTCCGTCCAGGCCGCGAAGCGGGACAGGGCCTCGCCTACCTGGACGACGGCACCATGGTCGTCATCGAGGACGCGGCCGACCTGGTCGGCGAGAACGTCGAGGCGACGGTCACCAGCAGCCTGCAGACGAACGTGGGGCGGATGATCTTCGCTCGGCTGGACGCCGAGGACGCGCCGGACGCCTCGCCCTGATCGGCGCGCCAGGGCCGCCCGTAGCGCGTTTCCCGGCGGCGCGCACGTCCCGTCGTGGCCGCGCTTGACCGCCACGCGCAACGCGCGTATCCTGCCGGTTGCCTCGCGCGGCACAGACGAACGCGACGGCGACGTGGGGCCTTAGCTCAGCTGGGAGAGCATCCGCTTTGCAAGCGGAAGGTCGTCGGTTCGAATCCGACAGGCTCCACCATCACGTCCGGCGAGAAG